>Ga0207935_1000020_pt1 | contig 56641 bp, 50 predicted proteins | sample LakMenEpi30Aug10_FD_150746 | JGI IMG/M metagenome (GOLD analysis project Ga0207935, IMG submission 150746) | Freshwater microbial communities from Lake Mendota, WI - 30AUG2010 deep hole epilimnion (SPAdes) | ecosystem: Environmental > Aquatic > Freshwater > Lake > Epilimnion/Euphotic zone ...
AGCTTTAGTGATTGTTCCGGCAGTATCGATCATGTCATCAATGACTACGCAGGTCTGGCCATCCACTTCTCCGACTACGCGACCAGTAACTGCTTCATTGGGGATACGTGGATCGCGCGTCTTATGAATGAATGCGATCTGTGTTCCACCCAAGAGATCGCTCCAACGTTCAGCAACACGTACTCGCCCAGAATCTGGAGAGACGATTGTTAATCGAGAGCGATCAACTTTAGAACCGACGTAATTGGCCAATAATGGCAATGCGAAGAGATGATCAACTGGGCCATCGAAGAATCCTTGAATCTGAGAGGTATGGAGATCAACTGTCATCAAGCGATCTGCGCCGGCAGTTTTGAAGAGATCTGCCATAAGTCGAGCAGAGATAGGCTCGCGACCACGGTGTTTTTTGTCCTGACGTGCATATCCATAGAAAGGCGCAATAACGGTAATGCGCTTAGCTGAAGCTCGCTTGAGAGCATCAACCATGATGAGTTGTTCCATAATCTGCTTATTGACTGGAGCAGTATGGCTCTGGATTACGAAGGCATCGCAACCGCGAACGCTCTCTTCAAATCGAATGAAGATTTCACCATTGGCAAAGTCATATGCAGATGTTGGTGTAATGGGAACGCCTAATTCAGCTGCGACTTCCTCAGCAAGTTCGGGGTATCCACGTCCAGTGAAAATTCGGAGGCGCTTTTCAGAACTGAGACGGAGTTCGTTACTCATTTCGACCCTTCCTTCTTGGCAGCTGCGTTTGCGGATTTGGAACCATGTCGTTTCTTCAACACCCAGCCGAGGATATTAGTTTGCTTCGCGCGTCCAATGCCAAGGGCTCCCGGTGGAACGTCCTCGGTAATGACTGATCCAGCCGCAGTGTAAGCGCCATCACCAATAGTGACGGGTGCAACCAACATCGAATCGCTGCCGATACGGACATGATCACCAATGATGGTCTGGTGCTTCTCTACCCCGTCGTAGTTGACCACGACAGTAGCGGCACCGATATTTGATTCTGTGCCGATAGTTGCATCACCAACATAGGAGAGGTGAGGAACTTTTGAAGCTTCGCCCACGCTGGAATTCTTAATCTCGACAAATGATCCGACCTTTACATTGGAGGCTAGAACTGTGCCTCCACGTAAATGTGCAAACGGTCCTACTGTCGCACCAGAGCCAATAACACTTGATTCACAATGTGATTCCAGGACATGGGCACCAGATCCAACTTCACAATCGATGAGAGTGGTTCGTGGTCCGATCACCGCAGATTTACCAATCTTGGACTTACCTTTGATGGCACAGCCGGGTTCGATTCGAACATCAATATCAATTTCAGCGGTGATATCGACCCAGGTGCTCATGGCGTCTACAAAGGTGACTCCGCTCATCATGAGAGCTTCGTTGATACGACTGTGCATCACATAGGTGCAGACCGAGAGTTGAGAGCGATCATTGATTCCGAGCACTTCAGTGAAGTCCTCAGTAAGTAGCGCAGAGACTTTCTTGCCATCACTCTTGAGAATCGAAATGACATCGGTTAAATACTCTTCGTTCTGGGAGTTCTGAGGTTTCAATCGCGAAATTGCATTGACCAAGTCAGCGAGTTCAAAAATATATACCCCTGAGTTAATCTCAAGAGTCTCTTTTTCTTCCTGATTTGCATCTCGCTCTTCTACAATCTTTGCCAGGCTCTCATCATCTTCTCGAATGATTCGCCCATAACCAGTGGGCTCTGGCATTATCGTCGTTAGGACTGTTGCGCTCGATTGTGATGAATTGTGCACTGCAAGAAGGTTCTCAAGTGTTGCGCCACGAAGTAGAGGTGTATCTCCTGCGCATACCAAGACAGTGCCGGAACCTTTAAATGATTCAAGTGCGATACGAACTGCGTGGCCGGTTCCTCCACGAACATCTTGATGGACGGTAGTTGCTGTGGGAGCAATCTCGGTTAAGTGGGCGGTTACTTCATCTTTTGATGCGCCGATAACAACGCGAAGCTCTTTCGGTTTAACAGATTGAACAGCATGAAGAACGTGTCCGATTAGTGAGCGACCAGCGATTTCATGGAGGACTTTGGCGCGCGTGGATTTCATTCTGGTGCCCTCGCCTGCGGCGAGAACGATTGCGAGATCCAGCTGGCTCAACTCCCCACCTCTCCTCACGCCATTCTATTTACTGACTTCACCAATCTCTTTGCTCCTCCACCCTTTGCTCCTCCACCAGGTATCGATCCTGGACCCTGGGCTTCAAAGGCCCATGTGCTAGCCACTACACAATGGAGGAACCTGAATTCTATTAGGTCAGGCTCACTGCTGATGACCGCTCGCTAGCTACTCTCAATTATCCGCGCCCCGGGCACGGGACCAGAGGCTCGAACGACATTGCCTACAACACCGCTTGATGTGAGGGCCACGACGAGATCAAGCGCGTGATCTTCATTTTCGGCCAAGAATGCAACAGTGGGGCCCGAGCCAGAAACTAATCCGCCCAGCGCACCATAATCCATGCCGACATCAAGAATTAAGCGGAGTGCAGGTTTGAGTGAACACGCTGCAGGTTGAAGATCATTGGAGAGAGCTTTTCCTAGTGCAACGGCATCGCCCGCACTCAATGCATGTAACAAAGAATCGCTGACATGAGGTGGCGCAACTTGGAGGCCTTCACGTAGGCGATCGCATTCACCATAGACCGCTGGAGTAGAGAGCCCAGAACTTGATAACGCAAGAACCCAATTATAAGAACCGCGAGAGAGCACGGGAGTTATCTGATCTCCACGACCTGTTCCGATTGCGGTTCCGCCCGAAATTGTAAAAGGAATATCAGCACCGAGTTCTGAACCGATTCGCTCCATTTCATTTCGCTTTAGTCCTAAACCAAAGAGTGAATCTATGGCAACAATTGTGGCGCCAGCATCTGCGCTGCCACCAGCCATGCCACCTGCAATAGGAATTTCCTTGGTGAGAGTGATTTCTAATCCATCTGAAATTTCAAATTTCTTCATCATTAACTCGGCTGCCTTGTAGGCGAGGTTGTTCTTATCGAGCGGCAAGTAATCACTAGGTTTTCCGCCAGAGAGAATTGTGATACCTGCGCGGTTTGATAGCGCAACTTTCACATCATCAAAGATTGAGACTGCTTGAAAGACTGTGGCGACGGGGTGATAACCATCTCGTTGCAGAGGGCCGACAGAGAGTTGCAGGTTAATCTTTCCTGGAACGCGCGCAACTACGTGGGACGGCATGTGGTGAGCGTATTACTTTGGTGGCTTTAGCGCTCGACTAAGTGGTTGGCCAGTGCGGCAAATCTTTCGACCGAGAGTGATTCACCACGAATCGTAGGGTCAATTCCAGCGGCTGTTAGGGCTTTTTCAGCTTCGTGTGAACCACCATAGATATCAGAGTAGATAGCGCGGAGCATCTTGCGTCGTTGACCAAAGGCTCGATCTATCAATTCAAATGTACGTACACGAAGCTTCTCATCACCAAGCGGTGCGTGACGAACAAACCGAACAAGGGATGAATCCACATTCGGGACGGGCCAGAAAACAGAGCGTGAAACAGAGTCGGCCAGAGTCATGTCGCACCACCACGCGGCTTTAGCGCTAGGTACTCCATAAGTTTTATTGCCTGGCTTTGCTGCCAATCGCTCTGCTACTTCAGTTTGGACCATAACAACGCCCGATGTAATCGAAGGAAATCTTTCCAGAATTGTCAGCAGAACTGGAACAGAGACGTTGTAGGGCAAGTTAGCAACTAACTTAGTTGGACTTCCTGGAATATCAAGAACTTTTAAAGCATCGTGATTGATGATGCTCAATTGCCCAGTGTTGACTCCGTGGGATTGTGCTGTGAAAGGTAATTGTTTGGCAAGACGTTCATCAATCTCAATCGCTGTGACGTGTGATGCGCTCTGTAGTAATGCCAGAGTGAGTGAACCAAGTCCTGGACCAATCTCCACCACATGATCGTTCGGTTCGATACCGGCGAGCCGAACAATTTTCTGACAAGTGTTGCCATCAACTACGAAGTTCTGACCTAGAGACTTTGCGGGATGGAGCTCGAGTTGTTTAGCAATCTCGCGAATCTCTGCTGCACCAAGTAAAGAGATACTCATGGTTTGAATGATCCGAAGATGCGTTCTGCGTTATCGCTAATCGCAGCAGTCATAGTCGCAAGATCCTCACCACGCTCAGCGGCGATAAAGCGGAGGATATTTGGAATCTGGGCGGGGGTATTGAGCGATCCGCGATGCGGCATTGGCGCCAAGAATGGCGAATCAGTCTCTACCAGCAATTGATCGATGGGAACTAACTTCACTGATTCGCGCAGTTGTGGGGCGTTTTTAAAGGTAACTGTCCCTGCAAAAGAGAGCACATATCCCTTTTCGATGCACTCTTCGGCCATCTGGGCATCACCTGAATAACAATGAAAGATTGTCACTCGCGGAGCGCCAACTTCATCCAGCACATCGAGAACTGCGCGATGCGCGTCACGATCATGAATGACGAGAGCTTTGTCATGCTTCTTGGCAATCTCAATATGACGCTTAAATGAATACTTCTGCTTATCTTGTAGCGCTGGTTCGGTTCGGAAGAAATCAAGACCCGTCTCGCCTATCGCTCTCACGCGTGGATGACTTGCAAGACGTTCAATCACTTCTAAGTCGGCTTCCAAATCTTCTACGACTGGAGCTTCGTTTGGGTGAAGTGCAACCGCTGCCAAAACTTGAGAGTTCCATTTCTCTGCACAACGAACTGACCATTCAGATTGTTCTGCGGAATACCCCACTTGAACAATTCGATCAATTCCAACACTTGCCGCTTCATCTAATATCTTTTTGATTGCAGGATCATCAGCTTCGGTGTTTGTGACAATCTCTAGGTGCGCATGTGAATCTACGCAGGTGACAGGCAGTGCTTCAGGCAGAGGAGCAGGCTGGCGATCAAGATCTCGATTGTGTCGATCAGCCATAAATCAATTTAGCCTTCGAGTTCGGGCAAACGTGGAAAGAGAATCTCGCTTTTAGAGACTTTTGTTCCAGGCTTGAGTTGGCCCCACGAAGCAACACCTGAAATGAATTGAGAAGTGATGGGCCCTAGTGATTCTGTTGCACCGAGCGAATCCCAGAGTTTTTGAGTAGAGATTGGCATGATTGGATGAAGCAAGATGGCGAGCGCTCGCAGCGCTTCTGCAGTGTTGTAGAGAATGGCATCAAGTTCTGTTTTTCTGCTGGGATCTTTTGCGACTAACCATGGTTCTTTGACGGTCACGTAACCATTGACTGTCTTACAGAAATCCATGATGACATTGATTCCACCTTGGAAATCCAAGGCACAGATTGCTTCATCGGCAGCTCTTACAGTCTGGGCTAAAGCTGCTGAAAGTTCGGCATCTTCTGCCTTTGCCGGCAGCACGCCTGCACAGTACTTCTCGACCATCGCAGCTAAGCGTGAGGCTAGGTTTCCGAAATCATTGGCGAGTTCGCTGGTGTAACGCGCAGACATATCTTCCCAAGAGAAAGATCCATCGCTGCCGAATGGAATAGCTCGCATGAAGTAATAGCGAAATGCATCGACGCCAAAATGTCCTGTGATGTCTGATGGGGCGATCCCTGTCAGTTTGCTCTTGCTCATTTTTTCGCCACCAACCAGCAACCAGCCATGTGCAAAAACTTTCTTGGCGACTGGAAGATTGGCGGCCATCAACATTGCAGGCCAGATCACTGCATGGAATCGAAGAATGTCTTTTCCAACCAGATGAACATCTGCGGGCCAAGTTTTCGAGAAGAACTTTCCGCCCTCGCTAGCTGGATCATCTGTGAGTCCTACTGCGGTTGCGTAGTTCAGGAGCGCGTCGAACCAGACATATACAACTTGCTTCGTATCCCACGGAACAGGAATTCCCCAATTAAAGGTTGAGCGAGAGATAGATAAGTCGGAGACGCCACCTTCAAGAAATGAAATCACTTCATTTCTAGCACTTGCTGGTTCGCATGCCTGGGGATTCTTTTTGTAGTGATCAAGAAGTGGTTGCACGAATGCAGAGAGTTTGAAGAACCAATTTGTCTCGCTCACCATCTCGACTGGTTTGGAGTGAATCTTGCACTTACCTTCATCAAGGTCACCCGGCAGCTTGAACTCCTCACAACCTACGCAATATGGGCCTTCATATTTTCCTTCGTAAATGAAGCCTTTCTCCATGAGTCCTTGCAGGAACTTTTGGACGCGTTCCATGTGGCGCGGCTCTGTCGTGCGGATGAAGTCATCATGAGCAATCTCGAGGTGCTTCCAGACAGGCTTCCATGCATCTTCGACAAGGCGATCGCACCATTGTTGAGGCGCAGTGCTATTGGCCTCCGCAGTGCGCATGACTTTCTGGCCATGTTCGTCGGTGCCGGTAAGAAACCAGACCGACTCACCTTTCTGGCGATGCCAACGAGTGAGTAGGTCTCCAGCAACAGTCGTATAAGCATGCCCAATATGCGGCGCATCGTTGACGTAGTAAATCGGCGTCGTGAGATAGAAGGATTTCTCTGCGCTGGACATGGGCGGGATTCTATCTATTTATCCAGCACCATGATGTCAAAGACTTTGCGCTTAGGAATATGGAGTTCCTTCGCAGTCATGGCAATCGCTTCTTTTCGTGTGATCCCAGAAGATTCATAGCGGCGGACGATTTCTGCAATCTCTACATCAGATTTCTGATCTGACGATGGCTCATAGCCAGCAATCACAATCGTGAATTCGCCCAGCATTTCTTTGCTCTGTGACCATTGAAGAATTTCTTCTGCGCTGCCGCGCTGCACTTCTTCGTAGGTCTTCGTTATTTCTCGACATACCGCAACTTGTCGAGACTTACCTAACGTGCGGACAATGGAGTCGAGAGTTTCTGGAACGCGATGAGGTGCTTCAAAGATCACAAGTGTGCGTTGTTCATGTGCGCGATCTTCAAACCATTGATCACGCGCGCCTCCAGTTCGGGGTGGAAAACCATCAAATGCGAAGCTATCGGTCGGAAGACCAGAGAGCGCAAGGGCGGCAAGAACGGCGCTCGGTCCTGGGATTACAGAGACTTTAAATCCATGATCAATAGCCATACGTACTGCGCGATATCCAGGGTCGCTTACGGAGGGCATCCCAGCATCGGTCACGAGTAACACGTGTTTACCTGATGCAAGCGCTGCCGAAATTTCATCAAGGCGAGAGCTTTCATTTCCCTCAAAGAAAGAGAGGATGGTCGCGTGGCATTCAATCTCAAGATCCTTGCAAAGGCGCAGAAATCGACGTGAATCTTCCGCAGCGACGACATCTGCCTCTGTGATTGCACGCTTGAGGCGATCTGAAGCATCACCGATATTTCCCAGTGGAACCGCCGCCAGAATCAACTCACTCACTACGCCATTATGGCGGTCAGTATCCTTATCCATCATGTCCTCACTCATCAGTGGCATCTCCCTTCGCAATCGACAACTCATCGCATTCGGATCTCTCCTTCTCTTCAGTGCGTTGACTAGATTCATCAATCTCGGAAGGCCCGCAGAACTGGTCTTTGATGAGGTCTATTACGTAGATGGCGCCCGCGATTTTCTCGCTGCGGGAGTAGAGCTTGATAACGGGGCTGCTGAATTTATCGTCCATCCCCCCATTGGTAAGTGGGCCATTGCACTTGGAATCCAGCTTTTCGGTGATTCGCCATTCGGTTGGAGATTTAGCGCAGCTCTCATAGGAACGATCTCAGTTCTTCTCGTTTTTCTCATCGCGCGAAAGCTCTTCACTTCTTTCTTTCTGAGCATGACAGCGGCATCTCTGATGGCGCTTGATGGACTACACCTCGTAATGTCGCGGACTGCGCTCCTGGATATCTTCCTTTCATTTTTTATTCTGCTCGCTTTTTATCTGGTACTACAAGATCGCTATTGGGCTGCCGCCATTGTCATGGGCCTAGCACTGGGAACTAAGTGGAGCGCAATTTATGTCCTTGCTGCACTCGGACTCTACTTATTGATTCGGGATCGGAAATTCTTCATGACGCCGATTCAGTTCGGGGTTACTCCATTGCTGGTATATCTGTTTAGTTGGACTGGTTGGTTCTTAAGCGATGATGGTTGGAGTAGAAATCATTCCAGTAATGCGCTGGCGTCTCTCATTCATTATCACCGCGAAATGCTCAACTTTCATACGAGCTTAACGACTGATCACTCTTATCAAGCAAGTGCTTGGAATTGGTTGGTGCTAGGTCGCCCAACGTCTTTCTTTTATGCAACACCAAATAACTGTGGAAGCGATAGTTGCTCTCAAGAAGTTCTTGCACTCGGCACACCTTTCTTATGGTGGGCTGGTTTGATTTCTCTGGCGATAACTATCGGCTACTTCGTATATCGCCGCGAGAAAAGCGCTGGCCTCATTCTGCTCTTCCTACTCTCGAGCTATCTTCCATGGCTCGCATTTCCAGAGCGCACTACCTTCTATTTCTATGCCATCGCATTTCAACCTTTTATGGTTCTGAGCATCGTCTATGTGATCGCAAAAGCGCTCGAAGACGAGAACAAGCGAAAAGCTCGACGTGAGCTAGCGATGGTGGCAATAGCCTTAATTGCGCTCTGTTTTGCCTACTTTTTCCCGCTCTACGTTGGAGGGGTATTGAACTATGACGATTGGTATGCGCGTATGTGGTTTACCAGCTGGATTTAGTTACTGACCAGCAGCGCGGTAATTACGCAGATGTTCTTCCAGCTCATCAGCTTGAACTTGATCGAAAATCTGGTCTGACTTAGGCGCCATCGCTTCACGGATCGCACGTTCTTGCGCCTCGCTCCAAGCGCCCGGAATCGTCAGATCAATCACGCGACGTTGAGGGGCAGCTTTTGATGCAGTGACATAACTTGGAGCAGGAACTGCGGTGGGCTCCCATGTTTCGCGATTCTTATCTGCGCTTCCTTTAGGAAGTATCACAATACTTTGGACATCCTGAGTATATGACGCTACGCGTTCGGAAAGCGGCGTCCATTGTTCTTCACTGAATTCTTCTGTGATTGCTCGACGAGTTGAGATGCTCTTTGAGCGCGCGATAATTTCAGAGTAATTATTGGATGAAGGCTTTGAGTTGACGCTAGCAATCGAACGTGCACGCTTGATTTCATCTTGCACCGAGTGAATCTGGTGGCGCGCATGAACTACGAACAACGCAAATGCAGAGATGGGAAGAGTCATGACGGCTGGAGCAACAAGGCCAATGAGTGCGAAGAGAGAGATAACGAGTGTTAAACCAATAATGGAGAAGAAAAGAATTCTTCTTGTAGCAACTTGTTGTTCTCGCTTCTTGGCAATGGCTTCATAGTCGGGAGCTGCATTACCCGAAGTAAGACCAACAACCTTCATGGTCTTCTCGAATTTTTCTACTGTTCGACCAGAGACTTCTTCATGAGTGGAGATCCAGCGTGGCAGGAAATAGGCAATCCACATCCCCACGATGATTAAGTAGATAAGTCCTGATCCCACGATTGCTAACCCTAAAGGGAGGAATGGGACTTTTCGGGTATTTCCCGCACTTTAATTGTTGCTTTGAGTCTTACTTTTAAGTCTTATTTTGAGTCTTACTTTTGAGTCTTATTTTGAGTCTTATTGAATTCGAGGATTCTCTTTTACAAAACATAGGTGGTCGCGCCAAGCCCCATCGATATGTAAGTAGCGAGGGCGCAAACCTTCAAATACATATCCCGCTTTTTCTGCGACTCTTTTCGATGCAGCATTCTCAGGTCTTAGATTTATTTCGATGCGATGTAAACCAAGTTCCTCCAGGCCATATCGTGTGAGTTCGCGAACTGCACGGGTTGTGAGCCCCTTACTTGCATGGTCCTGATCGATCCAATAACCGATATGTCCCCCGCGATACGCCCCGAATGAAATCCCGCCTAGAGTGATCTGGCCAATCAGTGTCCGGTCGAACCAGATAGCAAGTGAGAGTGAACGACCGGCGCGACCCTCGCGGTTATGGATTTGGACCATCTCAACGAATGTGGGCAGATTTCGACCCTCGTCAGCGCTCGGCGAGGTTGCTTCCCAGGGAGTGAGCCATTCCCGATTCTTGCGACGTACTTGAAGCCATGCGCCGCGATCACGGATGCGAAGTGGGCGAAGCGTGAGTTCACCATCGTTAAGGATGAGAGGCCAATGGCCACGAGAGATACGAGCCATGAAGTGTTTTAGTTGAAGCGACGTTCTAACACGAGGACATCTACTTCGTCGCCAGCTTTTGCACCTGATGAACCCTCAGGGATAACGATCAACCCGGTCGCATCAGAGAGAGTCACAAGATCGCCTTGATTTTCGATGGCTGTTACTTGTCGACGTACGGAATTATCGGCAGAGAGCGTTCCTCGAATAAAAGAGTGTTTGCCAATTTCACTTGCAACCGCATTGGTAAGAGTTGCTTTGATGACTGGTCGATGGATGTCATAGAGACCCATCATGCTTCTGATCATTGGTCGAATAAAAAGCTCAGTAGAGATATATGCGAAGATCGAATCGCCAGGTAGGGCCACAACAGGGGTGCGATCTGGACCAATGGTTCCAAATGCATGTCTGCCAGTGCCTTCAATTAACGGCGAAACTTCGCGAACGCCACCAAGTTGAGTCAGTACTGAATAGATCAGATCGAAAGATTCATCATGGCTCTCTCCACAGATAACTATCAAATCTGCGCGAACGAGTTGGTCTTCTACAACATCTTTAAGAATTTCGGCGGTTGCCGGGATGGTATGGACGCGATAACCAACAGCTCCCGCCTCCTTTACTGCAGTAGTCAGTAGCCAAGAATTCGCCTCGAACTCATCTTCGCGATCACGTAGTTGTGAGCCAGGTTCGACCAGGTCTGCGCCAGCAGAGATAACAACGACGCGAGGTTGTGGTCGGGTCGGTAATTGATCAAGACCTAAGGATGCCGCTAACCCAATTTGTGTAGAACGAATACGTGAACCTGCCTTCATGACGGTTCGATCACCTGAGGTTAGATCCGTAGCTAGCGTTGCACCGTGCGCATCCAGTAAAGGCATGTCAAATGCTGCAAGTGGCTTAGCCAAAGTCAGCAGCTCGGCTGCTAAATCAGACACCTTCATCGTTTCGCTCACGCCGCAACCCTACTTTGTAAATACGCTAATCCCGTGGATTCAACGAAGGATGCAAAACGATTGAAGTCTGAGTTGCGCAAGAGATACCGCGCAGAACGAGAGTTTCTCGTTGTTGAATGTAATTGGGAACACTTGATGCAAAGTTCGGAAGTATTGCAGGCCACAGTCGTAGCGAGCTATATCTCTTACGGTCTCGAGCCAGATACTTCAGCTCTCAACTCTGCGCTTCTCAAGGTCGGCAAGACCGTTCTTATCCCCCGCATGCTTACCGATAAAGATCTTGAATGGGTGCGATGGAATGGCGATGATGCCGATGGCGAAGTGTTCACAGATGAGATTGATGTTGTGATTGCTCCTGCACTCCACATCGATAGAGAAGGAAATCGTTTGGGACAAGGTGGCGGCTCGTATGACCGCGCACTGGCCAGAACTAGCGCTTGGAAAGTGGCGTTGGTTTATCCGGGTGAATTATCAAGTGAGGCCATTCCTTCTGAACCTCACGACCAAAAGGTCGATGCAGCCGCTACGGCTGAGATCCTGGTTCGATTTACAGAACGGAATTGAGATTACGCGCCATAACTAGGCGTTGAATCTGATTTGTACCTTCATAAATCTGGGTGAGCTTGGCATCACGCATCATTCGTTCAACCGGATAGTCGCTGACATATCCATAACCGCCAAGAACTTGAACCGCATCAGTCGTGACTTTCATTGCAGCATCAGTGGCATAGCATTTTGAGGCAGCAGAGAAAAATGTCAGATCTGCTGTTAAAGACTCGCTCTTACTTGCCGCGGCATATGTGAGTTGTCGTGCGGCCGCAATTTCCATAGCCATATCAGCCAACATGAACTGGACCGCTTGGAAATCAAAGATTGACTTTCCGAATTGCTTTCTCTCATGTGCATATTTTGTGGCTACTTCAAATGCGCCTTGTGCAATTCCGAGCGCTTGTGCGGCGATAGTAATTCGTGTGTGATCAAGCGTTTTCATAGCGAGTCCAAATCCTGCGCCGATTTCGCTAATGCGACGATCATCTCCTATTTCAACATTATCGAAATAGACTTCACGAGTTGGTGAACCTTTAAAGCCCATCTTCTTCTCATGTGCTCCGAAGGAAACTCCAGGATCGCTCTTCTCAACAACAAACGCAGTAATTCCTTTGGAACCTTTTTCAGGATCGGTCGAGGCTAAAACTGTGTAGAAATCTGAGAACCCAGCATGGGAAATCCACTTCTTGCTTCCGTTGAGGACCCAGCCATCACCTTTACGGACTGCGCGGGTCTTCATCGCCGCGGCATCAGAACCCGCTTCGGATTCAGATAAGCAATATGAGAAACCTTTACCTTGTGCCAAAGGAGTAAGCCAACGCTTTTTCTGTTCTTCATTTCCACCGAGCATCAATGGAACTGAGCCAAGTTTATTAACCGCAGGAATGAGAGACGACGATGCGCAAACTCGTGCAACTTCTTCAATAATGATGACAACGCCGAGAGCATCTGCTCCTTCGCCGCCATATTGTGTAGGTACATGTGCGGCAGCAAGTCCTGCGCCTTGAAGAGCTTCAAATGCTTCTTGTGGAAAGCGGGCATTTGCATCGACATCATGTGCGAAGGGCTGAATCTTCTTATCAGCAAGCGAACGTACGCTGTCTCGTAGCGCTTGGTATTCCTCGGGCAATGAGAAGAGCGGCTCCATAGGCGGGATACTACTTACCTTCGCGTTTACTTTCTCGGTCGGCTAATCGCTCGAGATATGCGTTGTATTCGGCAAGATCCGCGACTGAGTGCTTATCTGCACGCTTTGCCTCACGAGCATCAGTGCGCACCCATTGGATAAATGTCGCAATCAGGGCCACAACAATGGGGATCTCTCCCATTGCCCATCCGATCGCAGCGCCGGTCTTCTGATCAGCCAATAGGTCAGTTGCCCAAGGACGTTCGAGTAGTTGGTAATACCCACCATCGAGGAGATTGTTGGCTGACATCAGGGCAACAGAGAAGAATGCATGAATACTCATGGCTGCTAACAACATCACAACGCGGACAAGATGATGAACTTTACGAGGATTTGGATCGATCCCAACGATGACATGGAAGAAGAGCAAACCCGCACCGATGAAATGTAAGTTCATGATGATGTGGCCGAAATGGCTACCCATGAGATTGCCGAAAAGCGGAGTGAAGTACAGCGCAAAGAGTGAGCCATCAAAAATCGCAAGCGCGACTATTGGGTTTGTCCAGATTCTTGTGGCTCGTGAATGTAGCGCTGCGATTAATGCTCCACGAATTCCGCGCTCTCCTCTTTCTCTACCAATCGGCAAGGTGCGTAACGCAAGAGTGATGGGAGCGCTCAGGATGATGGCAATGGGCGCAATCATGCTCAAGACCATGTGAGCGATCATGTGATACTGAAATGAGAAATGTGAGTACAGACCAAGGCCACCACTTGTAGCGTAATCAAGCAAGCTAATTCCAATAGCAAAGGAAATTGTCCGACCAACCGGCCATTTATCGCCTCTGCGAGCAAGGGCAACTACGCCACGAATGTAGAGCGCAGTCGCGAATACCAGTAAGCCCAGCATCAGTCCATTTGCTTCGTACTCAAAGAAGACACGACCGAGAGTAGGAGCTTCAGGCATCGCGATTCCGACTAGTTCGCGCACCTTGTCGAATTCAACCGGAGTTGATTCCTCTGGCGTGAATCTAGTGAGCAGTGTGCCAATTCCTAAAATCAGAGCCATGATTGCAAGTTCGAATGGCAACAAGCGTTGAACAGAAACTCTGGAACGTATCCTGCTTGCCATGATAAATACCAAGAGAGTTAATGCAATCTTCAGCGCAATCAATGCGCCATAGCCTGTAAACCAATCATCTGAAAGTCGAAGCCTGGTCCATGCGTTGGCGATTCCACTTAACACAACAGCAAAGGAAGACCAGAGCGCAATCATAGAAACTCGAGGTAACGCCAATTGTTGAACATCGCGCGGCATGATCTGTAAAGCAAAAACCGCGCCAATCCAAAATGAAAGTGCCAAAACATGGATGAGAAGAGATCCGATTGCCAAACCATGGCTACCTTGCGAACTTGAGTGGCTCTGAAAGATTGGTGCCAACGAACCGCTGAGGGCAAGAAGCAAAACCCAGATAGCGCCACCATTCTTTTTAATTCTTCGAGCAATGATAAAAACAAATATCGATACCAGAACTTGATAAGCAAGTAGCTTGCCTAGGGTGACCTGAGTCGTGAAAGATCTGATGATGGTGAGATCAAGAACTTCAAAGAGACTCGATTCAAAGATTTCTGCCAAGATAGCTAAAAGATTTCCCAGCGCTGCAACAATCCATAACCCAGAACACCACTTCAAGAACTTCTGAGTACTTGCAGCAGACTCTTGGATGACGCCGTCACGTTCTGGCAGAAGAAAAGCCAGCGATAGAAGCGCACCAACGACCAATACCGATAACGCGGTATTTGCTAAGTCGAAAATCACGCTCGTCCTCTAATCTCAATTAGCCCGGCCTGTAAGTCATCCCTTAGATTACGCCCGTGCCTACATATCAGTATCAATGTAACGCCTGTGATCACGCTTTTGAGGTAGTGCAATCCTTCACAGATGCGGCTATTTCGGTCTGTCCTGAATGTGGCAAGGATGTTCGCAAGATCTATTCCAACGTTGGAATCGTCTTTAAGGGCTCGGGTTTCTATAAGACTGATTCACAGACAAAAACCTCTGATTCAAAGCCAACTACCGCTCCAGCAACTCCTTCAACAAGCGAGTAGTTATTCGTGATGCGGGGGTTTATCTCCCTTAATCTCAGCATCGCGAGCGTCATCTTTTTCTAGATCAATCTCATCCGATGTGATTGCCGGTAGAAATTCACTCATTTCATTCCTAACGATCGTTGTACGCCTTTGATGATCATGGGGAATGAATCCTTTGGCATTAATCCCTCAATGACAAGTGAGCTTGCGCCATGAACCGCAGACCAAACCAACACTTCGCCTCCGAGGCGAGCACTCTTGGTGATGAGTCCTTCTTCAACTAGTTCGTCAAGGCTCTGTTTGAGAAGTTGCCACGCTTTGCTCTCGAGAGGGGACTCATGTTGTTCACAGAATCCCCCAAAAATTAATCGGTAAAGGTTTGGTTGGTTTAAAGCCCATTTGAAATAAGAGATACCCAAGGCCTCAAAGCGTTCTTTGGCGCCGCGCGCACCACCACCTTTAATCTTAGAAATTGCTTGCTCTTGTATCTCTGCTAGTTGCTCAAAGAGAGTGTTGCCGACTGCAGAAACCAAGGAGTCTTTATCTTGAAAATAGTGATAGCTCGCGCTTGGGCTAACACCTACTTCCGCGGATACCGCACGGAGAGAAAGGTGATCTGGTCCATATTTTCGTACCAGGGAAATAGCCGCTTCAACAAGCGCGCTCTCCAGATCTCCGTGATGATAGGAGGTCTTAAGAATCGCTTTTGGAGCCATAACCAAATCATGCTCCAAAACTTGACAATGTTCAAATAGACACCAATAATCTGAACACTGTATAGATAATTGAAAGGGAATTTATGTTCGAGCGTCTGGGTCACTTCATCGCGAAGCGCAAGAAATCGGTGCTCTCGCTCTTCCTTCTGACAACGATTCTCTCGGGCGCCATCGGCTCGCAAGTCTTTTCGCGCTTTGACTCCGGCGGCTATTCAGACCCCAACAGCGATTCTGTGAAGGTCTGGGAGTACCTAGAAGACACGTTCAAAGTGAAGGATCCGGCAGTCGTGTTGGTTGTCGACGCCAAAGATAAGTCGGTCGATGATCCCGCCGTCGTGGCAGCGGCCCAAAAGCTTGAAGCAGAAGTTCGTGGTGAGGATACTGCTGAAAGCGTATTGTCTTATTGGTCAAGCGGTGGCGCTCCTTCCCTCAAGAGCAAAGATGGAAACTCGGCATTTATCTTCGTATATCTCAAGTCAACAGATTTCACTGAGATTGATCGCTCAGGTGGTTATTACCAAGATAAATACGATGGCGCATACGGTGATCTAGAGATCTATGCATCTGGTGGAGCTGTGTTTGCTAATGCCATCAATGGTCGAATCCAAGACGATTTGAAGATCTCTGAAGCGATCTCAATCCCGCTCACATTCTTACTTCTCATCTTTGTTTTTGGTGCGATGGCTGCATCTGCAATGCCACTCGTCGTGGGTGTTACCGCCATACTTGGAACTTTCTTGGTCATGTATCTCATGACGTTCTTTACAGATGTCAGCATCTTTGCCCTCAATCTCACGACGGGACTTGGGCTCGGCTTAGGCATTGATTACGCGTTGTTAATCGTTAATCGATTCCGAGAAGAGTTGGCTAAGGGCTTGGATAACGAAAGTGCAATCGTTAATACCTTGCGTAGCGCTGGTAAGACTGTCTTTTATTCAGGGCTCACAGTCGTACTGACGCTGATCTCACTTACCTTCTTCCCTCAAAACTTCTTGAAGTCGATGGGATATGCGGGAGCAGCCGTTGTAGCGCTCGCTGTTCTCGGTGCGCTTATTCCACTTCCAGCGATTCTTGCCATTATCGGCCAGAAAGTGAACAAAGGCACTGTTCGCAAGAGCGGAATCGTGCAGAAAGAAGATGGGCGTTGGGCTCAAGTTTCACGATTTGTGATGCGCAGGCCTATCAGCGTTGTTATGGGCTCGGTTGCAATCCTTGTGCTTCTCACCGCACCAATCGCCAACATCAAGTTCAGCCAAGTTGATAGCGGAGTATTGCCTCGCACAGACCGTGCGTACATCGCCTCGCAATTCATCGCCGATGAATTCCCTGGTCAAGAAAGCAACCCCGTTGAAATCATCTTCCCTGCGGGCGCAAGTCAGAGCGAAGAGATTGCAAGTTTCGCCAACTCGCTTACTCAAGTCCCTGGGATTGTCCGTGTCGGACAACCAGAGACGATGGGTGAAAGCGTCAGGCTTGTGGCCATCCATTCGATGCAGCCCCGAACACCTGAAGGTGAAGAGCTCATCAATCGCATGCGTGAACTTCCAGCACCTGAAGGAATGCTCATTGGTGGAGCTGCTGCGGATTATGCCGATACACAAGGAGCGATTTCGCGAACACTTCCAGCAGTAATCGGTTGGATCATGATTACGGTATTGCTTCTTCTCTTTGCATTCACTGGCTCGATTCTTTTGCCAATCAAGGCAATCATTCTTAACTTTGCTTCTCTGGCTGCGACCATGGGTGTTCTCACCTGGATCTTCATCGAAGGACATATGAAGTTCCTCGTGGGTGATTTCATTGAGACGGGGTCTCTCGACACGAACACCATCGTTCTTGTAGCCGTCGTCGCATTCGGGCTATCAATGGACTATGAAGTTTTCTTGCTTTCACGTATCAAAGAAGAACACGACTCCGGTAAGTCCAATGTCGATGCGGTCGCATTAGGACTTCAAAAGTCTGCACGAATCATCACTGCAGCCGCCTTCATTCTCGCAGTTGTCTTCGCCGCATTCGTCATCAGCGGAGTCACATCAATCAAGATGATGGGATTCGGAGTTGCATTTGCGATTCTGCTGGATGCCACATTGATTCGCGCATTCTTGGTCCCTGCATTGATGCGCCTCTTCGGTGAATGGAACTGGTGGGCACCTCGTGCTCTTAAGCGTTTCCAGATAAATCACTGATCTCACCCGCGCAGGTAGACTCTCTGCGTGGATTTGATTGCAACTCTGCAGTGCGCAGACCAGCCAGGCATCGTGCATGCGATGACTAGTTCCGTTCTGGCCGCACAAGGCAACATCATCGAGAATCAACAGTTCACAGATCCCGTCACAAATTCTTTTGTTATGCGTACACGCTTTGAAACTGGAGCCTCGCTCGAGAAATCGCGAGAGGTGCTCAGCGAGGGTCTATCTAAGTTCAAGCCTGAATTAACTATTCGCGACAACGCAAGCCCTAAGCGCGCTCTAGTAATGGTCACCAAAGAGAGCCATTGTTTGCGAGATCTGCTCTATCTCCTCGAACTTAGAGAATTGCCAATTGAGATTCCACTTGTCGTAAGCAATCGCGAAGATCTACGCGGATTAGTTGAAGGACATGGAATCAAGTTCAAGTACCTACCAGTTGATGACAAGGCAAAATCTGAGGCGGAGCTTCTCTCACTCATATCAGCAGAGCAGATCGACTTTGTTGTCTTGGCCCGCTATATGCAGATTCTCTCGTCTGAATTTTGTAAGACGATGGCTAATCGCATCATCAACATTCATCACTCATTCTTGCCCGGATTCAAAGGTGCTAAGCCTTATCACCAGGCGCATGCCAAGGGCGTGAAGATAATTGGAGCGACCGCACACTTTGTTACTGCTGATCTAGACGAAGGTCCCATCATTGAACAAGATGTTGCTCATGTGACACACGCATCTACTCCTGAACAATTGATTGCACTAGGAAGAGATATTGAACGTCGCGTACTTGCAAAAGCAGTTCGCTTATTTGCAGAGGATCGTATTTTCATCGTCGGCAATCGCACAGTCGTATTTAATTAATTCTTTTACGTTGTGTCCTTGGCCGGAGTTGAACCGGCGACCTACCGCTTAGGAGGCGGTTGCTCTATCCACTGAGCTACAAGGACGTGACTATTTATTTGTTTCTCATTTAGTTCACTAAGAATGTGTAATAAATGTGAAGTACCTAATGATAATTGAGGGTAATCGAACGGTAAATTGCATAATTCATTCGATTCGGATAACCTACAGGTCAATCTCGTTTGGAGTTGATTTCTAATCATGAAAGCCCTAGTAATTGGTGCGGGCGGCGTCGGAAGAGCGATAGCGAATATCGCGTCACGTAGGTCATTTATTACCTCGTTGATTATTGCTGACCGAACCCTGTCTCGCGCAGAAGAAGCCGTTTATCGCGTCAAAGACCCTCGATTCTCCGCGGCCCAAGTTAACGCTGCAGAACTCGAAGATCTCCGTGAGTTAATACGTAAAGCCGACCCTGATGTTGTGATCAATGCTGTTGATCCTCGATTTGTTATGCCGATTTTCTTGGCCTGCGAAATTGAGAATACGAATTACATCGATATGGCAATGTCTCTTTCTCGTCCTCATCCTCACTATCCACATCGCGAAACTGGTGTGAAGTTAGGTGACGAACAATTTGCACGTGACTGGAACTGGGAAGAGAGAAAAATCTTTGCTCTCGTCGGAATGGGCGTCGAGCCAGGTATGAGCGACATCTTCGCAAAGTACGCCAATGACGAACTTTTCAGCAGAATTGATTCCATTACCGTTCTTGATGGATCTAACCTGCGAGTTGAGGGCGCTGACTTTGCTCCATCATTCTCAATCTGGACAACCATTGAAGAGTGCCTCAATCCTCCGATTGTTTGGGAAGATGGTCGTGGTTGGTTTACTACCGAACCCTTCAGCGAACTCGAAACTTTTGATTTCCCAGAAGGAATCGGCCCTGTCGAATGCGTCAACGTAGAGCACGAAGAAGTTGTTCTCATCCCTCAGAAGATTGATGCGAAGAAAGTTAACTTCAAGTATGGACTTGGCGCAGAGTTCATTCAGATTTTGAAAACCATCAACATGCTCGGAATGGATCGCAAAGAGAATGTTGAGGTTCAAGGAGTCTCTGTTGCACCACGTGACCTGCTCGCTGCATCGCTTCCAGATCCTGCAACCCTAGGTTCGCGCATGAAAGGCAAGACTTGTGCTGGTGCGCTCGTTCGGGGCTTAGATAAAGCCGGTAAGCCAAAAGCTGTATACATCTACAACGTTATTGATAACGAATGGTCGATGAAGGAATATGGCGATCAAGCAGTTGTTTGGCAGACCGCAGTCAATCCTGTTGTTGCTATGGAGCTCATCCATAAAGGACTGTGGAAGCCTCTCGGTGTCAACGGTCCAGAATGGTTCGAACCAAAACCATTCCTTGATTTACTGCAGGAATATGGCACCTCATGGCATGTCCGCGATGAGGACGCTAGCGATATTCTTCAGTAGTGCCCACGCCCGCAACACAGCAACGCCCCATCGCGCTCATTACTGGCGCAACCGTCGGTATCGGTGCAGCTTTTGCACAATTGTTAGCGAGCGAAAATCACGACCTAGTTCTTGTAGCTCGTGACCTCAACCGCCTCAATCAACGGGCTGATGAATGGCGAAATTCATTCGGTATCGAAGTAGAAGTTATTCAGGCTGATCTCACGCGCGATGAAGATGTTCGACGTATTGTGCTCCGCCTTCAGAATCTCAGCCGACCCATTGATGTTCTCATCAACAATGCTGGCTTTGGAATAAACAAGAGTTTTCTTGCCAGTGATACTTCAGAGGAGATTGCACTCCTTGATGTCTTGGTGACAGCGCCCATGCGGTTGATGCATGCTGCACTTCCCGCAATGAAAGAAAGGGATAGCGGCACGATCATTAATGTCTCCAGTGTTGCGGGCTGGATTGCAGGTGGCACCTATAGCGCAGCGAAGTCCTACCTCACCGTTCTTACTGAATCGCTACATACTGAGCTCTTGCAGACCAATGTAACTGTTCATGCTCTCTGCCCTGGTTTCACCAGAACCGAATTCCATCAACGCGGTGGAATGAAGATGGGTGGATTGCCGAACTGGCTTTGGATGAGCGCGGAGGATGTTGTTACACATGCGTGGAAATCAGCCAAGGCGGGCAAAGTCATATCCGTCCCGGGTCGCATCTATAAGACTCTCTCTTTTATCTCTCGTTTTGGGCCGAGGCCAATCGTGAGAAAGATGGGCATGAACGTTCGTGTCCGACAAAGAAGGAAGAAATAAGAAAGAAGTAATCTGACTCTCAGCAAACTCTGTGAGCCTTGTGGAGTTTCCCTCACCTAATTGTGAGTTCTCCCCCTTTAGTATTGCCCTATTGAATTATCAGTTTCAACAGGAGGATCTTGTGCGTCATTCATTCAAGCTCATTGGTAAGAGCGCAACACTCGTTGCCGCTACATCGCTACTTATGGCGATGACCGCGGTGATCCCTGCTGAAGCGGCTAATAAGGCTGGTGCGCGTTGCACCAAGGCCAACGCCAAAACCAAGATTGGTGGCGACAACTACGTCTGCACCAAGAACCCAACCGTGAAGAATGCCAAGCGCACATGGGTCTGGGTCGGATGTATCGATTCCAACAAGCTTTATCTCGAGTCCAACACCCGTTTGACGACGATTACTGATTCTGCCGCCAAAGCAATCACCATGCTTGATACCGAGATTGCTGCTCTCAAGGCTGAAGCTCCTGCCGATGAAGCAGCCGCAAAAGTCTTCGACCAGAAAGCTGCCGATGCCAAGACAAAGCAAGCTGCAGCCCTCGTTGAGGCAAAGACCAACACCGATAACGCAACAAAGGTTGGTGCAACCACAACGGCAGGCAAGCAATACACAACCAATGCCTCAACCTGGACAAAGGCTGCTCGTAGCTACGAATTAGCTGCAAAGAACTTTGAGCGATCTGCTGCAAGCTTGCGTGACAAGATCAATGAGGTCGCCAAGAAAGAGAAGCAGAAGCTCAACGTTCAGCAGACTGTCGAGAATTCAAAAGTTGAAGTTCAATCGACATTGCAGAACCGTAAAAACGCCTGCCGACCTGGCTTATAAGATTTTGGTTTATAAGACTATTGAGTAGAAACTAAAGTAACGCTTAACCAACCGTTACTTTAGTTTTTGCAACTTTAATTGGCACAGTAGCAAGATTTCTTTTTGCGGGTCCGATTTTGACGTTACCGTTCACAGCGAATTCTGCTCGGTGCTCGGGGCAAACCCACTTAGTTCCGCTTCGCCTTACTGTCACTCCCTCGTGCGTACATGAGAGGTTTAAAGCGCGATAGGCATTGGCTGCTTTTCCAGTTCTTACCAGAGCGATTTCTTGGCCAGAACCATTCTGGAATTGCACAACGCCGCCAACTTTCTTTAGCGCGGGATTGCTTGAAAGGGAAACATCCACCTTTCCATCAGGTAGCACTTTTACACCAGTGGCCGCAATAGCAGTATCAGGTACTAAACCGAGCGTGAGAACTGCCAGCCCGCAAAGTACAGCTCTACGAGATACTTCTTTTTCATTCTGCATAGCGACCCCTTTATTACGATTCAAGGATGAGAATTTATCTGCTTTTGCGGGCTCTAGCCACGGGAACGCTCGCAATCTATGTAATTCTCAGAAATGACTCGGAACCTTCATGGGTACTTGATCTGCTTCTGTTCAATCTTGTCGCGTTACTGGCTCTCTTCTCGCTCTTGGCTTCACCAATTCCTGATGATCAAATAGGCAGAGTTGGTATATCACTAGCCATCTTGAGTTGGACTATTGGATCTGTCATCTCCTCAATTGATACATTCTTTGATCCCATAACTATTATCAATCTAGAGTTGATTGCAGAGGTGGGGTACGCGCTCTTCTATCCACTGGCCCTATTTGGCTTAAGTCGCGCTATTCGATACAAGATTGCAAGTAGATCACTGGAAATTCTCGATACTCTCATCATCGCACTTGGCTGCACCACTATTGCGGCAGCTTTTCTCATTCGTCCCGCCATGACAAGTATCTCTGGATCTAGTTTTGAAGTCTTTCTATCAATTCTCTATCCCGTGGGAGACATTGTTCTTCTGGTAACTGTGGTGACTTTGACTGTCATTCAGAGATTTTCTATAAGAAACTTCTTGATGATTGCCGGGATCGGCAGCTATTCGCTCTCTGACTTCTACTTTCTTTATTCAACTCAATCTGGTTCGTATCAATTCGGATCACTGACGGATATCGGCTGGTTGATCGGCTTCATTCTCATCTCAGAGGCGTTCTGGCATGGCTGCGATGAAAGTCAGTCTCCCCGGACCTTTAACCCTGCAGTCGCAACCATCGCGCTCTTGGGTAGTTCTGCGATTCTGGCTATAGCAGTCCTGCAACCAGAGTATTTCCCAAGGTTTCTCATTGTTCCTGCCTTTGCAACGATTGCACTATCTTTTCTGCGAATGGGTGTAGCAATTAATGATGCGCGGAATATGAGCAACGAACAGATTCTGGCACGTACCGATGAACTGACAGGTCTTGCCAATCGCAGGAAGTTCATCGTGGAATTCGAAGAGTTTCTCAAAAGTCCTGGATCTGTTCTGATTCTGGACCTCGATGGATTTAAGCCCGTTAATGACACACGCGGACATGATGTTGGAGATCAGCTTCTCAGTCAGGTAGCGCGGCGATTCGAGCGCGTTATTCCGCACGGCTCTCTACTAGCCAGACTTGGTGGCGATGAATTCGGTGCGCTCATCCATGGAGGCGATGGGCTAGAGATTGCTCGTGCGCTGAGGGCCACGCTCTCATATCCATTCCATATTGCCGGCGCTGAGATAACTCTCGACGTTTCGATTGGAGAGGCCACAAATACGCCGGGTGAGAACTTAGCTGACCAACTCATGCGTCGAGCCGATGAAGCTATGTACGAGGCAAAGCGCTCGAAGCGTGGCGTTGTTGCGTGGCATGACCAATTAGGTGCGCGGGGCTTGAGGTTGTAAATTTCCGCTGTCCAAACCAACCAATGAGTCTCGTGCAGACTCCGCATATGAGGTGAGAGTTACAACCCCTTAAGGAGGTTCCCTAATTGGCAGAAAAGTTCGCTAATCGAGTACTAATTCTCGGCGCAGGCTCCGTTTCACAATCAGTTCTACCGCTACTTATCGAGCATCTCGTAGATGCACAACAAATCACGATCATGGATCAGCGAGATAATCGCTCACGTGTTGCAGATGCCATCAAACAAGGTGCAACCTACGTTCAAGATTCGATTACACGAGAGAATCTCGATGCCCAGCTTTCCAAATATCTTAAGGCTGGCGATTTTCTCCTCGATTTAGCATGGAACATTGATGCCAACACGATTCTTACCTGGTGTCATGATCACGGAGTTTTGTATCTCAACACATCAGTCGAAGAATGGGATCCGTATGAAGGTGGATCAAATAAACATCCACTAGAGCGCACTTTGTATTACCGCCACATGCGTATGCGTGAAATGAAATCAAAATGGACCAAGACTGGACCAACCGCCATTGTCGAACATGGAGCAAATCCCGGTTTGGTATCTCACCTTGTGAAGAAATCTCTGGTGGATATCGCCACTCAAGCTCTCAAAGATGGCAAAGCCTCAAACGGAGTTGAAGGTGCTCTCACTTCCGAGAGCTACAACGAATTAGCCCAACTTCTCGGCGTCAAAGTAATTCACATCTCTGAACGTGACACCCAGGTCACGAACAAGCCCAAGCAATGGGGCGAATTCGTAAACACATGGTCAGTCGAAGGTCTTTATGAAGAGGGCGTAGCGCCCGCAGAACTTGGCTGGGGCACACATGAAAAAACTCTGCCTACTAACGCATATGAACATCAAGTTGGGCCGCGTAACCAGATTGCAATCGCTCAACCTGGTGCAACAACATGGGTTCGCTCATGGGTCCCTAACTTTGAGATTCACGGAATGGTCATTCGCCATGGTGAAGCATTTACAATTTCAGATCACCTCACAGTCTGGAACGGTGACAAGGCGCTCTATCGCCCAACAGTTCACTATGCATATTGCCCGACAAATGAAGCTATTTCCTCGCTTAAAGAGTTAGAGATGCGTTCATGGGATCTACATAAGAATCAGCGAATCATGAACGATGAAATCACCGAGGGTGATGATCGTCTCGGTGTTCTCTTGATGGGACATGCTTACAAGTCTTGGTGGACTGGTTCATTGCTCAATATCCATGATTCGCGCAAACTCATCCCTGGACAATCCGCCACAACAGTTCAAGTCTCGTCTGCTGTCTATGCTGCAGTTGCGTGGGCGATGAAGAATCCTGATAAAGGTCTTCTCGTTCCAGACGAGCTTCCGTGGCGTGAAGTTCTCGCCTATGCAGAGAAGTACTGGGGTGGAATCCACTCGCAGGCCGCTGATTGGGATCCACTTGTTAATCGCAACGATCTCTTCGAGGGTTGGAATGATAAGAAAGTCGATCGCAGCGATGCGTGGCAGTTCACTAATTTCTTAGTATAAGAAATTCAACAGCTAAGGCTTGGGTGGTTTTGCCGCTTTGATTTCTTCAAGGCGAGCAAGCGACTCAAGCCTTTCTGCTGCATGATCAACGATTCGCTTGGTGTATCCATTCTTGTAACCCGACTCAGCTTCCCACGGTTCGTGAATGTCATCTCCATCGAGGTGAGCGAGCTCCGGGATAAATCTCTTGATGTAAACGCCTTCGGGATCAAAGCGTCGTCCTTGCTCAATCGGATTAAAGACACGGTAATACGGCGATGCGTCTGTGCCACACCCAGCGGTCCATTGCCAACCATGCGAATTTGAAGCCACATCATTATCGATCAGGTATTTCATAAAGAAATTCGCCCCGTGCTGCCATTCAATGTGGAGGTCTTTGACCAAGAAGGAAGCTACAACCATACGAGTGCGGTTGTGCATCCAACCTTCAGTAACTAACTGACGCATCGCCGCATCAACGAAGGGATAGCCCGTTTTCCCTTCGCACCAAGCCTCAAATTTCTTGCCGGGCTTCTCGTAGCGCATCTTTGTGAACTTCTGATCGTAGTAATCACGAGAGGTGTGTGGATTATGGTGGAGCACATCAGCATAAAACTCGCGCCAAGCGATCTCTTTGCGATAAACCTCGTGCCCTTTGGATTGACCGAGTGCGGCAAGAATTGTCCGCGGATGAATCTCACCCCAACGAAGATGAGGACTTAAACGGCTAGTTCCTTCAACCCCAGGAATATTACGCGCATCGCCATAATCATCTGCGGCGGTTTTGAGAAAATTCTTAAATCGCGCTGAAGCGGCTTTTTCGCCTGCAGGTTGAAGAGTAAAACCAGTTGATAGTTTCCAATCTGGAAGATTTTGATCGCCTTTCTTCGGCGAAACCCATGATGGATTCTTTGGAGCTGCGACTGGAGCGCGCCAACCATGTGCCAACCACGCGCGATAGAAAGGGGTGTACACGCGATATGGAGTTCCATCATCTTTGCGAACTCTTCCCGGAGCTACTGCGTATCCGCTACCAAGTTGATGAAGTGCAATACCTGCGCTCTTAACCTCTTCATCACGCTCTTCGCCATACGGCGCAAAAGGTAGCGCTGAGTGAACTGACTCAGCTTTGTAGCGAGACATTACATCTTTGAGTACCTCAACTGGATTTCCACTTATGACTAGAAGATTTCCATCTAAAGATTCATTAAGTGCTCTTAATGAATCAGCGAGATACGCGCGACGATGCTCACCAGCTCTTTCTGCAATCGCATCATCCATGATGAACAGTGGAATGACTTCATCAGCTTCGTCGAAGGCAGCCAAGAGAGCCGGGTTATCCGCTAAACGTAAATCACGTCTGAACCAGAAGATAGCCCTTGTGCCCATGGCATGATTCAACCATTATGAAAGAGATTCGGCGTTTCCAAGTCCGAGGCATCCCAGGGGAAGTAACTCGGGCTGATTTCTCGGGCAGAATCGTTGATTTCTGGGCTCCCGAGGGGGGAAGTGATCATGTGCTCATCGCACATGATGGACAGAACATCTTTGATCCTCGGACCTCGACCCATTTACGACAAACATGGAAGTTAGCCCAGACTGCAATTCGAGTCTCTGAAGAGTTTCGAATAAATCCTCCACTTGTTATTGGCGTATTTCATAGCTCTACCAAGAGCGATCCATGGGGCCGGGTCAAAGATTTATCTCCAGAGAATGCATTCCGATCTGGAATCCAACCGCTCAGTCCACAAGGAAAGAAAATTCAATTTGAAATTTCCGAATTGCGCGGCAACTTCTATCTTGATCAAATCTTCAACGAGATTCTTCCAACTCTCTCAGAAGCAACGTGCTCTCAACACTTACCTAGTAAGACCGCGATGCTGGGTTCATCGATGGGAGGGCTCGCAACCCTCAATTCCTTTACCCAACACGCAGAGAAGTTTCACACTGCACTGGCATTCTCACCGCACTGGGTTCTGGGCGGCGACGCACTTGTTGATTACTTAATCTCACAACTGCCTGCTCATCATGATAGGAAGCTATGGATGAGCAGAGGAACAAAAGGCCTTGATGCGAGCTATGAACCTTTCCAGAATCGAGCAGATGAATTAGTCAGACACCTTGGGTGGCGAACTAATTTCGCAACGAAGGTTTATCATCGCACTGGACATAATGAGCGATCTTGGGCTAGCTATCTCGATGAGGCTCTTCGGTTCTGGTTAAGCTAGACGATAAATCCCCACAGCAGGGCCAGCGCTACGAAATACTCCCTGTGAAAGAAAGGGCCCATAGAGGACATCTTTGATTTCAGAGAAGTTGTGTAAGGAAGTTTGAATTGCGCTCCGGGTTACGACAATCAAGATCTTCTCTCTCTTGGACTCACGCACAAAAGCAATCAGATCATCTTCTACGAGAATCCAGCGAAGACCGCCATGTGCTAGCGCATGCGATTTTCGCTTAATTCTGACTAGTTTCTGCAGCTCTGCAAAGAAATTTTGGTCCCAATCTGACTCGCTCCAATCAATGGTCCGGCGAGCATCTTCTCCCCATGCTCCACGAAGACCAATTTCGTCTCCAGCAAAGATGGAAGGAACCCCAGGATAGGTAAGTAGTAAACCCATTCCAGCTAAATGAAATTGCGAATCTCCACCCACAACATTTCTAAATCGTGCCGTGTCATGTGAATCCAGAAGCAACATAGATGAGACGAAGTTGCGCCACGGGATTGTCGAGGAGAACTCTCTCATGGCCGCAACCATCTCTTTACCTGTAAATCGTGGCACCGAGACAGGAACCCCAAAAAATCCTGCGTCAACTTCGGGTTTGTTTTTCAGCCATCCCCAGACCGGTCGCATAAAACCGTTGTAATTCATGGTGCCATGCCAACCGAACCCATCGAGATCTGATGGGAAGTGATCAGCATTCTCGGCAACAAGCCAGGCATCGGGATTGGTCTCTTCAAGCGCATTTCGAATACCCAATACCACTTCGTGATTGACATCTTCTCCGCGATAACGTCCAGTCATATTACCGACATCAATACGCCAACCTGACAGAGCAAAGGGTTTGCGGAGCCATTTCTTGATGATGGAGTTCTTACCTGAATACATTAAGTCACGAAGTTTGGTTGAGTTGTAATTAAGTTTTGGCAATGAAGCTAAACCCCACCAACCTTCATAACCATGCTTTACGGATCGATCCCAGTAAAAGAAAGTGCGTTCCTTCGCGCTCTTATTGGATAAAGCGCGCTGAATCCAAGGATGGTGTCTTCCACAATGGTTTGTTGTGAGATCACCCATCACGTGAATCCCTCTAGCTTTCGCTCGCTTTTGAAGCCGGAGAAGAGCGGAATTACCCCCTAGCAGTGGATCAACTTCATCAAAAGATCGCGCGTCATATCGATGGGTTGAGCCTGCAGGGAAAAAGGGCGTGAAATAGATGCCATTTGCGCCTAATTTCTCAATGTGGTGTAGCCGTTGGTGTACCCCATCGAGGTCGCCACCAAAGTATTCAACACCAGTCGTCTTATCTCGACCCTTGGGAAGATCACTCCATTCACGCGGTACAAACTCTTCTGGCATCAGACTTCGATATTTTCCAGAGGTTGCAAAGCGATCTGGAAAGATTTGATAGAAGACTGAACTACGGATCCACCGTGGAAATTCCGGGGTTGCAATTAGTTGAAAGTCGTGGGTGCTTGTTACGTCGTTGTTATGAAACCCTTGAGCATTGAGCCACGAGTATCTCTCGCCATTAACAATCAGGAATCTATAAGGAGTCTTCGGATTGATGATGGGAACAGTAACTTTCCACCATTGCTCTTTCTGTTTCATAGTCTTGGTCATTTGAAAGAAACGCGGCTCGCCATCATGATAGAGACGGAGTATTGCTTTCTCTATTGGAAAATCTGCACCAGCGCTAAAGTGAAAGGTTGTTCGTTGGCCTAGCTTTGGCGCTCCTGTACTGAGATAAATCTCGCTGCCATCATGGTGTGGCAATGTTGAGAGCGGTGCTTGGTAGCTCATATTTCCTTCCCAAAGAACTAGTGATGACTGCTGTCACTTCAACCTTGCCAGAGTGCTCACGTGGATCTACATAGACTCGATACGGGGAATTCAGATCGACCCCGAGTGAAATCCAATCCTTGCCACCTACATTGCGGATAAAGAATTCCGCAGTTGCAAGGTCAGCTGTCTGAACGCCCGCTGTAATCCGATAGAAGCCAGTAAGGAAATCCTCTTTTGTTGCGATTGTTCCCACATTGATGCTCTGCGCGGTGATCTCTTTCTCTGCACGAAGCACAACTGATTCCAGGCCACCAAGTGTGAGTGTGATGGCAGCAGCTTTACTGCTAAAACTCGCCTTTCCTGAGAGAACTTTCCATGCCCCTTTACTAGCGGTTGGAATTGTGACTTTCTGAGCTTTGGCGCCATTGTTCAGGACAACCAAGTATTCACGCTTACTGTTGAGATCACGTTTGGAGAATGCGAAGACTGAACCCTTCGCATAACGCACCTGCATCTGAGCATTTGCGAGCGCTGGGTGCTGTTGGCGTAATTTAGCTAGTGCAATCAGGTGTTGCGCGACGGGGTTGGAAAAAGTCTCTGAGAAAGAGTCTGCGCTACCGACAGGTTTGGATCCAAGACGCTTCTCTGTCTTCCACATCTCTACTTGTGTTGGGAACATATCCTGTCTTGCTCGTTGATCGTTACCGCTCTCAGATCCCAACATTCCAACCTCATCGCCGTAATAGACGACTGGAGTTCCTCGGCTGAGATAGAGAAGCGTGTTCGCGAGTTTAACTCGTGAGAGCAACTGATCTGCTGGATTTACCTTGACGCGCTCAATCAGGAATGCAGACCTTCCCATATCGTGATTTCCCAAGAAGGTAACGAGATTTGATGCTGATGAAAAAGAGCTTGTGTAGTAATCGTCGTAATCAAAGAGATTCTTCAAGATACTGGCACTTGAACTTTGGGCTGCATAATCAACCGCAAACTTCTGGAATGGAAAATCAAGTGCGGTCTGCATCTTATGAACCCGTATGTAGGTGACTAAATCAATCGGATTCTGTTCCCACACTTCACCAAAGATTGTGAAGTTCTTGATGCCTGCGGCAGATGCTTTCTGATTGATAAGTGGACTCCAGTTCTTGAAGAACTCATCATCTACGTGCCTTGCGGTATCAACTCTGAACCCGACAAATCCATATTTCTCAATCCAGGATCCGTAAACATCTCCCCAACCCTGATAAACAATCGGTTTTTCAGTCGCAATGTCATCAAGGCCAAAGAAATCGCCGTTTTTGGTGCACGGCCCATCGCTCCAACAGCGATTCATATCTCCTGAGTTGTGATAATTGTTGATGTCGTTGAGCCAGGCTGGATTCTTGATATCTCGGTACTTCTCAGGGATGTATGCCTTGCGTTCGTCGTACCAAATGATGTCTCCGGTGTGATTAGTGACCACATCAAGAATCAATTTCAAACCCAACTTGTCAGCACATGCTTTGAGTGCAGTCAGATCAGCGTTAGTGCCGAGATGAGGATCAACATTGAGAAAGTCGACTCCCCAATATCCGTGATAACCCGCGCCACCTTCTGTTGGAGGTTGTTGCACGACAAGTGGAGTCAGCCAGATTGCAGTGAATCCAAGTTTCTTGAGACGGGCAAGACCATCATCATCAACGCAATTACCGGTGAGCCCCTTGAGATCACCGCCATGAAAGAAAGCCGTATGTGTCGGATTAAAACCAGGTAGCTCGTCGTTTGTGCGATCTCCATTGCGATAGCGATCTGGCATCACAAAGTAGATCACTTCTTTATCTAAACCAGTGCGAGGTACATCTTTCGTTTCTGCAGCATGAGCAGAAAGAGCCACAGGAAGCACGAGCGTGGTGGCCAGAGCAATGGCCAGCCAGCTACGAATCTTCATTAGCCTTTAACAGATCCCGCTGTGAGTCCACTTACGATGTATTTCTGCAGACTTAAGAAGATAATCACAATTGGAATAGAAGCCACGATTGAACCAGCCGCAAATGGCCCCCAATTCTCCGAGAACTGGCCGCCAATAAATTGTTGAAGTCCCACAGCGACAGTTCTGCTCTCTACTTCAATCAAGAAGAGACGGGCCAAGATGAACTCATTAAAAGTGCCGATAAAGCTCAACAATGAAACAACTGCAAGAACTGGCGCTGCAAGAGGGACGAAGATCTGCCAATAAGTCTGCATGGCACTTGCGCCATCGATCTTTGCGGCCTCATCCAGTTCTGCAGGAATGGAATCGACGAAACCTTTAAGCAACCAGATATTCACGCCCATGGCTCCACCAAGATAAACCAGAATCAGACCCATCTGGGTGCCGATACCAAGTCCGGGAGCAAACTTGTATACCCGCTCCATGATTACATAGAGAGCAGAGAGAGCAAGAATTGCTGGGAACATCTGAATTAAAAGAAGAAGCTGGATACCAAACTTCTTACCCTTAAATTTCAAACGGCTAAAGGCAAACGCAGAGGATGCGCCGATAAAGACTGAGGCAATAGCGACAAATCCTGCAATCATCAGAGAATTTTGCATCCAAGTGAGATAAGGAATTCTCTCATCTTCAAAGAGCACCCGGTAGTTAGCAAATGAGATATCGCGCGGGATAAAGGATGTGACCTGCAGACTTCCGGACTCGTTAAACGATGAGAGAACGACGAGATAGAGCGGAAAGAGCGCAAATGCGCACATGGCTAATCCAGTGATGTGACGCCACAAATTCTCTTTCAGCCATCGGGTCATGAGAAGCTCTCCAATACCTTAGATTTCTTAACGCCATAGAGCGAAATTGACGCGACGATGAAGAAGATCAGCACCGAGATGGCACTTGCTAGGCCAAGATCCTGCAGATTATTTCCAAAGGCAATCTGATAGGTATAACTGATCAAAATATCGGTAGAACCTGCAATCTCTCCATCAAGTTGTTCACGAGGTCCACCTCCGGTCAAGAGGTAGATGAGATTAAAGTTATTGAAATTAAAGGCAAAAGAGGCAATAAGCAATGGTGAGAGGATCTGAAGCAAGAGAGGCAGAGTTACTTTACGGAAGATCTGACGAGGATTAGCGCCATCGATAGCGGCCGCTTCCAGTAATTCACTCGGAATAGCTTGCAACGAACCACTTGATACTAAATAGAAGTAAGGGAACCCAAGCCAGAGATTGACCAAGATGACGGCGACGCGAGCAAAAGTTGGGTCTTGGAACCACGCGATATCTCGACCGAGAATCTCATTGATTGCACCGAATTCGGTATTGAACATTCCACCCCAAATGAGGATAGACATAACGCTGGGCATCGCATATGGCAGAACCAAGATTGAGCGATACATACGACGACCGCGGATTGGTTTATTGAGGGCGAGTGCAAGTAGAAGACCGAAAGAGAATTGGGTGAGGACGGTCAGAGTTGCAAAGACTACAGTCCAGATGAAAACTTGAATGAGAGGATCTCTGACCCGCTCGTCGTTAAACAACCTGATGTAGTTGGAGAACCATGATGGATCGCGCCACCCAGGTTCAAGAAAGTCAGCTGTATCGTTTTCGTTTACGTAGTTTCCGTTGTTGTTATCTCGATAGATGTCGCCGGTAATCAGACTTCGGAAGATATCTTGTTCAGGGAGATACTCCAGGGATTGTCGGAACACCGCACCCACGTTGAGGCTTTCGACTGCAATGAAATATTCGCCATCAAAGTAGAAACGCTCTTTAACGGTCTGGCTGCCAGAAATATCTTGTGACTCAAGAGCTGTGAATCCGTTGGTGGATTGGGCAACCTCATACTCATCAAGTTGGACGATGCTTGAGGTAAGTGGAATCTTCTCATTCGGGGTTGAGATGAAATATGTCTTATTAGCGATATCTGAGACCAAAATCGCTGGACCTTGTTGGTATTCGCCCACAACGATATCGAAGGCAGTCCCATTCTCATCTGGCTCTAGGGCTAGGGCTTGAATACGACCCAGCGCCTCTTCTTTGCTGATGTAGTTGCCGGTCTTGTAGTTAAAGGTCGACATGACCAAGGTATAAAGAATTGGAGTCAAAACAAAGGCAGCCAACAAGATGATTCCTGGAAGGAAGAACTTCAAAGGAACTGTTCGCTTACTGAAGTAGGTGAAATTAATCAGAATAATGACAATCGCAAGGAATCCTGCGATGACGTATTCGCCTTTTGCGAAGGCGCTCTGTGTCAAAGTGACAAGAACAGCCGTAGCAAGAGCAACGATGGCGATCTTGATGACCGTCGCAACTTTACCGCGGATAATTCCCGTCAACACTCTGGCCACCGAATCTCTCGAATTACTAAGAACTCTGAATTAACGATAGTGAATAAAGCGAACTGACGTGGTCTATTCAAACCACGTCAGTTCACTGCACATCAATCTGGAATCTCTTCCAGTATCAATAAAGCCAACGACTAGATGTCGTTAGCAGCACCTCTGAGGTTGGTGCGCCAGATAGCGGCCAACTTCTTCGCTTCTGCAACTGCATCCTTGCCATCGACAAGTACTGCGGTCCAGTAAGCAGGTGCTGAATCCCAGTAGCTCTTGCTACCGGATGCACCATTAAGAATTGCTCCTACCTGAGGAATGCTTGCTGCTGCAGCTGATGCGCCAAAGCCCTTCTGGCCATCAGTTACAGATGCATCATTTCCAGCGCCCTTTTCTGCTGGTGGTCGCTTCTCATTCTTCTGATAAGCAACTTGTCCGGCAGTTGAGCCAAAGAAATCAACGAGAAGTGACTTCGCAGCTGCTTCAACGCCATTAGACGCAGCAAATGTTGTGAGGAGCGCACCGGATACTGAGCCGAATGCATTTCCTGACTTACTTGCTGAAGCACCTGGAACTGGCATGAGGTTCATTGTGAAGCCCTTGCCTTTGTAATCTTCCCACTCCCAGTTTCCGATGATTGCGAATGGGACAGTTCCGGCAAGGAAGTTGTCCTTACATCCGGTATCAGTGGCTGGGAAGAAGCCATTGCTCTTCTTGCCATCGAGTAGGAACTTCTTAACGTTGTTACCAAACTCGTTTGGATTGAATGACTTCGACTTGTTGATAGATCCATTTGGATTGAAGTAATAAGCATCTGCTCCGAGTGCTGAGAACACGGAGTGAGCTCCCCATGACATACCGCCACCAGCAACGCATAGACCAGCCTTGAGGCTCTTTGAGGTCTTGTTTGCCTTGTAGTAATCAACCATGTCGCCGAAAGTCTTAGGCGCAGTTGTTACAAGTTTGGTGTTGTAGATCATTGCGACGTTGTTTACGTCAACAGGGATTCCGTACAACTTCTTCTTGTATGAAAGATCATAGAACTGTGACGCTGAGAAGCGTGCACGTTGTGATGCAGTGAGAGTGAGTGGAGCTAACTTGCCATTCTTAGCAAGAGTTGCAACCCAGTCATTTGCTCCGACCACGATATCTGGACCAGTGGTTGCAGTCGCCTTATCAATCGCATCCTTGAGTGCATCAAAGTTTGCAAATGATTTGATGGTGATTGTGTAACCAGGGACCCAGTCGCTCTTGACATCAAGAGTCTTCTTAAGGTTTGGACCGCGTGTTTCATCTGCCCAGACAACAATGGTCTTGTTGGCGTGCGCAGGTGTCACAGTGAGACCGGCGCCAAGAGCGACGGCAGCTGCGATAGCGAACCCTCTAAAGAATTTCTTCTTCATTAATTGTTCCTCCATGGAAGTATCTGTAACGAGGGGTTACAGAGGAGTCCCATTCAACTCGTACAAATCGGACAGTCAAGACCAGAACGAGCGCGCAGCCCTATTAACTAGGCATTTACAGATTTGTTATAAAGGCGATTTTTTTCACGCCAATTTGCAGGAAGCCCTGAACTACTTATGAACACCTGACACAGTTTGGTCCCAGCCCTTTACATCTTCTGGCTTACGAGGAGCCTTACCGATGTAGCGAGCAGATGGACGAATCAAGCGACCAGTGCGCTTCTGTTCGAGAATATGCGCAGACCAACCTGCGGTGCGCGCAGAAGTGAACATTGGCGTGAACATATGTGCAGGAACTTCTGCGAAATCAAGAAGTACTGCTGCCCAGAATTCAACGTTTGTTTCTAGAACGCGATCTGGACGACGTTCGCGCAATTCAGCAAGAGCTGCTTCCTCCAAGGCCTTGGCAACTTGATAACGCGGCGCGCCAAGTTCTTCACAAGTGCGACGTAATGTGCGTGAACGTGGATCTTGTGCACGATAAACGCGATGACCGAAGCCCATCAAACGCTCACCTTTATCTAACAAATCTTTAACGTAGGCGCGTGCATCTCCGCGCTTTTCAACTTCTTCAATCATGTGGAGAACGCGAGAAGGTGCGCCACCATGAAGTGGGCCGGACATCGCGCCAATTGCACCAGAGATAGATGCCGCAACGTCTGCTCCAGTAGAAGCAATTACGCGTGCGGTAAATGTTGATGCGTTCATTCCGTGTTCTGCAGCAGAAACGAAATAGGCATCGATAGCGCGAACATGTTTTGGATCTGGCTCGCCTCTCCAGCGAATCATCATGCGCTCGACAACTGTGTGTGCTTTATCAACTTCAGATTGCGGAATCATTGGTTGCCAGGTACCACGAGCAGATTGGGCAACATAAGAGAGCAACATGACAGAAACTCGAGCCAGATTGCTGCGCGCTTCTTCATCAGAGATATCGAGAAGCGGCTTTAATCCCCATGCTGGTGCAAGCATCGCAATTGCTGATTGCACATCAACGCGAACATCACCGGAGTGAATTGGAATTGGAAAAGGTTCCGCGGCAGGAAGTCCCGGATTGAATTCATCATCAACGAGGAGACCCCAGACGTTTCCGAAGGAGACACGACCTACGAGATCATCGATATCAACGCCGCGATATCGCAGCGCACTACCTTCTTTATCTGGTTCTGCAATCTCTGATTCAAATGCGATTACGCCTTCAAGACCGGGTTTAAAGTCATCTGCCATGCGCCGTATTCTGCCCCCAAGCGGTAGGTGAGCAAAATAGCGGAGTCAAAGATGCCTCAGCGCGTAAAGTGACGTTAGATACACCTATGACAGAGCTCGACCGCGCAGCCATCAACGCCATGCGCAAGTCCTATGGCGAAATCGGGCTCACCGAAGATGCAGTCGAGCGCGATCCCATCCGCCAATTCCAGGGCTGGTTGAAAGAAGCTGCAGAGAACTCCATGGTCGTGGAGGCAAATGCGATGGTGCTCTCCACGGTTGGCGAAAATGGACCAACATCAAGAACTGTCTTGCTTAAAGATGTGACATCTGCTGGATTCACATTCTTTACAAATTACGATTCTCGAAAGTCACATGAGATGAAAAATAATCCTCATGTCTCACTTCTCTTTCCTTGGTATCCCCTGGAGCGTCAAGTAATTGTTCTAGGAAGTGCAGAGCGAATCTCAGAGGATGAATCGGCGCGCTACTTTGCAACCCGTCCCTGGTCCAGCCAGATCGGCGCATGGGCAAGTTCGCAATCTGCACCACTTGACTCTCGCCAGACTTTGGAGGAACGATTCCGCGAATTCTCAGCGAAGTACCCGGAAGGTAGTGAAGTTCCTAAACCACCTCATTGGGGTGGGTTTCTCGTCACACCCACCAGTATTGAATTCTGGCAAGGTCGATATTCACGCTTACATGATCGATTGCGCTACACAGCCGATAACACTGGTGGCGAATCAAAATGGAAACTAGAACGCTTCTTCCCATAGGCTAAGAACATGAGCGATATCAAAATCCCTGAAAGTATGAAGCCGCGTGATGGTCGCTTCGGCTGTGGACCTTCCAAGATTCGACCTGAGGCGCTTGCATCACTTGCTTCATCGGGCTCATCAATTCTTGGAACTTCACATCGCCAGAAAGCGGTCAAGAACGTCGTGAATCGCGTTCGGACCGGACTCTCCTCGCTCTTTGATCTTCCTGAAGGTTATGAAGTTGTCCTCGGAAACGGTGGCTCTACTGCGTTCTGGGATATCGCCACATTTGGTTTGATCGAAAAGAAGTCACAGCACTTGAGTTTCGGTGAGTTCTCTTCCAAGTTCGCATCTGCTGCAAAAGAGGCGCCATTCCTCGATGATCCATCGGTCATTAAGTCTGAACCTGGTTCACATCCGCTGCCGGTTGCAGAGCCTGGAATTGATGTTTATGCGCTTACCCATAATGAGACATCAACTGGTGTTGCAATGCCTATCAAGCGTCCTGCTGGAACAGATGGCGCGCTTGTACTTGTTGATGCAACAAGCGCCGCAGGTGGCCTCGACGTTAAAGCAAGCGAATTCGACACTTACTACTTTGCTCCACAAAAATCTTTTGCCTCCGATGGAGGACTCTGGTTGGCGCTCATGAGCCCAGCTGCGATTGCGCGCGTTGCACAGATTAAGGAGAGCGGACGTTGGGTTCCAGCGTTCTTCGATCTCACAATCGCAATCGAGAACTCAAGGCTCGATCAGACCTACAACACACCTGCTGTCACCACTTTGATGCTCCTTGCAGATCAGATCGAATGGATGAACTCCAATGGCGGCATGTCTTTTGCTGCCGGACGTTCTCGTAAGTCTGCAGAAATTATGTATGGCTGGGCTGAATCCAATTCCTACACAACTCCATTTGTCACAGATACTGCGATGCGTTCGAATGTCGTGGCCACAATTAACTTTGATGACTCGATTGATGCGTTAGAAATCGCTAAAGCGCTGCGCGCAAATGGCATCGTCGACACAGAGCCATATCGCAAGCTCGGCAAGAACCAGCTGCGAATCGGAATGTTTCCTTCCGTAGATCCCGATGATATTTCAGCGCTAACTCAGTGCATCGAATATGTCGTTGAGAATCTCAAGAAGTAACTGAGACTTTCACGTTGAATAAAACTGCTTACGCGCGCGACAAACTCTTCTGGCTGATTGCGCTCCAGACCGGCGTTTTCGGTATCTTTATGGGCGGATTTGGCCCCGCATTGCCATTATTGCAAGAGGATCAAGGAACATCTGGCGCGGTCGCAGGCCTACATGGCACCGCCCTCGGCATCGCCTCCATCATCGCGGGCTATTTAAATGCGCCTGTCGCTCACAAGTTTGGTCGATATAAAAGCATCTGGATAGGACTCACTATCTTCAATATCGGAGCGATGGCTTTTATTGTCTTGCCATATGCCTGGCAGACCATCCCGGCGATTCTGGTATCTGGCGTCGGTCTTTCAATGACCGTTAATAACTCGATGATGTATCTGACCGCACATTACGGAGAAAACTCTCCTCGAGCTGTCTCGCAAGCAAATGGTGTGAACTCTGCTTTTGTTTTAATTGGAAATTTCATCATCGGAGTAATTGCCGGAACGCAATTTAGTTGGCGGCTAGGGCTACTGATCTGCCTCCCCTTTGCAATTATTTTGTATCTGACTCTTGGTCGACAACACAATCCAGAGCACATTCCCTCCGAAGAGGGTCGCCAACGCGGATCTCTGCCAGGAAAGTATTGGTTGAGCTGGTTTGGAATGATGTTCTGTATCGCAGCTGAATTTGCGATTGCATTCTGGGCCGCTGCGCTCTTTCGTGAGAAGACTGGTCTAAGCGCGGCGCTATCCACAACGCTTGTACTCGCCTACCCATTTGGAATGATGATTGGTCGCTGGTTCGGAACTTATCTCTTTCCTGATCTTGATATCGATGACCGTTTGCGATTAATTATTGGACTACAAGGTGTGAGCTTTATGGTCTTCTGGCTTTCCACCAATCCCTTTATCTCCTTCGCCACGCTCTTCATCGTGGGACTGGGCACCTCAATGCAGTTTGCGCTCTCTTCTCTACGGTTACTTCGTTTTGGGCGAGCAAAACCAGATCTGGCAATGGGTAAATCAAGCCTGAGCGCTGGAGTTGCGATTGCACTTTCGCCTTTATTCCTTGGCTTTTTGGCCGATAGATTCGGCATTGTTCAGGGCTTTCTACTTGTACCGATTTTGGTGGTCTGCGCATTTATTATTGTGACCCTCGTACCATCTAAGTCAGAGATACCGGAGAAGTAAATGAATTACAGAACACGCAGAATTGTGACGCTAGTGATTCTTTTCAGCTTAGTCTTTTTTGTCCTCATAAGCGGGCTCTAGTACATCGGCAATCGCAACGCTGGCAGGGGCATCGCCTTTGTCGTGGAATTGCGAGTAGGTAATCAGCGCAGCCAATAACGAGATAGAGCCGCAGATTGCGATGGTTGGTCGTGTTCCGATCGCTTCAGTCATCCATCCAATAAACGGAGAGACGATGGGCGTGCCGCCAAGAAAGACTGTCAGATAGATTCCCATAACGCGGCCGCGAATCTGAGAGTCAGTGCGCATCTGGACCATGGTGTTAGCGCCAATAAAGGTCAGTAGCGCTACTCCTCCGATGAATGGCAAGAAGATTGCGTAGATCAAATAGCTTGGTGCGAAGGCGCCCACAATAAGTAGCGCGCTAAAGATCATCGAACCTTTCATTACAAACCGCGGTCCGCGCTTCTTCTCTAGACGTGCAGAGATAATTGCGCCAGATAGCGAGCCGATTGCCAGAATACTTCCCAGCGCACCATATTCAGCAGCGCTCTTATTGAAAACTTCAGTCGCCATCATTGTGTTGAAGATATTGAAATTCAGTCCAAAGCTTGTCGCAAAGAAGACAGTAATCATGACTGCCAAGATGTCAGGTCGGGCTGCGACATAACGCATCGCTTCGCGGACTTTGGTGGAGGTTGATTTACGCTCTTCTCTAAAGAGATCAGCTTCACGGATATTTAGTAGTGCGATGATCACAATCAAGTAAGAGATCCCATTAAGAACAAATGAGACTCCGGTGCCATAGGCGGCGATTAACAGCCCTGATAGACCAGGTCCTAACAATCGACCGGTATTGAAATTTGCCGAATTAAGGCCCACGGCGTTTGGTAAGTCATCTTTTCCGACTACTTCTGCGTTGAAGCTCTGACGAACAGGGGCATCGATGGCGTTTCCCATACCGAGAGTGAAGGCAAAGAACATCACATGCCAGATTTGAATGTTTTCAGTCAGAACGAGAGTTCCGACAGATAGCGCAGATAGCCCGCTTGTGAGGTTGGTGAGCATTAAGACTTTTCTCTTATTGAACTTATCGGCGATCTTTCCACCAGAGATGCTGAAGAAAAGTACCGGAGCAAATTGCAGCGCTGTGACAAGTCCTAGATAAGAACCGCTATCGGTGAGTTCGAGAATTAACCATGCTTGGGCGACGCCTTGAGCCCAAGTGCCAACATTGGAGAGGAAATTAGCTGAGAAGAGTATTCGGAAGTTGCGATGCTTGAACGATCGCAGAGTTCCCATTAGGCAATTCTAGTATGATTTCAGATATGCGCAGCGCGGTTCCAATCATCATTATCGGAATAGTTGCATGGACGATTGCGCTCATTTTTGCAATCATCGTTAATGCGGTCGCAAAGATTGTTCTGACCTGTGTGCTTGGAATACTTCTAGGCCTTATCGGAATTCGCTACACCAAACGCCGAGCAAATCGCGAAGAGAAGTAATTTATCCTTCGATTTCTTGAGCGATTCCGCGCAAGACTTTGGCAACACGGGCCGCTTCAGCATCGCTCGGATGACGACCTTGACGTAGGCCATTTCCAACGCGATCCAACATCTTGATTGATTCTTCAATTAGAACAGCAAGATCTTCTGCGCCTGCTTTGGAGTTAGCAAGAGATGGCGGCGCATCAATGATGCGAACAGAGAGAGCTTGTGGGCCTTTACGGCCTTCGGCAACACCGAACTCAAGTTTGGTGCCAGGCTTTACTGTTGTGACTCCAGCAGGAAGTGCAGAAGCTGCAAGATAAACATCTTCGCCTTCATCAGATGAGATGAAACCAAAACCTTTTTCGAGGCTGAACCATTTAACGCGTCCGACTGGCATGACGGGAACCTCCTGCAAGGACTTTATCTTTAGGTGTCGTGTGCGCCGCGGTTTGCGGACAGGCGGCTAGTTTATCGCTTCGGAATGCGCGCCGCATCCATGATTTACGGAGACCACACGCGCATCTTCAGGTGAAATTGCATTAGCGCATACGCCGAACGCCTGACGGAACGAGCCTGCGATAGGCAGATAGAAACCACAGGTGCCGCAATTCTTTGGTGCATGTTGAGCGATAGGCGCATTGGGACCTCGGTCGCCTTCAATCCAACGCTTCGCTGCTTGATCGCGTCCTTCAATAGAGAGCACACGTAGACGACCAGCGCCGAGTTCGAATAATTCGTGAAGATCCAACTCTTCATCGTTTGGCAGAACTGCAGATGCTGGAACCAAACGTGGATCATCGGCTTCTGTTGGAACGATTGTTCCGACTCCGACATCCTCAGCTGTGATGCGTTGGCTATAGGGAATCCATTCAGGGGCAAGAAGCGCATCAGATCCTGGAAGTAGAACAACATCGCAGATTGTTGGTGCGCTCTTTTCGTCAAGCTTTGCGACAGTGACAGCCCAGCGCCATCCAACATATCCAGGCAAGAAAGCTTCGAAGAGATAGGTCGCAACATGATCATCATCAGATTCAACAGAGATCTGAGCGCCAACAAACTTTTCGTTCTTGGCATCTTCAAGTGCCGCTAAACGAGCAAAGTCAGCGGCATCGAATGGATCGATACCGCTGACCGCTTTTGAATTCTTCTTCGTCGCACGTGACATGGACGAAGTCTATCTTCTACTTTAGAAGTCCATATCTCCGCCTGGTGCGGCTGGCATCGCAGGCTTAGGTTCTGGCTTATCAGCAATAACAGCCTCTGTTGTGAGGAAGAGGGCGGCGATTGATGCTGCGTTCTGGAGAGCAGAGCGCGTGACCTTAGCGGGATCGATGATGCCGCTCTTGATCATGTCGACATACTCACCTGTTGCGGCATTGAGACCATGTCCAGCCTCGAGATGGCGAACTTTCTCAACCACTACTCCGCCTTCAAGTCCGGCGTTGATTGCGATCTGCTTCAGTGGAGCTTCGACTGCGAATTCGACGATCTTTGCACCGGTTGCTTCATCGCCAGAAAGTTTCAACTTATCGAATGCTTTCTTTGATGCTTGAAGTAGCGCTACTCCACCACCAGAGACGATGCCTTCTTCGACGGCAGCCTTCGCATTGCGGACTGCATCTTCGATGCGGTGCTTACGCTCTTTGAGTTCTACTTCAGTAGCAGCTCCCGCTTTAATGACAGCAACGCCACCAGCAAGCTTTGCTAGACGCTCTTGAAGTTTCTCACGATCGTAATCCGAGTCAGTTTTCTCAATCTCAGAACGGATCTGGCTAACGCGACCCTTAATCATCTCGTCATCACCAGCGCCTTCAACGATAGTGGTTTCATCCTTTGTAATAACGACTTTGCGGGCTTTACCAAGGAGATCAAGAGTTGCAGCCTCGAGCTTGAGACCAACTTCCTCAGAGATGACTGTTCCGCCGGTAAGAATCGCGATGTCCTGGAGCATCGCCTTGCGACGATCACCAAAACCTGGCGCCTTTACAGCAGCTGAACGGAATGTTCCACGAATCTTATTTACAACGAGAGTGGCAAGAGCTTCGCCTTCAATATCTTCAGCGATAATCGCAAGTGGCTTACCAGCCTGCATTACCTTCTCAAGAATCGGCACAAGATCTTTGATATTGGAAATCTTTGAGTTGCAGATCAAGACATATGCATCTTCCAAGATTGCTTCCATACGTTCGGTATCTGTGACCATGTATGGCGAGATGTAACCCTTATCAAAGCGCATACCTTCAGTGAGTTCGAGCTCGAGTCCGAAAGTGTTGCTCTCTTCTACGGTGATAACACCTTCCTTGCCGACCTTATCCATTGCTTCTGCGATCATTTCGCCGATTGTTGAATCAGCTGCAGAGATAGATGCGGTTGCAGAAATTTGCTCTTTAGTCTCAACTGGCTTTGCCATGGCAGAGAGTTCTGCAGAGATTGCCTCTACTGCCTTCTCAATTCCTTTTTTCAGCGCCATTGGATTTGATCCTGCAGCAACGTTACGAAGTCCTTCGCGAACGAGAGCTTGAGCAAGAACTGTTGCTGTGGTTGTGCCATCGCCAGCGACATCATCGGTCTTCTTTGCTACTTCTTTGACGAGCTCGGCGCCGATTTTCTCCCATGGATCATCCAGTTCGATCTCTTTTGCAATCGAAACTCCATCGTTGGTGATGGTTGGTGCGCCCCACTTCTTTTCGAGGACGACATTTCGTCCACGTGGCCCAAGGGTTACTTTGACCGCATCAGCCAGGGTGTTCATTCCGCGCTCAAGACCGCGGCGTGCTTCTTCGTTAAAGGCAATCATCTTTGCCATGGTTTCGTGACTCCTGTCAGTTGACCTATTAGTTAAGAATCGGACGACCTGTTATCACTCTCGTCCGGCGAGTGCTAACGCCTAGCCTAGGGGCGACTATTCCCGTTCTCAAATCCGAGGATCCTTTAGTCTGGCTTCTCCTCAACTCGACCCCGCAAACCGACCTCGCGGGCGCTCGGCCACTGTTTGCTTTCCGGTCGAGATTTCGGGAAAGCCGATTCTGAGGCTAGTAAAGAACTAAAGAGAGCGGGAAGAGACGCGGGCTTCGCGGAGGCGACGCAGGCGCTTGATGAGTAGAGGCGAGGCAGCCAGGGCGTCATCTCGGTCAATCAGGTTGTTGAGTAGCTCGTAATACTCCTTAGCCGAGATCTGGAAGAGCTCTTTGATTGCAGCGTCCTTAGCCCCGGCGTACTTCCACCATTGGCGCTCGAAATCCAGGATGCGGACTTCGAGATCAGTGAGGAGGGACTGGACTTGTAATGAGCTCTCTTCCATGGGCGATATTCAACTAGAGAATTGCGAAAAATCGTGGATTTAGAGGGTGGCCAGAATTACCTTGATATCGGTCACTGAGGTCCATGGGTTCACAATCGCAAAACGCAGGATCGGCTGACCTTCGTGTGAGGAAGGGGTGACAAAACCAATCTGATCGTTCAGTAACTTATCGCTCCACTTTTGATAATCACTCAACGTCCAACCTTTGCGCTTGAAGGCAACGATGGAGAGTTCGGGTTCCATCAGAAGTTCGAGGTTTGGACTCTCTTTAATGAGTTCTGCTGCGGCTCGTGCAACTTCCATTGTCTTATCCATTGACTCGGCATATTTGTTGGTGCCATGTGCAGCAAGTGAGAACCAGAAAGGTAATCCCCTAACTCGACGAGTAAGGTGAATTGCATAATCTGATGGATTCCAATCTCCTGACTCGAGAGTCTCGAGATAGCCCGCATGTTGGGTATGTGCTTGACGTGCAATCTCGGGATTGCGATAGATCAATGCACATGCATCAAATGGCGCAAATAACCACTTGTGTGGATCAACAATAAATGAATCTGCTAACTCAACGCCTTTGAAAAGCGGCTTGGAACGTGGAGATGCAAGTGCGGCAAGACCATATGCGCCATCAACGTGATACCAAATACCTCGCTCGTTTGCGGATTTACCAATTCCCGCGAGATCATCGATGATTCCTAGATTGGTAGTGCCTGCCGTAGCAACAATTGCAAAAACACGATGATTAGGATTTTGCTGGTGGTACTTATCGACTTCAAATGCAACTGTACTGCCCTGCAATTTGTGAGCCTTATCTGTAGGGATAGCAAGAACTTCAACATCCATCACATTTGCCGCTGATTTGATAGAAGAATGAGCTTCATCAGAACAGGCAATAACCCAGCGTTTTACGCCCGGAAACTTGCTTCGTGCATCATGTCGAGCTGCAACCAGTGCCGAAAGATTTCCGACTGTTCCACCTTGGGCAAAGACGCCACCCGAGCTTTCGGGAAGTCCTGCGAGATTGCTTAACCAGCGCAGCGCTTGATTCTCAGCGAATACTGCTCCGGCACCCTCCAGCCATGATCCGCCATAAAGCGCTGATGCACCAACGACAAGATCAAATAAGTTTGAAGATTCGGTTGGGGCAGATGGAATGAACGCTAAATATCTTGGATGATCTGTTGAGATACATGCTTGAGCAAGGACATGTTTAAAGAGGTCAAGAGCTTTCTCGCCACCGATTCCTTTTTCGGTGATGGTCTCGCCGACTTCAGCGTAGAGCTCGTCATAGGTCCACGGCCCATCAAGTGGTGGATCTTTTTTGAGACGAACAAGTGCATATTCAAGAATCTTTGCGGCTAGCGCATCAATCTCTTCATCAAACTCATGCATCGCCGAATAGCGCCTTTCGCTTCGAGCTTCTCACTATGTTACGTAACATTGTGGGAAATACAAAGGCATGTAGCGGTAGTACCGCATACCAATAAAGCTGGCCACCAAGTCCGCGAGGAGAGAACGTTGCTTCTTGAATAATGCGAACCTGCTCACCCTCTTTTTCGATTCTAAACTCTAACCACGCTTTGCCGGGAAGAATCATCTCGGCATAAAGACGTAAAACTTTCTCTTTCTCGACCGCTTCTACTCGCCAGAAATCCAACCCATCACCTACGCGGAGATGTTTTGGATCGCGTCGTCCACGGCGAAGTCCGACTCCGCCAACCATGCGATCGATGACTCCGCGCGCCCACCATAAGAAATCAGCGCCATACCAACCAGTCTCTCCACCGATCTGTTCGATGGATTTCCAGACGCAATCAATGGGCGCATCAGTCAGCGTTTCTCGCTTATCTTTAAGGATCATTTCGCCAGCCCACTCAGGGTCGCTCTGGGCTTTCTGCCATGGAGCAGTCGGCGCTGTTGCATCAGACCAACGAGTTTCTACTTGATTACTTGTGGTGCGAGAGAGCGCCAAATTGATAGCGGTTGTTACATCAATCAAGCCTTCTGGTGGCTTTGGAACAATCGCTTCAATACTCTTCTTGGGATCTGCGACTGTTTCATTGATAAGCGAACCAACAAGTGGTCGGGCCAATGCTGTTGGGACTGGCGTGACAAAACCAATCCAGAGGCTAGAAAGTTTTGGCGTAAGAACCGGGACTTTGATAATCCAACGACGACGTAGCCCTGAACATGCGGCAAACTTCTGCATCATGTCTGCGTAGGAGAGAATTTCTGGACCGCCTATATCAAAGACGCCATTAACTGGCTTCTTCAACTTGGCAACGTTGGTGAGATACCAGAGCACATCGCGAATCGCGATTGGATGCGTCATATTGGTAACCCATTTAGGTGTTGTCATTACGGGTAAGCGATGGGTGAGATGTCGAAGCATTTCAAATGATGCAGAACCAGAACCAATAATGATACCCGCGCGAAGTTCCATAACGGGAACTTTTCCGGACGCTAGTAATTCTCCAGTACGTGCTCGAGATGCAAGATGCTTGCTCTGTTTACGATCATTAGCAATTCCACCGAGATAAACAATCTGTGAAACTCCAGCGGCTTGAGCGGCTCTCGAGAAGTTATCTGCCATTGCTGCTTCTATCTCATCAAAGTGAGTTCCTACTCCGATGGAATGGAGTAGATAAAAGGCAGTATGCACACCTTGAAGGGCAGCAAGAGTTTCGTCATAGCTGCTGGCATTTCCAACCGCAATATCAACGTCATTTACCCATGGCTGCCCGAGCACCTTTGATTTATCTCGTACAAAAATCCGTACTTTCATATCTTCATTGAGAAGTGCGCGTACTAAACGACCACCCACGTAGCCTGAGGCACCTGTGACGAGTATTCGACGCGACTGATTCATAGGCGCAACAGTAGACTTCCTCAGGTGTCGCGGCCAAAAGTAGTAATCCTCGGAGCAGGTTTCGGTGGTTTGACGGCTGCTCGCGCGCTCGATCGCATCGCTGATGTCACGCTAGTAGATCGCCATAACTTCCAGACCTTTCTCCCGCTTCTCTATCAAGTCTCAACCGCAGGTCTTGCCGCAGACCACGTCGCATACCCCATCCGTGGTGCACTGAGAAAAACTAAGGTCAAGTTCAGAATGGGCTCACCCATCTCAGTAGATCACAAGAATAAAAGCGTGAAATTAGATTCCAGTGAAGTTTTAGATTTCGATTACTTGATCGTTGCTTTAGGTTCGGCCACGAATGACTTTGGAATTAAAGGTGTTGCAGAAAATGCTCTGGGCATGAAGACTGTCAATGAAGCGCTTGCTATTCGCTCTGAGATTATGCGTCGTTTTGAAGACCTCTGCCGTTTTGAAGATAACACTAAGTTTTCTATCGCGGTTGTCGGCGGCGGCCCAACTGGTGTTGAGATGGCTGGAGCAATCGCTGAATTAAAACGCGGTCCACTTTCTTCCGACATGGCAGAGGCTGCAAAGAATATCGATGTCTATCTTGTTGAGGCTGGCCCTCGAGTATTACCTGCGCTCTCTCCCAAACTTTCAGAGCGCACCAAGAGTGACTTAGAAAAGCTTGGCGTAAAGGTTCTGACTGGTGCAGTCGTCAAAGAAGTTAAACCCCGCCAAATCCAATTCGCTGATGGAACCTCGATTCCATCGGAAGTCTCTGTCTGGGCGGCTGGCGTTAGAGGTGAGCCTGCAATCGCAAAACTAAATATCCCGCAAGAAAATGGGCGCGTAGCGGTCGACCCAACAATGCAGGTGACTAACTATCCCTACGTTTTCGCTATCGGTGATGCTGCTGGAGCTAAAGGTACAGATGGAAGATTCCTACCGATGGTTGCACCAGTTGCGATGCAACAAGCTCGCTTTGTGGCAAAACAAATTGCGCGCTTAACTTCACAAAAGCCGCTCGAGAAGTTCAAGTACATCGATAAAGGTTCGATGGCGACCATTGGACGCCATAAGGCGGTCGTTGAAGTTAAGGGAATTCGTATCGGCGGTGTCATCGCTTGGTACATGTGGCTCTGGCTCCACCTCTTTTATCTCCTTGGTGGACGAAACAAAATCGGCACCATGGCGGATTGGACCTGGAACTATCTGACTTTCGATCGCGGTAATCGTCACATCATGGATATTTCATGAGTTTTATCAACCTTCGAGGCCATGAAATCTGGCATCAAGAGTGGAAGAAGAGAAAAGAAGAACCGCTACTACTTTTACATGGCGGTTTAAGTTCAACCGAAAGTTTTGCTCCCAAGATCCTTCCCAGCGTCAAGCGCACTCACCATGTTTACGGTTACGACCGAACCGCACATGGCAAAACTAAAGTGCGTGAAGGCTACTACCATTTCAAATTCCAACGCGATGAAGCGATTGCGTACCTCGAAGATGTCGTAAAGAAACCTGCACATATCATCGGCCATAGCGATGGTGGAATTATCGGATTGATGGTTGCGATTGCTCGCCCTGATTTAGTTAAGACTCTCGTCGCAATCGGCGCTAATTATCACTATGACTGTGGACTCAATCACCAGCTCTTTGACGGAGAAGTAGCAGAAGAAGCTAAAGACAATTTTGCAGCACGTACTGGACAGCCTCGAGAGTTGTTGGTCGAAATCATTCATAAGGCACATAAAGTCTGGGCCTCTGAACCACGCATGACTAAAGCTCAATTGAAGAAAATCAAGTGCCCGACGCTGGTTCTGGCAGGTGATGACGAACCTTTCAGCAATGAACACACGGTCGAACTCTTTGAGGCAATTCCTCATGGACAGCTCGCAATCGTTCCTGGCACATCACATGCAGTACTCAAAGAAAAACCTGAACTAGTGAAGAAGATTTTGCAGGACTTTTATCGCGATCCGAGCTATCCGATGACGCTCAATCCAAACCGCCGCTTGAAAGAAACGCTACGACTTCGCGGGCAGGCGTAAAGCTCCGTAAGCGTGCTCTGGCACAAAAGGCTTATGTGGCGCTACTGCGTTCACTTTTTTGTAGGAACTTCCTTGAGCTGGTCGTGGATCTGGCTCAGCTTTATTCGGCCACATTGAGAATGCGCGCTCGGCTTGTGCAGTAATTGTTAGCGATGGATTTACTCCCAGATTTGCTGTGACGCTAGATCCATCAACAACATGAAGTGTGGGGTAGTTCCACACGCGGTGATATGGATCGATGACGCCAGTGTCAGCTGAAGAACCAATCACACATCCACCCACGAAGTGCGCAGTAAAGGGAGCGCTAATCAAGTCGCCGATATGTCCACCAGGAGTACCGCCATACTTATCAGCAATCTTTCTAACTACTTCGTTCGCTGCCGGTATATAAGTTGCATTTGGATTCTCTGCATCGTTCTTTGATGTAAGTCTCCACCCAAATATCCCGCGCTTGCCTCGCACCGTCATAGCGGAATCAACATTCTGCATCACTAAAGCAATAACGGTTCGCTCACTCCACTTTCGCACATCGAATATCTTGAGAAACATTGCTGGGTTCTTCAATATTGTCCTGATCCACATCGATCGACGATCTTTTGATCTCTCCCCGTCTGTCATCACGGTCTGGAGTAAGCCCATGAAATTGGAGCCTTTGCCATACCTCACTGGCTCAACATGGGTATGTTCATCAGGGAAGAAGGATGAGGTAATTGCAGCGCCTTTCGAGAAATCGATCTCATTTGAATGCGGCATGATCGCACCTGTTAGGGCCTCTGAATTAGTACGCGATAACTTTCCTAGTGAGCTCGATAGATTCGGCAGTACCCCTGAATCTTTCATCTTATGCAATAACTTCTGAGTGTTATAAGTACCTGCTGCCACAACAACTTCGCCTGCTGTAAAGGTTTGCTTGCCACCAAACCACGCAGTGCTCTTTCGCGCCGTTATTTTCCAACCGCCATGTGAAAGTTGTTCGATCTTCTCAACTGTGGTGTCCGGAAAGACTACCGCGCCAGCCTTTTCGGCTAGCCCCAGATAATTCTTTGGCAGAGTGTTCTTGGCATTGAAACGACATCCAGTCATGCAAGCACCGCATTGCTGGCAGCCATGTCGATCCGGTCCAACTCCCCCAAAATACGGATCTTTCTCTATGACGCCTGGGCCTTGGCCAAAGTGCACACCAAGAGGCGCCATCTTGAATGTGTGTCCTACACCCATTGCATCCGCAGCATCTTTCATCGCTTGATCAGAAGCTGAGAAGTATGGATTCTCCGCAACTCCCAACATTCGTGACGCTTGGTCATACCAAGGAGTGAGTTCTGCTTTCCAATCCGTGATTGATTTCCACTGTGAATCATTGAAATAACTATCAGGTGGCATGTAGAGAGTGTTGGCATAAACCAGTGATCCGCCACCAACTCCAGAACCGGCAAGAATAAGAACATCAGGTAGCGCGTGAATTCTCTGGATACCGCGCAGACCTAAACGCGGCAAGTAGAGAAACTTAGAAAGTCGCCATGAGGTCTTAGGAAAGTCTTTATCTTTAAATCGGCGACCCGCTTCAATCACAGCTACGCGATAACCTTTTTCTGTCAGGCGCAGCGCCGCTACTGATCCACCGAATCCAGATCCGATGATCACTACATCGAAGTCACGTTGCCGTTGCGACATAGAAGTAGGCTACACGCATGGAACTTGCGCACTCTTTCAATCTCAAAGATCCGCAATTCCTTCTCAACCCCTATCCCGTGCTCTCCGAACTTCGCGCACATGGTCGACCTATGTGGCATGAGGAGATGCAAATTTGGCTCGCTGCAACACATGCAGATGCGACTGCAGTATTGCGCTCTAAAAGCCTTGGTCGTATCTATACACCGCAAGAACCGAGCGATCTCTGGGAGACATTCAACTGGCTCCATGCTGATTCCATTATGGAGAATGAAGGAGCAAAGCACACTCGACTCCGCGCTCTTGTTTCCAAAGCCTTTAATCGAGGCCAGATAGATCGCCTAGCGCCGCGCATTCAGAAGATTGTTGATGAACTCCTTGATAATTGCGAAGAGTTAGGGGAATTCGATCTCCTGGCAGACTTTGCAGAACCACTTCCAGTGCGAGTTATTGCTGAGCTTCTCGGAGTTTCGCCATCTGATGAAGTCAATCTTCGTCCATGGTCACAAGCCATCGTGAAGATGTATGAATTTGATGTCTCTGCCGAAGAGGAAGCCGCTGCACGAGATGCCAGTAGCGAGTTTGCAGCCATGATCACAAACATGGTCGAGAATCGCAAGGCTAATCCCACGAACGATTTAGTATCAGAGCTAGCACGAGTTGAAGAGTCTGGTGAGACGTTAACGTTGCGAGAACTCATTGCTACGTGCGTACTACTACTCAACGCGGGTCATGAAGCATCCGTCAATGCATTCGGAAACGGGTTTGTCGCCGCCATGAACGATGGACAGGCCGCAGAAACTCTCCGCACTCGACCTCGAGAAGTAACTGCGACCGCCGTGGAAGAGTTCTTCCGATTTGATGCACCGCTACAACTATTTGAGCGCACTGCAACGACGCCGACAGAAATCAATGGAGTCACAATCCCAACCGGAGCAAAGATTGCTGCGCTCCTTGGTTCTGCAAATCGAGATTCATTAGTTTTTGATAATCCTGAAAAGATTAATCTCGAGCGAAATCCCAACAACCACATCTCTTTTGGGGGCGGCATTCATTTCTGTCTTGGAGCTCCACTTGCCAGACTTGAACTCAGCACATCCCTACCTGCGCTCTTCGAAAGATTCCCAACTATTCAGATGACTGAGAAACCTGAGCTTCGAGAAACCTTTGTTCTTCGGGGTTACTCAGAGATCAAAGTAAGTATCTAGTTTTACTTCTCTTCTAGCAGTTTCTCCATCGCAGCGACTTTCTCGCGCAAGCTCTTCATTTCATCCGCCGAAATCTTGCCATCTTCGGTCATCAACTCAACGTCATCGACTATCTCGCTGAGCTGGTTCATTCGCATAACACGTTGTTTGTTCTCTTCGCGCGCTTCATCCATGGCGTTAAGAACCACACCAATAAGGACGTTGAGCACGGTAAAGACCACAACGAAGACGTATGACAAGAAGTACGGCAGAGCCCACGGACTAATGGCTACGCCAGCCTCGAGGTAATTCGGGAAGTTTTCTAGCGTCAATAGGATGAAAAGGCTGGTCATCGCACGAGTGATGCTGCCCCAATTGTCGGCGTCTCCTTCGCCGAAGATGTAGAAGCCGAGCATGCCGTACATAAATAGCGCTACGAAGATCAAAACCGCGAGGCTCATCAACGGCGGAAGTGAGCGAACAATTGATGATGTAAGAACTCGTACTTCAGGTAGGAATCTGAAGATTCGAACCAGGCGAAGAAGGCGAAGTAGTCGTAACACCACGGTCTGGCCCGCAAAGATTGGTGATGCTGCAATGACAAAGAAGTCGAAGATATTCCAACCTTGTTTGAAGAACTCCCATGGCCGCTTTCCATAGGAAAGAATCCGCAGAACTAGCTCGACTCCGTAGATTGCAAAACAGATCAAATCAAGTTGTTCACAAGCTTCACGAACTGATGGATCAAGATCAGGCATCGTGAGAATTGCGAGAGATGTCGCGTTCATCAAGATGACGAAAGCAATCAGAAATTCAAAAGCTTGGCTGTAGACCAATCGAGTTAACCAAGGAATTCGCCAAGGCTGAATTTCCATATTACGACCGTATGCACTAACGGAATTCACGCAGAAAGCCTACTGAGGGGTTTGGCACTCTGCCTCCTGAGAGAAGTCTGAGTCCAATTTAGTGAATTGAAATTGAGTTCACTTGCTCCAGTTGAGATTTTCGTATTGATGCCACTCAGAGAAGGGCTTCATGCCCACTTTTTCATATAGTCGAAGTGCTCCGCTTTCATTGCCCGCATCAACATTCAAGCAGAGCTTTGAGCGCCCCATTTCGGTGTTGATCGCAATTGCATGGCGGAGCAGCGCTTCTCCGAGCCCTTTGCCGTGAAACGCCTGTCGTACACCGAGGCCTGACACATAACCTGAGTCCTCATGCAGTAACTCATCGTTGCAATCTACAAAGCCCACATCTTCGCCATCTATGGCGATGAGCCATACCTGCATATTGATCTCGTCTTTGTCACGAAGCACAAGCTCGCTCCACTCTTCGAACTGGCGCGGCATGAAACCGAAGTGCTTGCTGAAAGAGTCTTGGTGAACCTCATAATAGGAGCGCATATCTTCTTTGCTGTTGAGATTGATCTCGCGAATAACCCCAGATGATCCCGAGTTTGATTGAGACATGGCTGGGAGTTTCATCTCTAGAGTCCAGTACTTACGAAGAATCGTGAAATCACGACTTTCCAGCAGGCTCTTGTACTCAACATCGTTGGACTGTGTGCCTAACCAGAGTTGAAACTCGGAATTATGTTGACGAGCAAGTTCGATGGCCAAGTCCAGTGTTGGAACTAATGTTTGTGCGCCTGGCCTTGTGTAAATATCGAGATAGAAACGCTTGCGCGAAGTGTCGGGATTAAGGGTGATAAAGCTCTGCCAGTCATCATCTGGATGGAGTTTTGTCAGTCTCGTAATTGCTGGATCAAAGAAACCTCGTACAAACTCGCGAGCCTCGATCTCTCCGATGCGCTTTTCATTGGGGTTTAGCGAGAGAAGGTTTGCATTAGCAATTTCTAGAATTGTGGGAATGTCTTCTTCAGAAGCTGCTTGAGAGATAAGTTCCATGACGACATTCTGCCTTCTGTGTTCGAGTTGCTTGAAGTAAATGGAGCCCCCCGTCAGGATTGAACTGACGACCTTCCGCTTACAAGGCGGATGCTCTACCACTGAGCTAGGGAGGCGGAAACAGAGGCTAAGTATGTCAGCCCTACACAAAAGTATGAAATCTAAGCGAGAAAAGCCTCTTTTTACACCTTCAGGAGTCGCTTGCCTTTCTCTACCGCATCCTTACGATCCTCCGCGCCGAGCTTGCGATAGAGGTTTCGTAGGTGAGTCTTGATTGTGTTCTTGGAGATACCGAGATTCTTTGCAATTTCTTTGAGTGGTAAACCAGTTGCAAGGTGTCGCAAGATATCTGCTTCGCGTCGTGTCAGAGCATCCCCAGATTGGCCCTGTGAAATCATCATCTTGTTCAACTCTTCTCCTGCGGCGCGAGCGAGCCTCTCGTTAAAGGCAGTAGGCGATTCGGAAGCAAGGGATATATATTGCTGAAGAATGTCAGATCGCTGAGTTACAAAGTGATGGAAGTAACCATGCTTCGAACCGATATCAACAGCTTTTGCTACTGCTTTCAATTGCGCAGCAGGTGAGTCCTTCAGCAAATGTGCTTTGAACAAGTAGTACGTGATTGCTTGACGCGGAATGCTGAGATCAAATCCTTTGATGATTTTCTCGGTATTTGCAAAGTTTCCAGTACCGATGCTTGCTGCTGCTTGAAATGATTGGACAAAGTAAGAGGGTTTGCAGCGCTTTAACAATTCTTGCACCCGATCGTTATCCATCATGAAATGTCTTACTCGGATTTCCCACATATCAACTACATGGCTCATCTCGTCTGAAATTGAATGCGAACGAATCAATTCTCGTGCTTTCTCTATGCTTGCCAACGCCTCTTCATATCTTCGTAATAGAGCAAGGTGATAGCCCTGCCTGCCAAGCGATGCGATTGCAACAGGGAAATTTGAGGCGCTGCAGCCATCATCCACATTTACCTGCAAAATGGAGACGCTCTCTTCCAATTTGCCAGACTCTCCTGCAAGTATTGCTTCGGCAAATCTCGTTCCAAATGGACCAAAAAAACCACTCACTTGAGTATGGGTCACAACAGAAATAGGAGTCATTAAGTAATTCTGCGTCTCAATTAATCGGCCCTCATGAGCGGCTATGAGGCAACGCATCGATGAAATGATGGAGTTTCGGGAAGCTGGCTGTTGCGTTGCCATGACTTCATCTAAAATCGTCGAAATCTTCTTAACACGACTGTAGTCATCTGTTATGAAGGCGCCCCACAGTGCAAATTGCAGATAAGTTAACTGATGCCTTGAAGTTGCCAACGTATCGGAGTTATTTGCCTGATAGGTCTCAATTGCCTTATTCCAGTTTTCCTCGATTCTGCCTCTTGCAAAAGCAATCAATGACTTCAGCGCAAGCACATCAGCATTCCATGACTTGTCTTGCTCCTTAGTGAGTCGTGTTTGCTCTATTTCCAAAATATTGATTTGAGACTCTGCTGAAGTGAAGTCACCACTAAGAAACTCAATGTAAAAACTTATGATGGCTTTACCAATAGAGCCACTTCCAGGAAGATGCTCTGACACCGTTACCCAATCGCGTAGCTCATTAATTGCCGATCTCGTTATGGCATCTTGGATGCTCGCTCCGATTGCTCCTAATAGCTGCGAATCTTGCAAAATCTCGCGCAATTTCGGCGTTTCACCCATTTCTACCAACATCGAAGTAGCCTGACGGATATCACTTTGTGACAATAAAACTTCGATGACAACTTCGATTTTATTTCCAAAATCTTCACCTCGTCGCAATTCATCAATTAAGGCATCGCGAAAGATTGGATGAATCTTGAATTTAGGTGGCAATTGCGAGACTTGAGATACCACGATTGAGTCTTGACTAAGCAGGGTAAGTTGACGTACCGCATCTACATTTCCGGTAATCTTATAAGCCACATCTGGTGTGATGATGTGTAAGAGCGAGAGTTGTTCAAGCAAAGTGCGCTGAGGTTCATCCAGTTTTGCAAGAACCCTATTTGCTTCAATGGAGAATTGATGTTTTCCCTTAAGGCGCAAAGTTGAGAGTTGAGAGCGAAAATCAGGATTGTCTCTTAGCAACGATGTAACAATCTCTGTACTTGCCGGCCAACCTTCAGTGAGTTCTGCGATTCGTTCAACTTCTTTATGCGTAATACCTGGGATCGCTTCTTGCGCTAACTGTTCAATTTCCAGATTATTGAACTTGAGTTCCTCGGAATTCACAACAGCGAAACGGTTAATCCCCGCTTCTTGAATAAACTCTGAGCGAGGTGAAGTTGTTGTAACGAGAACTAATTTGATATGGCGTGGCATCAATCGCACGATTGCTAGGGACAAGGTGTTATGTATTTGACGAATTTCTTCTGCATTATCAATAACGACATTGAATGGCGTCTTATCTGATTCGAGAATTTGGGTTAGTTGAACGATATGTTCGATTGAAACATCCCGAACTTCAAGGAGCGTGTGCAGTTTTGACGTGAGGTGCGGCGCTACTCGACAGATTTCCAGCAGAAACTCTTCAAAGAGTTGAGCAGCATCGGAAGTGGAGAATCCTTCAACCCACGCGGTCGGTTGATCTTGTGACTCCATCCATTGCTTCGCCAAGGTAGTTTTTCCGTAACCGGCAGGGCCATAGATGTAGATGACATGGTGCCCCGGTGCATTAATCGCGTTGATGAGTCTCTTGCGATAGACCAGGGGTGATGCCATGACTCCATCATCCGCCTTCAACTCATGAGCGGGGTGAAATTTCCTCCTTTTCCCTTAAATTCACCCTCAAGTTCACCCTACCTAGCCCGCATCGGAGCTTATTTCCAGGCGCATGGAACAATTCGCGAACCATGCCAACGCCTATCTGGATGAGCCCCGAGACGACCTCGGTTAATCGCCTGCCGATGCTCAATATCGGCCACCTTATGTCGATTTCGCTC
>Ga0207935_1000023_pt1 | contig 53892 bp, 55 predicted proteins | sample LakMenEpi30Aug10_FD_150746 | JGI IMG/M metagenome (GOLD analysis project Ga0207935, IMG submission 150746) | Freshwater microbial communities from Lake Mendota, WI - 30AUG2010 deep hole epilimnion (SPAdes) | ecosystem: Environmental > Aquatic > Freshwater > Lake > Epilimnion/Euphotic zone ...
GTGTAATTCCAATTAATTTGTCCAGTTGTATATCCCGTACCCGCTCCGCCACAACTTAATTGATCTAAATTAGGGGGGTTATTTATTTTAGTTGTAAATGCAGGCCCTGTTATCCAGCCTGTACTTGCTTTAGCATTACCAACTCTTACACGAGTATAATATGTTGTCCCTGGAATTAGTTTTCCCCTATGTTGAGGAAAAAAGTCTGTAGAGGTGTCATTACTGTTTTTTGTTCCAGCTCCAGATCCACTTCCTATCTGAGGTTCTCCTGACCATATAACTATATCGCCTGGATTAAAGCTAGGAGTAGTAGCTATTTGTACATTCCACCATTCTTGTGCATCTCCGTCTGCATCACTATAATTCCATGATACCATTCCGTCATTATATCCAACTTCTTGTGCTTGTATATTACTTATTGTGGGTGGATTATCTGGAACATTAACAGTAATGTTATAACTTAGTGAATTTAATGTATAACTAAAATTTTTAGCTACCCCTCCATTTCCTTCTGATTTAAAATAAGGTGTACCAGGACCCTGACAATATGAACTTCCTCCTCCTCTACTACCCACTGTTGATTTCAGACTATATCCCGCTGGACAAACATAATAAGAAGAGCAGCCCCTCCCACAGTTAGTAGGGCGGACTAGAGTTGCAGCAACATTAGAATAGTTTATACCATACCACCCAAACTGAAATATTCTTTGAACATAATAATAACCAGTTCCCGGAAAAGATACTGTTATAGTAGCTGTACCATTTTGAGATTTTGCGACACAAGATTGCCCATTACTACAATCTATAATATTATTATCACTACTACTTAATTGATAGCCTAATTGATCATGGATACCTGCTTTCATTTGATTTAATACACTATATTGAGTGTTACAAGCGCCCCTACCCGAGGTGTAATTCCAATTATAGACTTGATCATCCATAGGTGGGGTACCAGTATCACCAGAAGCATAATTATATGATCCTGTTATAGGAGGATTTAATCCCGTAATAGTCTCCCCTGGTCTAATTGCTCTAGACTCATTTTGATTCAAATTTCCTAAACTAGAAGAATTTAAATCGAAACTTTTAGATAGGGACATATAAAAGTGGGTCCAGGCTTTAAAGTCACCCCACGTTGCGCTACAACCACCTTTATTAAAATACTGATAATAAATCCAATTATCAGTATAGTTAGCAGATACACTAACAGCTTTACTTGTATGAGGAACAAAGAGTAAGCTAAATAAAAATAGTCCCACACCTAATTGTAATATTATCCCAAGTTGCAATATAGTTTTATTCATATCTATTTCTTAATTAGTTTAGTTATTGTCTTTCTCTGAATATATATAGCATATACCGCTCCTAATATTATTGCTATAATCCCTAATATACTTAATATATTAGTTATAATCTCATTTGATACATTTTCCTTACCACAGGTGCTTGCATCTATTGCTTGACAATCATAAGGTATATTCACACTATCAATAATATTGCCTGAGCCATCTTTAATAGTTGAAACTACTGTTAGCTTATTATATGTCTTATTTTTTGGTAAATCTGCTATTATAGCATCAATTTCTCCAGTTATTGCTCCTTTGTAGAGGCTTTTGGTTATTTCTTTTCCTTTGCTATTAAGTACTTTTGTTTCTACTTCTATATCATTAACTGTGCCATTACTGGTATTATGTATACAGGTTACTACTTTATCTCCTTGAGGAAAACTATTAAGTCCTACCCAATTAAAGCGTACTAATTGATTATCTGGCACTGAGAATCGTATATTGCTAATACTTGTATATTTTTGTGCTGGGGCAATATTTCCTGCCTGAGTAGCAGTAAATTTAAGATAATATACTGGCAATTCTGCTTTTTCTACTGTTCTTGTTATTAATACTTCTCCTTTTGCTGGGACTTTAATTATTTCTTTTTCTTCTTTTTGTAATGACTCTTTTCTCAGCCCATCCCAACTATATAATTGACTTGTTAATTCTATATCTTGGACTTTATCTGTAATGTTTTTTAATGGAATTTTTACTTGTATTTTTTCATCTTTATTATGATGGTTGGTAATAAATCCATGATTAATATTCTTTTTATCTCCTACAGTAGTACGAGTTTGATCGAGATATACTTGTTCAGTATTATCTCCACCCACATCAAATTTAATTTTATATCCGACTACATCATCAGTAAATGGAAGTCCCGATAATGTAAATCTATCTTGCTGATAGGCAAAAAATAATAATTCATACTCTCCTTTTGGAGATTGAAGATTAAGATTATATAATTGTTTTATATCTATACTACTATTTCCTTTAATAGCAATATCTTTTGCTATTATGAATTCATCTAGAGTTGTGCTAAAGGCTTGATCATTAGAATTAGGAATATTCTTAACAAGTCTAGCTGAGATAGTTAGCCCTGTTACTGGGTAGACATTCTCATTCTTGATAGCTCCCTTTAATTGAATAATATCTCCTGGATTATACTTTTGCTGATCTTGAGTAATATTAATTTTAATACTTCCAAATTTGTATGTATCCATACAATTACCCAATGAGCCTATTTTTACTCCGGCTGTTTCTAATTGACTCTGATAAGGAGGAGCTGGTTGCTGATTCTTTTGCAACTCATCTATTTGTTCTTTTGTGAGAGTTTTTCCAGATTCTAATTTCAGTACTTTCTCTGTTAATCCTGGGTTTTTTTGTACTTCTTCGGTTAATTTTAGATTTTGCTCTACTTCTTCCTTACTTAATATAGTCCCGTCATCTAGTTTGACACTTCCATCTTCCCGCACTGGACTTAATATACTCCCATCATCTAGTTTGATGCTTCTATTTTCCGGCACTGACTCTTCTTGAGCAATTACTATTATATGAGGACTTAATAATATTCCTATTGTTATTAAAATTCCTAATATTTTATATTGTTTTTTCATATATTATTATCTATTGTTATATATTTTAGATTATCATTTTTATAATATTTTGTCTATCCTATATTTGTGGATAAGTCGGCTTTGGTTGATTTATAGAACATTAGATTGCTTGGTAAATCTGATAAAAACTCATATTCCTGTCCTAAATATTCAAACTTTAATTTTGATGAATGTAAAAATTGTCTTTGTATTGTGTTTTTATCTTTGTGTTCTAATTTACCTCCATACAATTTATCTCCTATTATTGAGTGTCCAATTGCTTGCATATGTACTCTAATTTGATGAGTTCTACCAGTATGAATTACTACTTTTAATAGAGTGCTATCTTGATATCTTTGTATAACCCAATATTCAGTATGTGCTGTTCTTTGAATATTTTGTGATTGTTTATCAGATATTACTGCTACTCTCTTAGTATGCTCTAATTTAGATCTAGTAATTGGATATGTAATATTGCCATAGTCACTTTTTATAATACCCCTGACTAAACAAATATATTCTTTGTAAACTTTTCTGTATTTAAATAAATGTTTCAATCTAATTAAAGCATTTTTATTACGAGCTACAATTACTAAGCCACTAGTATCTTTGTCTATACGATGTACTATTCCATATCTATTTTGTAATATAGATTCTTTACTTTGATTATCATCTACTGCCTCTTTAATTTCTGGGTACTTGAATATCAATATATCAACAAGAGAGTATGAGTTTATATTATTAGTTTTATGTATCAATAAGCCTGCGGGTTTATTTACTATTAAAAAGTCTTTATGCTCAAATAATATTTGTACTTTTTCTGCTAAGTCTTGCTTGAGTTTATCATCTAGTATAATTGGTTGGTGTTTGATTTTGGGAGTATTGACTTCTATAATATCTCCTAATGAAACTAATTCTTTTGTTTTATTTATAATATTCCCATTTTTAAGGACTATATTATTTTTAATTAAAACTTGAATTTGTTGTCTAGATATATCTTGCAAAAATTCTGCTAAGAATTTATCTATTCTCATTGGAGTGTTTCTATGATACTGTGTTTTGAACATAATAATCTTGACTTTTAAGAGATAACTGTTACACTTATATTAGTTATAGTTTAATATATATATGAAAAAAATTCAATTTTCCTCCTTTGTCTGGATTGATATTAATCCCGATGTTCAAGCTGATTTGGATAATCTGGATAATATTATTAACCTTAAGGATACAACTGAACAAATTTTAAAGTCACCTATTCATTTGCAAAGATTAGAAGAATACATAGATTATATGGCGGTCATATTACATTATCCTTTATATGATAAAACGCTAAGAAAAAATCAAGCAGTAGAAATAGACTGTATATTAAGTCAAGGTTACTTTGTGACATCTCATAAGAAAAACGTTCATTTTATAGATGTAAGTATGTCAAATTTAGAAGGAAAAACTTCGAGATTTAATAGCCCTGTAGACTTGTATATATTTTTGATTGAAAAAATGCTATCTTCTTGTATGACTCCTCTCAATCGTATAGCTGAGAAAATTGACTTTATTGAGGAAGAAATTTTTAAAGGCAATGAACAAAATATGATTTCTGAGATATCTATAGTCAAAAGAGATGTTCTAGATTTCCGTAAAACAATAAGATTACATAAATCAGTCATAGATTCTTCAATCAGATTAATTCCACAATATTTTCCTGAAAATCAGGTTAAATCCAAACATATTACCGATATAATTTCTAGCAATATCCATATTTGGAATATTACAGAAAACTTAAAGGAAGCCATTGAAGCTTTTGACCAAACGAATCAAACACTATTGTCTCATAAATTGAATAAAAACATAAAGACCTTGACTACTTTTTCTACTACTCTAGCTCCATCTACTCTTTTTATTGGACTATTAGGGATAAATGCTAAAATGGATTTTCTTAATCATAACTTAGCTTTTTTTGTTGCTGTATGTATAGCCTTAGGAATATCTTTGTGTCTATATTTATATTTTAGAAGTAGAGATGTTATCTAAAGATTATAGCTTAAAAATTAAAATATTTTATTACAAGGAGTCGTAATCTCTAACAATAATCTGAGAATCTATTTGTTTCATTGTTTCAAGAATAACTGAAACTACAATCAGCATACTAGTTCCTCCAATGGATAGAGATTGATTACCTGTAAATCCAGTCATTATAAATGGCAATACTGCTATTAGTCCTAGGAATATAGCTCCAAATATAATAATTCTATTGGATACATATTGTAAATATTGGGCAGTTTTTTCACCAGGTCTAATACCTGTAACAAAGCCTCCTTGTTTTTGTAAGTTTTCAGCTACAGCCTTAGGCTCAAATACTATGGTGGTATATACATAAGTAAATACTAATACTAGTATAAAATATATGCTAGCATAAGCCACTTGGTTATCTAAAAATGTATTTATATTAGTTGCAATATTCTTAACCCAATCAATATTAGTCTGCAATAGTAAACTTGAAATAATTTTAGGAAACAATACTAGGGACACGGCAAAAATTATTGGCATTACACCTGCTTGATTTACTTTCATTGGTAAATAAGTGTCTACCTGACTATTAACTAATGCCCCCCTTGATTTTTTACTATAAGATATTGGGATATTTCTCTGACCTTCTGTAATAAATATAATTGCATATATAACGGCAACTATAATTACTAAATATAACAAATAAGTTGGCATATCTGCTCTATTAAAGTTAAGTCTAAATTGATTAAGAGTAGTAGGTAAAGATGATATTATACCTGCGAAAATAATCAAAGATATTCCATTTCCTACTTTTTGATTAGTTATAATCTCACCTAACCACATTAAACCTAAGGTACCAGCAGTCATAAGTGATATCACTGTAATAACTTGCAAACTTGTAATTTCTTGTATTACTCCAGCACTTCGTAATACTGTTAATGTAGACATAGCTTGCAAAATAGACAATGGAACAGTCAACATTCTAGTATATTGATTGAATATTTGACGACCTTGTTCTCCTTCCTCCTTATATAGGCGATTCAGAGATGGTACTACCATTGTAAACAACTGCATTATAATTGAAGCTGTAATATATGGCCCCACACCTAAAGCAACTAAAGAAAAGTTGGAAAAGCCACCACCAGAAAATACATCTAATAGACCAAAGATTTGATTAGATGAGGCAAATTCTTTAATACGGTCTATATCAATTGCTGGAATTGGGACTGATGCTATTAATCTATATACAACTAAAAGTCCTAAAACTAGTAATAATTTATTTCTCAACTCTGGGATTTTAGCTATATATAGCCATCTTTTCATATCTATATCTTATAATATATTATTAGTCTTACAATTTATTTAATATAAACAATCTAAGATATTTAGATGCTATACAAATTTTGCACTGTTTTAGATGTTACTAAATTTTCAAAAGTAAATTTTTTGTTAATAATATCTCCAGTATTTTTAGCTAAGATCTTGACCTTAATAGAGTTATTAGATACTAATTTAGCTTCAACTAGGCTCTCCATATTAATAATAGCCTTATTATCAAACAAATTAGCAATAGACTCTATATTGATTACTTTATATGAAACCTTACCTTTAACATTTCCTATTCTATGATGACCTTGTACTGGAGACTGTCCTCTTCTTTTATGAATAACACGACTTCCTTGTCCAGCTAAAGCAGCACTACCTCCTGTAAATAAAGGAGATATCTTAGCTCCTGATCTAGATTTTTGTCCTTTTTGACCTTTTCCACTATATGTTCCTCGCTTTCCACCACGCCCAATACGCTTACGAGATTTTTTAGATAAATTTGAAGATAATGTGTGAATTTGCATACTATTGTGTCTTTAATAAAGCTTTTACAGTTGCCCTTGCATTATTAAGCTTATTGTTACCACCTAACATTTTAGAGGTTATATTTTTAATACCCACTAAATCAACTACTGTTCTAGTAGCCCCTCCAGCTACAATTCCTTTTCCTTCCTTTGCTGGTTTTAAAATAACTTGAGCACTTCCAAACTTTGCAGTAGAATCAACTGGAATAGTACCTGTACTAACATCTATTTGTACTAATTTCTTCTTAGCTGAGTTAATAGCCTTGTCAATAGCAATAGCAGTGTCCGCTCCTTTTCCTAAACCAACTCCTACCTTACCATTTCTATCTCCTATAACTACCGCAGCTCTAAATGAAAATCTTCTTCCTCCTGCCATAACACGAGCTACTCTAGCTATATCAAGAACTTTGTGGTCATATTCTCTTTTTTCTGGCTGTCGTGATTGTTGTTGACTTTTTGACATAATAATTATTAAACTCTTAATCCTGATTTACGAACTCCTTCAGCAAAAGCCGCTATTTTACCTGTATATTTTCTACCTCTTCTATCAAAAACAGCTCGATGAATATTTTTCTTAAGAGCCATCTCTGCTAATTTTTGACCTAGTTTTTCAGAATCAGCAACAGTAACATTATTACCAGTATTAATTGATTTACTATGCACACCTACCAAAGTAATACCCTTAATATCATCTATTAACTGAGCATAGACACTTGTATTGCTTTTAGATACAGCCAATCTAGGAACAGTAGAGCTACCAGAGATTTTACCTCTAACTCTTACTTTTCTTCTCGCTAATCTTCTCTGTTTATCCAAAATTTCTTTCATACTATATACATTATAAACAATACTATATCATATTTAACTTAATATTTCAAGTATTAAGAAGATGTCTTCTTACCTACTTTCATTCTTACAAACTCATCATCATATCTAACACCTTTCCCTTTATATGGTTCTGGAGGTCTGGTAGATCTTATATTAGCTGATACCTGTCCCACTAATTCTTTACTAATACCCTGAACAGATATAGTGTTTTTTTCTACTTCAAATGAAATTCCTTCTGGAGCAGTAATTTCAATCGGATGAGAATAACCCAAGTTCAATATTAAAGTTTGTTCCTGTAAGGCCACTCTATATCCAACCCCTTCAATTCTTAATTTTTTAGTAAAGCCTTCAGTTACTCCCGTAATCATATTTTGAAGTAAAGCTCTATATAAACCCCAAAAAGCACTTACATTTTTGATCTGCTCTTTTGGAGCTACAAATACCTCATTTTCTCCTATTTCAAAGGAAATTGGATGACTAACTACTTGTTTCAAAGTTCCTTTAGGACCAGTAACTTTCAAAGTATTATCTTCTAATATTACTGATACTTCTTTAGGAATTTGAATTGGTTTTTTACCTACTCTTGACATAATATTATATTTACCTTATTACCAAACTTGACAGATAATTTCACCCCCCAGTTTTTCTCTCTTAGCAGTATTAGCATCAATAATACCTTTTGAAGTGGAAACTATTACAGTTCCTTTACCATATTTAAATTGAGTTGGTAAATCTTGAGATTTAGAATAAACTCTTCTACCTGGTTTGCTAACTCTATCAATACCTTTAATACCATCTTTTTTTAGAGTAACAACAATCAAAGGAAATGCGTTTTCTTGCTCTTTCTTCTCAACTGCTGATATGAATTTTCTTGTTTTTAATAACTTAGCAATTTCAAACTTAAGCTTAGAGTAAGGAATAGATACCTCTTTTTTATTTACAAGCTGAGAGTTTCTAATTCTTGTTAACATGTCTGCGATAGGGTCTGAAGTATTCATATATCTTATATTTACCAACTAGATTTTTTAACACCTGGGATTACTCTTTGTGATGCCATTTCTCTGAAACAAATTCTACACAATCCAAAGTCTCGCATATAACCTCTATGACGTCCACAACTAAAGCATCTATTTACTCCTCTAGTTGTAAATTTTTGCTTCTTCTTAGATTTTGCGATGTGTGCTTCTGTAGCCATATAGTATAATATTATTGCTTAAATGGGAATCCCATTGATTTTAATAGATAAAGACTTTTTTCCTTATTAGAATTAGAAACTGTAATATTAACTTGTAGTCCAAAGTTAATACCAAGCTCTTCATTAGACAGTTCTGGAAAAATAATTTGCTCTTTAATGCCAAAGTTAACATTTCCTTGAGCATCAATCTTAGTAGATTCAATGCCTTGAAAATCTCTAGTTCTAGGTAGGGCAATACTAATTAGTCTATCTAAAAAGTCATACATCCTCTCTCCTCTTAAAGTAACTTTAAGCGCTATAGTCATACCCTTTCTAGTTTTAAATTGAGCTATAGAACTTTTAGCAACTACTGAGATAGGTTGCTGAGCAGCAATTGTAGTTAAAATAGATTTTACTTTTTCAAACTTCTGTACATCACGAAAGTTTTTTCCAGTACCAACATTTAGAGTTATTTTCTCTATTTTAGGAGCAGCGAGTGAATTGTTTATTGCAAACTCTTTCATTAGCTCTGGCTTCAAACTATCTTGATAACGTATTTTTAAACTTGACATATTACAATTCTTTATTCAACTTATGACTATATCTAACTTTTTTACCCTCTAATAACTTATATGAAACTTTAGTTCTCGTAGAAGTTTCAGAATCAACAAAAGCCACATTAGAAATATGTATAGTAGATGGTTTCTCTATAATAGTTCCAATTTCTCCATTTTGACGAGGTTTCTGATGTTTTTTTACTAACATAACACCTTCAACACGAAGACGGTTTCTAGAAGTAATAACTTCAAGTACTTTCCCTCTTTTGCCTTTATCCTTTCCAGTGATAACCTCTACAATGTCATTTTTACGAATCTTCATACTATTACTATAATTACAACACTTCTGGTGCTAATGATACAATTTTCATATATCCGGACTCTCTGATTTCTCTAGCAATTGGCCCGAATACACGAGTTCCTACAGGCTCTTTACTATTGTTAATAATTACCGCTGCATTTTCGCTAAATCTAATATAAGATCCATCTGATCTACGATATTCTTTACATTGTCTAACGATAACAGCTTTAACTACATCTCCCTTTTTAACAGTAGCTCGGGGCTCAGCACTCTTAACAGATGCCACAATAATATCACCCAATTGAGCATATCTTTTACGAGTTCCTCCCAAGACATTGAAACATTCAATGATTTTTGCTCCTGAGTTATCAGCTACTTTCAACTTAGTCTCTTTCTGAATCATATTATTGTATTACTACCCATCTTTTATGCTTAGACAAAGGCTTTGATTCTCTGATCATTACTTCATCACCTACTTGAATTGCATCGTTCTCATTATGTGCTTTATATTTTTTAGTAACTGTATATCTTTTCTTATATAAAGGATCTAATTTAGTTTTATTCACAGCAACAACCACTGTTTTTTGCATAGCAATAGATGTAACTTTACCTTTTAAAGTTCTCTTGTTAACTGTATTAGATGTGATTATAATATCGGACATAATTATTTAGATGATTGATTCAATAATGTTTTAATACGAGAGATATCTTTTCTTAATGTTTTTAAAGAAGCACTATTAGTCTTCTGAGAAGGATCATTTTTTACAAATACTAACTTACCTAATTCTATCTTTTTATCAGATAAAATATTTTGTAATTCTTCCTGTGACTTAGTACTGTATATATTCTTACTCATAACCTATGTTCCTCTTAACACATTAATATAGCATAAAATCTATTATATCTAATTTTTTAGCATTAGTCAATACTTTTTACTAATCTTTGCTAATAAACTTAGTCTTAACTGGCAACTTAGCTCCAGCTCTTTTAAGAGCTTCAGAAGCTACTTCAGCAGAAACCCCATCAATCTCAAATAGAATTTTACCAGCTTTAAGGTTAACCACATAATGATCTACCGCTCCTTTTCCTTTTCCCATACCTACTTCAGCACTTTTAGCAGTAATAGGTTTATGTGGGAAAACTCTAATCCAAACTTTACCACCTCTAGATGTGTATCTAGTAATAGCTCTTCTGGCAGACTCAATTTGTCTTGCAGTAATCCACTTAGCTTCAGTAGCTTTAAGTCCATAAGAGCCAAATGACAACTCTATTCCTCTAGAGGCAACAGTTAGTTTTTCGGAAGGCTTTCCTTTATGAACTTTTCTATGCTTGGTCTTTCTTGGTGCTAATAACATAATCCTATTCTTAAGTTAATTAATTTTCATCTGCTACTACATCTCCCTTATATATCCAAACCTTAATTCCAGTAGTTCCATATTTGGTATAAGCAGTTTTCTTAGCAAAATCAATATCAGCTCTAAGAGTAGCTAAAGGAATCTTACCTTTAGTTAAATACTCTGCTCTAGACATTTCTGCTCCATCTAATCTACCGCTAAGCAATATTTTTACTCCCTTCACATTATGACTTTGATATACATTCTCTATAGTTTGCTTCAATATTCTTCTAAATGGAATTCTTTTTTCTAATTGTTCAGCAATATTCTCACCTATAATAGAAGCGTTTTCATTAGGATTTTTAATTTCTTCTACAGTTAATCTCAAATCTATTTGAGTTCCTATTAATTGCTTAATATTCTTTTTCAAAGTTTCAATTCCAGATCCACCTCTTCCAATAATCATTCCGGCTCTTGAGGTATGTATAATAATATTAATAAGTTTTGGGCTTCTTTCAATATCAATATGACTTATACCTGATTTAGGTAGTGATTTATTGATAAATTTACGTATTTTAGCATCTTCCTGTAAATCTTTAGGTAAATTACGAGCAGTACCGAACCAACGAGAGTTCCAGTTTTTAGTAACTCCTAGTCTATATAAATTTGCTGAAATCTTATTTCCCATATATCTAAATTATTTATCGCTAACTGTTTTTTTGGTAGCTTTACTATCAACAGACTTTTTAGGTGTGGTAGCTTTCTTAGTACTTTTAGCTTGTGTAGTTTTTGGTTTTAATTCTTTATCTAAAGATTTAGTCTCTACATCTTCTTTGGTTGAAGTTTCATGTAATTCTGATTTTAATTTACGTTTTTTTACTATATCTAATTCCCCTAAAGTCAAACTAATATGTGAACTTCTTTTACGAATAGTATAGGCTCTTCCAAATGCACGTGGTCTAAATCTTTTTAATGTTATCCCAGCATCTACATAAATTTTTTCTACTTTTAACTGAGATTCCAAAACAGAATCCTGTTTTTTAGCATTAGCTAATGCTGATTGAATTAATTTTTTGACTGGTAAACTAGACTTTTTATAAACAGTATCTAAAATTAAAATAGCTTCACGAACTGATTTTCCACGAACAGCATCAACTACAAGACGAGCTTTTCTTGGACTTATTCTAAGGTTTTTAAGAGTTGCATTCCATTCCATAAAGATACTATTTAACTTTCTTACCTCCGTGACCAATAAACTTACGGGTTGGTGAAAACTCTCCTAATTTATGTCCTACCATATCTTCTTTAACATAAACTGAAATATGAGTCTTACCATTATGTACTCCAAAAGTAAATCCAACCATTTCTGGAGTAATTGTACTATGACGAGCCCAAGTTTTAATAATAGTAGAATCTCCTGGTTTCAAAGCTAAAACCTTAGCAATAAGCTTTTCATCAATATATGGACCTTTTTTAAGACTTCTTGACATATACTTACAATTATTTTCTTCTACTTATAATAAACTTATTGCTAGACTTGCTTTTCTTACGAGTCTTCTTTCCAAGAGCAATTTTACCCCAAGGAGTTTTAGGAGATTTCAGACCAATTGGCTGTCTTCCTTCTCCTCCCCCATGAGGATGATCCACTGGGTTCATAGCACTTCCTCTCACGGCAGGCCTAACACCTCGCCATCGGTTTCGTCCAGCTTTTCCAATATTTTCTAGCATATGTGACTCATTACTAACTCTACCAATACTAGCATATACTGTTTTATGTACTTTTCTTACTTCCCCAGAAGGCAATTTAACAAGAGCATAGTTATCTTCTACCGCAAGAACTTGTCCTGCACTTCCAGCTGAGCGAATAATTTGCCCCCCCTTACCTGGGAATAATTCTAAATTATAAATTTCAGTTCCAACCGGAATATATTCAATGGCTAAACGATTTCCAGACACTAATGGAGCTTGTTTACTAAAGATAAGTCTTTGACCTACAGCTAATTTTGATGATGCTAAAATATAAGACTTTATTCCATCAGTATAAGTAATCAATGCAATAAAAGCTGAACGATTAGGATCATACTCTATAGACTTCACAATAGCATCAATATCTAATCTTTTTTGCTTAAAGTCTACTAATCTATACATTCTTTTATTACGTCCCCCTTTATGTCTAACAGTAATAACTCCTCTTGAATTTCTACCTGACATAGAGTTAATTGGAGCTAATAAAGATTTTTCTGGAATTGTTTTAGTCAAAACAGCTCTATAATCAACTACTGAGCTTTTTCTTCTTCCTGGAGTGGTAGGTTTACGGTGCTTAATCATACTTACTAAATAGTGATACTATATCCTTCTTGTAGAGAAACAATAGCTTTTTTATAACTACTGGTTTTCCCCTTTTTACCTCGAACGAATACATTTCTTGGTTTAATATTAATAACTCTAACTTGAGAAACCTTTACATTGTACAACAATTCTACAGCTTTTGCAATCTCTTGTTTGTTAGATTCTTTTACTACTTCAAATGAATACTTTCTATTTTGAAATAAAGAATAACTTTTTTCAGTAATAATAGGCTTAACCAACAATTTATAAGAATTGATATTATGTCTTAGCTCTTGTGTGGATTCACTTTTAACTTCTTTCTTATTTGCCATAACTCAAAAATTAATTGATATAAATATTCTTAATACTTTCAACTGAAGATATGTCGGTTAAAACTGTATCTGCTTTTAGAATATCTATTAAGTTCAATGAATCAAAAGGGAGTAATGAAACATTAGGGATATTAGAAAAAGATTTCTCAATATTCTTATTTTTTCTATCAAATACAACTAGAGTTTTAATAGAGTCTAATTTTAAATTACTAAGAATTGATAAAGCATTCTTAGTCTTCATTTGAGACAATGTAAAGTCATCTAATAAAATAAATTTGTTATTAGCAACTCTTGAGGACAAAACCATAAGCAAAGCTTTTCTCTTCATTTTTTTGTTAATTGATATAGCAAAGCTTTTTAAACTAGTAGGTCCAAAAGTTATACCTCCCGTACGCCATATCGGAGATCTGGTTGAACCGTGACGAGCACGACCAGTTCCTTTTTGTTTCCAAGGTTTTTTACCACCTCCACGAACTTCAGATCTATCTTTAGTATGAGCTACCGGATAGATTGTATTTAGAACCTGATATCTATACACTTGATGTACTAAAGTATCATTGGTACTAATCCCAAATATTTCAGAAGGCAATTCATATTGCTCTTTTGCTTCTCCCTTAGTATTAAAAACTTGAATCTTCATATAATTATCTAACCAACAATTTGTAACAATCCATTATTAGGACCAGGAATTGATCCTTTTAATAATAATTGATTATTTTCTACATCAATATCAACTATCCTTATATTTTTTAGAGTTTGAGATTTAAATCCATCTCTACCTGGCATCTTGCGACCCTTCAAAACATGCTCTGGGTAACCAGAACCTATAGATCCTCCAGATCTTTCAGTGTGCTTAGTACCATGGGTAGCATTAGCTCCTGAGAAATTATGTCTCTTTACAACTCCAGCAAAACCCTTACCTTTAGATATTCCTTTTATTGTTATGGAATTCCCAACTTCATATTGAGATATATCTAATACCTTTCCCACTTCTAAATCTGGCAACTCATTGACTCTAACTTCTTTTAATAGTCTTGGGAGAACAGAGTCTTTTACTTTTTTAGTATACTTAGATCCAATTTGAACAGCATTATATCCATTTTTAGAGTTTTTGATGAGAGCTTGTATTTTCACATCTGAATATAATTGAACTCTAGTTACAGGGATTACTAAACCACCCTCAAACACCTGAGTCATCCCAATCTTTTTAGCAAACGAAAACTTCATACTTATACTCTCATCTTAACTACTAATTCAAATATTTGATAGATATATCTACTCCTACTGGTAAATTCAAATTCATAAGAGCGTCAATAACTTTAGAATTTGGCTCTGCAATATCTATCAATCTTTTGTGAACTCTAATTTCAAACTGATCTCTAGAGTCTTTATGCACAAAGGTAGATTTTAATACCGTGTACTTTTTAATGGAGGTAGGAAGTGGAATAGGCCCCACAACATTAGCTCCAAATTTTAAAGCAGTATTAATAATTTGCACAGAGGATTGATCAGCAATCTTATAATCATAAGCTTTGATCTTAATCCTAATTATTGACTTATACTCTTCTTTTTTAGATGACATACCTTTTTCTTACGCAGAGACTACTTAATAATTTTTGTTACAACTCCAGCCCCAACAGTATGCCCACCTTCTCTAATAGCAAATCTTTGCTGGTCAGTAAGAGCGATAGGAGCTACCAAAGAAACTTTTACAGTAACAGTATCCCCTGGCATAACCAGCTCTGAACCTTCAGGTAAAGTAATTTCACCAGTTACATCAGTAGTTCTAATATAAAACTGAGGCTTATACCCAGATACAAATGGAGTGTGTCTTCCCCCTTCTTCCTTAGTCAAAACATAGACTTCAGCTTCAAATTCAGTGTGAGGAGTTATAGAACCAACCTTAGCAAGAACCTGACCTCGCTCCACATCTTCCTTTTTTACACCACGAAGAAGCAAACCAACATTATCTCCAGCCATACCTTCATCAAGAAGTTTTTTAAACATTTCAACTCCAGTTACAACTGTTTTTTGAGTATCTTTTAGACCTACAATTTCTACTTCAGAGTTAACTTTAATAAGACCCTTTTCAATTCTTCCGGTCACAACAGTTCCTCTTCCTTCAATTGAGAAAATATCTTCAATTGGCATTAAGAAATCCTTGTCTATTTCTCTTACTGGTTCAGGAATAGCCTCATCTAAAGCGTCAATTAATTCCAAAATAGGCTTTGCTTCTGCTGAATTAACATCAGTAGCTTCAAGAGCCTTAAGAGCTGACCCCCTAACTATTCTAACATTATCTCCATCAAAACTATATTTGGTCAATAATTCTCTAACCTCTACTTCTACCAATTCTACCAATTCTTCATCATCAACTTGATCAACTTTATTCAAGAAAACAACAATTTGAGGTACTCCAATTTGATTTGCTAACAAAATATGTTCACGAGTTTGAGGCATAGGTCCGTCAGCTGCAGATACCACTAAAATAGCTCCATCCATTTGAGCTGCCCCAGTGATCATATTTTTAATATAATCAGCATGTCCCGGACAATCAATATGAGCATAGTGCCTTGTGTCTGATTCATACTCAACATGAGCTACAGCAATAGTAATTCCTCTTGCTTTTTCTTCAGGAGCAGCATCAATTTCATTTACTGCCTTTTTAGTAACCACATTACCTCTTAAGTTCAAAACATTAAGAATAGCAGCTGTCAAAGTAGTCTTACCATGATCTACGTGACCAATAGTTCCAACGTTTACATGGGGTTTTGTGCGCTCATATTTCCCTGTTGCCATAGAAGTGTATTTAATTATTATTGTTTAACTTAATAAAAGCACGTACGAGTCAAACATACTCTGAACTATTATAAACTATATCTATAATTTAGTCAAGGGTTTGTATAAGATGAGGAGATCGTAGACATAGAGCCAAGGAATTGGAGAGGAGTAAGATAGTTAAGAGAAGTATGAGGACGAACAGATAAATATTCAATAAGCCACGAAAAAAGTATAGCATTAAGTTCATATATATTGCTAGATAAGAATAATCTAGGAGACATAAATATTTCATCTTCAAATATTGCTTTTTTATATCTGTGAAAGGAGGGGATATAATTAAAATACAAAGTGTAAAGATATAATCTAAACCAAAGACCCCTCTAAAACATATTTCTAATTTTACACACATCAATTCAATGTTACAATTTTGGTTGATGGAAGTAAGTGGAGATAAAAACTTATTAAGAATAAAGATATCTTAGCAAGAATTTACTATAAAATAACTTTTAGATCAAGAATACAGCCTCCTTTTGGATAGACTATGATTGGATTTACATCTAGTTCTTTAATTTCTGAAATAGAGTAAATTAATAAATTAAGTTGAAAAATATTATCTATCAGCCAATTTATATCATATTTTGTGCCTCTAGCTCCATTTAGTATTTTGTAAACTTTAGTTTTTTTGAGAGATTTCAAAATATAAGGTTTATTTATCGGCATACTAGCAAAAGTTATATCATTCAAAATTTCAGCATAAATTCCTCCAGATCCTAGTAATAAAACCGTGCCTAATTGAGGATCTCTTTTAACTCCTACGAAGACTTCTATTCCTTTTTGAGCTTGTTCTTGGGCTATAATTTGACTATTTTTATGTTCTTTATAGAATTTTTTGACTTCATCTAAATTATTCACTCCTAATCGTACTAGGCCTGAGTCTGTACGATGTAGTATATTAGGATTTACATCTTTTAACACTATAGGATATTGTAATTGCTTTTCTATTTTTTTAATATCTTTAGTAGATCTAATATCTAAAGTTTTTGGAAGTTCTAATGATAATTCTTTAGCCATTAAATTGATTGTATCTAAAGAGGCGGTAAGTAGTCCTTGGGATTTATCTTTTTCTAGGGCTTGATTAATACTTTGAATTGATGATTTTTTAACATAAGACGTTGGTTCATCCCAAAGTTTAGCATTACGTGACTGATGATTATATTTATACAAGTTAGATAATGCTCTAATTGCTCTTTCTGGAGTCTCAAAAAAAGGAAAGTCTTTGATTTCTTTTTTTATTTGAGTGGTTTTATCCCCTCCTACCATAACGGTTAGAATTGGTTTATGAGGGGTTTTGATAGCTATTTCTTGAATAACTCTACCTATATCTGACAAGGGAGTCATAACTTGAGGACTAATCAAGACAATTACTGAGCCCACTGATTTTTCTCTTATTAAAATTTGCAAGGCCTCACGATATCTAACTGAATCTGCGTCTCCTAAAATATCTACAGGGTTATGAATACTAGATGCAGAAGGTAAAACTTGTTCCAGTTGCTGAATAGCTTTTGTTTCAAGACCAGCCAGTTTAAGATTATACTCGGAACTAGCATCAACAGATAGGACTCCCAATCCCCCAGCATTAGTTAGAATAGATGTTCCAAATCTAGAGACATTTTGAAATCTAGAAAATAATTGTACTGTATCAAATAGCTCTTCTAGAGAATATACTATGATTGCCCCTGCTTCTTTTAACAAAGTATCTATAATTACTTCATCTCCGGCTAATGAACCAGTATGAGATTGAATGGTTTTCTTAGCTTTTTCTGATCTACCAGCTTTAAGAATAATAATTGGTTTATTAGAATTTTTAATAGCTTTGATAAATTCTATTGGTCTGGCTATACCTTCTAGATAAAGACTAATTACTTTGGTTTTAGAATCTTTTTCTAAATACTCGATACTATCTACTTCGTCTAAATCTAACTTATTGCCTAGGCTAATAAGTTTATTAAAGCCTATATTCAAACTATCGGCTCTATCAATAAAGGCTGATATTAAAGCTCCTGATTGTGAAATTAAAGAGACATTACCAGTGCAGTGAGATAATAAACTGAAAGAACCATTATAAGCATACCGATTTGAATCATTATTTATTATTCCTAGACAATTTGGCCCAATAACTTTAATACCATATACTTTAGCAATTTTAGCTAGTGACTTTTCTCTAGATTTACCTTCAGTTCCTGATTCTTTAAATCCAGCAGATATAATGACTGCATATTTTATACCTTTTATACCCAAATCTTTTACTGTATCTAATACAAATTGAGCTGGAATAACAACGATAGCAACTTTTATTCCCTGAGGCAATTGACTGATACTTTTATAAACTGGAAAACCTTCAATTTGCCTAGCCGAAGGATTAACCAAAAATAATTCTCCTTTATAGTTAGTCTTGAGAATATTATGAAAGATGAGTGAGCCTATTTTAGATTTATTACGAGACGCTCCTATAATAGCAATACTTTCTGGATAAAATAATTCTTGCATAATTATTAATTTAAGATAACTATTTCATTTTCTGTGGGTACTTGTGCTTGCAGATGTAAATTGTCCTTGATTGCATTAGCTAAAGTTTGTGATGCTTCTTGCTCCCCTTGAACTACAAATATATTTTTGGAATTTTTAATATTAGAAATCCAATCTAATAACATTTCTTGGTCGGCATGCGCTGAATAACCTTCTACCCTTCTAACCTCTATTCTATTTTCTATTGTATGATTATGTATATAAACTGAGCTTTCACCTTCTAGAATTCTTCTACCCAAAGTATAGGGAGCCTGATAACCAACAAAAAGTATAATATTATTTGGGTTGGATAAATATCTTTCTTCATGATACAATACTCTACCTCCTGTAGACATACCAGAACCAGCCATTATCATCTTAGGTTGAGGCTGGCTATTTATCTTCATAGAATCTTCTCTACTTTCGGTTAAAGTTAAAAATGGAAAGTCAAATATTTTATCTTTTTTAGCTAACTGTTTTGCCTCTTGATTATAATATTGGGTATATTTAGCATGGATATTAGTGGCTTTAATAGCCAAAGGAGAGTCTAGATAAACATCAATTTTACCTACTTTGCCTCTTTGTAGTCCATCGCCTGAATGATTTTCTATAATATCATTTAATTCGTACAAAATATCTTGAGTTCTCTCGATAGAAAAAGTAGGCATAATCAAAACCGATTTTCTTTCAATAGTATCCTTGATAGCTTGCTTTAAGATAGCTTTTCTCTCAGATAATTTTTGATGAATCCTATCTCCATAACAAGACTCTACAATAACATAATCAGCCTCTTGAATATAATCATATTTTCGCAATAAAACAGATGGTACATTTCCTAAATCACCAGAGAAGACAAGCTTAACTCTCTTTCCATTTTCTGGATTAAGAACCCAAACTTCAGTAATAGCAGAACCCAAAATATGGCCCGCATCCTGAAATCTGAATGAAATACTTTCATTAATTTCATATATTTCATGATATTCTCGCCCTCTCCACTGAGACACGGCTTGATCAACATCCATATTACTAAATAAAGGCAATTGAGTATGGTCATGCTCCATAATAGAAACGGTGTCTCTTAGAGATATCTCAGAAAATTCTTGGGTAGGATATGTAGAATATATTTCTCCTCTAAAACCTTCTTTTACTAATTTTGGAATACGACCTATATGATCTATATGTGTATGTGTAGCTATCATAAAGTCAATATTCTTTGGGTCATACACAAAGGGAACATAATTCAATTCATCCGCTTCTTTATTTCCTTGTATGAGACCACAATCAACTACAAATCTAATTCTGCCGTTATCTATAACATAATTAGCACCTGTTACTGAGCCCGCTCCTCCACAAAATTGAATAGTTACCATTGTTTATATTTATATTATTTTTATAATTAATTTAATTATATCATAAATTTAAATTTTAAGCAAGAAGAACAATATATCAACTTATACCTACAAGTTCTCTAACTTGTTTAATAGTTTTTTCAGCTATTAAATTAGCTTCTTTTGCTCCTTTAGCTAGAATTTCAGCTACATATTCTGGATTTTGAACTAATTCTTGACGCCTAGTCCTAATAGGTTGGAAAAATTTTAATATTTCCTCTGCTAAAGTTTCTTTGGCTTCTTTATAAGAAATCTTACCTTCCCTATATTTATTTTTCATTATAGTTAAATCTACTTGATTAGCTAATAATCTATAAATTGCCACTATATTACAGTTGTCTGGATCTTTTGGTTCATTGGGAGCTTTGGAGTCGGTGGTGATTTTCATTACTTTAGCTCGGATTGAGTCGGCTGGCTCAAAAATTTCAATAGTATTCTTGTAAGATTTACTCATTTTGCGTCCATCTAATCCTTTCACTATAGATGTGTTAGATTGAATATAGGGTTTGGGAATATTAAAGGTTTTACCGTATTGGGAATTGAATTTTTTGGCTATAGCCTGAGCAATTTCAATATGTTGTTTTTGATCTTGTCCGACTGGAACTACATTAGATTGATATAGAAGAATATCTGCCGCCATCAAAATTGGATAGTTAAACAATCCCATATTAGCTTCTTTGCCATTATCTAAAGCATCTTTATAAGCATGGGATCTCTCCAAATAAGCCACTGTAACTAAATTATTTAATATCCAAGTCAGTTCAGTAAGTGGTTTAATGTCTGATTGTAAAAATAGACTTGTTTTAGCTAGATCTAAATCTAATGCTAGATAATCTAATGCTATATCTTTAGTATAAGTTCTAAGAGTATCTCCATCTTTAATACTATTAAGAGAATGTAAATTAGCTACAAAGACTAAAATTTTATCAAATTCAGTTTGTTTAGACAACTCTAAAATTGGTTGCATAGCACCAAAATAATTACCAATATGTAATTTTCCTGTGGGCTGAATTCCTGTAAGACAAATATTACTCATAATATCTATTAATATCAATATATTATTAAGTATATCATATAACTCCTATATTTCTAATAAATAACTTATTCTTTAAAGATAAATATGAATTAATCAACATCTAATAAATATTTAAAGCTTTAATAATGGAGAGATTTTTTAGAGGGGTTCTAATTGTAATATAAACCCCATTTTACAGTAAAAACATTTCATTAAAAATCGGATAAAGTTTAGCAACTAACTATAGGATATGTTACATAATGCTACTGCATTCATATTTCTAAAAGATTTCCTACAAGCGAATAAACACAGTGTACACCACAAGTACTGCAATACTGGAAAATATCACTATTGTCCAGAGCCTCGCTCTAGAGGTCATGACCTCCTCAGTAGCTATTGGTGAGTAGTTACGAAGATAGCCTAACACAAAAAACATAGAAAGATGAAAAGGCACATCCCCCACAAGATGCCAATAGCTGTGATGCATCCCCATAAACACGTGAACAAACATCACGCCACCGTGTAGCAGGCCTTGCAAGGCAGTGAAGTTGATGAGGCCGATGTTTGCAGCGGGATTATTTGCTGAGAGATACAAACACAAACCCCATGCGAAAAAAATAACAGCAAACATATGTTCATAAGCGACATTGTATGGATGCCAGCGTGACAAATCTGGAAAAAGAAAGAAGGTAGATGGTACTAAGGCAAGCATTACACCATAAACGCGCAGAGAATGGCGCAAAATATTGACTGGATTAGGAAGTGAAATCATAAGTTTTAGTTTTATATTGTGGAACTTATTGGCAAAATAAAACAGAATATTAATAAGTTAAATATTTTTGTCCACTATGTCTCTAATATTATCTATTGTAACATACTATGAGTGCGACTTTCAATATCAGCCCTGACTGCAGCTACTGGCTTGGCATATTTTTGTCTTGACTGCATTATTACTTGTTGTTGCAAAGCTAAATTTGACCTATCAGCAAAAATAACTTCCAGATTAAAGGCTTTACTAGTTTTTCCATTAATCATCAATGTGATAACTGCCTTTAAGTTATCTATTAAAACTAAATCCTCAGCAGTATAATATGGTTGCATTCTTTGAGCTATAATTTCAGCATCGTCAGAGCTAATGCGAAAACTACCTACCGTCCCTACATTTCCAAAGACAGCATTACGAATTCCATCAGATAATTGTCCTATATATTGATGAGCTAAAATCAAACATAATCTATATTTACGAGCCTCAGACAAAATAGTTGAAATACTGTCTGTAGTAAAGTTTTGAAACTCATCCAAATATAGATAAAAATCTACTCTCTGTTCTTCTGGAATCTCATTTCGCTTAAAGGCTGCCATCTGTAATTTGGAGACTAATAACATACCTAACAAGTTACTGTTTTGCTCACCCAACCCCCCTTTGGATAAATTTCCAATCAATATTTTACCTGAATTCATAATGTCTTGAAAATCAAAGGATGACCTTGATTGCCCAATTATATTTCTAACCATTTCATTTTCAATAAATCTACCTAATTTACTCAAGAGATATCCCAAAGTATCTCCTGCTTGTGAGCCTTTTTGAGTGGCTGGAAATTCTTTCTCCCAAAAATGCCTAATAACAGGATCGTCAACCGTCAGCAAAACTTCTCGGCGAAAATTTTCATCAGTAAACATCATAGGAATTTCTACTAGAGTTCTTGGATTATTTACATCAGACATCAAAGCTGACATTGCCATTCGCATATTATGCTCGAAAATTGGACCGATCATACTAGGATCTGAAACTAATTTATAGAAAATAGAAATCATTTCTTGAATTAAAAAGTCTTTTTCTTCATGACTACGAGCTTCTAGAATATTAAGTCCCATTGGATAATTTGTGTCAGCTGGGTTAAAATAGATTACATCATCCATACGATGTGGCGGTATCATACCTAAAACTTCAACAGCAAAATCTCCATTTGGGTCTAACAAAGCCAAACCGTGTCCAGCTTGCAAATCTTCTTGAATCATTTTTTTCATCAAAGAGCTTTTACCAGTACCAGTTTGCCCGATTAAATACATATGCCTTCTACGGTCTTCTTGCTTAATTCTAACTTCAGATTCTTCACCACGATATACATTTTTACCTATCAACAAACCTTCTTTTGGTAAATCTACTGGTGGATGAGAGGTTTTAGAGGTAATCCAAGTAACTTTAGGGGTTTCCACTCCTACTGCTGGAATATGATATATACTAGTCAACTCTTCTGTATTTAAAATCATAGATTCTTTTTCATCAAATAATCTAAAAATAAAGGTATATATAAATTGCTTAATATTTTGTTTAGGATATTTTATCACCTTAAATTCATTCAGATCTCCATTTGCAAACTGTGAGAAAGCCCCCTCTAATTGATCAAATAAGATGTCTGCTCTCTGCTTATCTTTTGATATAGTTAAAAGCCTAATATTAGTAGCATATGCTACTTTTGAAGTTTTTTGACTAATTTTTTCCAACATCATAGACTCTTGGGGCAAAAGCATTTTAGACTCATTTTCTGAAGAATTTTTAGATTTAGTTAATTCAACTAATGCTTTCAAAAAATGCTTATCTATACTACCAAAGACTTCATTATAAGAGTTCTTGAATGATTCCCCCTTTTGCATTTTTTTAACTACTTTTTTACCATCATCAATCCAATTATCAGATACTCTTTGAATTAGAATTTGAACTACAGCACTTTCATCTTCTTGAATTTTTGATAAGGCAGAAGTAATAACATTAAGAGGATTAGCTTCTAATTCTTTATAAGTTCTGACTGGCAAAATATAAGGTTTTTTTAATTTGAGATACCCAGCTCTTACTTCAGACCCTGGAACTAAAACATTATAATCTATAATTTTTTTTAATTCAGCCTCAGGATACACTCCATGAATTTGCTTTTCAAAGATAGACTCATATCCCTTAGGTACACCAATATAAAAATTTATTTCATCTCTTTCAGTGGGACTTACAATTTCAAGAGAAATATAAGGATTACCATATTTTAATCTATTAATAAAACTTTCAAATTTAAGATAAGAAAATCCAGCATAAACTTGCTCCATTATACTAATAAGATCTTTAATATTAGCTTCGGGATTAGGAATATTTCTTGGCACAATAATCTGATATTGAGTCATAGATAGCCCCCTATTAACTCTTCTTTTTTCCCAAAATGGATGAATTATAACAGTAAAAATTATAAATACCATTGCTATTATCCAAATTAAAAGAATAATATATAAAAAAGTTAGCATATTAGTATTTATTTATCATTTATATCTGGTAACAAACCTTCTTCTACTAAAGTTGGATATATGTAGTTCAAATTTTCCTCTAATCTATCTAGAGATATATAGTCTTCTATAGCTAAAAAAGCATGAATTACATCCAAAATATCTTTCCCTTTTGTAGTAATTAATTTAACTGATATCTCCACCCTATTTTCTTCTGGAATATTTAATAACCAACCATATTTTTCTTGTAATTTAGGGGAAATAGGGCTAACAGAAGTAGAATTGTTATACATGTTCTTCTGAGTTTCTACTACTTGCTTAATATGTTGTTCAGCTTTATATTGCTCAGTTATTGGAGTTATATGCTCTATTTGTGTTTCACTATTTGAAATATTTTCTACATAATTTTCTGGTGTAAGACTTTCTACTGATTGAGGTCGATTTAGTTCTATTGAGGTATTATTTTCGGAATTATTGTATATTTCTGGCATAAATTTGTTTAATATTTATCGTTATAATAAATTAGAATTGAATCCCCTATAATATAATCTGGTTTTTTCCATTTTAACCACCAGTATTCTTGATATTCTGGTTTAACACGCTTATTATAGAAAGAATCCTGAAACATAGTAGCACTAATTGCAGTATATCCAATTTGAGGTCCATCAGTTGATTTTACTGGGATAATTCTAGTATCAGGCAAGTAATAATTTACATCCCCAGTGCCAAAGTAATCTATATATAGTGTATCAATATTTTTCTGTTTAGTCCAATTACTTAATCTTTTTAAATCCTGTCCCCAATCTAGATTAGAGTCTGTGAAAATTTGATAACCTTGATTTTGCCCAGCCAATATATTCAAATTCGAAATATAATTTGGATATGTCAATATTGTGCTTACTACATACCAAGATAGAAATATACTTAATATCAATCTGGAAAATTTAAGTGGGATTAATAATTTTACAATTCCAAATGCAATCACAATATAAGTTAAAATAACAGCTGGCAAAATATGTCTAATCCCTAGATTTAGATTACCTTTAATACTAATTATCCAGTATATTATTATCATAGTAACAATTGTAACAATATACCAGTTATCAAGAATTTTAGACTTTAGATTAATATTCTTTGCCTTAAATGCATAAATTAATCCACCAATAAAAGTTAATGATATAGTAATTAAACTTAAAATAATGAATAAATTCTCTTTTAGCAAGTATGACAATGGGAAATATTCGATAAAACTTTTATTTGTAAACTCACCCAACAAAAAGGTTGTGTTTCCACCTCCCACTCTCTGAACAACCATAGCCTGACCTAAAAGATAGTGTCCGAAGTATCTGAGACCTGGAGTTTGAATAATCTGAGATAATGTTTGTTTAGTTAAATCGGAAATTTGATTTTCTTGAGGAAAAGATTCTTTAATCAAAACAAGCTGAGTATCTATACTCATATTTCGCATTGTAATAAAATAAAATAAATTTATTATGAAAAAAACCCCAAGACCAATAATTATAAAGTCCCGTATTAAAATAAAGTTTTTAGAAAGTAATTTTTTATCTTGCCAATATTTTATAAATATATAACTAATCCCTGTTAAGAAGAGTAGTGGAATTAATAATATAGTGGAGAATTTCGATAGAAAAGCAAATCCTATAGATAATGTTAAATAAAAAATATGCTTCCAATTAGGATGTTTAAGATATCTGATCCAGAAATCTATTACAACTAAAAAAGCAAGGCTTGCAATTAAATCAGTAGTAACTAATCTGCCATGAGCAATTACATTGGGTGAAAATGCATATAAAATACTACTAATAATAGCAATATTTTTACTATTTGTATGATAATTAACTGAGTAAGCAATGTATATAACTCCCAATAATAATATTAGAATAGTAGGTAATCTAGCCCACCAGATCACAGTATTGGCATCATTACCAGATTTAAATAAAAAAGCATATCCCATATCCCACTGAGCATTTACTTTTTCAGTCCAAGATGGAATATTGTTAGGAAAATATATATCTTGAGAAGTTAATTTATCTCCTATCCAAATAGATATCCCCGATAATAATTTTAGCAACGGTGGATGCTCTGGATTTAAACGATAATCTCCTTCAACCACATAAGAATAACCTGCTACAATATGTGGGCTTTCATCTACTGTTAAAGAGTCCCCAAAACTAGACCAAAAAGCCAAAACTCCTAAAGCGAGAGTTATACATAAAACAAAAATCCACAATGGAGTTCTATTATAAAATTGAACTAATTTATTAAACATAGATTATTTAAATTTATAGTAAGCTCTATCTTTTATCCTCAAATCAATATATTCCAATGAGTTTTGCTTCTCTAAAGGAATTTGAGAGATAAATATTTGCTTTAATACTTGTGCCTGATAACTTACATCTGTATCTAAATCTAGCATAATATAATATCCTTTTTCTGTATATACAAAAATACTGACTATACTATCTTTATCTTCCGCTTTTTGCTGAATATCAAAGGAAGTAATTTTAATATTATCTATTTTATTATATTCTTGCAAAATATTTTTTAGCCAACTCATCTCTCTTTCTGAGAGAACAGTTTCTCCAACTTTTTGAGTAGACAGTCCTTTTATTTCAATTAGATTTCCATCTAAACTCGAACTAACACCCATATTGAAACCATCCTCCCCAACATTATAACATATTTCATCATAGCAACCATAAAAAGTCGGAGTTCTAAGAGTAATATTTAAATTTATAATTCTATCAAATAAATTTCTTTTAATTTCAATATTTTTAATTTGTGGAAATTTTTGTAATAAGTTTTTTTCCAAATTATTAACTCTTAATAGAAGTATATTCTTATTATTATACCACCAATAAGTTTTATCTTCTACAAAATTTTGTGTGCTAGAGATAATATCATCTCTTAATACCTCACCTTCTACTCTAACTTCAAAACGAATTGTATTCAAAATTGACGAATAGAATAGATACACAATTCCACCTATAATTAATATGCACATTGTGAATTTTAACAAAGCTATGGTTAAATTTCTAGATTTAGAATTAGAAACTATATGTTTATTTCTATGATATGTTTTTGGTATATAAGTTTTTCTCATAATTCTTTACATCCTGAAGCAAGAGTTAAGCCCTTCAACTCAGCTTGCTCCTTTGTTTCAAAGTATATACGATTTTCTAGTTTAATCCTATTAATGCCAGCACAATTTTGATAATAATATCTTTTCCCATTTTTACTAGCTATTATTTTACCCGTAGATATGGTAGAAGTTTTATTATCAGTAGGTATAATTATGTCTTTATTTGACTTAATTTCCTCAATCTTGGTATCAGATTTAATAGCAATAGAATCTGGATAAACAACCTGTATTTCACTCAGATTAGATTCAAGAGCATTAATATTCCCAATAAGATAGGCACTGCCACCTATTAGTATAGCTGAAATAATTAGTAAAAAACCCTCAATATGCTTGACAAATTTGTGTTTCATATGTATTATTATATCATATATAGTAATAATATTCGATATGGCACATAGAAAAGCTGGTGGTTCTACAGCATTAGGACGAGACTCAAATCCAAAATATCTTGGAGTTAAATTATATGCTGGACAAAAAGTAGAGAAAGGGCAAATTATTATTAGACAAAGAGGAACAAAATTTTATCCTGGATCAAATGTAGCCCGAGGAGCTGATGATACTTTGTATTCTATAGCTAATGGTGTTATTGCATTTAAAGACACTCGTAAAACATCTTTTACTGGAAAGAAAAAAATAGTTAAAACTGTTTCTGTCATATAATACTTTTAACTTAACTTACATCATTCTTTAAAAACTCCCCATTTGGGGGTTTTTTTATTTTTGATAATGTGTTATTATTAAAAAATAATCATATTAAAATTAATAAAAATGAATTACATACCCAAAATAGCTTATATTTGTATGGAGTTTGGCCTATCTGATGATGTCAAGTTATATACAGGGGGACTTGGAATATTAGCAGGAGATACAATGAAAAGCTTTGCTGACCTTGGTTTGCCTGTAGTAGGCGTAGGTATTTTGTATAAAAATGGATATTTAGATCAAACTCTGGATTATATGGATGGTCAGATTACTACTCCACAAAAATGGGATTATACTAAAATACTGAATTTAATTGGAAAAACAACTATACCACTTGCTAATGAAATAGTTAAGGTAAATATTTGGGAATATATTTATACTTCTCCACTATCCAACAAATCTGTTTCTATATTATTATTAGATACTGATTTACCTGAAAATTCAGAGCAATTTAGATCTGTGTCTGACAAGGTATATTCTCCTGACTCGGAAATATTTCGACGACAATTATTAGTTTTAGGCTTGGGCAGTAAATATGCACTTGACAGCTTAGGTTGTACTGAAATTAGTACCTTTCATCTAAATGAAAGCCATAGTGCACTGATAGCTATTGAAATCAATCACCCCATAGCCCAAGTGGTTTTCACTACTCATACTCCACTTTTAGGCGGACATACTAGACTTCCATTAGAATGGTTACAGAATATTTGTAAACCAGAACAGTTACAAAAAATACCTAGAGAAGCTTTTGAGGATAATTACAATATCAATTTAACTAGATTAGCTTTAACTTTAGCCGATTATTCTAATGCTGTTTCATCCAAACATCAAGAAGTATCGCAAGAGATGTTCCCGGAACATTCAATAGATTATATTACAAATGGTATTCATAGTCCTACATGGGTTTCTAATTCTATTGATAAAGTATTAAAGTCATATTTTCCAAGCTGGCAAATTCATCCAGAAATTTTGAGATATGTTGAAGGAATTCCAGCAAAAGAAATTCAGGAAGCACATCAAGTTAATAAAGATATTTTCGCTAAATATTTACAAGCTCAACCCAATATAGACTTTTTACCCGATGCCTTTACCATTGGTTTTGCCAGAAGAGCTACAGAATATAAAAGAGCTCATTTGATTTTTTCAGATATAGAGCGCCTTAAGAAATTAGCTGAAAAATATAAAGGTATAAATATAGTTTTTGCCGGTAAGGCTTATCATACAGATATTGTTGGCTTTGATATTATAAAAAGAATATTAACTATTGCAAAAGAAAATAATAATGAATATTTTAAAATAATTTATTTGCCAAATTATAGTATAGAGATGGCTAAACTTTTAGTTAGTGGAGTTGATGTATGGCTAAATACACCTAGAATTTCATATGAAGCCTCTGGTACAAGTGGAATGAAAGCCTCATTAAATGGGGTTTTGAATATTTCTACTTATGATGGTTGGTGGCCAGAAAGTGGAATTCATAATGTAAATGGATGGACAATTTCTGGTAATGATGAATATCAAGAAATAAATAGTATGTATGACAATATTAATAATGCTATTGATATATTTTATAATGATAGGGATAAATTTAGCAAAATGCAAAGATCAGCAATATCTTTAATTGGTAGTTATTATAACACCCAAAGAATGGTGCTCGAATATATCCGTAAGGGATATAAAGAATGAGTTAAAATTAAATATATCTCAACGCCAATAATATAAATATTTTACTACACTCCCACATATCTCCTGTAGGAATTATAATTTAAGTTTGTAGTAATTTTCCATTTATACTAATTGAAACACGCTAAAATACTAACTTATAATTATAACTATTTTTTTAGTTTGATTTACTATAATTTTCTTAATAGTATTTTTATCCGTGATAATAGTATTTACTTTATCTGATGCCAAAGCTTTTTGTTGAATACTTTCATTATCTAAATCTGCATCAACGGTAATAATATCTCGCATTTTTCCATTTATATGAATCTGATAATCTATTTTTGCTTGAATTAATTTTGATTCATCATATTGTGGCCAAGTAGCTTTATGCACAGATTCTTTCTCCCCTAATATTTCCCATAATTCTTCCGTGATATGAGTCGCAAATGGAGCTAAGAGAGTAATATATATTTTTATATACTCAATACCAATATCTTTATTAATATAGGTATTGAGATATTCCATTAAACTACTAATACAAGTATTATATTTTTGATTTTCAATATCTTCAGTAATTTTACGTATTAATGAATGGGTATCATAATCTAATTTTATACTGTCTAAGGCTTTATTTAATGTTTGAGATTGCATATCAACAATCCATTTATATACTCGCTTCAAAAATCGACTACATCCAATAAGACCACTTGTATCCCAAGCAATCGCTTCATCATAAGGTCCCATAAACATCTCATAAATTCTGAGAGCATCTGCTCCAAATGACTCTACCATTTCAATGGGATCAATAGTATTCCCCTTGGATTTGGACATTTTTATACCACCTTCAGCCAAAATCATTCCATGAGCAATGCGCTTCTGATAGGGCTCTATTGTAGGGACTACACCAATATCATAGAGGAATTTATGCCAAAATCGTGAATATAAAAGATGCAAAGTCACATGCTCCATACCCCCATTATATAAGTCCACTGGTAGCCATTGCTCTAAAGCATATTTGCTTGCTAATTCTTGAGTATTATGAGGGTCAGCATATCTAAGATAATACCAAGAGCTTCCTGCCCAATTGGGCATAGTATCAGTTTCTCTAACACCCTCTACCCAATTCTCATCGGGTTTAGTTTCACTACGAGATAGTGTTTTTCCTGTTTCAATATGATACCAAATTTCCACCCAATCTTTTGCAAGTGCTAATGGCCCCTCTCCTTGTCCCTGAGGAATATATGATTCTACTTCTGGTAATTCGAGAGGTAATTCTGTAAAAGCAAGTGGAGCGGCATATTCCGTATTATTATTTTTTTGTCGAGTCACAGGATTTGCTGGTAGAAACTCAGTAATTTCATCTGATATTTGCCCATAGGACTGTTCGCTAATCCAAACAATAGGGAAAGGTTCTCCCCAATAGCGCTGACGTGAGAATACCCAATCTCGGAGTTTATATTGAATTTTTCTTTGCCCGATATTTTTCTCTAGTACCGAAATAATAGCTTCTTTAGCTTCTTCTGAGAATAGTCCGTCGAATTCTCCTGAATTAACAAGTTTTCCATACCCTGTAAATGGTTTTCGATTAAGATAATATTCAAAAAAAGTTTGGAATAGATATATGTCATCTACTAGTCTTGATTTAATAATTTCTTCTGCAGTCACCCAACGGCCTTTTTGTGTCTCTTCATCAATCACCTCTAATTGTTTGTCACTACCTAATGTTACTACAAATAGAGAATCATGACATAATTCCTCTCTCAATTTACGATGTTTATAGCCACGACTATATACATGATCAATAATTCGATCGATACTTTTAATTTCTGTATATCCAGTCTCTTCTATAACTTCTCGCATTGTCGCTTCTTTTAGAGTCTCTTCCTTCTGAATATGCCCCCCGACAAAACCATTTCGTCCATCATTAAATTGTATTACATAATATAATTCTTTTACCCAGTGTTTAACAATTACGGTAACCGAATTAAACTCAACAATATTTTCTTCATTTTTAGGGGCATCCTTACCAGTTAAAATATGATATTCAGCAATTACCTGTTTAATAGGTAATTCAAATTTTTCAGCAAATTCTCTGTCTCTCTCATCATGAGCAGGTACTGCCATTACGGCTCCAGTTCCATAATTCATTAATATATAATCGGCAGTCCAAATAGGAATTTGCTCCCCTGTTAATGGATGTAGAGCATAAGTTCCCGTAAATACTCCAGTTTTTTCTTTTTCTTGCTGACGATCTAAATCACTTTTAGATTTCGTTTGCTTTTGATAGGCTTGTATTACCTCCTTATACTCTGTTGTTACAATATTATCTAAAATTGGATTTTCTGGTGCTAATACCAAAAAGGTAACGCCAAATAAGGTATCTATTCGAGTAGTAAAGACTTCCACAGACGCATCTGAGTCTAGAATTTGGAATTTTAATTGAACTCCCTCACTACGACCAATCCAATTTCTCTGTTGTGTTTTGATAATGGGCAAATAATCAACAGTATCTAAATCTTTATCCAATCTATCTGCATATTTGGTAATTGCTAACATCCATTGTGTTAAGGACACTCTCTCACAAGGATATCCCCCACGCTCTGATTTCCCATCAATAACCTCTTCATTAGCAAGAACAGTTTTTAATTCATCACACCACCAAACCTTAGTGGTATCTTGATAAGCAAGTCCAGCTTTATACATTTGTAGCCATATCCATTGCGTCCAGCGATAATATTGTGGATCAGTAGTATTAATTTCACGACTCCAATCAAAAGATAATCCTAATAATGCTAATTGTTTTTTGAAGGTATTAATATTATTTTCTGTTGCAATAACAGGAGATATATTATTCTGAATAGCATAATTTTCTGTTGGTAGCCCAAAAGCATCCCAGCCTAGAGGATAAAGTACATTTTGTCCCTGCATACGATACATTCTTGCCTTTATATCCTGTGCTACATAGCTACGGATATGTCCTACATGAAGTCCAGCACCTGAAGGAAAAGGGAATTCAACTAAAATATATTTACTTTCTTTATCTGAAGCATTGTCAACCCTATAATCTACAAAGCCTTCAGCCCATTTTTTAATCCATTTTTGTTCAATAGTTCTGTGGTTATACATAATATTAACTGTTTAATTAGGAAATTATATCACATATTAATTTTAGATGTAATCTAACTATTCAAATACTGTCTGTGTAGATAAGCCCGTATTATAATCATAATTTATTACTATAGCTTGAGAAGGATTAATATTAAATTTAATAGTATCTTCAATCGATAATTTTTCAAAATATTTTAATATAGATCTTATACTATCATGATGGGCTACAATTAGAATATTCTCATTTCTAGACAAAATAGGTAATAATGTATCTACAATGAAACTCTCCACCCTTTCATAAACATCCTTTAAACTTTCCACAGAAGGTAAACTCTCTGGCGATATAGTAGCATATCTTCTATCATACTTAGGATGACTTTTATCATCTAATGTAATTGGGCTAACAGTTTTATCCCAACTCAGATTAATTTCGTTAATATTATTATATTTTACCAATACATCTTGATAAGTTAAACCTTGTATTACTCCATAATGTCTTGGGTTTAATCTCCAGTCATGTATTTCTGGAATCCAGGAATGATACATACTGTTCATAATAGTCCAAGCACTGACAATTGATCTTTCTAGCACTGAAGTAATAATTATGTCTATATCTGTGTTATTATTAAGTAATGTGTTCCCAATTTTTTTTAATTCATCCCTTTGTTCTAATAAAGGAACATCTATCCAACCTATATATCTATTTTCTTGGTCCCATTGACTATCTCCATGTCTTACTAAAATAATTTTTGACATAATTTAATTTAATTTAAAAATAGATTTAAATTTACTAAATATATTTTTATTATTTTGAATTGTATTACCCATTAAATAATACTTTTTTAAAACCTTTAAAGTATTCTCTTCTAGTTCATATATTAATGGATTACCAGTTGGTATTTCTATATCAATAATTTTTTTATCTGAAATATTTTCTAAAAACTTCAATAAAGCTCTTAAACTATTGCCATGAGCTGATATAATAAGCCTTTTTCCAGAAAGAATAGCTGGCTTTAATTCTGTCTCCCAATACGGATGCACTCTATCTAAAGTATCTTTAAGAGATTCCCCAATAGGCAACTGTTCTGTTGGTATATTAGTATATCTATCATCATTAGCAGGATATCTAGAGTCATATTCTGATAGCAATGGAGGCTTAATAGCAAATGTCCTTCTCCAAACTTTCACTTGATACTCACCGAATTCATCTACAGCTTCATCTTTATTTTTACCCTGTAAGCCTCCATAATGCCTTTCATTAAGGTGCCAGTCTTTTGTAACTGGAATCCAAGTCATATGAGCTCCTTCTAAGACATATTGCAAGGTATCTATAGCTCTGTCCAATACGGAAGTATATGCAAAATCAAATTCAAATCCATTTTGAAACAATACTAAACCTGCTGCTTTTGCTTCTTGAATACCTTTGTCAGACAACTCTACATCTGTCCAACCAGTAAATTTATCCAATTGATTCCATAAACTTTCTCCATGTCGCATTAAAACTAAGGTGTAAGCCATAATTAATCCTCAAGCTGATTAGTAACAACGCTATCAATTGTATCAGAACCCTCGATATTAGCATCTTCTTTAGCCAAGACATCAGAATATAATTGTTGCAATAGCTCAGGATTATCTCTTAAACTTTTTCTAGCTGACTCCAGTCCCTGACCTAAAGTATTGCCATCTAAATCTTGGATATATGTTCCTTTTTTCTTCAAAACACCTACTTTAAGAGCTAAATTAATGAGATCTGTCTCAAGAGACACTCCTTCATTATACATAATATCAAATTCAGCAACTTTGAACGGTGCTGCAACTTTGTTTTTGACAATTTTTGCTTTAGTTCTAGCTCCTATAACTTCTTCTCCTTTCTTAATTTGAGCTACTCTTTTAATTTCTATTCTAACTGAAGCATAAAATTTTAAAGCTTTTCCTCCAGGAGTTTCTACCGGACTACCATATCCCATCATTCCAATTTTCATACGAGTTTGATTGGTGAAAACAATTGTAGTATTAGCTTTTGCGGAAATTGCAGTTAATTTACGGAGAGCTTGAGACATTAATCTTGCTTGAATTGCGACATGAGAATCTCCCATATCTCCTTCAATTTCTGCCTTAGGAACAATAGCAGCTACTGAATCTAATACAATAATATCTACATTACCAGAATGCACTAATGCCTCTACAATGGATAAAGCTTCTTCTCCAGTATTAGGTTGTGAAATCAATAAATCATTAGTATTAACTTTTAATTTTTTCGCATATTCAGGGTCTAGCGCATGTTCTGTATCGATAAAGGCTGCAACACCTCCTTCTTTCTGAGCATTAGCAATAACTTGCAAACAAATAGTAGTTTTACCACTAGATTCTGGACCATAAATTTCTATAATTCTACCTTGTGGCATTCCTCCAATTCCAAGAGCTCTATCAAGGGATATAGAACCTGTTGAGTAAGCCTTTACATCAACTTTCTTAACATCACCCAACTTCATCATGGACTCATCTCCGAATTTACTTTTGATATCTTCTAATACTGATTGTATTTTATCACTCTTACTAACATTGTCTGTAGATTTGGATTTATTCTTTGCCATATTACTTATTATTTAATATTAAATTAATTATATCATATAGATTAAGTATATTCAAATACAAAAATCAATCCTTAAAATCCGTACTCTAGAGCAGACTTACCTAGTATATATATTTTTTCTCTCTTCGATGTTCTGGCTCTTTTCGTTAAGACATCATAGTTATTTTGTTCTACTTTATCTAAAATAGCCTCATACATCCGGCTTGCCATTATTACCGAAAACCTACCTCTTTTATTAAGATATTTAAGACCTTTATCAGACTTCCTATATAGGCTACGCGCTCTTTGAATTTCAAATTTCATTAAATCAACAAAGGCTGAAGTAACCTTATTCTCTTTGATATCTTTTTCTTTTACATTATATTTATTCATATCTTCCTGCGGTAAATAAATTCTACCTCTATCTTTATAATCCTCTCCTATATCTCTAATAAAATTAGTTAGTTGCATAGCTTCACCCAAATATGGAGCATAATCTAAGGCTTTTTTATTGTTGAAACCTATGATATAACTCATCATTAGACCGACTACTGAAGCCGATCCATACATATATTCCTGTAAATTTTTATATGTCTCATATCTTGAAACATAGACATCTTGCTTCATTGCATCTAAAAAATCTAAGCTATATTGATAAGGGATATTATATTTATTAAAAACTTTAGCTGTTAAGTCTAAGATTGGATATACTGTTGCTTCACCCAAATAAGCTTTTTTCCACATTTGCATCCAATCTTCTAGTTCAATTAAAATATCTTCTTCTGCATAATAACTAGAGTTATCTACAATTTCATCTGGAATACGAAAAAAACTATATAGCGCATATGTTGCTTGTCTCAAATCAAGAGGTAAGAACCTAGTCGCAAAATAGTAACTAGTTCCAAATTGTTTAGTTATAGACTCTACTGCTTGAGTATGTTTATCCATATTTTTAATATCCCCTATCCTCAATATACTTAATCAATTGATTCAATGCCAGTTTGGTTTTATCTGTAATATTTGTCTCCTCTATAGTAATTTGTTTAGCCTGGGCTAAATATTCTTGTACTTTTGATCTAGTATATGATAAAGCCCCAGTCTTTTCAAAAAGATTAACAATAGCAACTTGATCATTATCAGTAATTTCAGAGTTACCCCAATACTTCTCTAACTCTAAAACGTCTTCGTCTGTCCCATTATCCAATACATATTGGGTCAAAAAAGTATGTTGATGTTCTCTTATATCGGACAGAATAGATTTTTTAATTGTTTTTGGGTCAGCAATAATATCCAGAATATCATCTTGTGTCTGAAAAGCAAGTCCCAGAGCTATTCCGAAATCTAAACAAAATTTTGTTAGCTCTTTTTCCTTTCCAGCTAAAGTCACTCCGATTTGCATTGGTCTTACAAAAGTATATCCAGCTGTTTTTAGTCTCATTTTAGTTTCTATAAGTTGAGAGCTAATTTTATCTCTAGTAATTACATTCACATCTATCATTTGTCCTATAGCTACCTCATCTATCATTGTATAAAAAACCTTCCAAGCTTCATTATAATGCGGTAAATAACTGAATTTATGAAATCTACTAATTGCCCATGAGAATAATAGATCACCTACTAATATAGCTTGTGAATTACCATAGTGAACCCTATTTTTAAAGCTTCTGTGATCTTTTTGTATTCTTTTAGATACAAAAGTATGCACAGTATCTACTTTGTGACGCAGTTTACCCTCATCAATAACATCGTCATGTATCAGTGCAAAGGCATGAAAAATTTCCAGAGAGACCAATAAATCCATAATAGTTTCTCTGTTGTCGCATCCTAAAGTTTCATACAAGGTATATGCCATATAGGGACGAATACATTTGCCACCACCTATAATAGACTTAGCGTAACTGATAATGTCTAAGATTTCTGCGTCTTTAGTATATGCACTATATTCTTCAAATTTATATTCAATAGCTTGTGCCAATACAGACTGAAACTCAGACTTAAATTCTATGATGTTCATATTTAAATAAAAATATAATTTGTTAACCTATATTTAGTTTATACTATATTAAATATATTTACAATAAAAACCGGATTTACCGGCTTTTATTATAGTAAAACTAAAGCAGACTATTATTATTTCTTATCTCCTTGTAGTTTTTCTAAAGCTTTTTGTTGCTTATTTTGTTGCTGTTCTTGCTTATATTCTTGATACGAGCTTAGACCAAGATATGATAGTGCAAATAATACTTGATACAAGACCAATGTAACAGCCACCAACATAATCATAGCTTTAAAAACATATCTTGTTATGATTTCAGTCTTGTAGATAAATTCTTTATGATTTGGGTGTTTTTCTAATAGTTTTTTACTCATATTATATGATATTATATTAATATATAAAAATAATATCATATTTTTATATTTTTGTCTAATAAAAATACTTATGTTGTATACAAAATACTAAATATAAGCTATAATACATATAATTATGATAATGGTTTAATTTTAAAATATATGTCCTATGGTAAACTAAGGAAAAATGTACTAGCAATAATATTTGATAAAGATGAAAATGTATTAATTGTATCTAGAGCAAATGACCCTTTGCATTGGCAGTTTCCTCAGGGTGGAGTTAATGAGAATGAAACTAATGAGGAAGCAATTATAAGAGAGTTGGGGGAGGAGTTAAATACTACTGATTTTACAATTTTAGATAAATGCCCAGAAAAACATACCTTTTATTTCCCTAAGAGACTTATTCGAGACGAGAATTTAGGACAAGAACAAACTATTATGTTACTTAAATACAATGGTAGCACCCAGTCAATTAAAGTAGACCGTAGAGAGTTGGGTGGATTTTTATGGGTTTCACAAGATAAAATTGAGAAATTTCTACATGAATACCGTAAACCAGTCTGGCATATTGTTATGAAATATTTCCCTCAAGATAAAATTAATGCATTACTTAATAATTAAATCTTAATATGTATCAGTCTAACCTAATTTCCAAAACTAGAAAACAAATCTCTCAAACAGAAGAATCCCTAAATGCTAAAATTTTAATCAAAGCTGGGTATATAGAACAAGTTATGGCTGGTGTTTATGCTTATTTACCTTTAGGGTATCGTGTCATAAAAAACATAGAGAATATAGTAAGAGAAGAGTTAAGCAAAATCTCAGCCCAAGAATTATTATTGCCAGCGCTTCAACCAAAATCTTATTGGGAAAAGACGGGTAGATGGGATAGTTTAGATGTATTATACAAATTTACTTCTTATTATACTTCAACAGAGCTAGCTTTAGGATCTACTCACGAAGAAATTATAACACCTATTGCGAAAAACTTTATTCAGTCATATCAAGATTTACCATTAGCTGCTTATCAAATTCAAACTAAGTTTAGAGACGAAAAAAGAGCTAAATCAGGAATTTTAAGAGGTAGAGAATTTATTATGAAAGATCTATATTCTTTCCACAGCTCCTCTGCAGATTTAGATAGATATTATGAACTTGCAACTCAAGCCTATATCAATATTTATAAAAGACTTGGTATCGGAGATATAACTTTTAAAACTTATGCTTCTGGTGGCACATTTAGCAAATATTCACATGAGTTCCAGACTGTATCTGATATCGGAGAAGATACAATTTTTATATGTGAAAAATGTAATATTGCTATAAATAAAGAAATTATAGAGGAACAAAAAACTTGTCCTGAATGTAATAATTCTAACTTAATTCAAAAGCAGTCTATTGAGGTTGGAAACATATTTAAATTAGAAACAAAATACTCTGAGGCATTTAATTTGGAGTTTACTGATGAAAAAGGGTTTAATAAACCAGTAATTATGGGATGTTATGGAATTGGAATTTCTAGATTAATGGGAACTTTGGTAGAAGTTTTTGCTGAAAATGAGTCTAAAATGATATGGCCAGAATCAGTTACTCCATTCAGTATTCATCTTATTGCCTTAAATACAGACTCTGAGGATGTTATGAGAAAAGCCGAAGAATTATACCTGCAAATTCAAAGCAACAACCAAACTGTTTTATTTGATAATCGCAATGAAAGACCTGGAGTAAAGTTTGCAGAAGCTGACTTATTAGGAATTAATAAAAGAGTTATTATTAGCTCTAAAACACTATCTCAAAGTGGTGTGGAGATCAATGGAGAAATAGTTAAATTTGATCAAATATAAAGACTTAATTTATTCTGATTTAATAATTGATATTGCTTTGTCTAATTGAGGGTCTCTTTCTGATTTCATATCATCTGATGTCAACTTAACTTCAAAGTCCGGTTTAATACCCTCCTTATTAATAGCAGTTCCTGAAGGAGTGAACCATTCTGCAATAGTATACTTCAAAACTGAGCCATCAGAGAACTCTTTGGTGCTTTGTACTACACCTTTACCAAAAGTCTGTTGACCAACTAATTTAATATCTCTTAAATCTCTTAAAGCTCCTGCTACTATTTCAGATGCACTAGCTGATCCCTGATTAACTAAAACTATTAAGTTTATATCTTCATATTTAGGATTCTTTTTAGTTTTCAACTCTTTCATTGAATTAGAATCCTTCTCTTTTTCTATAACTGCAATTGATCCCTTGGGTGAAAACAACTCAACAACTTCAACCGCTGCTTGCAAATATCCTCCAGGATTATTCCTTAAATCTAAAACTATATTATTAATACCTTTCTCTTTAATACTCATTATCTCTTGATCTAATTCTTGAGCAGTTTCTACCTGAAATTGAGATAATGAAATAACACCAACTCCTTCTTTTTCTTTAACCTTGATATTTGGTACATCTATAATATCTCTAATTATATTAAATTCCTTTATATCAGGTTGACCTTCTCTTGAAATTTCTAGTTTCACCTCAGTTCCTTTTTCTCCTCTAATTTTAGTAACTGCTTTATCTATACTAAAACCAAATGTACTTTCACCATTAATAGTAATTATTGCATCTCCTGGTAATAATCCTGCTTTACTAGCTGGATTACCCATAATTGGAGTTATAATTATCAACTGCCCTTCTCTAAGCCCAATTTCAGCTCCAATTCCTTGAAACTTACCATCTAAACTCTCCGAGAAGTCTTTATATTCATCCTTTGAGAAATAAACTGTATATGGGTCATCAAGTGAATCAACTAATCCTTTCACTGCTCCCAGTTCAGCTTTAGATTTGTCCTCAATTTTATCTGGATAAAAATACTCTTCTCTTAAAAAACTATATACTTTTTGTAAAGAATTAGTCTCTAAATTATTAGATAATGTAGCATTTGATGAAATAAAACTATATGCATAGTCTTGGAAATAAAATCCCCCCAACACAAATGACATTATTAGAAGAATAGCTGTAAATACAAGGTTAGATAATTTCATAATTTATATTTTAAGTTATTTGTCGATGTGGATTAGGTTTGTTCCAAGTTTTTATAAAAAATTTAATTCCATCCTGAATATGTATCCAATAAATTTTCTTAAATAAAAGACTAAATACAAATCCATTTTGACTGGATTTGCGGTGATAATGATACATTTTAACATTAGGGTAGTAAACTACTTTATATCCAGCTGACCATACTTGCCATGCAAAATAAGTGTCGGATAAGTATAAAAACATATCTTCATCAAGATAATTAATTTTTTCTAATAAGTCTTTAGGGAACATATAGGCCGCGCCTAAAATCCAATCTACTTCTTTAATAGAGTTATGATCCCAGTCAGACATTTTAAAACGATTAATTGCTCTTTGCGCAAAAGGTAGCAAACCTATTGGAGTTCTACGATATAAAGCTAATAATGGAGTTAGAAATTGATAAGTTGATTCTTGTGTTGTACTGTCAAAATTTAGTAACTGTGGGCCAATAAGTCCAAATGAGGGGTTATCTTCCATGCATTGTACCATCGATTCAACAACTCCTTCATCCAAAAAAGCATCTGTATTCAAATTAAATATATATTTAGCTTGGGAATATTTAGCACATATATTTACACCCTTAGTATATCCACAATTCTTAGATTGTTTCAAAAACTCTACTAAAGGATATTTATTCTTAACCTCTTCCTCTGTATCATCTGAGTCCTTAGAAGCATTGTCTAAAACTATAACTTGAAATGGGATACTTATTTTAGATTGATAAATTTTTTTTAAACAATATAACAGTAAATCTTTAGTATTATAGTTTACAATTGTAAGAGCTACTTTATATTTATACATATTAAGGATTTTGTACATTTTCTTTATCAGAAGCACCAAATATACCTTGAATATCTTTTTGGAAAACATTAAAGTTTCCAGACTTTGGAATTATCACATAACCAATAACTGGATCATTTTTAGAAGTAAATGGTCCATCAGCAGAGGTATCATAACCTTTTTGAATAATATTATTCATATCTAAGGTATTTATTGTATCAACTGTTGTTTTTAATTCATCTACAGTCATAGTGGTTTTAACATGATTTCCCAAATTATCTAATAAATCAATCATAAACAATGGGTTTTTTAGAGAACCATTTTTTTCAGCTTTATCTTTAATAGCTGTCAATACCTCTCTTTGTCGTCTAGAACGATCAAAATCATTAGTAGTTAATCTAGCCCAAACATACTTAAGAGCTCTATCACTATTCAAATCATTCAGACCCTTTGAAACTTTAATTCCTCCTTCATAATTAGGATCATAAAAATCACTAGCTGCATTAACTGTAATTCCACCTAAAGAATCAATAATCCCCTTAAAAGCTATAAAGTCTACGCTTACTCCATAATGCATAGGCAGCCCTGTAACATTTTCTAATACTTTCATAGTATATTGTAAACCTTGAGGTGGTTGTTGTTGAGAACCAATAGCATGTGCTGAGTTCAGTTTACTATACCCCTTAGTTTCAGGTACCTCCACTCTCAAATCTCGAGGGATTGAGATCATAGCAACCTTTTTAGATTCTTGCTGTATTGAAACAACCATTATAGAGTCAGATAGTAAACCTCCATTTGGATCGTCTTTACCACGCATTCCTAATAATACTATATTAGTTACACCATTATCTGATTTTAATTGCTTAGTAGGGGCAACAGACAATAATGATTTAGCTGTATCAAAAATCGACTGATTCTCGCCAGTAATATTGTTAATGGATTTATTAGCTTTATAAGCAAAGTATCCAAACACCGAAATTCCTATTAAAAATAAAACCCCAATAAAAATAAGAATGTTTTTTTTCCAAGGCTTCAATTTCTTTTTTTGTAATTGCGTGTCATTAGGTATAATTTTTCTCATAATAAATTGATTTTTTGAATTACATTTACAGTCTCCTGAGCACAACGAATCCAAGAAAATTCTCTTGCTCTTTTTAATCCCTTTATTCTCATTTCTTGCCTTAAATTAGGATCACTTATTATATTGTCTAATACTTTTGCCATATCGTCAACATTGTGTGGGTCAAAGGCAAGAGATGCATTCCCACCAACCTCAACTAAACTTGGAGTATTTGAAACTAAAGTAGGTACTCCACAAGCCATAGCTTCTAAAACTGGCAGACCAAAACCTTCATAAAAGCTAGGTAATACAAATAAATCTGCTCCCCATAAAAGTGGAGATAATTCTGAATCTTCAAACCTCCCTGTAAAGATTATATCATCCCTATACTCATCCCCTATTTCTTTCATTACATCTTCTACCAACCAAGCCTTAGCTCCAGCTATAACTAATTGATAATTATGGTCTTTGGTATTTCTGAGCTTCTGATAAGCCTTAATCAAACCTTGAATATTTTTACGAGGTTGCACATTTCCAATATACAAAATATATGGCTTGCTAATATTATATTTATTTTTAACATTATTAACTAAAATATCTTCACCCTCCTGTATTAATCTAAATCTGTTTTTATCCACCCCGTGATATACAACTGTAATTTTCCCTGGGTCCACATTATAAAATCGGATGATATCTTGTTTAGTAGCCTCAGTAATAGCAATTAAATGGTCAGCCTTAATAATAGCCTCTCTGACATAAAGTTTATGCAAAAAAGCATCTTTAGCTGGAAAAGTTTCAGGATACAAAAGAAAGGCTAAATCATGAATTGTAACCACGGATTTTTGTCTTCTTGACTTCAAAAAAGGTAACATTTGAATTGGCATAAAAAGCACATCTGGCTTATCTTGACGTAATAAAAATGGAAATACCCTCTGGGTCCACATAAAAGAAGATTTATGTACCTTATGCTCAAAATTAGATGCCTCTACTATTTTAGCATTGGGTTTATTATAATAAAAAGTATACTTATTTTCAGTATCAATCTCTCGGATTGCTCTAAATAAGTTCAAAATGTAAGTCTGATTCCCATCCTCTCTTTCTTGACACAAATGAGAGCCGTGCACCGCTATTTTCATAGTTCTAATGTATTATTTTGTAAAGCTATTATTCCTGGCAGATTCCCCTTAGTTGCTATATATTCCAACATAGCACCACCACCAGTAGAAATAAAATCTATTTTAGAATCTTGATATAAATTATGGACTTCATCTACTGTTTCTCCTCCCCCTATTACTGAATAGCTATCTTCATTCTGAGCAACAGCCATAGCAATAAAACTAGTGCCTTCATCATAAGGTTTTTGTTCAAACCAACCCATTGGACCATTCCAAATCACAGTAGAGGCTTTAGCAATATAACCAGCAAACAACTCTCTGGTTTTAGGGCCAATATCATATCTTTTTGCATCAACAAAATCTACTGGTAAAATAATCTTATCGCTTTTAGAGTCCCTATATTCATCAATATATTCATTTGCTATTTTGCCACCAACGAGGATATAATCAAAAATCAGCTCTAAAGTCTGTATAACTGGTAATTTAGTAGATATTTTAGCACCTCCAATAATAGCTACAGCTGGTTTAGTTGGATTATTTAAGATATAATTTAAAGCTTCTAATTCCTGCTCCACTACCAAACCTCCAAAGGAAGGTAGGATCTCTGTAATAGCAACTACTGAGCTATGATTACGATGCATTACTGAAAAAGCGTCACTAACATACAAATCAGCAAATTGAGCTAGTTTTTTAGCAAATTCTATACTATTCTCTTCCTCTCTAATATCAAACCTTAAATTCTCTAAGAATACAACCTCACCATCTGACATATTGTTGATTATATTAGAGTCGATACCCTCAATGTTTTTACCTATAAATGTAATATCAAACCCGCCTAACTGTCCCAATACTTTTGATATGAGCTCTAAAGAAAAGCCATCTTTACCTTCTTTTTGAGGATCTCCAAGATGAGCAATCAAAATAATCTTAGCTTTTGCCTGTCTTAGGAAGTTAATAGTATGCAATGCTTTTTGTATTCTAAAAGTATCTTGTGGATAGCCCTTATAATCCACTGGTTCATTCACATCTATTCTCACTAGAACACGTTTACCTTCTAGCGAACTTGTATAATCTTTTATATACCTCATATTAATTAATAATAACATATTTTATAGAGACTTACCAGAATAAAAACTAAGTGCTTGTTAGGTTGCGGTTTAAATAAGCTATGTCGTTTGATCATAGACCATATGTCTATATATAAAATAGATAGTAATATATTATATTTAATCTATCTATACTGTAACCATTTATACTAAATACTCATCTTTTAAAAAAATTACTATTTATTGTTTTTAACATATTATGGTATAATATAATTATATATTCTTATATTTATGAGTTCAATACTAAAACAAAAAAATTATAATCGTCAAAGTTTTAGAAACAAACTACATTCAGATAAAGTAGTAGACTTAAACTTAGCTGCCATTCATAAAAGGGAAGAAGAGTTACTAACTCAAAGATTGGCAAATGAGCTTGGGATGGCTTATCTCAATCTAAAACTTGTTCCAATTAACCCAGATGCCCTTAAAATACTAAGTCAAGAACAGGCCAAAAAAGCCCAGATGATAATTTTTCAAAGGTCTGGATTAAATCTAAAAGTAGCCCTACAAGATATAAATAACTCTATAGCTAAAATTATATTGCAAAAATTATATCAAAGTAATTATGAAGTAGATTTATATCTGGTCTCGGGATATAGCTTAGAGAAGGGATATAATGCATATGAATTTTTACAGGAAAGAAGTGAGGTGGTAAAAGACAACCTCATAATACCACTTCAGATGCTACAAGAAGTTAAGCAAAGTGTTATTGCTTTAGAAGATTTTGCTCACAAAATTAATTCAGTTGAAACTTCCGAATTAATGCAAATCATTTGTGCCGGGGCTATTTCTTCTTTAGCTAGTGACATACATATAGAACCAAAAGGTGATATTACTAGACTTAGATATCGCATAGATGGAGTTTTACAGGATATTTTGAATTTTGATAATGAAATGTATAAATTATTAATCTCAAGAGTAAAAAATTTAGCTTCTCTTGTATTAAACGTAAAGACTACTGCTCAAGATGGTAGATTTAGTATTATTATAAAAGAGAATTCTAGCAATATAAACCAGTCAATTGATGTAAGGGTTTCAATTTTACCTAGCAAAACTGGTGAGATTATTGTAATGAGACTTCTCAATACAGAAATTCACAATCTAGATATTTATAGTTTTGGTATTAGAGAGGCTTTTTTAGATATTATAGTTAGAAATCTCGACAAGCCTCAGGGTATGATTATGTTATCTGGACCTACTGGTTCGGGAAAAACTACCAGTCTATACTCTTTTCTTAATTACGTAAACAGAACTGAAACTAATATTATTACCATTGAAGATCCAATTGAGTATAGATTACAAAATATTAATCAAACTCAAGTTGATGCAAAAAAAGGCTATACCTTTGCTAATGGGTTAAAAGCTATTGTAAGACAAGATCCTGATGTAATTATGATTGGAGAAGTTCGAGATAATGATACTGCCAGTATATCTATGAATGCTGCCATAACTGGGCATTTGGTATTTTCTACTATTCATACAAATGATTCAGTGGGTATTATTACTAGACTTAAAGAATTTGGTTCCAGTCCACAATTAATAATTTCAGCGATGAATCTTTTTGTGGCTCAAAGATTGGTAAGAAAATTTTGTGACTGTAAAGAAGAATATATTCCTACAGAACAGGAATTAGATTCTATAAAAAAAGCATTAGCTATTATATCTCCTAAATCCAACTTAACCATTCCACAAAAAATCAATAAATTATATCGTCCCAAAGGATGTGAGAAATGTTATGGAATTGGATATAAAGGAAGACTAGCTTTATATGAATTATTTGAGACTCGTGATAATGTTAAAGATTTAATTATCAACGGGACTCCTGAGTTTAAAGTATTTAGGAAAGCTATTGAAAATGGAATGATAACCCTATTTCAAGATGGAGTTTTGCATGTAATAGACGGTGAAACTTCTATAGAAGAAGTATTGTCTGTTGCAGGAGATATATCTTATATAGATGAAATTTATGAATCTACTTTGACTTCTGCCTTATCTCGTGGAATTCATATTAAAAAATCAGAGACCCCTACACCTGAGATTACTCATATATCTGAGTCAATGTCTATCCAGGATCAATTAACAACTATTACCAATACTGCTTTAAATAAAAGAGCTACCGACATTCACCTTGAACCTGATATGACTGAATTGATTATTAGATTTAGAATTGATGGGGTTTTATATGAAGAAGCTCGTGTACCAAAGTCTTTATATCCTCAAATTTTAAATCAAATTAAAATTTTCTCTGGATTACCTTTGGATATTGCCAACAATATTCAAGAGGGTCGCTTTACTATATTTAGTGATAAAAATTTTGATGTGAGAGTTTCTATAATTCCAGGAGGTTATGGTCAGACCATAGTTATGAGAATATTACGCTCCGATATTGCTAAGCTCAAATTACATGATTTAGGAATGGATATATATAATATAAACTTGTTACAAGACCAACTCCAAGCTACTACAGGACTAATTTTAGTAACAGGACCTACTAGCGCTGGTAAATCTACTACTCTCTATGCAACTCTTAATGCGCTTAATCAACCTGGTGTCAAAATAATAACTATAGAAGACCCTATTGAATACAAATTATCTGGCATTTTACAGACTAGTGTAAATGAAGCGACGGGGTACAGCTTTCCTAATGCTATTAGAGCTCTGTTAAGGCAGAATCCAAATATAGTCTTAATTGGAGAGATAAGAGATACAGAAACAGCTAAGGTAGCTATGCAAACTGCAGCCACTGGACATTTATTACTATCTACTCTACATACCAATGATGCAGCGTCAGCAATATTAAGACTATATGATCTCGGAATTGGTATATCTGAGATAGCTACTTTTGTTAATGTAACTATAGCTCAAAGAATTATTAGAAAGATAGATCCTGCCAATGCAATCACTATTACTCTTTCTAATGAACAAAAAGATATTATAAAATCTAAATTACCAGAAAGATATCATAGTCAAATCCCTGACACTATTCTTAAGTCTAATGAAATTCCAGATCACCCTAATGGATATAATGGAATTACCGCTATATTTGAAGTGTTAGTGCTGACTCCTAAAATCAAGGAGACTATTATAGCTAATGCTTCCACCTCTAATATTAAAAAGTTGGCTATTGAGGAAGGCATGACAACTTTAGAAGTTTCTGGTATTCTAAAGGTATTAGATCATACAACTGATTTTGCGGAGCTGGAAAGAGTGCTAGGAATAAAAGTATTATAATTATTATATGGAGATTATATCTAAATCTGTAAATGAAACTAAAGACTTAGCCACAAATATTGCTCAGGAAATTCTAGCAACTAAAAGAGCTAATTTAGTTTTATTAGAAGGTGAGCTAGGTGGTGGAAAAACTACTTTTAGTCAAGGTTTTTTAGCGGGATTGGGAGTTATACAAAATGTCACTAGTCCTACTTTTGTGATTATGAAAACTTATCTAATACCAAATTCAAAATTTAAAGTTTATCATTTAGATTTATATCGATTAGAGCAAGAATGGGAGGTTTTAGATTTAGGCATTATGGATTTATTACAAAACCCACATAACATATTATTAGTAGAATGGGCTAGCAAAACTCCAAACCTATGGGAAAGCATATATCACACTAAAATTGAGTTTGAGGTGCTTAATGCCACAGACAGAGCTATTATTATTAATCCTTAAATAATAAATTAATATGAATTATCAATGTATTGTAATTGGAGACATTGCCCTTGATAGATTTTTATTAGCTCCAGATATACCTATATTACCCTCCCCTTCTAATCCTGGTAACTTTATTTTGAACTTAGAAATTGGACATAAAGTTCCAGTTTCGCAAGTTTATGATTCTATTGGTGGAAATGCCTATAATATAACTTATGGGTTAAGCTTACTCGGTATAAATACAGCTTTAGTATCCTCAATTGGAGAGGATAATTTATCAAATTATATTATAGACTCTATAAATAATCTTAATCTCAATACTGAACATATAGTCAAAACAGTTAATTCTGGAGTTAATCAATCGACAATTTTATCTATCAATGGGGAGAGAATAGTTTTTTCTCATCATCAGCCAAAGGATTATACTAATTTAAACTTACCTACAAGCGAATGGCTATATATTACCTCTCTTAGCAAGGGTTCAGAGACTATATTAGATAATATACTAGCTAATTCTAATAGTTATAAATTAGTTTTAAACCCGGGATCTTATTTGTTAAAGTATAATTTAGATTTAATTCATCAAATTGTACCGAAAACTGAAATTTTATTCGTGAATAAGGAGGAGGCTCAATATATTATCAATAATACTGATGAGGATGTGGCTAATTTAATTAAAGGATTACACAGTCTGGGAGCCAAAATTGTAGCTATTACTGATGGTAATAATGGAGCTTATGTAAGCAACAGTAATAACACCCTATATTTACCAGCAAGAATAGTTAAAAAACTAGAAACCACTGGAGCTGGAGATGCCTTTGCAGCTGGTTTTTTAGCTAGTTTTATTCAATCTAACGATTTGTCACAAGCTCTAAAATGGGGTATTATACAATCCTCATCAGTACTAAGAGAAATAGGATCTGTAAATGGATTAAGTTCTATGGAAGAAGTTATGGAAATAGCGACAACATTAGAACCTCATCTAATATGATATTATCAGCTGATCAGAAATTCGCAAACAATATATCCGAGTACTATCAACTATTAGATTGGGCAGAATTAATTAGCAAAGATTATCTTGCCGTAGAAAGAGTTGTTATAAATAATAAAGATGGTCATACTGTAATCTTTGCTCAAGTTTATGTTTATAATTTAATTTCAAAATACACTCAATTACATATACCGAGAGGGCCGATTTTATACTCAACAAATATATCTCAAGAGATAATTCAAGAATTTTGGGATAATATGAAAGAAATAGCCCAAAAGTATAATGCAATATTTACTTTAATTGAGCCAGCTCAAGATATATATCATGATTATAGTCAGATTTTTAAGAAATATACCCAACCTAGTGAATTAGAAAGACTACCCCATCAAACTCAAATATTAGATTTAAATCTATCAGGAAATGATTTATTAAAAAATATGCATTCTAAAATGAGATATAATATTAAATTAGCTCAAAAAAAAGGCGTTGAAATTAAAACCATACCCAACAAAAATCCTGAATTTAATAAATACTTTGATATATTCTTTAATTTAATGAAAGATACCAGCCAAAGAGGGAAATTTGCTATTCATTCCAAGAAACATTACAAAAATATATTAAAAAATGATTTAGATGAGATTGAAGTATCTTTAATTATAGCTGAGTATGAAGATAATGTTTTAGCCACCAATATCATCTTGGATACCTTGGATCAAAGAATTTATTTACATGGAGCTTCTAGCAATCAATATCGCAACCTAATGGCTCCACCACTTCTTCAATGGCAATCTATTTTGGAAGCTAAAAATCTTGGTAAAAAAATCTATGACTTTTGGGGAGTATCTACTACAAAAAAATCTTGGCAGGGAATCTCAAAATTCAAAATGCAGTTTGGAGGAAAGACTATTGATTACCCAAGTAGCCAAATTTTTATTCATAAAAGATTTATTTTTAATTTATATAATATATTTCGTAAAATAAGAGGTAAGTCAATTTGATAATATAATAATTAACAAATTTATTTGATAATATAATTAAGCTGTAGTAAAATATACTAATAAATATATATATTATATATGAAATTATTTTGGCAAAAAGTTAAGCTACCATTAATCATTATAACTTCTATATTCTTAATATTGTCCATTATAGCTGGATGGTTTTCTTTTGCTTATCGTGAGTCAGTTTATCCTAATGTTGCAGTGCAAGGGCTTGATATTAGTTCTAAAAGCTTAAAGGAAGCCTTCGACATATTGGATGAAAAGAATAAAAATCTAAGTGTTAAAAATATTATACTCACTTATGAAAATCAAGAATATACTACTACATTAGAAGAGTTGGGCATAAAACTCAATACTGATGAAACTTTAGTACAAGCTTATAGAGTTAAGAGAAAAAACAATATTCTTGCTATTTTAAGCCACCTATTTCAAAATACCGATATAAATTGGCTATATACAAGTGATCCTGAAGTCTTGGAATCTGCACTCGGTGCTAAAATAAATCCAGCTCTAAAAACTCTTGCTAATGCTAAATTAGATTATAAAGAAGGTGAAGTTATTATTATTCCAGAGCAGGTTGGAGAAAGATTAGATGTCGAAAAAATAACTCCAGCTATTACTGCTAAGATGAAAGATGAGGAAATAAAATTAGAAGCCCCACTTAAAAAAGAGATCCCTAGCATTACAACTGCTTCTTGGGAAGCTCAAAAATCAGATTTAGAAGCCTTGATAGTAGAACATGAAATATTTTTTAATAAAACTAATATCACTATCCCTCCTGAAGAAATTGTTACTTGGATTACTATTGATCAGACAACCAAAAAAATTGACATCTCTCAAGATACAGTCAAAGAATATTTAGAATCAGTGCAAAAAACTCTGACTAGCCAACCTGTGAATGCAAAATTAAGATTTAATCCTGACACTCAACAAATTCAAATTTTAGAGCCTGGAAAAGAAGGGGCTAAGTTAATGATGGAAGAAAGTTCTAAAAGAATTAAAAATGATATTTTAGATGGAAAAGCAAAAACAGAATTATTCGTAGCGGTCACCTCTCCCCTGATTGATGAATCCCAATTCGATGCACTAGGTCTTAAAATACTATTGGGAAAAGGAGAGTCTAACTTTAGAGGATCAAGCAAAAGTAGGGTTAAAAATATAAATGTAGCTGCAAACAAAATATCAAGTACACTTCTAAAACCAGGAGAGGAGTTCTCTTTTGTAAATGCCTTGGGTAAAGTAGATGCCCGTAATGGATATTTACCTGAGTTAGTAATTAAAGGCAATAAAACCATACCCGAATATGGAGGAGGTATTTGCCAAGTTTCAACTACTCTATTTAGAGCCGCTCTAAATGCTGGATTACCAATTATTGAGAGGAGAAACCATTCTTATGTTGTAAATTATTATGGAAAACCTGGGCTTGATGCTACAATCTACTTACCAAAACCTGACTTTAAATTCCAAAATGATACAAATCATCATATTTTGATTCAACATTATATTGTAGGGACTATTCTGTATTATGAAATTTATGGAACCTCAACTGGCAAAACCGCCAAAACTATTGAGCCCGTCGTGTTAGAATCAAGCCCAGACGGATCTATGAAAACCGTAGCCTATCGTGAAATTTATGAGGGAGAAAATATGATAAAAAGAGACGCTTTTTATTCAACTTATCGACCACCCAATAAATCAACCTCTAATCCTCTTCAATAATATTATATGATAAAACTATATAATACCCCAGCCAAGGCAATAGTCCCTTTCAAATCCATACACCTAAAAAGAGTGTCCCTATATAGTTGTGGACCAACCGTATATGATAGACAGCATATTGGAAATTTACGAAAAAGTTTATTTGATGATTTACTCAAAAGAACTCTGCAATTACATGGCTATACTATTTATTCAGTTACTAATATTACAGATGTTGGCCATCTGGTTAGTGATGAGGATACCGGAGAGGATAAATTAGAAAAAGGAGCCAAAAGAGAAAATCTCACAGCATTAGAAATCGCCGAGAAATACACCAAACTTTGGCAAGAAGATTTAGAAAAACTGAATATTCTTTTTTCAGACCATTACCCGAAAGCAACTGAATATATAAAAGAGCAAATTAATCTTATCAAGAGATTAGAGCGCAAAGGATATACCTATATTATCAGTGATGGAGTATATTTTGATACTACCAAATTCCCAGAATATGCTGATTTTGCACATCTCAATCTCAAAGCGCAAGAAGCCGGAGCTCGAGTAGATATGGGAGATAAAAAATCCCCCTCAGATTTTGCCCTCTGGAAATTCTCCCCTAAAGGAGAGACAAGACAAATGGAATGGGATAGTCCTTGGGGAATTGGCTTCCCGGGATGGCATTCTGAATGTGTAGTAATGGCAGACTCACTACTTCATGCTCCTTTTGATATACATACCGGAGGTAAAGATCATATCCCAATTCATCATACCAATGAAATAGCTCAGTTCAAAGCAGATACTGGTAAGCCTATGGCGCATTATTGGCTACATAGTTATTTTCTCACCATCAATACCGCCAAAATGTCCAAATCAGCGGGAACTTTTATCACTCTAGATGATATTATTGATAAAGGCTATTCTCCACTAGACTTGAGATTACTGGTATTAATGGCACATTATCGCTCTGATATAGATTTTTCTTGGGACTCCCTAACTCAAGCCAAACAAACCCGCCAGCGGATAATAGATTTTATCAATAGAGTGAATACTATCAAGCCACATCGCAAAAACCTAAAACTTCAAAAACTAATCCGAGACACCTATAATAATTTCAAAAAATCTCTTTTCTCTGATCTAGACTCCCCCAAGGCCATTGCCCATATATTTGATTTTATCAAAGAAGTCAATAGCTCAATAGATGCTGG
>Ga0207935_1000024_pt1 | contig 51069 bp, 45 predicted proteins | sample LakMenEpi30Aug10_FD_150746 | JGI IMG/M metagenome (GOLD analysis project Ga0207935, IMG submission 150746) | Freshwater microbial communities from Lake Mendota, WI - 30AUG2010 deep hole epilimnion (SPAdes) | ecosystem: Environmental > Aquatic > Freshwater > Lake > Epilimnion/Euphotic zone ...
AGCCAAAGCTATAAATAATAAAGAACGATAGTTAATAAATACATCAGATAACTTATTTTTTATAAAAGCATAACCAACTATAAAAACAAATATCCCCACGCCCAACCCTATTAATGAACTTCTCGAACCAGTCAATTTAAGCGCATATAAAATTAAAAATGTAGCAGATGTAAATAAAATTATTTTTGATTTATTAAAGCTTATTTTTTCATTATTTAATCCACTAGATAAGCCTTTTATAGACAAAGCCCAAATAAGTATTCGAGCTCGAATTGGTGTTAATGCTTCAAACAAAGAATCAGCTTTGGATTTAATTTTTATATTATTAAATAAATATCCTACAAATAATAAAAACAATGACCCTAAATATATTCCAAAATGATTAACATCCCAAAAAGTTGATCCATACCTAGTAGGATAACCAGGAACCGGCCAAACACCTCCAGTTGCTACTTGAAAATTCTCTTGTAAATAAATCTGTCTGGCCAGAAATCCTAATAAAAAAGCAAACGCTATCAAATATACTTTAGTGAAATTTTCAAAAGCATTCTTATTTCTTAAAACAAAATCATATACATAAACATATAAAAATAGAATAGAAACGAAAAACCCAATAAACAAAAGTGAATTTTTTACATCTTCTGTACGCAATAAACTGAGTATCTGAAACCCTAAATAAATTGCTAACAAACGAAAATATATATTCTGTAAATAAAATTTGTAGTTTTTAAAAAATATATACACACCAGAAATTGCACCAAACATCAAAACAAATTTAGACCAAACAAGATCAGGCTGAAAAATGGAATACGCTTCCTTATGAGTTAATGGCATTAAAAATATAAACAAATAAATTGTATATTCTTGTATTCTATTGAGTAGTTGTTGTTTTTGGTGGATATCCATAATCAATTAATTTCTGTATGGTTGCAGGGATTTCTTTATTCATAATTTCTAGAATTCTCGCTTCATCTATAGTAGTAAAAACCATTTTTGGATCAACCTTTTTGCTAAATAAAGAACTCAATTCCTTATTTAGATTTACTAACTTAATCTGTTCAAACTCAACAACGGAAATAGATCTATACAATATCCAATTTCCCGCACTACCTTGAATATCTAATGGATGTAGAGTCCTAACCCTATAGAAAGTATCAGAAGGTGTCAAAAAAGAGAAAGTTTCATTTATATCTGCATCTCCGATCTTACGAACAATATCATCAAAATTAGCTGATTTTATCTGCTGATCACTATAAAACAATAATATTGGTTCACTTATTTTATAATAATATAAACGTCTATTTGGGTAATCTTCTACTGGATATTTCTCATTAAAGATCTTAATCAAAGCAACTTTGTCTTTATTAAAATCAGGATAATATACTTTATCTTTATTCCATATAAAATAAAAGAACGAAACCAATAAAGTACAAATAATTAATATACTCCTCAATAGATATGGATCTAAAGAAAAGTCTTTTTTGATAGCATCATTAAGAACTACGAAGAAACGCTCAATAAATCTACCTGCAAGGATTGCAAGGAAAGGATATATCGGCATTATATACCACTGTAGCTTATCTTCTGATGCTGTAAAAAAGCAAAAAATAAAAATAGCCGAAATAAAGGTAAACAAAAATTGTTTCCTATATTTTTTATCAAAAATTGGAAGCGCTAACAAACCTGGAATTAAGGCTAAAACCCAAATTCTAAATGAGACTTTTATTACTTCTAAATACCAAAGAAAAGGTTCTTTATGACCTAAACCTGATGTGCCTCTTTCAAATACATGCTCAATTAAATATTCATCAATAAACTCTTCTCCATGAACAATATAAGAATAAATATGCCAAGGAGCAGCGGTTATCATTAAACCTATAAAGATAAAAAATAAACCTAAATAAGGAATTCTTGATGATCTAGATACAAACAATTTATTAACTAGTATATAAATAAAAATAATACCCAATGGCAAAAATCCTATAACTGATTTTGTCATTACACCCAATCCAATTAACAAGCCAGATATTAAATATAGATACTTTGCATTATCATTCTTTGAAACGAAAGCATTATAAAAAGCAAATAAAGAAGACACTATAAAGAAAGTTACGGTAACATCAAGCATCCCATTTCTTGCATAATACATATAATGGATAACAGAAATCATTATGATAGCAGAAATAAGTCCAACAGTTTTGTTATAAAGTTTTCTTCCAAAATTATAAACAACAATAATTCCACCTAAACCAAAAAAGGCAGATGCAAAACGAGCACCAAATTCACCAAAACCGATAATCTTAAATAATACAGCACTAATCCACATATAAAGTGGAGGCTTTTCAAACCAAGGTTTATCAAAATCTTTCCAAGTTAGTGTTATCCAATCATTTGTCAAAACTATATTCTTAGCCACTTTTGCATAAATTGCTTCATCATAGTCAATCAAAGAATTCTGACCCAAATTTATATAAATGAAAAACGCAGCAACAGGAACAATTATTAAATATGGTGCAATGCCTAATCGGCTCCACCATTTTATTAAATGCGTAATGTTTAGCTCAAAATCGTTGACGACAAAAACATACCCTATCGCCATAAAAATGAATAACCAGAAGAATTCCATATTATATGAATAGAACAACCCCGAAGATAAAAGCCCGATAAAACCACCCATTAAACCAATTCCTGCATATTTTTTAGAATTACTTCTTTCAGATTTTATTGAATAAATTAATGCCGCTAAAACAAAAATCATAAAAGCCGTATATAAAGTAATTCCTACTGCACCACCTTCGCCTAAAACTTCACCCCAATTACTATGTGGTAAAACTTGTGCCTCTTTTAGCTTTGGCTCTTTATCAAAATAATCTACAGCTGTGTCAGTTTGACGGAAAGCGCTATCAAATGAACCATATCCAGCTCCAAAAAAGAAATTATTATAAAAAATTTCCGAAGCAGCTGTTAGAAGCATAAAATGAGTATCTGTTGAATCTAATCTATGATGCATATAATTAGCAATTTTGCTCTTTACATCAATATTCAGTATTTGGATAGCCGAGATTCCAGCGATTAAAGAAAATATCAAGCCTAAAAATCCTATTAATAAAGGCTTTTTAAGCATATTCCAAAAATAAATTCCAAAAGTTATTAAGCTACCAATAAAAAGCCCTATCCATGCACTCCGTGATTGAGTCATAAAAAGAAGCCATAAAGATAAAATCAAATATGAACCATACATTAATCGATACTTTATTTGTTTAGACGAAATTAGAAAATTAAAAATAAGTGGGATTAAGGTAATTAAGAATGCTCCATAATGATTTACATCCCAAAATGAAGATCCTAATCTAGGTGTAAAACCCGGAATAACCCAAACTCCTCCAACCGTCTCGCGACAGCAAAGTCTTAAATAATATTGAACAATTGCAAATATTTCTGTCAAAAATCCAATAAACAAGTAATATTTTAAAATTCCATTAAAATTTTCAGGATTTAATTTAATAACATATTTATATGAAGCATATAAAAGAATAGTTAATAAAAAGAATGATAGAAAGAAAAAGCTTCTTAATGGTTCGGCTGAATTATAAATTGAAATGACTCTAAAAATCCAAAGCGCCGTTAAAATTATAAAAAATGGGTCATGTAAATATTCTTTAAGAACCAAGTCAAAACCATTTTTCTTAACATGAATAAAAAGTTTAGCAGCTAAAACTAACCCTAAACCTATCAAAAAAACTCTAATAGGAAGCAAATCCCATAAAACCAAACTAAAGAGTTCTTTGTGCATCAAAGGTACAAAGAACATCATAATAATGAAAGCTTTATATAGATTACGATAAGCAATATATACTGAAGAGAAAAATAATATAGCTATTAATATGTAAGCGATTTCCGGAGATATAAAAAATGTCATTTTTTTGTTAATTCTTTGTAGACTTTTATTGTCTGACGAGCAGTTTCTTCCCAAGAATATCTCTTTGATAATTCAAGGATTTTTTCTTTCGAAGGATAATCCCTCTTGAAAGATTTTGAAATTGCGTCCTCAATTGATTTAATATTATCAGGATTGCAATAATCAGCAAGGTCATCCAAATATTCTTTCGTTCGTTCCCCTGTTACTATAACTTTCATACCTGAAATTAATGCCTCTAATGCAACCAATCCAGTTGTTTCAAACCAGCTTGGATGTACATAAATGCCGGGATTTGACATGGCCGCAGCCACAATACTTTGTGGCTGCGGCCCCAAATGAAATATATCCTTATTATTTAAATTAGATTTGAATCTAAATTTATATTCAGGACTATATCTAGAAAAAGCTCCTATAAAAACTAGCACATAATCATCAAGCAAGCCTTTTCGTTTTAAATTCTTAAAAGCTTTAATAAGTGATAATTGGTTTTTTCTGGGCTCAACCCTACCAACATTTAAGATAATTTTCTTTTCGTTTAAATCTAAATTATATTTATCTTTAAATATTTTTAAAAATTCAGTAGCATCAGCTTTTGTGAATAATTCTATATCAACGCCATTCACTACTTTGTACCAAGAAGATAGCTTCAAATTGAAATCATTTTGAATATCCTTTGCTTCAAGTTCTGTCTGAACCAAAACAGCATCAGACATCATAACTATTTCTCTTTGCAAATTTCTTATACCTCCTAATATTTGAATAATAGTTGGATAAATCTTTTTAAAATTAAAAATAGATCTATAAATATTTTTCCATTCATCTCTTAAACCTTGGGAAGTAAATATCAAATTATAAATCCTACGTATATCGAATTTATAAAGATCTTCATATTTTTTAACTTCATTTTCTGAATGATGAATAGCTGATAACACAATCTTCTTTTTATGTTGCTTGGCCCACAAAGCCTGCAAGTACGTTTCGCAAATCCAATCTAAGTTAAAAAGATGAATAATATCGTAATTAACAATTTCTGAAATATTAATCTCTGATTTTATGTCTATATCAATAAAATTATCTATCTTTTGAATTGCCTCTCTAGTTTTCTCCATTTGCATGGTATCTCCACCTCTTGGGTCGTATAGGTCAACACGTGATTGATAAAGTATTTTCATTTTAAATATAAATTTCTATAAGCTTCGGCAAATTTCTCCATTGAATAATTTTGTGCTTGTTCAAAGGCTTTGTCACCAAGTATAGATAAATCTTCCTCACCTATTCTAACAAGTTTTTCGATCAAATCATCAATATTGTCAGACTTAAAATATTTTATTGAATCAGCCGCAACCTCTTTTATCACTGGTATGTTAGAAGCCCAAATCGGTCGTCTGTTTGCCATTGCTTCAATTAAAGCAATACCAAACCCTTCTGCTAAAGTTGGGATCACACAAACATCAATTGCTGATAAAATTTTAACTTTATCAGATTCATCAAAGTGTTCAGTAAAAATAACTTTATCTTCTATTTTCAAATCTTTTACTAAATTTTTACAATGATCCAAGAGTCGACCTCCTCCTGCAAGAATTAACATGTATTTACTGGTGTTATTATTTAATTTCTCGAAAGCTCTGATTAATATTTCGTGTCCCTTCTCTTCCGTGAATCTTGAAATGTATCCGATTAAAACATTATATTCAGGAATTAAATATCTATCTCTTATTTCATCTGCATATTCTTTTTTATAATGAAGTTTCTCCAATTCGATACCATTCGGAATAATAGTTATTTTTTCTTTGTTTATTTTTTCTTTGTTTATTCTTATTTCTTTTAAAACATTAGTCAAAGCTAAAACATCAGTAGCAAAAAAGTTTCCAACAATAAAGTTTGCGATAAAATTTGGAATAATCGATAAATATTTTTTTATTCCAGTGTGTTTCCATTCAAAGAAAGTAGTATGAACATGATAAATTCTTTTCTTTACTCCTGCAAAAAATCCTGCGGTAGTTGCTAAGCAACCAGTCAAAAGTTCATGCGAATGAATTATATCTATATTTTCTTTTCTGCATAAATTTGAAAGTTTAATAATATAAAACAAATCAAGTTCCCAACTAGGCTTTAAATTTATATGTTTAACTGCACCCGCTCCAATATATTGCTCTACCAAAGGACCATCAGGGCATGCAATTATAAAATCAAAATCTTTTGAAAGATTTTTTATCAAATCCAATATCTGTTTTTCTATTCCACCAAATTGAGCAGAATGATAACACATTAAAATTCTTTTCTTTTTAGTCATTATCTACTTCCTTCTTATAAATCCTATAAAAAGATACACCTGCAACAGATATTTCTTCAGTAGATTTATATGATTCATCTTTTAAATGAGTATAGTGATAAATTACATCTTCTCTATAAAACGGAAGAACAATATAATCGGCTTTTTGTCTTTCTGTTTGATCTGCTAAATCTAATGCTTCGAATTTCGCAAATTCTCTAATATAAAAATGATCAAGAAGTGCAACTTTTATTTTTTCTGGATCATCTTTCTTATTAAAATAATCAGCTACTTTAGCATATGCAACGGGCCACTGTGGCTCAATTAATCTCATTCCATAATCATAACCACCAACTAGCGGACTATAATAAGCCAAATAATATGGATGAATTCCAAAGTATATAACCACTATTGTTAATGCGTAAACTAGTGAAGCTATTTTCAAAACTTTGCGATCTAATTTTAAATTTATAATAGTTCCAACAAACAAGGATGCCATAGCAAAAACTGCAGGAAGAGAATATCTATCCATTTTTTTTGAAACAACCATAATCATTAAAATATATCCGATTAAATACAATAATGAATAAAAGAAGAATCCACGTTCTCTTCTCTTAAAGATAAACCAAATCATAGGCAACATTCCTAAAAACAAGAAAGAAGAATATCGTCCTATTAACACAATTGGATAAAACCAAAACCCAGGGTCATTAACTTCTTCTCCAAACCAAAAATGTTTATGCCCCTCTTCAATGCCAACCCCTTGGACTCCTTTAAATAAATAAGAGTTGATAGTTTGTATCGGAGCTATCCACATAGCAGGCCATAAAAAGAAAAAGGTTAAGGCCGCAACAACCATTGTTTTAATATAGATAATTAGAAACTCTTTTTTACGTTCAATAATAAATGGGATTAAATAGAAAGGAAGTAAAAACATAGCAGGGCTTTTTGTTAACAAAGCTAATCCGGCCATGATTCCCGAAACATATATATAGAAAGAATTACGCGAGCCGTTCTTCAGCGCTAAATAATAATAAACAAATGAGGTGAACATTGTTATTGATAAGATCGCATCCAAATGGATTGTTCTTGAAAGCGCTGTAAAGAACGGCTCGCCAGATAATATCAAAATAAACAACAAGCTATAAAATCTTCCAACAATCTTACTTAAACCTAAATACAAAATCGTCAATAAAATAGAAGTAAACAACACGACCATTAAATTTTGTAAAAAATGATTTAGAAAGTATTCTGAAATACCAAAGTATTCAGGCGTAAAACCAAAATCATGCAAGATTCCATAAGCTTTTATTGCAGAAAATTGACTCCACAATAAAGTCACTCCAGGATGATAAGTTGGTGCAGTACCTTCTAAATTAAAACTGCTCAAAGCTGAACTAAAAGCATAACCTCTGCTTTTCCACCATCCATCATCATTATTTATTAAATCAAAGCCTAAGCTTGGAATTCTATAAGATAATACAAATATAAAAACAATTAGTGTGATAGGAATTTTTTGTAAGTAAGTTTTAATTTTTAACATATATTTTTACCAAATTATAATCTTTTAAAATGCTAATGCCTTCCGATTCAATAATACTCTCAGATAAAACTAAATCATTTGTTTCAATTTTACTATCATCTTTGTATTTTTTAAAACCTAAATTATTAATCGCATTCGCATTTTCAAGATCTTCTCCTCTTATATAAACATTAAATTCATTATTTTCAGCTTCTGTGTGTGCAAATTTTATTGCTTCAGAAAAAGTATTTGGTTTAATAAAGCTAATATAAGATTTCAATACTCCTGCCGTTATTAGCAAAATGATGCCTAAATACATTATATAAATAGGAATCTTGTATAACTTTCTATTCAATATCTCGCTTATAAACAGAATGAAAAAACTTGTTATAAAAGGAATAAAAATATATATAGGGATTAGATAATGCCCACCAGATCGGCCATACCGCGATGTATAAATAAAATACGCTAACGCATAAATACTAAATATAAAATTTAGCTTTAAATTATCTGCTCTATTTTCAGAATTAAATTTAATAAAAAAGATCACACCATAAACTATCCCGGATAATAATAGAATAAATCCCGCTGGGCCAATTTCATCTTTAAAAGAAATAAAATTTTCTAAGAGTTTTAGACTAAAATCATACAAACCTAAAGGTGAAACATTTTTAAATAATTGCCATAATAATCCTTTTCCTGGTTCATATGACCAAAAAATATTCCAATATTTGAACATACTAAAGGTTGTTGCCGAAAAAGCGATGATGCTTAAAACTAAAGAAGTTGAAATCTTTATACTAAAATCTTTGATTGAATTAGATAAATTTTTATTAAATACCAAATAAACAAAAAGAGGAATAAATCCAAAAATTCCTGCATTATATTTTATACCAGTCGCTATTCCTAAAAATATAGAAAAGCTAATAAAATCTTTCCATTTCAAATTCAATCCTGCGTTAACACCAAAATATAAAACCCATGCCAAGAAAAACAATAACGCAGGTTCTTGTACAGCATACTTTGATAAGCTCAAACTTAAAGGAGCGGTTTGATATATTATAATACCTATTAAAGCGAACTTTTCTTCAAAATATTTCCTTGAAATTAAATACAAAGGAATACCTGATAAAACCACTAATACTGAATTTAAAAACCTAGATAGAAGATAAAATATAAATGGATCATCCCATAAAACCGGGAATAATGTTTGTAAATAATCTTTAATACCAATAAAGGCTATTGCAGCTCTTAGTTTTATAAAAATTTCAAAGAATATGTAGTGAAAATAAAAGTTAAAATGAGACCAATCAAAATGATCAATCCATATATCAAACCTAACACCCAAAGCACTTCTGACTAAAGCGGGTTCATCTATATTTAATACGTATGGATAACCATGTCCTAATCCAATCAATCTTAAAATCAAAGATAATGACAATATTCCAATTAGATATTTATTCATTTGTTTTATAAATCCAAAACGTAAAAAATCCATAAACCATAATTAAAAACCAATTTGAAATTCCTATATAGAAAGCAAATATAACGACAATTGAAATTAAAAGATAAACAATATCGCTAAACGAAATAATCCAAAAATCTGATTCATATTTCGTATAAATTATGGCAAAAAGATAAGAAATTAATGCAGCAGCACCCATCGCTACACTTAGTTTCCAAATAGGATCGATTAATTGATTGAAAGTTGTATAGAAAACATAAGTGAAAACAAATAAAACCACATAGCTTAAAAAAGAACCCATTAATTTTTTTGCTGGAACAGAATATCCTGACCTTATTAAGTTAAGTTGTGAATACCCCCAAAATGCGATAGCTAACCAGTCAATATATTTGAATGATTCACCGTATTTAATAGATAAATGTTCTTTACCCATAAAAGAAAATAATACGTCTATTAAATAGAATATTTCTGCCTTAAACAAGATCAAAACTACAACACATAAAACTAAGAGTAGATTCGCAAAAGATGAACCCTTTAGGAATGCTGCTCTAAATTCTTCTCGTGATCTTTCGTATATATTAGTCATAGATGGCAATGTGACATCTGTAATTGCATCTGAAACAGTCGCTACTTTGGAAGCTATTAATAAAGCGAAACTAAATACTCCAATTTTGTAATCTGTAGTGACAAATCCTAACAAAAAAGGCTGAAGTCTCTGCCACTGCGTATCAATTATTTTCATTAAATATATAAATACTCCAACTTTAAATATTGATTTAAATATAGTTATAAATTCATTTCTAGTTGGCATTTTCGTTTGACCATCAAACAATTTATAAGCATAAATAAGAAGCGCGATTGTAGAAATAAGATTAAATAATATTAGAGAATAAAAATAACCTAAAAATTCAAATTTAAAAATCAATGGAATATAAACAGAAAGACTAACAAAAGCGATTATAATTTGAAAGCCGAACAAAAATTGAAATTTTCTAAAACCTTGTATCACAGAATTCAACACCGATTGCAAAGATTGAATCACCATTGTTACAGCAAATAATTGCAAAGGAAGAATTATCTCAGAACGATTACTTGTCTGTTCAGCTATTTTTGCCGCAAAAATAAATAATCCAACTGCCATTGGAATAGAAATCATATATCTAATGGCTAAAGAGGTAATAAAAACTTTATATGCTTCAGCTTTTGATTCCGAACTTGCAATTTCACGTGTAGAACCAGATGATATACCTAAGTTTTGATAAACACCCAAACTCGCCCCAATTCCCATTACTATGTTTAAAAGGCCATAATTTTCAACTGTTAAAAGCTTTGCAATAATAACAGATTGAATAATACCAATAGTTACAGCCAAAAATCTCGAACCAATAGAAATTACTGTCCACTTTTTACTCATGTATTTCAATTTCAGATAAATAAACTTCGAACGCTTTTACCAGATCACCAACTCCATAATACACTTTATACTGACCAGACTTCACATAATCTGGAATTGTAATATTTATATTTTCTTCAATAAACCTTCCTTCTAACGCTCCATCTTTTGATGTTTTATTTATAATTTCTGTATGAGAAGCAGTAAGATAATCAATAAAAGAATAAGTGTAATCAGAATTATCTTTATTAACAAATTTCCAATAAGATACAGTATCATTAAAACCTCCTTTTGGTTTAGAAATTGCTATTTTATATGAAGAAGGTTCATTCAATTTTACTTCTTTTGGTATAAAAAGAGACGCAATAGAAAACTCTACTCTGCCAGTATTAAGTGTAAAAAAATCATTAACAACTCCGTTGTACACTTCAAAAGTATCAATATTTGCATTTTCTACATTAGCTTTTTCAAAAATATTTACCATTCCACAGCTATATAAATTTTTATAACCATTAAGATAAATTTTCTCCATTGCCAATTTATTAACAAACCAAGCGTCAACGCCAACTCTATCTATAGCTTTCTCATCAAATAAATCCGCAACAATTAATTCAGCATCAGAAATTCTACCTGGAAACAAAGCATTCACTTTTCTGTTTGATGTATGAGCCCCTAAATAATCGGGACCAGAATATATCTGTGGATTTTTCTCATATACTATTTTAACAACATTATCTAAACACATTTTATTATTTCTAGGAACCGAACCTTTTTTGATTTTGCCATAATAATCAAAATCATTAGTATTTATGTTTTCAGCAAAAACTTTTGAAACAATTTTTTCATTTATAAAACTAGTTGCTGATATGATTAATGGATTTTGAGATTTATAAGAGAAGTAAATTGTAGATATGAATGTTAAAGAAGCAAACATAAGTGCAAACTTTAGCTTATATTTACGATTAATCCAAAATAAAATATACACATATGAAATAAACAAACCAGATATTACAAAAGCAATACGATGGTTATCAATACCAAAAATTTGCTCGCTACTCAATACAGAAATCGCAATATCTGGTACTGACATTAGCCAAAAAGGATTTAATATAACTACATAGCCTAAAGGTCCAAATAAATCATTAAAAACTTTAATATCATCATCGATTTCTTCAAAAAGTAGTTGAGGCTTTAATATTGAGTTTTTTAACATTTCTCCATAACTATTGCCTAAATGTGAATATCTAACTAAAAAGAAATTTTCGCCTTGTATAACTTCAGGCGTTGCATCTTTTATGCCTACCTCGTTTATAAAATTATCAACGCTAGTTTGACGTAACGGTGCATACGCAGGTATTACAATAAAAAATGCAATAATAAACCAAATAAAACTCACTATGGCTGTTTTAATAGCCAATGATTTATTTTTTGGATACAAAAATATACAAGCAATAGCTATCATAAAACCAATTTGTTCTTTGCCTGTAAGCATTAGCACAATTAGAATCCAATAAATATATTTGTTTTTGTTTGATGTAACTTTTTCTACTAGAAAATTGTTTTTCTCTAAAAAATAAACTAACCAAATTAATAATGGAGCAACAAAAGATATTCCATGAAAAGTAGTCCAAATTAGAGTGTAGCCAATCGCAGGATAGAAAGTATAAACTACCCCAGCTATAAAAGATAAAAGGGGTGATTTGGTCTTCAATAAAACTAAATAATAGATAGCAAAAGCAGCAGAAAGCACAACAATTTGCTGTATAAATACTAAGACCATCGGATGAGCATAAACCCAATAAATCGGAACGAACAGAAGCAAAACAGGATCAACATGACTCATTCCCCATCTAGGCATGTTAGTTCCAAATTGATCTGTAAGCTCCATGAAACTACCATGTGATGAATTCCAAACCATTTGGGACATATTCCCTAAATCAAATTTTCCATATTCATAATTGTTATATCTTTTTAATGATAGAGCGAATGAATAAACAAAGCTCGTAATAACGACTATAAACAACAAAATATGTAATTTTTGTAAAAGGAATTTAAACATACTATTTATCTATTATTCCGCAAAACGATACTTTAATAAAGTAACAATAGCTTCATATCCATCTTTCAATGCTTTTAGTTTCTTTCCTGCGTTAGTAGTTCTAGGATAATAGCTAATAGGGATACTATATATTTTGTATCCTCGTTTTCTAACTTTTGCTGTTATTTCAGGACAAAACTCAAATCTTTTACATTCTAGTTTGATGCTCTTTAAAACGCTTGTTTTAAACATTTTATAGCAAGTGGCTTCATCTGGAATGTATTGTCCATATAGTACGCTTGCAATTAAAGGCAAAACAATATTATTTCCCAAGAAATTTTTCCAATCCATGCCTTCATAATATCTTTTTTTTGCGAATCTGTTTCCATAGACAACATCCAAATCATTTTTCTTTGCTAATTGAAGCATTATTAATAAATCTTGAGGATCGTATTCAAAATCAGCATCTTGAACAACAGTATATTCACCTGTAACATGCTTAAATCCTTCTCTCAAGGCCATCCCTTTCCCACCATTCTTTTCCATGAAAAATATTTTTAAATCATTGTAATATTTTTCTGAAAACTCCCTCAGTAATTCTCTTGTTCCATCAGTAGAGCCATCATCAACAACAATAATTTCTTTACTAATAGGCAATTTCAAAAGTACATTTAATACTTCTAAAACTGAATTAAACTCATTATATACAGGAACAACAATTGATAGCTCTTTTTTCATAAAACTTTATAAACCTTAGAAACAAACATATCAGACTCCAGACCAGGCATTAATCCTAAATAATTTAACACATAATCAGCTAAATCATAGATTGGTATGCTGAAAATCCCTATCAAAGCGTAGCGGGGATCTGCTTTTGGATCAATAAAATTACTACCTCTGTTAAACTCATTTGTAATTAGTAAATAACTAACTTCATTTTCCTCAAGTAATTTATATTGATCATCTAAGCTTTGTATTTTATTATTTTGATCTAAATAATAAGTATAATTATTTTTCAGATACCAAGTTGCAGTACCTGTTTCATCAGAATAAGCGATTCTCTCTTTACTAGGACTGCTAAAAGCAATATCACCAACTAAAGCAGATGCTTGATACACTGACTTATAAATATCTTTTTGATTGAAAACAATAATACTAGAAGAAATAAATCCAACAACAAAAAATATTACTGCAAAATATAATTTTATATTTTGGCTTTTAAAATTCATCAAATTCAATACACAAAAACCAAACGAAGAAGCCAATATAAAAGCGAACAAAATTTTAGATGCACCTAAAAAATATAATCTAAAATTATACTGCAAGACAGCAAAAGCAATCGTCAAAACCATAATCGTAAAAAAAGCGCTTTTCTTATTTTTAGAATGATCCCAAGCCTGAAATCCAAAAACAGTAAGTATGACAAAGAATGGAATGATAGGCATATATATTCTTGGTAGCGAAGGTGTCCAAATAAACCCTATCAATAATTCTTGTAATATAAATAAAGCTAAAGGAATATACGCCCATGAAACATTTTTTTCTGATTTCAAGAGAACCTTTTTAAGTTCCTTTAACCCGATTACCAAAAAATAAATAAGAGGTGGAAAAACTAATATAAAAATTGTGTATGTTAAGAAATAATTAAAGCGCTCTAAATTAAAAACAAAAGTTTGAGCTTCTTTTAAATAATCATTATTTACCGGTCCATCATATAAGAATTTTGCATAAAACGTAAATGGGGCATAAATCAACAACTGAGGAATTACATACAAAACAATTTTCGAATAGAATTTTTTCAAAACAAAAAAGGCCATTGTTCCGAAAAACATAAACAATCCTTCAAGCCTTGTCATTGTTATGCAAAGTAAAAGTAAGGCTAAAATGATTTCATGTTTATAATCAAGTTCTGATTTTCTATATATATTTATAAATACCAAGGAATATAAAAGAATTAATAAAGTAAAAACAGGATCTGCCATAACCCTAAAACTCCAATATGCATAAACAGGGCTAACCGCTAAAACAATACAAGCTAATAATGCATATTTTTTAGCATCCTCTTTTTTCTCAGTAAAAATATCTAGCAAAGTATGTTTACCAAAATCGGCTACAAATCTTATGTAAAACTTATAAACCAGAACAGCAATACCTATTGAAGCACCTAAGCTCAATAATCTTCCCCATCTAAGAACATCTCCAAACCAAATTCCGGGTACTAGCAATATAGAATAAAAAGGCCATCGTTTTTCGTCCCACGGCCATAATCCATTGGATAAAAGCTCTGCAGCTCTAGTCATCCTGAAAGTATCACCCCATTCAGTGTAATTTATATCTATTAATAGAATCCTTAAGACACAATAAGCGGTAAGAAAAACAAACAACCACTTATACTGTTTATTAAAATAATTAAGCATATTTGATAGACAAATTGTATAATATTTATAATGAAATTACTAAAAGGTTCGTTTCCTTATTTTATCGCCTTCCTAATTTTCTTTATACCAAGGGTAATAGGTTTAGGCTCTGATATATCAAATTATGATGCGTCTTATTGGTATCCAAGACTTGATGATTTTGCAAAAAATATAGTTGAAGGTGACTATAAAGATACATATCAAAAATATCACCCAGGAGTAACAATTTTATGGTTAAGCGGAATGCCCAAATATGCATTTGAAGAACTGGTTGAATGGAAATATCACTACAACCCAAGGTTCATGCCGGTGCACTTTATAAAATTAAATTTTGTTACAATTTTTCCACTTATATTTGTAATCTCACTCTTAGCCTCTTTAAACTTCTTTTTTATAAAAAATATACTCAACACTAAATTTGCATATATATTTACTTTATTATTTTCATTAGAACCTTTTTTTCTTGGAGTAAGTAAATTTCTTCATCTATCTGCACTACAAAGCATACTAATCTTTTCTGCCTTTCTTAGCATAATATTTTATTATGATCATACTCGTAAATATAAATATTTTTATTTAAGTGCTATTTTATTGGGATTAGCTTTTCTAACAAAAATTGATACGATAATCTCCTTAGCTTTTATTAATGGATTTCTAGCTTATAAAGAATATTTAGTATCAAAAAATTTAAAATCCATAATCAAAAAGTTATGCTATTACAATATATCTGTCATAACGGTTTTTATATCTCTATTTCCATCAGTTTGGGTAACACCTTTCTCAATACTAAGAAAAATTTATACTGAAGGTGTACTTGACACCGCCTTAACGGATGAAGGAGATATTCCTTATTTTAATATTCAACCACTGTTCTATTTAGAAATATTATTTTTAAGATCACTACCAACAACCTTTATATTATTCTTCACTGGCGTTATTAGCTTATTTTACAAGCTAAAATCCACTCCTGCATTGATAAAATATTCATTAATGTTTACAGTCTTTAACATAGTAGTGCTTACGATCCCAGATAAAACCATCGACAGATATATATTTAACTTCTTCCCCGCATTTATGGCTGTAGCATGTTATCCAATTTATTTACTTATAAAAAATGATAAAGCTAAAATCATTAAGCTATTCTTTTTTATATTACTTGGATGTTTTTATATAATAACCTTGATTAGATATTACCCTGCTTACTCTTATTACTATACAGAATTGATAGGCGCACAAACTGGCTTATATAAATTAGGCTTCGCTATTAAAAACCGTGGAGAATATTACGCTCAAGCTGCTCAATATATAAACAAAACAGATTCTGAAGCCATCAACAAGATAACGGTTTTAACCAGCCGAGAACAAATTAGAACTTTTCAGCCATTTTTTTATGGTACAACCTTTACAACACCTAAATTAGCACCCGATAATAAAAATGTAGATTATGTTATTTCAAGACCAGAGCATGACCATATTGTTCCTAAAGATCTTTGTAAAGTTGAAAAAGGTTTTGGACCAAAAGCTCCATTTGCTTACGATGCAGTAATATTATATAAGTGCAAAGGATTAACCAATGAATATAAAGATTTCCGTAATTAAAAACAACTACATATTGATAATTATATTTTTAATATTTTTTATTCCAAGATTAATTGGATTAGGTTCAGATATTTCAAACTATGATGCCGATTTTTGGTTTGAAAGAATGGGAAATTTTACAAAAGGTGTAATTAATGGAGACTTCGCAAAAACACACCAGAAATATCATCCAGGAGTTACTTTAATGTGGGTTAGTGGCACAAGCAATTATCTTTTTACAGAAACATTCAAGGAAGTTTTTAAGTATGACCCAACTTATGTACCTGCACAATTTCCTAAAATAAATGCTGTATCAATATTTCCACTAGTTTTGTTGATCTCCCTTGCTGGATCTTTATGCGGATATATTTTATTAAACTTATTTGAAAAAAAAACAGCGATATTGTTTGCGGTCTTTTTATCCCTGGAGCCATTCTTTTTAGGCGTAACAAAATTCCTTCATTTGTCAGGTTTAAATGCAATTTTAATGTTTACGTCTTTCTTAGTGCTAATTTATTATTACAAATTTTCCAAAAGCCAGAGATGGTTTTATTTTTCTTCAATTATTATTGCGATAGCTCTTCTTACAAAAATTGACGCCGCCATAGCATTAATCATAAATCTAGCAGTACTTTGCTATTATGAATTACGCGATGTAAAGAGTTTAAAGAATCTTTTAAAGAGAGGTTTTTCGTATGTTCTATTATCTTTCATAATATTTTATGTGCTTTATCCTGCACTATGGGTAACTCCACTTTCAACAATTTCTAATATTATAAATGAAGGTATATTAAATAATGCAGTTGAAGAATCAGCCGATGTTGCTGAATTTGAAAATACAATTGGTAGTAGATACCTTTTTTATCCTTTTATGATTTTCATGCGATCATCAGGATTGTTTTTTATTGGGGTTTTATTATCAGGCTTTTTTGCGATATATAATTTTATTCGTGCAAAAAAGCCTGAATCACAGTCAAATATAATCTATTACTGGTGCATGTTTTACTTCATTATAAATCTATTAGCTCTTAGTCTTCCAGGAAAAATGATTGATCGTTACATAGTTAATTTTTATCCCCCGTTAGCAGTATGCATAGCTTACTTTGTGACAACTTCGTTAGGTAAATTAAATAGAAAAATAAACATAGCTTTAACTATAATTCTTACAGCTTATTATGGATTCATATTAGGATCTAACTACCCTGTCTTTTCATTTTTTCATACTGAACTAACTCAAGGTGCAAAATTTTTAGATCAAGTTAACTATCAAGTTAAAAACCGTGGAGAATACTATGCACAAGCTGCATACTACTTAAATTCTAATGAAAATGCTTTATCAGAAAAAACATTAGTAGTTCACGCTGAAAGAGTCAAAACTTTTGGACATTTTTATAATGGCAAAGCTTTGAATATTTACCATATTTCAGAAAAAGACTTAAAGAATATAAATTATTACGTATTAGAAGGTGACAAAAAATCTTATATTGCAAATAAATGCAAAACAGTAAAAGAAATTGGTCCTAAATCTATATTTAAATACAACACAATATTAATTATGAAATGTGAAAATATAACGTTTAAAGATCTTAATCTTTAATTGGTTTTGGCTCAATCGATTCAACATAGAATATATAAATCGGCGGACCTAACCTATTAGCGTCATCGGTTTCAAATACTAAATCAGCATTCTTAAGCAACCGCTCTGAATCACCATCAACATTAGCTGGATCTCTCATCCCATTTACCATCTCTTCTCTAACAATACCTTCTTGCCCAATTATTAAATAAAACGGAAGATTTTTTTCATCCACATGATTTAAATCTGTTTTCTTTATTGCATCTGATTTATTTTTTTGAAAAGGTACCATTGCTAGCTCTTCTCCATATACATACAAAAAATCTTCACGATCATCTAAATTAGATTTTATCCAATCATAAGCAACATTTCGTGTATCTGTCTGTGAAAACAAAAATGAATCTTTTAAACAAATATAAATACTAGGAAGTAATATAAAAATTGCAGCCATATAGAAAATCAAGGTCTTGTGAATTTTTACGTGGTTTTCAGCCCATTCAGCAATTTCTTTAACAAAAATGCCTAAGCCAATAACATACATAGGTATGAAAGTAAGATAATAATGAGAAGGCGATCTTTCTAATGTACTAACATATAAAGATAAAATTATCACAGGAAATATTGTAATAAGATAATGCTTCTCGCGTTTATTAAAAAATAAAAATAGGATAATCAACAAACAAAAAATAATCCATAAACCTACACCAAGATTTTGTTTATACATTAAAACAAAAGTTTCATAAACTTCTAAAGGATATTCATAAGCAGTAACTTTTCCTACGTTCTGAAATTGCCATAAAGCTCCAACACCCCGCTCTGATGACCAAAATTTATCGTAATCTATTAAAGCAAAGGGAGTTCCTGCATAAAAAGCTATTATGGAGATTACACCAGATAGAATTAATTTTTTATATAAATCCAATCTGAATAAACTTCTAAAATTTTCTATATTTAAAATAGTAGCAATAACCAAAGGCAAAAATAACAAAAATCCATTGTATTTAACAGAAGTAGTCAAACCAATCAAAACACCAGCCCAGATGAAATCTTTTAATTTATTATATTTAAAAATTCTCACTATAAAATAAAAAGCAATGGATGCAAAAAATGTTTGGGGAATATCCAATTTTGCCAAATGTGATTCATTAGCATGTATTGGTAAAAAGGCTAACACCAACGCAGCCATATAAGCAACTTTCTTAGATTCTGAAAGCTCTTTTGCTGCATAATATATTGGTATTACTGTTAACGAACCCATTAAAGCAACTAAAGCTCTTGAAACAAATAAGAAATAAGCATCAGTATGTAAAATTGGTAAATTTATAAATGCTGCAATAATAGATCTTATAAAAGCAAAAACCATATAAGCTGCAGCATTGATATATAAAAATAAGTGAGGCCAATCAAAACGGTCAGGATTAAAATTATCTTTAATTTCAAATGTTCCGCTTAAAGTTGCTGGTTCATCAATATTTAAAAATAATGGCAAACCATAATTTATACCCAATACACGTACTAATACGCTTAACGCAAGAATTATAAGCAACGGCTTATTATTAAGTATGTGGCTTTTAATTTCTTTATAATTCATAAAAATAAATAATAGCTAATTTCCAGGACATTTGTACAGAGATAGAAAATCAAATTTGAAAGGCCATCTGTGTCCAAAACCTCTAACATATTCGCAATTAGAAGGAACTTTATCTAAAGAATAGTAATCTGGTGCAATATATACATATTTAAATTTCTTATCACCTCTAATGTTTTTTACAAATGTATGACCAACGAAAGCATTACCAACAGACATATCTTTATTAGCACTCGGCAAAACTAACGCGTAATTATAAGCATCCATGCCACCTACTGTGTTTAAATATTGCCCTACTTGTAAATAATGCTCTCCATCATTATATATAGTGCCTATTTTGGCGTATCCAGGGTATTCACCAATTAAATCGCTGTGGAAAGTTGAAAAAACAGGATATATAGATTGTAGAATCAATACGTAATAAAGTCCAATTAAAATAGCCGCATAAAACCACTTCTTATTTAAATAATTAAAAAGTGTGTAGATTGCATAACTGCTTATTAATAATGCAAATGGGTACATTAAAAGTGTATACCTAGTCATTTGCTTTGAAGGGAATGACAAGACAAAACAATAGTATAAAATATATAATCCAGCCCACAGCAGTAGATTTTTTAAATTATTATTTTGGACTTTTTTCCTAAAAATTAACCATAAACCTGCAAATAAAGAAATAAAAGTAAGTCCTAAACTTTTTATAAAGAATATTTCATAATAATATAAATATTTATTCTGCAAGATTGATCTATGAGGTCCATCTTTGAACGCAATATTATCAATGCCAGACTCTCTCATTTTCGAAAAAATACCAATAGGATTAAACCAAGCAGCTGGAAAAAGAATTAGAAAAGTTAAATAAGAAAAAACAATTAATATAGTGGCATCGATAAAGAAAGGTTTTATGAATTTTCCTTTCATATAATTACAAACGAAAATCATTGCAATTAAGAATGGCAATACTATCACAGCTGAAAGTTTTGTTAATATCCCTAATCCTACAAATAGTCCGCCAAGATAAAGATAATTTTTGTATTTCCTATCTGTGTATAGATAATAATATATACTAATAAATGAAGAGAATACGAATGAAGTCTCTAACCCTGTTAAATGATAAAATCTCGTTATTCCTAAAAAGAATGGTTCAAAACTAATCATAAAAGCAAATATATATAAATATTTTTTATCTATACCTGTTTTATAAAGTAAGTTTATTGAATAGGCTAACAAAAGTGAAATAACAAAAACTAAAGGAAACTTAGCAATAAATGCTACTACGAAAAATTTTTCTGGATACACATACCCTGGAGCAACGTAAGCTTTATATCCATAGACTGATTCAAATACCTCATAAAAAGCATATTTGCTAATTCCACTTAACCACATTAGGGTAACACCAGGATGATAGCTTTGATATGTATCTTCTAATTCACCTTTTTCTAAAGCCCTAATAAATTGATCACTCCTCACCTGCCATCTTGGCGCATCTACGTTCCACTCATCCCAACCTAAATCTAGCAAACGTGGCACTAACATTATAAGAAAAACAATAATAAAGAGTTTGTGTTTATTAAAAATATTTTTTATTAATTGCATAAGAGCTTCACATTAGGATACAAATTGCTCAATCCATATATATAAGTAACAGGCACATCATTAGAATAAATTGTTTTAAGTAAAACATATTTTTCTGGAATATCTTCTTTATTAAAATATTCCCAGCTGTGTGGTCCTTCGACTAATACAATATTATCGGAATCTAAATAACTGCTAATACCCCATTCATCACCTTTCTTTTGATCAAATCTAGTATAAAAATAAGAAATTGAATTCTTCTCGTTCGAATTAAAAGAACCAACAAGACATCCTCTTTTATACAAATCTGCAACTTGTTCCCATCCTCTATAATTATTAAAGCCAAATACACCTTCAATCTTTGAATGCCTTACTCTTTTTATTTTATATATCTCATATCCCATAAAGTTTTTATCCCACCATGGATACTCAGGGTTTTTATCTACAAAAATAATATAGTTTATGCCTGAAACAAAAAGTAAAACTAAACAAGAAATAATCAAATATATATTGTTGATAAATTTTTTATCTTTTAATTGTTCATACAAATAATAAAATCCAGATGCAGCAATTGGAAACAATGGAATCATCGATACATAAACGTGAGTTCTTGCATCTTTCATTATATAAAAATAGAAAGAATATGCGCCTAAAAACCAAGTGATTAATCCAACTTTATACCATTTAATATTACGAGAGAAAGTTATGATAAAAGTTATAGCCAAAGCTGAACCAACAACTAAAATTGATGACAATCTAGGTTTAATTGGAAACAAACTTAAATATGATGATGCAGCGATAAGTATTGTGAAGAAAATAAGACTTAGTCTTGCATATCTATTACTAACTTGTTTATACAGAGAAAATATTCCTACAAAACCCAATGCATAAAAAGCAAATAAGAAGAATTGAGGAATATACATTCTTAATAATTTTAAGGCAATTGGAGTTCCTGGCATGAATAAATTCAAAACAGCTTGAATACCCTCGCCTTGTAAGGCGCTTCCAAATAATCTTCCTTCTAAATATCCTGATGTCGTGTCGCTAAATGCTTTATGATTAAAGAAAGGAACATAATAGGATAAAGCTGGAATAAATGCTAGAACAAAGAAAACTAAAGCAGCCATACCATATCTTTTGTATGTTGATAATAACTTTTTTCCTTCTTTGAAATCTCTAAACCCTTTTGCAATAAAACCAATAACAAAGAAAGGAAGAACAGAAGCTGTATCATAATGTATCAAAAGCGAAAACGATACTAATAGACCACTAATTACCAAATATTTATTAATCAATTTTTCTTTTGATAATGCATAAATGAAAACTAGAACTGCAATTGGAATCGTAAAATACATTAAAGATTGATATTGAGTTATTCTGGCGAAAGCTATAAATAAACCGTTTACCGAAATAAATAAAGTAGCTAAGAAAGCGATCTCTGATCCATAAACTCTTTTTGCTAGTTTATATAAGGTATATATTGCTAGCACGCCAGTTATTAAATATGGGACTCTAACCCAAAATTCATTATGATATCCAAATAATGAGAAGTTAGCAAAGTTAAGTAAATATTGAACAGGCCCTCTTTTCTGAGAAAATAAATATTCCAATAGTCCATTATTCATTTGGTACAACATATCAACAGTGTTTACTTCATCGCCTTGGAAGTTAGAATAGCCCAAACCTTGTATCCTTACAAAAATGGAAAATAAAATAATAGTAGCGACAGAAAGAGAAAACCAATATGGTAATTTCAAATTTTTAAGAAATTTAAACATGTTATTTTATGTTACTTAAACAAAATATATACTTATCAATCATAGCATTTTTACTATAATCCTGAGCGCCTTTTAGATGTGATGCTTCACTCATTTTCAATAATAATGGTCTATCTTTAACTAATATATTTATTTTTTCAGCTAAAGATATATGGTCATAAATAAAAAATCCTTCTATCTCGTCTGTATATAAATCCTTTAATCCACCACTTTTAGTTGTTAATAAAGGCAACCCTGAACACATAGCTTCAGAAATAGTCATTGGATGACCTTCAGCCCTCTTTGATGGAAGAACAAATACATGAGATTGTTTGTAATACTCTGGAAGCTTTGAATTCTCAACTTGTCCTAAAAATTTTATTTTATCTTGCAAGCCTAGCTCTTCAACCATCTCTTTGAATATATTTACATGAACACCTCCACCAATTAGATGTGCCTGAACTTCCATATATTTTATTTCATTTACAGCACTTATTAAAGTATCTATTCCTTTTTCTAAATCCATACGACCAATATATAGCAAAGTGAAAATTTTATTTTTATCTGATTCAGTTCCCACTGTGAAAATTTTTTCATCCACGCCATTTGGAATAACCACGATTTTTGATTTCAAATCAGAAAAATCATCAATGAAATCATTTTTAAGTTGTTCACTGACAGCTATTACCTTATCGCATTTTTCAAAGAATTTCTTATTTTTTATAACAAATTCATAAGCCCACTTAACAACATCCACTGCAAAAAATCTTAAATAATTTTTCAAAGTTTTTAATGATCTCCATCTGTTTATAATTTCTGTTTTTATTGTTCCATGAATTATAGAAATACGAGGAATAGAAATATTTTCAAAAGCTCCATAACCACCTGTACTTTGACTAATAGCTATATCAAACTTAATCTCTTTATCTAAAGATTTAAACTGCTTATAACTTTCAACAAAAAAATCTGCATTTCCTTTTGGAGCATTAATTTTCAAAAGTTTTAAATTAATAAAAAATTTTTCCCATAAAAAAGGTGGATTTAAACCAGGAATTGTATCTCCAATAAAATGATACTCAACTCCATTCTCAATTATATTGAAATTTTGTGAAAGCGATTCAGGATGAGCAGTCGTTATAATATGTACTTTATGAGATTTCTCAGCAAGACCTTCTGCTAAGTTTTTTAAATGAGTCTCCATACCTCCAGAGATAAAATGATAGGTTGTAGATCTGGCAAAAATAGCTATATTCATTATCTTATAAGGAAACTTCTTATATACTCCTCACTTATATTATGCCAAGTATAATGAACTATATCCATATTCTGCGATTCAATTATTTTCTCTCTAATATTTCTATTTTGATACAGATAGGTCATTTTATCCGCAAGATCTTTAACATTTTCATTTTCAAAGAAAACACCTGATCCATTTTTTAAAATATCTTCCAATCCACCTGTTCTTGAAGCTATAAGTGGAACACCAGCCGCCATAAATTCTAAAGCGACAATACCAAATGGCTCTATTCTTGAAGGCATTACTCCAAAAACAGATCCTTTCATGTATGATATTTTTTCTTCATTAGAAAGTTTTCCTTGCGTAAAAGCTACCTTGTCTTGAAGATTCATGGTATGAACTAAATCATTCATTTCCTTAAAAATTTCGCCATTACCTTCAATTAACAATTTTAAACCAGGAATATTTACCATAGAAAAAGCTCTAATTAATATATCGATTCCTTTTTTATAAACAAATCTACCAACAAAAAACATATAATCATTATCAAAATATTTCTTCGCCTCAATTTTTCTAATTCTATTAATATCTAATCCATTTGGAATAACCATTAATTTTGAATCTAAATATGGATACATATCCAACAATTCACTTCGCATATAATTTGAATTTACTATAATTTTTTCACAATTATCCAAAACTGATTTGATAAAAAATTTATATCCGAATCTCTTACTAAAGATATGTAAGTCATTTCCATGTATATTAACAAAAAATTTCAGCTTTTTATTAATAATAGATAAAAGCCATATATAAATTGTTATATCGTCTAAAAAATGAACATTCAAAACATCAGGAGAATATTCTTTAATAAATTTATTTAACTTAGAAAAACTAAGAATAAATCTTATTGGAAAAGCTATTAACCCAACCCAACTTCTAGGAACTGCCATCCAGATTTTTTTTATATTAATTTGGTTTGTTTTTTCTAAATCGTCCTCAATATCAAAAGCACCATTAGATTTTTTGGAAGTTACAATCGTAACGTCATGGATTTTGCTCCATTCGGCTGACAAATGTTCAACAACTGTTTCAACACCACCTACATGTGGAAAATACCGGGTAGTTAAAATTAAAATTCTCATCAAATTTATATTATCATTTATAGACTTATATAAAAGTCCAAAAGTTTAAATGCCTTCGCTTCTCTTGAAATTAAATCACGTGCTTTTTTAGAATCAACCTCAATGAAATCCTCTGAGAGTTCTATTATCTTCTTTGCTAAAGCTCTTGGAGCGGCCGATTCAAGCCTAAACCAACCCTTTATATCATCATGATTAAACGAAGCATTTGATAATACAATTAAACCCTGCGACAAAGCAAAACAAGAAAAATCATATCTAGATTGCTCTTTATCGGTAAAAACAACCATGAATAAATCTTTGACATTCTGATCGAAATCATAAGATTGAGCTCCAACAATTTTAACTCTGGAATCTACTTTTAAATTTTTGGATATATCAATTAAGTTTTCATGATTTCTTTGATCACTTCTATCATCAACACAAGTCAGAAACACTTCCGCAGGGAGATGTTTCATCATTTCGATAAGAAGATGTGCTTTTGAATTTTTCTCTGAATCATATAAATAAAGAATTTCTTTTTTAATAGATAATTGTCTTGCACCTGAAGCAACAAAAACAGGTGAATCTGCATAAGGCCTTATTAAAAAAACTTGTCCTGAATAGTTAGTATTATCTCTAAAATAATCAACTGCTTCTTGGCTTTCAACTAAAATCGTATGGCCCTTTATAAATTTAGCTGCTCGTTCATAATCGGGTTTATTATCATAGCTAAATATATATTTATTTTTTCGGAATTTATTAAAAAAATTGAGAATACTCGCTTGGACAAGATTTATATTAAATAAGTGAACAAACTTATATTTTCCTGATAATAAATAAATTAAAAGCTTAAAAAAGCTATCAGTTTTTATAAAGTTATGATTCTCATGAATTTTTTTTTGTTCGATATAGTCAATCAATTCCCTTATTTTAGTCTGGGAATTTGAAGAATTATATATTAATCCGTTTTCCATTTTATCTTCCGATGCTGTAATACTCGATGCCTAACTTAGACATATCTTCAATCTTTAATAGATTTCTTCCATCGAAAATTACCTGCCTGCTCATTTTATCTTTTAATTTGGAATAGTCAAACAAAGTAAATTCTTTCCATTCTGTTAAAATTACTACTGCATCAGCGTTGTAAAATACATCTTCGCTATTTGTGCAAAATTCAAGATAATCTTGTCCAAGTTCTCTTCTTGCATTTTCAAGAGCCGCAGGATCAAATAATTTTAGTTTTGCACCTAAACCTTTTAATACTCTAATAACTTCAATTGCAGGTGACTTTCTTACATCATCAGTTCCATTTTTAAAAGCAGCTCCTAAAACGCCTATTGTTAATCCTGATAAATTTTCACCAAATTTATTTGTGATCTTTTCTATAAAATGATATTTTTGGCGCGCATTTGCATCCATAACTCCACGAAGCAACCTGAAATCATACATGTTTTCATTACTTGTTCTATACAATGCTTCAACATCTTTAGGAAAGCAAGATCCACCATATCCTATACCGGCATTCAAAAATTTAGGACCAATTCTATTATCTAAACCCATACCTTCAGCCACATATTGAACATTTGCTTTTGTTCTTTCACAAATTTGAGAAATTTCATTTATAAAGGCAATTTTAGTTGCTAAAAAAGAATTAGCCGCATATTTTATTAATTCTGCGCTTGCTAAATCAGTTTTAACAATCGGACAATTTAAATGTTCATACACAGAGCTCATAACATTTAATGCGGTACTGGATTTTGATCCTAAAACCACTCTATCAGGATGATTTGCATCATAAATTGAAGTTCCCTCTCGTAGAAATTCAGGGTTTGATACTACATCAAAAATAACCTTTCGACCTGCTATCACTTCTTTTATTTTATCCTCTACCCGTTGATTAGTTCCTACTGGGACAGTGCTTTTAGTAACAATTATTTTATATTCATTCTCTTTCATTAAACGAGCAATTGATTCAGCAGCAGAAAAAACATATTTCAAATCAGCTGCACCAGATTGGTTACTTGGAGTTCCTACACAAATGAAAATAATATTTCCATGAGAAATAGCTTCTTCATAATTTGTTGTAGGCTTAAAAGATCCATTACTATAAACTTTCTTTACCAATTCATCTAATCCTTCTTCATAAATAGGCATAATTCCATTTTTTATTTTTTCTATCTTTTCATGGTTTATATCAAGACACATGACATCGTGACCCCAATCTGCAAAAACAGCTGCAGATACTAATCCAACATACCCTGTACCTATAATTGTGATTTTTTGTTTGGTAGACATATCCATAATTAAATATCTTTAAGGATATTGACGCAAGAGTGAGTTAAGTTTCACCCTAAAAACATCTTTAGCATTATAATAAGAATCTTTTAAGTTATGCACTTTACTTCCATCCACATAATACCAAGTAACGGGGACTTCTTTAATCGTATATCCTAATTTTTTGGCAACGAATAAAATTTCTACATCAAAAGCAGATACTTTTCCCCCAGTAATTTCTTTATCATTTGGACTATACAATTTAGTATATTTAAATATTTTCTGTACTGCTTCAGTTTTAAACAATTTAAAACCACACTGTGTATCATTTACTCCAGGAAGTAAAACTATCTGTACTAAAGTATTAAATACTCTACCCATTAAGTGCCTTAATACTGGCTCTCCGATTCTTTTTGCCCCAACCCCTTCTCTTGTAGCAATTGATACATCATATCCATAGTTTTCGACCCAATTTAGCATCTTAGGCAATTCATCAATAGGAACAGATAAATCAACATCAGTAAAAATAGTGTATTTTCCTATCGCCCTATATATACCAGAAATAATAGCAGGAGCTTTTCCCTTATGAACATTTTCTAAAAGTACTAAATTTAACCAATGTTCTTTATATCTACGCACAATTTCTTTTGTTTGATCTTTTGAACCATCATCAGAAACAATCACCTCATACAAATAATTCTGATTCTTCATGAACTCATATATTTTCTTAAGGCACAATTCAATTCTCTTCTCTTCGTTATACGCGGGAATAACTATTGATAAGTAGACGGGAATACTTTTTTTCATTTAATACTATTGTATGTTTATTTTACTTTCCACACAAATTTTTTATAGAAGTAAAAGTTCCAAATTAGACCGAAAAGAATACCTACACCTTGATAAATGTACTTCAAGATAACATATTCTACGCCAAATAATGCTGCAAGAACTTGCCCAATTACTAATTGTATTAAAATACCACCTGACACCACGAAATGATTTTTTACATAGCCTCTAAACAATTTAAATCCTTGTAATCTATTGTCAGAAAAAGCCCATAAATTATTAACCAAAAACGAAACAGTTAGTCCGAATTCAATACTTAAAAATTGAGAAATCAAATAACGCGGAAATATTTCAAATCCGACGATTCTAATACTAATAGGTAATGATAATACATCACTGATTTCAATTAAGTCGTGAAATAAATAATAGACAATAAATTGAGATACAGCACCTGTTCCTCCAGCTATAAATACTTTTCCGAAACGTGAATTCATAAAGTCGTTTATGCGAAGCTTTATAAGAAATTTAAAAGCATTAAAAAAATATTCAGAAGTCATTTTTGACTTGCCTAAAGTTCTATCTTTAAATTTATATGGTATTTCATATACTTTAAACCCTGCGCGGACAGGCTCTAAACTCATAGCTAAAACAAAAGTATATCCGTTAAAACCCGATTTAAATCGATCTTTTACTTCATCAAAAACTTCTTTACTAATTAATTTAAAACCAGATGTAAAATCAGTTAAACCAGTATGAAAATATAATGTCCTTGCAAAAAAGTTACCACAATAGCTTAATATTTTTCTATGCAAAGCCCATTCAGGAGGAATACCTCCACCCTTTTTGTATCTGCTACCTGCAACATATTTAAGCCCTTCTTCGGCTTTTTTAACCATATCAGGGATAATATTTGCATCATGCGATAAATCAGCATCAAAAGTTATTACAGCATCTGCATTTAATTTAGAAAAAGCATATTCCATAGCATCAGAATATGCAGCACCTATTCCTCGTTTAGCTTTTTCAACTATTAAATGTATATTAGGATATTTAGGTTGAATATTCTTAACGATATCAGCAGTTCCATCAGGAGAATTTGCATCAGTCACTAATATGTTCATGTCGTGATTTTGTATGCGAGTGAAAACATCAAGAAGTTTATTTAAAGTAAGATCAATATTTTCCTTTTCATTATAAGTCGGGATGATTACGAAAAAACGCATAAAAATACTTTAACCTATTATATAAATCTTACAATACCTAATCCTAATGCCGCTAAAATAATAATTATAATAGCTACTAAAGAATATTCCATAAAAATAATCTTATTAAATCTATCTTTGGAATAATGATGCCAAACACCCCATCCTACATACAATAATGCATCAACTGCTATAATTGAAAATCTAAGAAAATGAGACGCTGTACGGCTAAATAAAATTGAGGAGACAAATAAAACAATAAATAATGTTATAAATTGAATTAACTCCAATAGTTTTGATCTCATATGACTTCATTCTACAAGATAAGACCAACATTTGTATACCAAATGCTGATAAGTACTGCAGCCAAAAAAATTATATGTATAAACGTGTGGCCAGATACCCTGTTCAATCTATTTAGCTTCGCATAATATCCATCTACTACTAATAAAACCACTAAAAATATTCCGAGTAAAAATGCTATATATTTTGAAGCACTAAACACAGTTCCAGCGTTTAAAACCATACCTTCAGAGCTAGAAGCATTAGCGATAGATTTATTTGCAATCATATTTGTTTCATCAGGAGCTACAATATCCGCGCTATTTATTTCTTGAGAAGGATCTAAAGGAGAACCAAACATTTGAACAATAAGAGTTGTTTTTCTTCCTTTTAATTCACCATTAACAATAGCAAAACCAACATCAGTATAATGAGGGCTTAATAAATTTTCTTTATGCGTTGGAGAGTTATACCATGCATCAACAACTTCATCTGAATTTGAAAAATCAACAGCAAGATTTTCACCAGCATATAAATACTCATAACCCTCTTGTTTAATAAAATACCAAGGTTCAGTTCCTGAAGGAGAAATATGCGCCCAATAATTTTCTTTGAACATATTTTCAGCTTTAGCTGCTGCAGCCTTTGATAATTTCTCATTATATTTAAGTTTGGAAAGATTAATATCATCTCTACGTTGATTAGTAAACATTAGTAAATCACGACTACTTATGTTTGTAGCATATCCTAATACATTGCCTGATCCTGTTACCAACATTAAATTAAACAGAATCAAACAAAAGCCGATAATTGAATAAACAATTAATGAATGATTCTTTAGCAAAAAACTTCGTTCTTTTTTTATTAGATCAGGTATAAAAAGTAAATGTAGCATATTTTTTTATTTTTTATTATCTTCCTCATCAGGATACGGACTATGAATAGCTCTGCTAATCATGTAATCAGCTTTCTTCCAAACTTTAGTCCAATAAATTGCCAAAAACATACATACAAAAGAGAAGAATAAGGATATCAACGCACCTTGAAGATCTTCCTGATAAACAGTTCTTACTAAATTCCAAACGAAAATCATAGTAATTATAAGTAAAATCCACTTACGAAGACACATTTTAAAAAACTTCATATTATACATTCTGATATGAAGTAATAACAAAGTTTTTTCTATCATTTTAAGTGCCAATAAACAGACATTTTATCGTCATCGTGAAATACAAATACTCCATTTCCACCATCACCTAAACAGTTCCTACAAAAATACGCTTTTCCATCTTGGACGGCTTTAATTGATATGTTTCCAATACCAACCATATCAAGCGCAGGATGAACTTTTCCCCCATACATCCAGTTATAACAAGTCTGAGTTCCATAGTTTTGAGTAATACGAGGACTAGACATCGGCCAGCTCCAATCTCCTGATCCAGATTCTTTTGTACCTTTAGGATCACGGTAACATCCAGTACCCCAAACAATTTCTTTTGGTTTAAGATATTTTAAAGGATCTACGTAATTACTATAATACCAACCCCAACTCGATTTTTCAGCAAAATCTTCTTCACTATATTTATAAATTGAAAAGTGCAAATGAGCACCAGTTGAAAATCCAGAATTGCCCATCGTCCCGATAACTTCGCCTTCTTTTACATCTACACCTTTTCCTTCTCTTACAACAAGGCTAGCAGCTCCAGATATTTGGTCTAACTCTCTTTTTGCCGCAGCTAATAAATCTTGATATCTTTTTTCATCATTTTTTGTAACTCTCAAAAGTGAATCTTTTTCTTCCTTTTGTTGCTCAAGTGTTGCACGTAGCCTGTTTGCTTGATCACGTTGGTATTCAATTTCAGATTTAATCTTTTCGACCTCGTTTTTCTTCGTTTCGAGTAACGTCTGCTGATCTTCGTAGTTATCTTTAGTTTCATCCATTTTAACTAAAAGAGCATTATCTTCTGCCTGAACTTTTTTCAAATATGTAAGCTGAGACATAAAATCTCCTACACCTTTTGAATTAAGCATCAACTCGAGGAAGGAATTTTTTTGTTTATTGATATATTCTTGCTTTAATCTTTCACCTAAAAGTCTTTGGTGATAAGAAATAGTTTCATCAAGCCTATCTAATCTTATTTCTAATAATCTAATATCTTCTTTTAAAAAGCTCAATTCTTCTTCTTTTTTCGCGATCTCAGCTTCTGCTTGTTTTATTTGTGCTGTTTTAAGTTCTACATTATTTTCAAGAATGTCTATTTCTCTAGACAAACTTCCCGCACGACTTTGAGCTTTAGCGATTTTAGCTTCTAATTCTTTTATTCGATTAACAACATCTGTTTCTGTTGCCGAAAAAGCTTTAGGAGTTAAAGAAAAAGCAAAAAAACTTGTAACAATCGCAGCTATAATAAAAGACGCAACATTTTTATGCTTAAAGAATCTATGGGCAAGATACATACTATGATTAATACCTTATATAGCGTCTTGTTGCAAGATAGCTGCTAAAAAGAGCTAAAATAAAGCCAAATATGAATTCGATTAAAATTCCTAAAAGGATAGTATTTATAGTTATGTTCGAAATTTCCATGCCTCCTGTTACCTGCGACATAACCTTATTGTATTGAGTAGCAACAACTGGCCCCCAAATAAGAGATGCAATAAGTATTGAGATAAAAGAAAAAATGAAACTCTGCATAACATATGGAGCTCTAACGTACCAATTCGTTGCTCCAACAAGTTTCATAATTATCAATTCATTTCTATATGTATAAATAGAAAGACCAATGGCCAAAATTATTACAAAGAATGTCGAAAGCGTAAAAACTACAAGCAAAATCAAACCAACAATTTGAATTCCCAAAACAATGTTATTCAATGCAACGAGAAAATCTTTTGAATCGTCAACACTTTCAATTAGATCTGTCTTTTCTTTTAAAAAGCTTGAGGCTGCTTCGGATTTATCTAAAGTAAGCACTTTAACATTTAAATGCGCAGGGAAAGGATTAGTTGTAACAGAAGCTACTACATCTGGATTATCTTGATTTTCCTCTAAGAAAGATTTCATAGCTTCTTCTTTAGAAACGTATCTAACAGAAGAAACGTAGTCTAAACCTTCAACATCTCTTTTTACCTGTAAAATCTGCTCTTCTGAAACTCCATCTTTAAAAAAACCTATTACTTCAATATTACCTATTAAAAACTTTGCGATATTCGAAGAGGTATAAATAACTGTTAATAACACTCCTAAGATCAAGAATGTTATAGTCATCATAAAAACGATAGCATAAGAACGCCATCCACTTCTTTTAATATTAGTGAAGGTTCGGGCAAGAAGATGTTTCATTTAAGATGTTCCTCGTCTTTAACTATTTTACCTTTTTCAATTTGTACAACACGTTTTTTAAGAGTTTTTACAAGTTCAAGATCATGGGTTCCAAATATTATTGTAGTACCCCAATCATTTATCTTTTTTATTAAATCAGCAATTACCCATGTAGCAGTTCGATCTAAATTACCAGTTGGTTCATCTGCAAGAAGAATTTTTGGTTCATGCGCTAAAGCCCTTGCAATAGCCAACCGTTGTTTTTCACCTCCAGATAAACTATTTGGGAATTTATTTTCTTTTCCTGTTAAACCAACTAATTCAAATAAATGCATTACAATATCAGATATTTCATCTTGAGGCTTACCTGCAACTTGTAATGATAAGGCGACATTTTCGAAAGCATTTTTAGAATCCATTAATTTGAAATCTTGATAAATGAACCCGATTTTTCTTCTCAAATAAGGAATTTGTTTTTGTTTTAATTTGTTTAAATCCTCACCGTCAACATGTATATCTCCTGAAGTTGGGGATTCTTCTTTTACAATATGCTTCATTAGAGTAGTTTTACCCGCACCTGAAGATCCTATTAAAAACAAGAACTCTCCCGGATGTACTTCTAAATTAATATCATCAAGTCCTAACATTCCATCTCCATATTCTTTACTAATATTCCTGAATTTTATAATAGCTTTTTTTTCTGACATTACTTTAATTTTATAGACTTAACATCCATTATGGCAATATCCTTATAATTACCTTGAATATCACCAACTAAAACAACTCCTAAACCAGTCATTAAAGATAAATCTTGCTTTGAAGATTTAAGATATAAGACTACTTTACCATCTTTTTCTAAAGTATATTTGAAATTTGGATCATCACTTTCTCTGATGACTCCTTCATAATTTAAATTATTTTCTTGTGTTGGAATAAAAACTACGGGATTTGTATTGTTTTCAGACAGCTTTTCCTTCTCAATGAAAATGTCTCGTTGAGCCTTGTAAGATACATAAAATAAAAAGGCAATAAATATGAATACAATGCTATAAACGGCAGATTTAAAATGATTCATTTAATTTTATTATAAAGCCAAATTAGACATAATAAAACCTTCTATATCTCCATCGAGCACCGCATCAGCATTACCAGATTCATAATCACTTCTTAAGTCTTTTACTAATTTATATGGCTGAAGAACATAAGACCTAATTTGATTTCCCCAACCCGCTTCCCTATAAATACCTTTTAGCTTTGCCTCCTCCTGCTTTCTTTTTTCTTCTTCAAGCAGAACGAGTTTTGATTTAAGCATATTCATCGCGATTTCCTTATTTTTATGCTGGCTTCTCTCTTGCTGAGATGTAACGACTATGCCTGTGGGAATATGTTTAATTCTTACAGCAGTTTCTACTTTATTAACATTTTGACCACCGGCGCCACCTGCGCGCATTGCAGAAAATTCAATATCTTCATCACGTATCTGAACTTCTGCTGCATCTTCAACTACAGGCATTACTTCAACACCTGCAAATGAAGTTTGGCGTAGATTTTGCGCATTAAAAGGAGATAATCTAACTAAACGGTGCGTTCCGGCTTCATTTTTAAGAAGCCCGTATGCGAACTCGCCCTTTACTTCAATTGTAACGGTTTTTATTCCAGCTTCTTCCCCATCAAGTTTATATATAACTTGAGCATCCCAGCCTTTTCTTTCGCAATATCTTAAATACATTCTCAATAAGATCGAGGTCCAATCCATAGCCTCTGTACCCCCAGCACCTGAATGAATAGTAAGATATGCATCACCTTTATCAAATCTACCTGATAAATATAATTTCAATTCCAATTCATTAATTACATCTACTAATTCATCAAGTGCATTTTCAGCTATTAAAAAATCAAGCATTTCTAGATTTTCTTTATCCTTCTTTAAGCCTGAAAGTTCTCTAGTGAGTTTCGCCGATTTTTCTTGATCAGTCCAAAAACCCTGTTGTTGCATTTCGTTTTCTATTTCTATAATTCTAGCTGAAATAGTTTCTGATTTAAGTGACTGTCTTATTTTGTTTACTCTTTGATTTATAATTGGTTCCATAACAAATGTGGCTTAATCTTTTTTTAGGCTTTTTTTAATTTCGCCAAAAACTGTATAAGGATTACTTCCTATAATGCTTTGTGCGTATAACTCCATTGGTCCAACATCAACTGTTTTATCATTTAACTTACCACGATCTACAATACGAGCGATAACCGGAACATGACTCCAAACTTCTTTTGTGGCTTCAAGTGGAGGAAAAATTACAGCTACATTAAAAGATGCGACACCAAGTCGCTCTTTCATAGTGTTTAATACATCACTTAATACATGATAGAAATTTCTATCAGCAGTTGGAGCAATAATCATCATCTCTTTTTCTTTAACTGGAGTTATCTTTGTAATAATTTTCACACCATCTTTTTCTAAAGCTAAATTCAACTTATGATGAATTTCATATACATCGTCAAAATAACTTCGTTTATATTGCTCCTGATATTTTAAACTCAAGGCCCTTAATTCTTCTACTTTAGAATAAGCTTGCCCTTCAGCTAAAACTACTTGGCTGTGACCATGAACAACAGATGCGCCAGCTTTCCATAAACAGCTCCACGTAAACAATGGATAAACAGCCGCAGATCTATATTTATGAGCTTTCTCAAACCATTTATGAGCAACTTCCATATAATCAGTAACTCTTCTTCTTGATAGCAAAAGTGGATCATACGAATTACTAATTATAATACCGTGAAGTCCATCATATTTTGCAATATTTGATCCTGTCATACAGTATTCACCTTTTATTCTTCCAAAAACATCTTCTGGCGTTCCAATTTCTGGATGCGAAAAAGGTCCATCTTTTGCATCCTCGATAGCTTTCAAAATTACTTCGAAATTACTTTCACCTAAAATAGGTCGCATTGTTCTAATTTCATTGAAAATAGCACCCTCATAAGTAATTAAGTCTGTAATCCTCAAGAAATCTTGATTCTTAACTTTTTCTAAATCTCCAAATTGAGATTCTATCCAACTAATCATTTCACGTGGAGGGTTTAGCTCGCCTCTGTTTTCCTGTACCCAATAAATACGATCAAACAGTTCTTTGTCCTTTTCATTAAATTTACTCAGGTGTTTTAGAAAATCTTCTTTAAATCCTTTATTCATAGGTTAAACCTTACCTGACTTTTGGCGTGTGGTAAAGATCTTTCATTTTCTTGCCCAACATTACACGCGTTTGCGCATCGACAAAAGGAATAAAAGAGAAAGTTAATAAATTTATAATCATCAAAGGTGCTTCTAATAAAATAATCCCTCTTTTCCAAAAAGGCCATTCTTTTGGCATTGGAGCTGATAATTTATATCTCAATATGACAGAAGGAATTAAAAATACCATAGCGATTGTTAATATAAAACTTGTAATAGCTGGAACAGTATAAGCATACGAACTTTGCCTAAACACAGGGTTAATTGAAGAAGCAATCGAAAAACCAAAAGTTAACATAAAAGCTGTATTTGTTAAAAGCACTCTCTTTCTTAAGTGTTCAAGTGTCCAAGTTAATTTTGCTATAAAACTTATTCTATTATTGACAAGAAACTCTTTCATCGACAAAGGGAAATCAATTACACCATAACCCCATCTTAGTAGTTGTTTGTATAAACTTTTATAGGAATTAATATAATTTTTGCCTTCAACCGCATCAGACGAAAATGGAATAAAATGATTTACACCCGTAAAATTACCATCATACCTAATAAACCCTCTCCAATAAAAGATAGTATCATCAACGCCAAGAGAAACATCCCAAAAATCTATGTCTACTAAAGTTTGAAGTGCGCTTGAATAGCAAGAGAAGGTATCTTTAAACTCAGCCTCGCCTGACGAAAGTGCCCAATCACCCATAATACCTAAAGTAATGAAATATGTTTCAATTCTCATTATTGCAGGCACTCTCCACAAATTATTATTAAACAAATAAACAGCTGTAGAATAATATTTTTGTTTTCTTTTATCTGAACTTAGATATAAATGTGTCAAACGAGCTAAATATTGTTCATTCAAGACATGATCTGAATCAATTGTTGTAAAAATATATTCTTTAATATTTTTACCTTTAGCCCTTAATTCCTCTATTGCATGCTTAGCTCCCCAAGTTCTATTTGCTGCACCCGCACCAATAGCTTCTCCAACAATACCTCGTGGGTGTACAAAAAACATGAAATCCTCAAGCTTAGATCTATGAGGTGAGATCAAATTCGATATACGAACTTTCATTTCTTCAGAATATTTTTCTTCAACTGTAAACACCAAAGTAATTCTTTCCGTAGGATAAGTCTGACTTAGTATTGATTCAAGCATTGGAGATAAAACAGCATCAGGTTCATTAACCATAGGTACTAATATAAAGTGCTTAGTATTCTTAAGAGAATCAGGAAGGGTTTCTTTATCAGGAAGCTGGTTAAAATCCAGTTTCAAGCATTCATCCATCCAATTTGTGTCCATTTCTTTACGATACTTTTTGTAGCCTAAAATACTACCTAACGTACCTTTACATGCCAAATAAAACCAATAAATTGTAATGAAAATTGTGATGTAAACAATGGCCTTAGGATATAAAAGTCCAAGCCAAATAGGAGAAGTTATAAAAATCCAAGTACCCAAACCTGGGATTATTTCTAAAGTTCTCGTCACTAACCTGTCATTTTTTCTTACAAATTCGGCTATCATAATATAGTAATTATACGCTGTTAAGTTTAATAAAACTTCTCGTAAAAAATATCGTTATCAGAAACACCTTTATCTAAAAGTATGCTTTCAGTAGACTTAATCATTTCGTTACCACCGCAAATAAAGAATTGTGAATCATTTAAATTTATTGAAAGATTATTTTTAAAATACAATGTAACATAACCTTTCTGAATATCTTTATAATTTTCAGCATAATCGTCTTCAGGACGAGATAAATATATTTTAAAATCTTTAATTAAATTCTTTGAAAAGTATTCGTTAAAAATTTCAGAATAAAAAATATCACCTAAATATCTTGTTCCAAAAATTACATAAATATTATGCTGTAAATGCAAGCCTTTATTTATTAAATCCTCGACCATGGATTTCAAAGGAGCTACACCAGTGCCAGTTGATATAAAATATAAGTCCTTTTTTAATAAAGGTGGAAGTACAAATAAACCAATTTGGCCGATAAATTTAATTTCATCTCCTGGCTGTAAATTCATAAGATAATTTACACCCACACCATTTGGTTTTACATCAATTACCATTTCGAACTTCCTTTGATCATTGTCTGTTATACCTGGCGCAGAAGATATAGAATATTGGCGTCTCGTCTTAGAATCAATTTCAATTGCAATGTATTGACCAGCTTTAAAATCAATTTGTTCTGGCTCTATCATTTCAAACACAAACTCATAAACAAAATGAGATATCTGTTTCTTAGAAATAAAAGCCGCTTTACCTTTTATTGGTTTATTTATTTGAGCTGGATTAAAGACTAATTTCATTTAGGATAAATTAAATTACCTTCCGTATCATAAATTTTAATCGCAAGTACAGGACAACTCATAGCTGCTATTACAATTTCTTCAGTAGTATTCAAACCCAACCCTTTAACAATTGCCTTCCCTTCTGAATCCAATTCAAAAGTAGCAGGCGCAAATGTAACGCATGGCCCAGCACCGATGCACATATCTCGATCGACCTCGATTTTACCTATTTTGATTGGTTTGTTTTTTTTGTCTTCCATATTTTATTCATTAACTAATTCAGGATTTTCAATCACTTTATTAATTTCTTCAATTAATTCAGCTATTTCTTCTTCATCCATTTCATGAATAGCAGCCCCTTGCTCAATAGTATCAAAAGCACTAGCAAAACAACCAACACAATGAAGTCCAAATGCCATTAAAACATCTGCAACTTGTGGGTATTTAAAAACAATTTCTGCAATATTTGAATCTTTAGTAATTATTCCCATGTTATTATCCTAACAATTTATGAACTTTATCAAACGACTGAACTAAAATATCTATATCTTCCTTCGTATTATAAAAATAAAAACTAGCTCTTACTGTCGTTTTATATTCTTGTTTCATGTGCCAAGGCATTACACAGTGATGTCCTGATCTTACAGCAACACCTTCACTATCTAAAACAACTGCCACATCATGAGCTGACTTTCCTTTTATATTAAAAGCTATTACACCTAAACGAACTTCTGGATTTTTTGATCCATAAATAACTATATCTTTACGATCTTTTATTTTCTCAAAAAAATATCTAACCAATTCTCTCTCATGCAAAGCAATATTTTCCATCCCAATATTTTCAAGATACTTAACACCTGCAGCCAAACCAATCGCGCCAGAAACATTTGGAGTACCAGCTTCTAATAGATCAGGCATATTTCCAAATGTTGATTCAGCAAATTGCACCTTATTTATCATTCCACCACCAGTATTAAAAGGATGTAGTTCTTTAAACAAATCACGACTTATCCATAAAACGCCAATACCCATTGGACCACACATTTTATGTCCACTAAAAACCAAAAAATCTATACCTAACTTTTGAACATTAACTTTAAAATGAGGAACCGATTGTGAAGCATCAACTAAAATCTTAGGCATATAGTCATCTGCCTCTTTTTTCTCTTTTAGTTTTCGCGCCTCAAACACACGTCTTTTTGCAAACTTAACAAATTCTCTAATATCATTTTCAACTCCAAAAACATTTGAAACATGACTTAAAGCAATAAACTTAACACGAGTCCAGTCTACATTTATATTTTTGTAATCTACAAAACCATCTTCATCTATAGGAATCTCAAACATCTCTGATTCAGTTTCAGAACAAACCATTTGCCAAGGTAATAAATTAGAATGATGCTCTCCACCAGAAACTAATATAATATCGCCTTTATTTAAATTAAATTTTGCCCAGCTAAAAGCTGCTAAATTAATGGCTTCTGTAGCATTTTTTGTAAAAACAATTTCAGATGGAATTACAGCACCTACAAACTCAGATACTGTTTCTCTTGCTTTCTCATACATATCTGTAGCTTCACCACTTAAAGTATGTGCACCTCGATGCACATTTGCACGATGCTTGGTTTCAAAATCAAAAATAGCTGATAATACAGGCAAAGGAAGCTGGCTAGTAGCGGCATTATCTAAATAAATCAATGGCTTACCATTTATAGTCTTTTCAAAAATTGGAAAATCGTTTTTTATATTCTTATCAATCATATTTCTTAAAAAAGGAGGATACTAAGTCCATTATTCTATCATCTTGTATTTTTTCAATAACTTCGACCGCAAAACCTTTTATTAAAAGATTTTCAGACAATTCTGGTAAAAGACCTCGAGAAGTTAAATAAAATTTTTGTAAATCATCAATAGTAGAAATCGTAACTCCATGTGAAGCTTTAACATCATCATTCGCAATTTCAAGTTGAGGAGATGAATTTACAATAGCATCATTACTTAAAACTAAATTGTCGTTTTGAAGGTATGCATCACTACCAATTGCTTTTGATGCAATATTTATCATTCCCTCAAAATCTAAACGACTCTGATCTGCAAAAATACCTTTTATTAAAACCCTAGAAGATGAATTTGGCTTACTGTGAATAGTTTTAGTTTTTATTTTAAATTCAGCGTTACCATCTCCTAAAATTAATACATAAATATTAGCTGATATATTTTCTTGAACTAAATCAAAAACAACATCCAAATTACCACCTTCTAATCCCAAAATAAAGAATTCACTTGATTCGCTTATTTTAAAAACTTCTTCATTTTTTATATCTTTTACTAAATTAATAAATTTCATATATTATCCAACTGATCCTTCCATCTGAAGTTCAATTAATTTATTTAGTTCGTATGCATATTCCATTGGAAGTTGTTTTACAATTGGAGATATAAATCCATTAACAATTAATGCTGAAGCTTGTTCTTCAGTCAAACCTCTACTAATTAGATAAAAAAGTTGCTCCTGACTAACTTTACTTACGCTCGCTTCGTGTCCTATTTTAACTTTTTTATTATCAATCTTCATGTAAGGATAAGTATCTGTTCTGGAATTTTCATCAAGAAGCAATGCATCACAAACAACATTTGATTTAACATTCTCAGCTTTTTTTATTACTTTAATTAAACCTCGATAGCTTGCTCTACCACTTCCTTTGGAAACTGATTTTGAAATTATATTTGATGAAGTATTTGGAGCTAAATGAACCATTTTTGCACCAGTGTCTTGATGTTGATCGTCGGAAGCAAAGGCTAATGACATTACTTCTCCAGATGCACCTTCTTCCATTAAATATACTGATGGATATTTCATTGTAACTTTGGAGCCAAGGTTGCCGTCAACCCACTCCATGCGCGCGTTCGCATACGCGAACGCGCGCTTAGTTACTAAATTAAAAACATTTTTATACCAATTTTGAATTGTTGTATATCTAAAATGAGCACCTTTTTTAACAACAACCTCCACAACGGCTGAATGCAAAGAATTACTTGAATAAGTAGGAGCAGAACAACCTTCCACATAATGAGCAGAAGCTCCTTCTTCAATAATTATCAAAGTTCTCTCAAACTGACCTGCATTTGCTGCATTAATTCTAAAATAAGCTTGAAGTGGTTTATCTACTTTCACGCCTTTTGGCACATAAACGAATGACCCACCCGACCAAACCGCGCTATTTAACGCAGCGAATTTATTATCAGCTGGTGGAATTATTTTTCCAAAATATTCCTTAAAAATTTCAGGATATTTTTTCAAAGCTTCATCTGTACCCAAAAAGACCACACCCTTTTCTTCTAATTCTTTAATCAAAGATCCATATACAATTTCGGAATCATACTGAGCTTTAACACCTGCTAAAAAAGATCTTTCCGCTTGAGGAACACCTAATCTTTCGAATGTTTGCTTAACTTCGTCAGGAACGTCTCCCCAATCTTTTTCTTGGTGATCAGAAGGTTTAATATAATAGTGGATTTCGTCAAAATTTATACCAGATAAATCAGCTCCCCAGTTAGGCATTTTCTTTTCTAAAAAGATTTTATATGCCTTAAGTCTGAAATCTAACATCCACTCAGGTTCATTCTTCATTGCAGATAAACCTCTTATTACATCCTCATTTAATCCTTTTGCAGATTTAAAAACAGATTTATCAGGCATGCTGAAACCTTCTTTGTACTCTCGCTCAGATTTTAATTTAATTTCTTGTTCAGATAAGTTTTTTGACATTTTATTTATTTTACAAAATCATCATAACCCTGAACTTCTAATTTATCTGCCAAGCTCATGTCTCCTGTCTCAACAATTTGGCCTTTTGCTAATACATGAACAAAAGAAGGATTTAAATAATCTAAGATTCTTTTATAATGAGTAATAACGATCAAACCAACTCCATATTCTTGAGATATTTTCTTTGCGTCTTCTGCAACAATTTTAAGCGCAGAAATATCAAGTCCACTATCTGTTTCATCTAATACAGCATATTTAGGTTGAAATATAGCCATTTGTAATATCTCTGATTTCTTTTTTTCTCCTCCACTAAAACCTTCATTTAAATTTCTAAGCAAAAATGATTCATCCATTTTTAATTGAGACATTTTTTCCTCTACTAATTTTCTAAATTTAAATGGTGATAATTCTTTAAAACCTACTTCACGAGATTTATTTAAAGAATTATAAGTTAACCTTAAGAACTCTAGGTACTGTACCCCAGGTATTTCCATTGGATATTGAAAAGCCAAAAACAATCCCTTGGAGGCTCTTTTATTTGGTTCTAAATCTAAAAGATTTTCTTTGTCTAAAGTAACTTCGGATAATTCTTCTATTTCTATATCAGGATGTCCCATTAACGCTAAAGATAAAGTAGATTTACCACTACCGTTAGGTCCCATAATAGCGTGAATTTCACCTGGCTTTACAGATAAATTAATTCCTCTTAAGATTTCTTTCCCATCCCTCTTAGCTTTTAAATTTTTTATTTCTAACATAATTTGAATATTTTACAGCACTATACACTTTTGACCGTCATGAGGACAATTACTGCTAATGGAATAGTATACGCCTCTTCCATCGGCTCTTTTAATGACCAAACCAGCGTGTTCCATCTCTTTTAAGTGGTAGCTAACTGTAGGTTGTTTTAAATTGATAAACCGAGTGATTTCATTAACACTTTTTTCACCGCTTAGCACTAGATATTCCAAGATCTTTACCCTAGACTCTACACTAAGTGTTTTGAAGCAAAGAACACATCTTGATTTCATATATATAGATAATAATCTATATTGGCATTTTTTTCAAGCTTTAAGCCCATTTTTTTTGCAAAATCCAATGAAATTTAAAACCTTATATTCAATCAAAGCCTTTTTGAAGTATTTTCTCAGAAAATCAAAGCTATATGACTTAAAATAAAAGTCCTCATCTATAACAATATTTATTTTCTGAGTATTAATTGGAAGATCAAACATGATTAACCGATTTAAAAATGCGGTTTTAAGGTCAATAAATTCTTTGATTTCGCTCTCATGTAAAAAAACCTTAAAAATGAATCGATTGTTTAGCATATAGGCTATATAGAACCTTTCATTATACAAAAAGATTGATATTTCAGTCTTTTCGAGTGAAAACCTTAAGAAATGACCCATCTTTTTTACCGTGAGGCTTTCAGCATATAAACTACTGCTTTTTCCGTTAAAATAGCTTTTAATTCTATTTAAATATAATGGCGAAACCGTATCTAAAATGTGTATTTGCTTGCAATTAAAGCTTTTGAATCTATTATTAAGAGCGTTGTTAATATATTCATTGATCTTCTGGATTTCAGAATAATTTATATTTTTTGTAATATTTTTGTTATATTTGAAGCTTTTACGTGCAATAACTGAGGGAAAGAGGTTAGGGTTGTTTACTTTTAAAAACCTTACTTTAGTGGAGTTCAATTCCACTATTAATAGACTTTTCATTATGCTAAAATTTTAAGGAGCGAATAGTATAAATAAACAAAAGATACCTTGTATATTCTAAGTAGACCAAGGATACTATAAATCGAAAATAAATGTCAAATAACAAATTAGCCGATAAAATAAAACAAGCAAGGAGAGATTCAAATCTATCTCAAAAAGAGCTTGGGCAAGCTGTTCTCATCAGTGAAAAAGCGATAAGTTCCTACGAACAAGGACGAACCACTCCACCGATTGGAATGTTAAAAAAGATCGCAAATAAAACTAACCACCCTATTTCATTTTTTGTGGAAGAATCATCAAAAGACTATGAAATACATTCCTTGCTTGAAAAAGTTGAAGGATTATTATCTGATATAAAAAATTTATTAGAAAAGAAATAACTCACAAATGAATTTAGATTACGAATTTTACAAATTAAATAACGGATTAAGCGTTGTACTCATTCCAGTTGAAAACACTAATTCAGTAAACATACACGCATTAGTGAAAACTGGATCGGCATTAGAAAACATAAAAACGCAGGGATTAACTCATGTTGTTGAACATATGGCGCTTACATGTACTGAAAGCTGGCCTAGTAAAGAAGCTTTAAACACTCAAACTGAATTCCTTGGAGCATCTCTAAATGGCAGTACAGGAAAAGAAAGCTTAGATTATTATGTAACATTACCTTATACCCAAATAGAGTTTGGAATAAAAGTTATATATGAAGTTTTATATAAAAGTTTAATAACTGAAAAAAATCTTAAAATTGAAAAGACTGTAATAATTGATGAAATAAATAAATCCATAGATGATCCAATGCACTTAGATGGTGATTTTATTTACAATAAATTATATGGAAAAGATAATGGATATTCATATGATATTGCAGGCACAAAAGATACTGTAAAATCATTTACAATTGAGGAAGTAAAAAAACATTATGAATTCGTTCATAGTCCGCAAAAAATCCTTCTTGCTATAACAGGAAATTTTAAATCACTAGAAATAAAAAAATTAATAGAAAAAACATTTGGAAGTATAAATTATAAATATCCAGTTGAAGAATATAAAATCCCTAATTACGTAAAAAATCTTGTTGAAGTTGAGTTTAATAAAAAAACTGGGTTAATATTTGCCGATGTTATTTTTGAATACAAAGGAGTACGAGATGTCTCTTTTAAAACTGATTTAATAGGATATATAGCTCGAACAATTTTAGCGGGTCCTATGAGTAGTCGCCTTAAAAAGCGAATGAGAGAAGAGGAAGGCTTATTATACGGAATAGCCGCTTCATCAACTATATATAATAATTTTGGTTTAACCTCTATTAGCTATGAAGTCGAACCAGAAAATTTTGAAAAATGTTTTACCACATTAAATGAAGAGTTAAACAAATTTTTTGAAAAAGGAATAAGCGAGGAAGAACTTAATCACTATCGAGAATATATAATCAATAAATGGCTTTTAAAATATGACGATCCAAAATCATATTCCAGGCTTATTAAATATCCTCTATATTTAGAAGTTCCTGTTAAATCTCTTGACGACATGATAGAAGAAATAAAGAATCTATCAATTAAAGATATAAACTCTTTTATAAAAGAATTTTATTCACCAAAAGATGCTAACTATTTTGCTTTTGGAAATATTACCAATAATACAAAAGATTTTATGCTAAATAATATTTCTTAAGATTTTTTTCCGTGGCAATATTTGTATTTTTTGCCACTTCCACAAAAGCATAAATCATTTCGACCAATTTTAAGTTGTTCTTCTGCTTCTTGTGTTGCGTTATTTTGCAAATCAGGTTGTTTTTGAAGAGTGACTTCTACCTCAACTCTTCTGATTCTATCTGCAATGTTAGTCATGATTTCATTTAGAAGAATATCGAAAAGTGATTTAGCTTCTCTCTTATATTCAATAATTGGATCTACTTGAGCATAACCTCTTAGACTTACATCACTTCTTAAATCATCCATAGTATCGATGTGATCCATCCACAAAGAATCAATGACTTCCAATGATATGCCTCTTAAAACTCTAACCCAAACCTCTGCTCCATTTTTCTTTTCTTTTTTTGCAACAACGTCATCAAAATCATCCATATAATTTTGAAGTTTTGATTTCAACCAATCATAAAATTCTTGTTTGTTTTGAACCTCTGCAAAAAGAATTTTTCTTCTTAGCTTATATATAATTTCTCTTTGAACATTTATAACATCGTCATACTCAACCAAAGATCTTCTACGATCAAAATTTATACTTTCAACTTTTTTCTGAGAATTTTCTATTGATTTCGAAATAATAGAGGCTTCAATAGGGGTACTATCATCTAATCCAAGTCGACCCATGATGTTTTCTATTACTTCGCCTCCAAAAATACGCATCAAATCATCTTGAAGAGATAAATAAAATCTTGATTCTCCAACTTCGCCTTGTCTACCTGATCGACCTCTTAATTGATTATCAATTCTTCTTGAATCATGACGTTCAGTACCTAGAACATACAATCCACCTAATTCTAATATCTCTTTATGTTTTTCGGCATCAAAAGGATCGCCTCCCAAAATAATATCAACTCCTCGACCAGCCATATTAGTTGCTACAGTTACAGAACCTTTTTGGCCAGCTTGCTTAATAATCATTGCTTCACGTTCATGTTGTTTAGCATTTAATATTTCATGTTTAATACCTAGGCGTTTCAAATATTTTGATAGAAGTTCTGATTTTTCTACGCTTATTGTACCTACTAATACAGGTTGACCTTTTTTATTTCGGTCAGCAATATCTTTAGCCATTGCTCTATATTTTCCAGTTTCAGTTTTATAAACTATATCTGGTCTATCAATTCTAGAAATTGTTTTATGCGTAGGAATAACAACCACATCTAAACTATAAATCTTAAAAAATTCTTCAGCTTCAGTAACAGCAGTACCAGTCATACCAGCAAGCTTGCTATATAATCTAAAATAATTCTGATATGAAATTGTTGCGACAGTTTCATTCTCAGGTTTTATCTCAAGATTTTCCTTTGCTTCAACTGCCTGATGCAAACCTTTACTCCATCTGTTTCCTTCAAGCACTCGACCAGTATTTTGATCTACAATTAAAACTTGTCCTTCGCGCACTAAATAATCTTTATCTTTTACATAAAATTCTTTAGCTCTCAAAGCATTCTCAACTTTATGAATGGTATCGAAATTTTGTTCATATAAATTTGAGACTCCAAGTTTTCGTTCTATTTTATTAATTCCAAGTTCAGTTAAAGTTACAATTTTATCTTTTTCATCAGATGTGTAATCTGTGTTCTTCATTAAACCATCGGCTAATCTTGCAAATTCATAATATGCAGCAGTATCTAAATCTTTTTGCCTATCTGAAATAATTAAAGGTGTTCTTGCTATGTCAATTAAGATGGAATCAACTTCATCAACAATAGCAAAAGTATGAACACCAAGTTCACCAATAGGGGAAGACTGCACAATAGACTCTTTTGAAACAGTCATATTATCACGTAGATAATCAAAACCTAAAGTACTAGCCGTAGCATAAGTTATATCAGCTTCATAGGCTTGTCGACGAGGAACAGGCTTTAAATGCTTTGTATATTCATCAATATAATTTGGAGTTAAATAATCTTTATCATATATAAAAGATCCATTATCAACTACAACTCCTACTTTAATGCCTAAAGAATCATATAAAGGTCCATACCAACCAGCTCCATGTTTAGATAAATAATCATTTGGCGTAATAAGATGCGCACCTTTTCCAACAAGAGAGTTAAGAATGAGGGGTAGGGTAGCTGTCAAAGTTTTACCTTCACCTGTCTTTTGCTCTGAAACTTTACCCTGATGTAAAACAATTCCCGACATAACTTGAACATCTCGATGCCTTTGATTCATTATTCTTGAAGATGATTCTCTAACAATAGCGTAAACTCTAGGTAAAATATCATTAAGCCTTTTCTCTATTTCTTCAGCTTTTAAATTTGAATTTCTTAGTTCATGCTTATAATTATCTATTTGTTGCCTTAATTCTTCATTACTTAATTTTGAGATTTCAGTTTCAAAAGAATTAACTTTGTCTAATATCTTTTTTACATTAGAAAGTTTATAACCATTACTGTTTGTAAGTCTGCCAAATATATTTGTTAACATGTTTTCGATTATATCACTAGATACAGGATAATTACCCCTATAAAAATACGATAAACAATAAAAATCTTTAGCGTATTTAATCTTAAATATTTCATTAAAAATTTAATCGCAGCAAACCCTGAAAGGAATGATGCAAGCATGCCTATAAATAATATATGAGGCTGTACGTTTGAAGATGAAAATAAATATGGAATTTTTACCAGCGTCGCACCAATAATCAAAGGAGTTGCAAGCAAGAAAGAAAATTTTGCCACACTTTCTCTTTCTATACCCATAAATAAACCAGAGGAAATAGTTATACCTGACCGTGATGTTCCAGGTATTAAAGCTAAAATCTGACTAAAAGAAATCACGGCTGATTTTATAAAAGAAATATTCGAAGTATGCGTTTTATTCTTATAAATAATCTCAGCAAAAAGCATAATAAAAGAAACTATTATTAGCATACTAGCTGTCATTAATGGATTTCTAAATAGCTCTTCAATTTTATCCTCAAATAAGACACCCACTAGTGCAACTGGTATCGATACTAAAATTATATTAATAAAAAGCCTTGTTTTATCAGATAGCTTATCATAGTTCAATTTTTTACCAACCAAATCGTTCTTCAAGCTAAAAAACATTTCAATCCAATCTTTATAGAAAAAAATTAAAACGGCTAAAGCTGTACCAAAATGCAATACAACATCAAAAGCTAATTCTTGTTGTGGCCAATTAAATAAATAGGGGACAAGAATAAGATGTCCTGATGAAGACACAGGCAGAAATTCTGTTAATCCCTGAATTAAACCTAATATTATTGATTGAAGTATTGTCATCTTTCCCTTTTAACACTAACGTCGTAATACACGAAAACTAGTGAAATAATTAAACCAAGTATAATTCCCGCAATAACATCTATTAAACTATGCGCGGTGGAAGTTATTCGAAAAATCGCAGTAAAGAAATTTAATATAAATAAAACAATTAAAAACGCTATATCCATAGGTTTTCTGAAATCTTTGAAATAGCACTCCTTACCATACCTTAATCTATGACAAACATTAATAAAAAAGAAAAACGTCGTAAAAGCCATGGCTGTATGCATTGATGGAAAACTTGCGTCATCAAACACTAAAATTCCCTCTGGACGAGGAAAATTCGTCAAATACTTCACTACTTTAGAGACAGTAATAGCTATTAACAATGCTACTGAAAAATCAATTATTTTATCTTTATGCTTTAAAAATAAATATAAAAAAAGAAGTGCAATACTTGAAAATAGTGTAAAATCGCTTAGTTTATCGTAGAATGCAAATGTAAAAAAATCCATATTTTATAATTTTACTATAATTGTATATGAAAATAATAAGCTTAAATCTTAACAATATAAATACAGAGATATTAGAAATAACTAAAGATTACTTAACCGAAGGTAAAACAGTTGTTATACCAACCGACACTTGCTATGGATTAGCAGCAAATCCAAATATAAAAATAGCCATGGATATGATTTTCAAAATAAAAAAACGCGAGCCTGAAAAATTAATCAGTTGCGTTTATAAAGACATAGATCAAGTAAAAAAATGGTGCACAGTATCATATAATCAAGAGGTACTATTGAAAACTAACCTACCCGGAGCATTTACTTTTTTGTTATCTCCAAACAATGATTATCCTCTTGAAGGCGAAACTGTTGGTGTACGCATACCCAACTTTGAATTTACAAACAAATTATCGAATATTTTAGATTTTCCTTACACTTCTACCAGTGCGAATTTAGCTGGGCAACCTTCTTGTTATTCAGTTGAAGAATTATTAAACCAAATTAATAATGAAAGTTTTCAACCAGATTTAATTATTGATGCTGGAAAACTACCTTACCAACAACCTTCAACTGTAGTGGATATTAGGGATTCAGAAATGAAAATTTTAAGGGAAGGATCGGGTCATTTAAAATTGTCTTAATTTTAAAGGCGGGCATCTTTTCTAAATTAGAAAAGATGCCCGCCACAAGAGGATAAATTTAATCTATTTAGCCTCTATTACATCAAAGCCTGTATATTTTCTTAGAACTTCAGGAACAACAATAGAACCATCAGCCTGTTGATAATTTTCGATTACAGCAGCTAATAATCTAGGAGTAGCCGCAACTGTATTATTTAAAGTATAAACGTATTTTAGCTCACCTGATTTTGTTCTATATCTCATGTTTAACCTTCTGGCTTGAAAATCTAAGAAATAAGAATCAGAATGTGTTTCTCTAAATTTGTTTTGTCCTGGAAACCAAGTTTCGATGTCATATTTTTTTCTTTGTCCTGCACCCATATCACCTGTACACATTAATAAAACGTGATAATGTAAACCTAATCCTTGTAAGATTTGTTCTGCATAATCTCGCATTTGATCGTGTAATTTTCGTGTTTCATCTTCATCCGCAACTGCTAAAACAACTTGCTCAACTTTGTTAAATGTATGAACTCTAAAAACTCCTTTAGTATCTTTTCCGTGGCTTCCTACTTCTCTTCTAAAACAAGTTGATAAACCAGCTAGCTTTATTGGAAGATCTTTCTCTTCTAAAACTTCATCTGC
>Ga0207935_1000027_pt1 | contig 48573 bp, 52 predicted proteins | sample LakMenEpi30Aug10_FD_150746 | JGI IMG/M metagenome (GOLD analysis project Ga0207935, IMG submission 150746) | Freshwater microbial communities from Lake Mendota, WI - 30AUG2010 deep hole epilimnion (SPAdes) | ecosystem: Environmental > Aquatic > Freshwater > Lake > Epilimnion/Euphotic zone ...
TCTCCCGTCACAATTACCAATTCATTCTTGCTTTTATTGGTTTGCTCGGCAATAGTTCCAATAATATCATCAGCCTCATATCCAGCGAGCTCCAAAACAGGGATATCGAGCCCTCGCACTAATTCTTGCACCAAAGGAATTTGGTCATACAAATCCTGATCTGCCGCTACTCTATTGGCTTTATAGTCCTCAAATTGATTATGACGAAAAGTATCCCCCGCCACATCAAAAGCCGCCAATACTATATCCGGCTTTATATCCTTGATAACTTTTAATAATAATTTAGCATATCCATATACCGCATTTACCATCACTCCCTCCGCTGTGGTAAAAGGAGGCAGGGCATGATAAGCCCTATGAATCACCGCATTACTATCTAGAATTACAATTTTTTTCTTCATATATTGTTATTATATCATATTTTATGAAAATAATGTGGACTTTCGTAGCGGAGGCTTTAAGTCCCTCCCATACATTGTTTGGGAGGGGGTTTATACCTCCAGTTCATGTAGAGTCGGCGACCCCGCCGACATTATTTTCCGTAGGGCTTTTGTCCCTCCTATTATTTCTTGTAAAGAGATATTAGGAGGGGAAGATCTTTCAACCGCCCTTAATATAATTAATTTTAGTTATTTACTCTTGACAAAGTCAAGAAAATATGCTATGTTTGTTTTGAAATAAGCCATTGGCTTAGATCTTTCCTATCGCAAGAAATCCATGCCCAACTCTCGAGAGCTTACTGTCCCCGCTTTCCATACAGCTTTAACCATGCTTGGATTGGCGGAAGCACTTATCAAGTTTCAAGATCCAGACGACAAAGAGAAGTTTAAAGCCTTTATACAAAAATGGGTGGAAGCTGATCAGGTCAGGGAAAATGACCCAAGGCAATTCCTCCAGCTATTCGGGGAGGGTTTTGCATTATTTTGCAGTTTACCTAACGAGATCCGAGAGACTACAGACAATGAGCGGAATTTGTTTAAAACACCCATTATTCAGGCATTAGCTGTAGCAGGAGTGGTGGCAAACACCGCTAAAATCAGAGTACAATTTACTGAAAATGGACCAGTTTTCAGCTAAGTAGCTGATTTTCTTAATTACACATTATCAAAGCTCCCGTACCGAGGGAGCTTTTTCATATCTATACAGTTAACTCAATAGTTTTTTACTCTCAGAAAAAGTTCACCCCCTTCTCCGCCCACAGCAACCAGGTAGAGTAAAGAAAAAAAGCCCGATCAATGTCGAGCCTTTGAATGAGGGAAGAGATTTCATTTGTTCTTTGATGGAAAGGATATTACATAAATACCACTCATCTCACCCCTGTAGCTCCAGCACTTTGCTGGAAACTTAGCCTTAATAAGATTGATATTGCTCCATTCTCCCCCTACTTTAAAAACCTTATCTTTATTACACCTCTGTTGAGGTAAATCCCTAAGATTGCCTATCGGAATCTCCACTAAAATAGAGGTTTTGATCCCTGGTTTATATTGATTTATTAACTTTGCAACTTGAATTTGCTCAGGTTTTTGTGCCTGACCATCACACCCCGACACTCCGAGAAGGAGTGTTCCTACAAAGATAGCAGGAAAAAGCTGATTGAGACTGACCATGGAGATTCTCCATAATGTACTCTGATCTTATACCATATTTTTACATTTTTGTCAATCTCTTATAACGCATGTGCTGTATTATCTCCCCTCCCAATATCTCTTGAAAAGAGATATTGGGAGGGGTTTACAAACCTACAATTCATAATTTATAATTCATCATTCATAATTACATCAGCCCCTATTCTTGAAAATGAGCTAATTTTATGCTATAATAAAAATATATTAAATGCTTTTATATATGTCTGGACATAATAAATTTTCTAAAATCAAACATAAAAAAGCTGCCACAGATAAGCTTAAAGCTCAGAATTTTTCTAAAGTGGTAAAGCTTATTCAAATTGCTGCTCGCAAAGGTTCTACGGATCCTGCTATGAATCCAGAACTCCGCTTAGCTCTCGAGAAGGCAAAAGAAGTTAATATGCCAAAAGACAATATTAATCGTATATTAGAAAAGGCTGCTAATACAAATGGGCAAGTGGTGATTTATGAAGGATTTGGTCCTGAGGGGGTTGGGCTTCTGATCAAGACCTATACCGATAATGGCAATCGTACTGTGGCTGATTTACGTCATCTTTTATCCAAAAATGGGGGTAGTCTTGGGGCTAGTGGATCAGTGATTTGGATGTTTGAGGAGATTGTCAGAGAGCAAGAGTATAAAGTCAATATTCCGACTGAAATTACTGAAGAGGCTCGAGAAAAGTTAGAAACTATCATTGAAATCATTGAAGAATTAGATGATGTAGAAGAGATTTGGACTACTGCTTCCATTTAGAGTATGGATAATAATTCCCCCTATCGTATTCTCGGCATTGACCCTGGTACTGCTACTACAGGTTTTGGTATTATTGACACTTCCCTATCTCGCGTATCCAATGTAGTGGATTATGGAGTTATTACCACAGAATCTCATCTCTCAGACTCTAAGAGGCTTGCTATTATAGATGAGAGCCTCAAAGAAATTATCGCCACTCATAAGCCTAATATTATTGCGGTTGAAAAATTATTCTTTTTTCGCAATACGACTACCATTATCACAGTAGCACAGTCTCGAGGAGTTGTACTTCTTAATGCCGAATTGCATAATCTTCAATTATTCGAATTCACTCCCCTCCAAATCAAACAGGCAATCACGGGATATGGTAAAGCTCCCAAAGCTCAAATGCAACAAATGGTAGCTACAATTCTAGGGCTCAAATCTATCCCCAAACCAGATGATGCTGCTGATGGCCTGGCTGTCGCACTGTGCTGCCAATCGAGTCTGGGGTATTTGTTAAAAGTGTAATATTATCTTATATCATTTGGATTACTTCCTGCCTCATAGAATACAAGTTGTCTCTCTTTCATAGTATTCGATTGAATTAAAGAGTCCACATAATTCCAGGCAGCTTCGATTTCATCAGCTCGGATAAATAATGATTGATCTGAGACTAAAATATCTTGAATTAGCCGGGTATAAGCCCCTTGACTGCGTTGTCCGAATGATTCTTCATAAGTGAAATTAAGTTTTACTGGCTGTATACACATTCCTTTTCCTGGGAATTTAGCATTAACTGTATAATAAACCTCCTCATTAGGTTGTATGCAAATTACTAATTCGTTTTTTTGAGGATTACAGCCTTCATCTATATGACTAAAATACTTAAATCGTGACTTAAAAGACAATTTAATCTCGGCTTTATTTTCAGATAGTCTTTTACCTGTGGATATATAAATTGGAACTCCCTCCCATCTAAGATTATCTATATACGAAGTCAGTTGTACATAGGTCTCAGTTTTAGAGTTAGTAGCTACTCCTTCCTCCTGCAAATAACCTTTCTTTTCTCCAGATGATATATATTGTCCCAACAATACATCTTGATGTTGAATTGGTCTTAAAGATTTAATTAATTTATGTTTTTCATCCCGAATATATTCTGCTTCCATACTAACTGGGGCTTCCATAGTTATCAAAGCTAAAGTTTGTAAAATATGATTTTGTAAAATATCCTTTATAATACCTGTTTTGTCAAAATAATCGGCTCTTTTATCTATACCCCTCTCTTCCCAGACATCGATACTGATTGACTCTACATAATGGTTATTTAAAAGTGGTTCAAACATACTATTTCCAAATCTAAGAGCTAAAATATTTTGTATTGTCTCTTTTCCTAGATAGTGATCAACCCTATAAATTTCTGATTCTAAAAAGTGTTCGTATATTTTCTTATTCAAACTCTGAGCTGAATTTAAATCAAATCCAAAGGGTTTTTCGAAAACAAGCTTATATTTTATGTCTGAATATTTTTGCTTTACAGAAGCCAAAGTGTCTATAACTGAATTAAAAGCTTGAGGTGGTATAGCCATATACCAGATAACTTCATCTCCATCTTGAATATTATATGCTGTAAAAAAATTGTTTATTGTTTCAATATTATTGAAATCTACCTGAACATAATTTAAATTTTGAATAAAATCTAACTGGACTAAAGTTTTATTTAGGCTGTTATTGATTAATTCCTTATATTCTTTCTGTGATAAATTTTTTCTACCTGCTCCCAAAAATTGTATATCTGGCATATCTTTATTATAAGTAAAAATTTCAGATAAAGCTGGGTACAGCTTAGTCACAGCTAAGTCTCCAGTAGCTCCTGTAATAACAAAGTATTTCATTATAATTCAAATTTAGATGTTCTATTATTATAACAATAGACTACTCTAGATAAAATTTATTGTCAAATTAAAAGTATTACTTTATAAACCTAAAGCTTCGTCAGAATATACATTCTCCTCTAAATTAGAGTCTATAGACTGTATCTCGGATTCAACTACAATAGCTTCTTGAGCTGGGTCAGATGAAACAGGAGCCGTATCTTTGACCGCAGTATTAGGTATTAGTGTCTCAGTAATATCGCTAGGAGTAGTAGAAACTTCTTCTTCCACCACCATATTATCTTGATATATTCGATAAACACTAGTCCCACCTACTACAAGAGAGAAAAATACAAGAAAGACAACCAAACCCCACAATAAAGGTCTACTTACAATATCCTTGTCACCAATATTAATTGGGTCTTTATTACTTTGAGTTTGATTATTTGAATCTTTAATAACTGGAGTTGCTTCTTCTTGAGAAAAAGAGGTTAGTTTAGCATTACTATTTAATTCTTGATTTTCCATATTGTTGAGCTTAATTTTTATTGTCTTATTTCTGAATTTGAGGTGTTAGGTTTATTTGGATTAGATACATTATCTCGCTCCGGCTTTACAGTTTTTAGATATGACACAATAGTATCTTTAATATAGGTTCTTATTTCCTTATCTTTCTCAATTACTAGCTGTAATCTTTCTTTTCTGACATCTACTTCGGTAGATAATCTCTCTTTATTATTACAGAATTCTCCTGTATTGGCTTTAGAGGTAAACAAGATAGTGTAGTTTTGATTCAACATACTAAAAGCATCGATTTTAAGCTTTAATTCAGAAACATAGGAGTTATAAGTACTGACATCTACTCCATTTTCTGACAATTTTAATGAAAAGGAATCTAATCTAGAAACAATTTGATTGTACTTCGCAATTCTATCTTGAGATTTTGACTTAAATAAATCCTGATGGTTTACAATTTTAACACCAACAGAATCACACTTTTCTTTTATTTTTTTCTCTCTATCTGCATTTTTTCCTACTACATTTAAATCCCTTTGTCCTACATCCTGTCTCTTTTGTTCAGTAGATCTAGAAGACATATCTTGCGTGTCAGAAGGCAGTGGCTTTTTTCCTACTGGACTACTTCTCAAATCCTGATTAGATTTACCTCTAGTTGTTTGCGGATCATCTTTTGTCTCGGAATTTGTGTTTTGAACTGCTTCAGAACTAGACTCTTGGGCAAAAACAGCCTTACCAAAAGAAGTTATTCCAACAGAAACTACTATACCTGATATTAAAGAGATCTTGAGTAATTTGTTCATATTTATGTTAGTTTAAAATTATACAAATATTATATAGAATATGAATAAATTTGTCAAGTAAAATTAATTGTTAGTCCATATTTAAGATCAAGAACTTTTTATATTAAAACACTTTTATTTTGTTTTATATAAAGTGTATTGGATCTATTATTTTTGATACGAGAATCAATATAATTATCACTAGATATTGATATGAGTATTTATAAATATTTAGTTTGAAAGTATTTTTAAAATTTGATTTAAAATTACAAATATCAATTATCAAAGGTGTTAAATATAAAGCTATTCCAATTATAGTCAGCAGATTTAGTATTGGCTGAGTTATAAGAATAATTATTATAAGTATTTGTAAAATTATAGATATGATTTGATAAAATTTACATAATTTTTTGTAATCATTCATATATAATTTAAAGCTTTCCATATCTAATAGAGTGGATATAATCATAAATACTATAACATACATTAATGATACATGGGTTATAAATACTATATCATTAAGAATGGGTAAAATTAATATTTTATTAATTAAAAGAATTGGAATAGTTATATATAATGTTTCTTTTATTTTAGATTTCATTATTAATATTTGAATTAATAATATAAATACATTAATAACTATAAAAATTATTATTTGTTTTATAATATACTCAGACATAAGATTGCTATCAATGGGAAGAAAGTTGTATATATTTTCTAAGAAATTTTGAAGTAGAGGCATAAATTAAATATAATGTGATAAAAAATACCATACAAAAAAGACTCCTACAATCATTGGTCTTATTATTGTAGCAAAGAGGTTTATATTTTTATTTTTTGTGATATAAAAAAATATATTAGTAATAATTTCTATTGTATAATAACCTCCTAATCCTATCATTATAAATATTATTATAAATAATATACCAGAATATGTTATATCTCTTTCTGGATAAATTAATAATAAGTCAGCATCAAATGAATCTTGCTTAAGAACTGGTTTTGATGCCAGAACAGCGACCCTATATCCTATTATTAAGTCTTCTTTTTTATAAGACTCACTCATAAATTCATCTTCTGATGGAATCCCTACTTCAGGAGATGGGTTTTTTCTGGGAGTATGGTCGTTTGGAACACTTTCACTAATAGGCTCATACATTGAGTAAATTGGAGTACTATGATTTAAATAAACTGAATATGTCTTTTTAGTAAAGCCCAAATAATCTTTATATGGCGATTCCATTTGTGAACATTTCCATCTATTTCTCGGATTATAGTTTACATATACTTCTATCTTATCGTCTTTTATAGAAGTGATAGTCCCATGAATATATGTTATTTTGCTTAAAAAATTTTTTCTTTCCTCATAACTGTAATTCTTACATTCTGGATAAAACTGTAATTTTTGAATTATTCTATATGATATAGTGGTTAAATATATGCATATTGTACAAAGAAATATTAATATCAACGATAGTAAAAAATGTTTACTTTTTACCATAAAATTAAGTCTATCTTATTTTTACAACTTTTTGTTATTATGGAGCAACTTCTCTTACATCTCTAGTTCCAAGATAAGTTACTTTTGCGGTAGCAGTATAAAGGTTGTCATATGGCTCATCAATCATTTCTATAACAAATTCTGAAGTACCTATTTCTGCCTCAGATGAATTTGTTTTAGGATCAATATATAATCCCACATCCCAAGATACTGTAGAATTTCCCCCAGCATTAGCATTTGTAACTATTTCTGCATTAGAAAGCAACTGATACCCTTTTGGAATTTTTGTAATTTTATACTTATGTTTGTCTCCAGATGTTGCGCCTGTTACTCTAGCTTCTATCTTAGTTCTTGTAGATCTTCTGCTAACTATTGATGGGTTGGCTGAGGCTGTTAGACTAACTTTTTTATCTTCAGATATTGTAAAGTCTTTATTAACAGAAACTGTTATTGGATTATTATAAGGATTATCTGGATATGATCTTTTACAATCATCACCACTACTACCTAATGAACAGTTTATACTAAGATTACAGGTTAAATTACTAGTATAATCACCTGGCTGGATTCTATTTGGATCATATCCAATTGTATAGTTTGCATTTTTATCTACATTTTCAAGATATTGTCCTGTTGCACCATTAATAGGTAAAAAATCTACAGTTTGAGGACTCTGTTTAAAGTCAATGTTTAATCCGCTTCTAGAAAGCGAATCAATTACTGCTCCTGAATCATTTTTTGTTTCTATATTGCAACTGCCAGCATTAGCATTTTCAATTTCCCAAGATTTTCTAATTGGACTATTTCTATATATAGCTTGAGTTCTATCTCTATGACTTATAATGTATGAATCTATTTTTATATTTGGTTGTTTTATTCTTGGAATATATTTATAATATTGAACATAATGACATTCTCTCCAAGATGGGCCAGTAGACCAACATGGTGCCTCATTACCATCAGTACCACTGTATGCCATCTCATAATTGAATGCTAAATTTAATGTTACATAATTGTTAGTATTATAGAATTTAGTAACTGGATATGGTCCTTGCTTGGCATTGTCGGAGGATATTCCATAACTACGCAAGTCACCCCATCTATATTGATTAGGAGCGGAATTTTGCAATGATGTCCTATGTTCTGTAAATGCACTATATGGACTTGAGGTTGAACCTAATGTTGTAAAACCAGTATCTGCAGGGCAGGGTTGTTTAGATTTCACGTTGCCACAATCCTTGACTGTTCTCATATTGTTAAAGCTCCAACTCACTCTTTCTAGACGCTCTTCACTGACACTACTTGGATAGGCACAGGAATCATAATTAAAGTTTGCTATAGCTTGTTTGATATCATCACAGCTCTGTGAGCCATGAGTTGTCATACCTTTGACTGTATATTTACCATTAGTTGTTATTGAAGCATGGAGTCCGCCAATATTATACTGTGGTAATCTTTCTACAAATGAAACATCCATATTATTACATTCAAAAGGCTGAGGTGGCTGTAAGACTGGAGCAGAACAGGTAGGACTAACGCAAGTTCTTCCTCCCCATCTACTAGTCGTTTCATAGGCCCTACCACAAGTATTACATTGCCCACACTTATTACACGATGTTTTAGTTGTACAAGTACAAGTCCCTCCGCGCCACCATCCTGTTGAAGGTGTAAAAGTATATCCAGATCCACATCGACCTGCAGACGATGTTGCTCCCCGTCCATATACAATATTAAAACTAACTGCAAATGATATCAGACCTATGGAAACGCACGATGCAAGTATTATAAACAGTTTTGGGTTTTTATTTAACTGTTTTATCATATTAGTTTTAGTTTAAAATTATAAAAATATTATAACACTAGGTATGGTTTTGTCAAACAAATTTATATTCCTAGAGCCTCTCTTAATTCGTTACTAACTTTCCAAGGAGGGTTAAAAGTAAGCTCAATATTAACTGCTTTTGGGTTCAAGACAGTTAACGCAGTTTTTAATTCTTCTTGCATTTTTCCTCCAAAAGGACAAAGTGGAGTGGTATAAGTCATTAATATGTTGATTTCTTGTTCCAAAGTTATTTCTATATTATAAATCAGGCCTAAAGTATAAATGTCTAGATGGACCTCTGGGTCTTGAATAGTTTGACACACTGCTATAACCTCATCTTTGATAATCATTGTAATTATTTAATCATTAAAACCTTTTTTTTGCAATTTGGACAATATATCCACTCCACCCTCTTCTGTGACAGCACCATTTTTGATAACCGTCACCTTGTCTGGTTTAGCAACTAATTGCCCCAAATGGGTAATGATCAAAAATGTCATCCCGTCTTTAGATAATCTATGTAATTCAGCTGACATTAATTTAATAACATCGATATCTAGACCAGAATCTGGCTCGTCTAATATGGATAATTTGGGCTTCAAGATAATCAATTGCAATAATTCTAATCTTTTTCTTTCACCTCCAGAAAAACCATCATTGACATATCTAGATAAAATAATATCTTTCAGACCTAACTTTTCTGCCTCAACCAGAACTCTTTTTCTAAATTCTAAGACATTCACCTTGCCATTGATGGCTTGATAAGCATTTTTAAGTAAACTCAAAATAGTCACTCCCTTGATAGCAGGAGGATATTGCATAGATAAAAACAAACCTAATTTAGCTCTTTTGTCAGGAGAAAGATTAGAAATATCTTGTCCTTCAAAAGTAATTTTACCTTCAAAGGTATATTCTGGATAACCCATGATAGCTAAAGCTAAAGTGCTTTTACCACTGCCATTAGGACCCATAAGATAATGTATATCTCCCTTTTTAACCTCAAGAGAAATATCAGAGACTATGATTTTGTCATCTTTGGTAATTGTAATGTTTTGTAATTTTAGCATATATATTAGTACAAATTTGTATTATTTTAACACTTTCTGCGCTGTTCGTAAAGCCAAAGTGACACATTTGACGCGAGTTAACTCCATCTCTATACCTAACCAATTATATAGTTCTTCAGTTGAAATTTGAGATAATTTTTGGATACTTATTCCCTTCAACTTATCAGTTGTAATAGAAGCCCCAGCAATACATAAAGCACAACCTACTCCATCAAAAGTTATATCTTGAATTATTTCATCTTTTAGTATTAGATAAAGCCAAATATCATCTCCACAATTAGCATTATGTCCATGAAATTTATGAGTTGTTTTATCCAAAACACCTTTATTCAAAGGGTTTCGGTACAAGTCCAAAATGTATTCTCTATAAATGTCCTCCATAATTATTGAAATTTAACATAAATCTGATCTAAAGACCTCATTAGCATATCAACTTCACTTTTAGTATTATAGATCCCAAAAGTAGCTCTAGTACTTCCCGCAATACCTAAGACTTGAGTAATCCCACTGGCACAATGCTGTCCTGCACGAACACAAATATTTTTTTTCGCGAGCAAATAAGCAATATCATGAGTATGAATATTATCTATAACAAAAGAAAAACAAGCAATTCTTTTTTCGGTTTGACCTCCTCCTAAAACCTTGAGCCAAGACCTAAGTGATACTTGCTCCCAGATATATTGTACTAAATCTTGTTCATGATATTGAATATAATCCCAGCCAAGCTCCTGAAGCCAAGATATAGCCTGAGCTAAACCGACTACCTCCGCAATAGGAGGAGTTCCTGCCTCAAATCTTTGTGGAATAGGAGCATATTCTATACTTTCTAAATTTACATAATTCACCATATCCCCACCCGTGCGAGTAGGTGTCAAGCCTTCTAAAAGCTCATAATTCACCCATAAAACACCGACTCCGGTTGGTCCATATAATTTATGCCCAGAAAAAGCATAGGCATCTATTCCTAATTCCGACACAGAAATCGGTATATGAGCCATAGCCTGAGCTCCATCTACAATACATAAAGCTCCCATTTGATGTGCTTTTTCTGCAATTACTTTCACATTATGAATTGACCCTAATACATTGGATATATGTCCTATTGCGACCATAGCGGTATTCTCATCAATAGAAGAAAGAAGAGCTTCTTCATCTAGCACACCTCCCTTTAACCCAATATATCGTATTCCTAATCCTTGCCTGCGCGCAAATTCTCGCCATGGAAGCATATTACTATGATGCTCGGTTACTGGGATAATAATATTTTTCCCTTTCTCAAATCTCTCCTGCAATAATTCGGAGAGCATATTGATACCATCCGTAGTACCATGGGTGAAAATCACTTCCTCAGGTCTATTCGCCCCCATAAATTGAGCTATTGTCTCGCGAGCATTCTCATATTCTGTAGTTGACCTCTGAGAGAACTCATATAAACCTCTATGAATATTAGAGCGATATTCCCTGTAATACGTATTCATCACATCCAAAACTACATTAGGTGTAAGCGCGGATGCACCTGAATCAAGATAAATAATATCCTGAATCAATGGATCAAATTCTAATCTAATATTGTCAATTAACTTCATATCATATATTATATAATATATGATATGATATGTGTATAGTAAATATAAAATTATATGGAAACCCTAAGATCCACACAAGAACAAGAAAAACCATTTTCTGAATATTCATTGACGGAAATTATAGATGAGATATATACTTCAAACGCTGGGGGGAGGGATTTAAGACAAGATTTAGACAATATATCCCTTCAAAAAGAAAAGGAATCTGAGACATTACAACAACTTATAACCTCCTCTGAAAAGCAATCTTCTAATCCCAGACTTCAAAGACAAGTCCATAATCTTAAGCAAAAATTAGAAGAAATCCAATCATCTAAAAAATTATATGATGTCTGTAAAGAATTAAACTCCTACCATCTAGAAACTAGTTTAGAATTAGAAGGTGATTCTGTGGAATTTTTATTAGAAAGATATCGTACATATCAGACACTTTTAAATTCTTTAGATGAATCAGAATCTAGTCTTGCCAGAACAGATATTAAGGCTATTATAGATATTTACTATACCAAGATTTTAGAGATAATAGCTGAAACTGGAATTGATAAAAAATATGGATTTGGATTTGCTAAGGGAAAGCCATTAGAAATAGATTTTCTAAAACACTTAACAATTCCAGATACTGTGGAATCTAATTATCCAAGATATGTTGAACGGATGATAGCTATCCGAAAACAAAACAAAAATTCACTAAATGTCGGGCAACACATTACTATAGACGATGATCTTAAAGGCACCGAATCTGAAAGAATTATTGCTGAAGAGCTAGTTCAAGTTCCCGGAGTTTTGGCAACTATAGATGTCCCCAAACTTTCTATTGGAGACACAAGACACAAAGCTGACATAATAGCCATCACTGTAAATCCTGAATTAAGAGAATCAGTTAATGAACAAGAACTACAATTAGCAATATATAAATTAATAGAAAAATATAAAATAATTGCATCAGAACATATATCACAACATGGAGAAAACTCATTAATCAACCCTATAGATAATACCTTAGGAGATACTATTAAAGTTAGTAAAGATATACATTTGGATGATATTACTTCCGAAATAAAGAAGGGAAATATAAAGTTATCAAATATTTTACAGATGCATAAAATACAAATCAAAACTCAAGCTAGTGAAATGTATCGAGCTTCAGAAAGTTATTCACAAAGTAAAAATGCTGTTGATCCAGATAAAGTTGGTTTTTTGGCAAGAGAATATCATCCATCAGGAGATCCTCAAGCTGAGGAATTTAATCGAGTACATTTTCAAATTGCAGCTCAGAGAGTTTTAGGTCTACGAATTCAATAGGGACTTGCTAATATTGTTTTTATATGCTATTGTATATTTCCATTTGAAGATAATTTTTGAACTATCAACAATTTCTTGAAATTCGGCCAAATTTATTTGCTATATTTGAAACAATAAATAGAATTAATCCTCCTGACTTAACCATAAGTCTCAGTTCTCATTGGAAATACCATCAGAACTTCACTAACTCCAAAATCTATGGGATAAATGGAGAGTTAATTGGTAGCGAAAATTGCTACTTTATATTACCCTGTAATCAAAATGGATTCCCTATAAATCCACCAACCATTCTATTGAAAGAATGGCGAGACATCAGACAATACATATCATCCACCCCGCACTAAGCGGGGTGTTTTTTCTAATTATATTATTCATATTTAATCTTTAGATTGCTTCCATTGAGCTAATAATTTTTTTGCTTCATAAAATTTATTTAAAAAACTATCTATTAACTTTCTACATTCTGAAAGGTCTTTGTTTTCAAAAAGTGTTTTTACTTTTGTCATAGCAGATTCTCTTACACCCATCTGAGTAAAAAATTCAACTATTTCATTACCATCTTTAGGTATTGAGTCATATCTACTATGTGTACCTTTTAGCATCAAATCTGCATTGTAAAACATATTATAATTACCATCTAAATACTCAAAATCTGGATATAATTCCTCTGATCCTTGTTGTACTAAAGACTCTTGTTTTATTCCCGATATTTCTTTTACTTTAGACTTTAATGAACTTATTCTCCTTTCTGCCTCTATTGGGATTTTTCCACCAACAAAAACATTGTCCTGAATTGTATCCTCAATATATTTTAATCTTTTTTGTTCTGTTAACTCTTCAGATATATGCAATTCATCAAGATTAATTTCTTCCTGACCATTGTCTTGTAAAGAAAAAATTCGTCCATTTTTTAAGCCAAAAATTGGCAACCCAACATTCCTAGCAATTTTTACAATTTGAATTAATTCTACATCACCTATTTCAGTGTTAAGATCTATGTAAAAACCAATAGCATCTGGATTCTCAATTACCACTTCATTTCTAGCATCTCCAGACTTACCACCAACTGGTTCCTCGATAGCTTGTCTTATATTTTCTTGTATATTGGTTTGTATACTATGATTTACCATATTTTCAGGAAAAAAACTATAATTTTTACCATTTATATATGAATTTTTTTCTCCATCTTTATTATACTCACCATCTTTTAATCTTCTAGAATACATATTTTCAGCAACAGTTGCAGTATCTCGATTATGAGCCAACATAACTGTTCCTCTACCAATCATTAAACCAAATTTATAATAATGAGCATTTGGACTTTGTTCAGAAACTTTTATAACACAAGCAGAAATTGTTGGCTGAAAACCTAAAATTAATTTTATTTTTGTTTCTAGTTTTATACTCTCTGTATCAATTACGGTATTATTATGTGATGTGTTTTTCATTGAGTCTAAGGGTATTCCATGAGTAAAAATTACATCGTACTGATTCATGATATCTTCAACCTGTCTCTCGTCTAAAGTTTCTAAGAATTCTACCCTTATTGCTTCTTGTTCTTTATAAAAACTTTCAAGTTCTTCTTCTCTTTGATCTTTTGGGATACCTCTTAATTCTTGAGCTTTAGCTGTTCTCTCAACCGAAGAATAAGAACGAGTAAATCTTCTAATATCTTTTGTCGAACTTTCTTCTATTTCATGAGCTAACTCATTGCCTTTATTTATATTTTCACCTTCAAACACAGGATGACTATACTCATTTCTTTTTTCTATATTCATATTAATATTACTATTTATTTTATAAGTATACCACAAACCCCCTACGTCTCCAAAAAGCCTTTTTTAAGTATTTTTATTGCTTTTGTCTGGCTAATGCCTCTAGCCATTAGATAGAATATATCTGTTTCTTTAATTGGATGGATAGATACTCCATGACTGGCATTACTATTATCAGTGGCCACTCTGAGCTCGGGGATGACTTGGACTTGTGGACGGTTAGTTAATAATAAAATTTCCGCTGATTGACTAGCTTGGCAATATTTAATAGTTTTGGGAATATCTATAATGGTATGTTGTATGAGTTTGTTTTGACTTATAACACAATATCTGGAATTGATTTTAGATATTGTATAAGAGGCTTGATGATTGACTTGAATGATATTTTGAGCCTGTTCTTTAGCTTCTAATCTAGTGATATATTCTATTTCTGAATATGGTTCAATCAAATCAATAGTCCAGTTTATAGTCCCGCTCCAATTTTCTTGTTCTAAAATTTTTAATTTAGCTCCTTTGGTTAAAATAATATTCAGATTATGATTATATTCTCCGGCTCCTATATTTAATTCTAATTCAGCCTGTTCGGCAATATGAATTATAGGGTTATGTGATAAATCTAATAAATTTAATTTTTCCTGATTTCTAGATTTTATAACCAGATATTGATGAGATGTTTCTATTTGAGTTGTATAAATTGCCATATTTTAAGTGACTGAATCAGTAATTTCAATTTCAATTAAACGGTTAAGTTCAATAGCATATTCCAAAGGTAAAGCCTTCACTACTGGTTCTATAAAACCATTGACTATCATTTTCCGAGCCTCTGTCTCAGTCATTCCCCTACTCATAAGATAAAAAACTTCTTCCTCCCCTACTTTACCCACTCTAGCCTCATGTCCAATTTGAGCCTCACTAGTCTCTACTTGCATCACTGGATAAGTATCTGATTTAGCCCCATCATTCATTAGGAGAGCATCACAGACAATATGAGATTCACTACCAATAGCTTTGGGAGTTATTTTAACTAAACCCCTATATGATGACACTCCATTATCTTGAGAAATACTTTTAGCACTAATTGTGGATTTAGTATAAGGGGCTGCATGTATTACCTTTGAGCCTGTATCTTGCTCTTGCCCCTCTCCTGCAAAGGCTATCCCGAGACTATCTGAGCGAGCATATTCTCCCCTCAATATACTACAAGGATATAACATTGTCACACCACTTCCCATATTCCCATTTAGCCACTCAATAGTACCATAAGCATCCACGAGAGCCCTTTTGGTATTGAGATTATAGGTATTTTTACTCCAATTTTCAATACTAATATATTTAACTGTAGCACCCTTATGCACAAATATTTCCACTCCTCCTGCATGAAGAGCTGAGACATTCCATCTTGGAGCAGAGCATCCCTCGATATAGGTAAGCTCTGAGCCTTCATCTGCAATAATAAGAGTATGTTCAAATTGCCCTCCAGCCTCCATATTCATCCGAAAATAGGCTTGCAATGGCAATTCTACTTTTACCCCCTTTGGCACATAAATAAATGTCCCCCCGCTCCATACTGCCGCATGTAACATAATAAATTTATGATCATTGATAGGAATACATTGAGTCATAAAATATTTTTTGACCAAATCGGGATATTCCTGTAATGCGGTATCCATATTCTCGAATATAACCCCTTTATCTTTTAAGTCTTGCTTGAGATTATGATATATCATATCTGAGTCATATTGAGCTCCCACACCTCCTAGAGCCTGTTTTTCGGCTTCTGGAATACCAAGTTTATCAAAAGTGTCTCGTATATCCTGTGGCACATCATCCCAAGTCTTAGATTCATCTGCATCTGGCCTACTAAAATAAATAATTTGCTCCAGATCTAATCCATCCAAACTAGGACCCCAATTCGGTAAAGCAGTTTGCTGATATAATTCAAAGGCTTTGAGCCGTTTTTTCAACATCCAAGATGGCTCATTTTTTTGTTTAGAAATCTCTTCAACTACCTCTCGAGTTAATCCAGGTTGAGTTTGAAATTTTCCCTTATGTAAGCTATAATTATCGTATACGGATCGGTCCATAAATTTGCCACTAGTCAAAATATATTGTTATGTTATACTATATCAAAATAATACAATAATCTCAATTAGTTTTAATAAGTATATGGATATATTCTTTGATTACCTTCTAAGAAATGATGTGCCACGTGAAACAATAGACATTCTATTAATGTTCCCGATTATGGCAGGATTTATCGTAGCCGCCCGACAAATTGTGGGAATTAAAGCTTTTGGTATTTATACACCACTAATTATAACATTTGCTTTGACTGAAATTGGCTTCAAATATGGAGTTAGCGTCTTTGTAGTTTCACTTCTAGTGGCTTCAGTAGTCAGATTTCTACTTCGCAAAGTTCGTATTTTATATTTACCGAAAATGGCTTTAATACTATCAATTACAGCTTTATCTATGTTTTTGAGTTTGGTTTGGGGTATATTTTCAGACAGCACAATGTTTGTACAAGCCTCAATTTACCAGATTTTGATTATTATTACCTTGGTAGAGAAGTTCATCAATGCTCAAATGGAAAAAGGTTATCGTACCGCTGTCATCCTATCCTTAGAAACCCTGATTCTAGCTTCAATTGGAAACTTAATTATGACCACTACTCGGCTACGAGATTTAGTTTTCTATAATCCATGGGTAATTTTGATTGTATTTGCGGGAATTATATTAATTGGGCGCTATGAAGGACTCCGCATCTCTGAATATATCCGATTCCGTAAAATCATTAGCAATCAATAAACTATGAATTGGCTAGAAGCATTCGTATTTAGTCAAAAAATACTCGGGATGAATGCCCGTAACCTTATCTTTATCAAGCCTTATAACTATCGTAAATGGGTCAAATTAGTAGATAATAAAATCAAATTTAAGAAAGTTTTACAGCAAAATAATATACCGACCCCAAAACTAATCGCTTCGGTAAGGTCTTATGAGAAATTAAATAATTTTGATTATAATAAATTACCAAAAAGCTTTGTATTGAAGCCTACTTCTGGATTTGGAGGAGAAGGAATTGTGGTAATTTTTGGAGAACATAAAAAGAAAACTACCGACGGAGAAAGACAATGGGTCAAAACCAAAGGAGTTAAACTTAGTGAGACAATGATACATAATCATATTAGCAATATTCTTGATGGAACCTATTCACGTACTAATAGCCCTGATATAGCTTTTTTTGAAGAGCGAATTAAACTCAATAAATCTTTCAAGCATTTAGCCTATAAAGGTATACCTGATATTCGTGTCATTGTATTCAATCGTATTCCCGTAATGGCAATGATTAGAATTCCGACCAAAGAATCAGATGGAAAGGCTAATCTACATCAAGGAGGAATTGGAGTGGGAATAGATATGGCCACTGGAGTAACCACTAATGCCATTATGCGAGAGAAGTTCATAGACACCATACCAGGTACCAAAATCAATTTAGCTGGAATTAGAATACCATATTGGAATACAATTTTAGAAATAGCTATTCGCACTGCTGATGTAACTAATTTAGGCTTTACAGGAGTAGACATTGCCATAGACCGCGATGCTGGACCAGTAGTCTTGGAAGCTAATGCCAGACCAGGACTTGCCATTCAAATTGCAAATCTAGCCCCACTCAAAGAAAGATTGCAAAAAGTCAAAGGGCTTAAAGTCAAAACAATCAAAAGAGCCATCAGACTAGCAAAAGACCTCTTCGGAGGAGAAATTGAGGAAGAAATTGAGGAAATCACCGGACGACAAGTGATAGGCTTAATTGAAGAGATTACCCTCTTTGGCAAAGATAATCAGAAAGAGACAATACTGGCTAAAGTAGATACAGGGGCAGACTCCTCCAGTATTGATGAGGATCTTTTGATTAAACTTGGTTATGGTGAGGTATTAAAAGAGTTCAAAGCTTTGAATATACCGGAGGAGATAGAGTATAACGAACTCAATAAGCTTACTGATACAATAAATGTAACCTTAAAAGCACAAAATACTCCACATCTTCTCAAAAAGGTCGCTATTATAAAGGCTGGGAATGGATATACCGTTCGACCCTTTATAAAAATCCCAGTAAAAATTGGAGATGAGATGAGTGAAATTGCATGTTCAATAGTAAATCGATCTCATTTAAAATACCTTTTCTTATTAGGGAAACAGGATTTAAAAAGATTTATTATTGATCCAAGGAAGTGATACTATATCGATTTGGTTTCTGGAAATAAGAGATCTATAATAGCTTTTTGAGGCTTAGTTGGTGTTCCAAAAGTTGGGGCTACATGTATATTTAATCCTGGAGTAAGATTTAACTCTAACACACATTGATTAGGTTTATTGATATCTGGGGTTATAATATCAATGCCCACAATTGGTAAATTAAAGTCTAGGGATAGTTTAATAGCAAATTGTTTTAATGATTCAGGTAAAAATTCAGTCATCTCCTCTGATGAACCACCATCATGAGAATTAGCCTTATAACTTAACTTTATAATTTCTTTATCTTTGGGTATATAATCTAATGCTAGAGATTTTTCTTGTAAGATATTCATTATACTTTCTCCTATCTGAACATATCTTGTTTTGTCAACTTTAACCACATTGTCATTATATATCTCAATCAACTCTTGTATTGAATGAGTTCCATCTCCAACAACTTGAAAAGGGGTTCTCTTGACTAAAAATATATCTTTATTACCAATTACTAAGACTCTATATTCTTCATATCCATAAACCATTTTCTGTACTATACATTTATCTTTATATTTAATACTCAAACTACAAGCTAACTCTATTGCCTGTTCTAAATCAATTTTATTTGTTATATTTACAGTAATTCCTCTACCCCCATAGTTATCTAATGGCTTAACCACACAGGGAAATTGATTAAAGTTTTGGATAAATTCATCTCTCTTGGACTTCTCTAAATATACTATTTGAGTCTTGGGAGTAATATATCCTTTTTCAGATAATAGTACTGATTGAAAATACTTGTTTTTTAATATCCTGGTTGTAGAAGCTCCTATATGATTTGTTAAAGTATTATGAATATATTCCTCATGCTCACCATATTGTAAAATAGCAAAAGTTTTACTTATCTCTGGGAATAGTTTTATACTTATACCTCTATTCTCTGCCTCCTCTGCAATTGGTCCTAGAAAAATGCCTAGTTTCATAATGGATATATTATATGCTATAATATATCCATTATACTTGATAATAATAATGCTGTCTATATATTTTATATCTATATGAAAACTTTACTAATTACAAATTATTCTCCTAATTTTAAGACTTCAGTTAGCTTGGTAAATTCTGCTAAGAGGTATGGTTTAGCAGTCAAAAACATCTATACAATGAATACATTCAGTGAACTAGATAAACGAAATGTACTACAAGATGTAGACTATGCAATACATAGAGATATTAATAAATTGCCATCTAATGATTTCTATATTAATCAAATACCTATAAACACACGTCAGCTAAACAAAGAATTCATGCTAAAGTATGTACGTTATGACAAGGCAATAGCATACTCTCACCTGTCTTTAAGTGACACACCTCTAATTCCATCCTTATATTCTTTCAATAACTTAGAATTTAAAGATGTATGTGATTACTTTAATGAAAATAGGTTTTTAGTCAAGCCTAGATCCTCGTCTCTAGGAAAGGGTATTACTCTAATACAATCTCAAAAAGAATTAGATGTATATTATTCTATGTTTAAAGCCTACGAATGTATTTTTCAAAAATATATCCCAATTGGATGGGATATTAGGGTTTTAATAATTGGGAAAAAAGTCATTGGAGCTATGAAAAGAAATAAACCTCATAAAGATTCTATTGTCACCAATATATCTCAAGGAGGTGTTGGAGAAAAATTTATACTATCCCCTGAAATAGAAATGCTAGCCCTAGATGTGGCTAATACATTATCTCTAGAATATGCGGGAATAGATATTTTATTTGATTCTAATAATAAACCTTATATTATTGAAGTAAATGCAACTCCACAATTTGATGGTTTCAACAAAGCTTTAAATATTCAAGTAGGGGATTTATTACTAGAATATTTAATATCAACTAAAGATTAACTTTATGAAAAATATACTTTCAATTCATATAAAAGAAGAATCTGTCTCTTTATTTAATAAAGTTTTTAAAAACTTTAAAATAAATTCCAACTTTACTAAATTCAAATTCTTAACATATAGAAATAATACTATATTATTTCAGGGGACACCTTTAGAACAATATGACTTTATTTTTATAGGTTTGACAGGAAAATCTAGAGACCTGGCTCCAATAGTTGTAGAATATATCAAAAAACATAAAATCTCCTTCATTTGCTACGGCCACAAGACTGCAAATCATGCTAAAACCTTTGAAATATATAATTTAGCGTCTAATAATATACCCATCATTCCTTCTTTGATATCTAATGATTATGATGATATTAAAGATTTTGTTGATGAATATAAATTTCCCATAATAACTAAGCCTATCAATGGAAAGCAAGGTCGAGAGATACTACAACACGAATCTATAAACTCAATCTTAGATGCCGTGCAAAAGTCTGAAATTCCCCTAATCATTCAGCCTATGATTCCAAATGATGGAGATTATCGAGTTTGGATATTAAAGGGGAAAGTTATAGGGGTTATCAAAAGAAGTCCTAATTCAGAGAATGAATTCAGATCTAATATTTCTCTTGGCGGAACCGCTCAAGTAGCTAGCCTCCCTGATGAAGTATTAAATATGGCTATCAAATCAGCTCAAATTTTAGATTTAGATATGGCTGGAGTAGATATTATTCAAGATATTAATACCAAGAAGTATTATATTATGGAAGTTAATGCAGCCCCACAATTCAACGGTTTTATGGCAACCACTGGTATTAATTTATTCGAGGTCATCACGAAACACATAATACAAGAAATTGAAGCTAAAAACTAATTATGACAGTTGAAGACATACCAAAACCTTTAGAAGATGATCCCGAAAGAAGACCATTATACCCAGAAAGGCCTTCTTTCTCCGCTGAAAGATTACTATATGAAATAGAACAACTTCAGTCTGGAGACAAACCAAAAGAAATTTTAACTGAAGAGGAGTTCCAAGAAGCTAAAGAGTTTGAAGCTCCTTTTGTGGAGGAATTGGCTAAACTAAGATCCATAAGTATTGATATGAATATACTTTACCCTGAATATTTCGATACTCCTGAGGGACAGGTAATATTAAATGTGATTTATAAGTTTACATCCATAGATAAAACCGCTGATGGGTTTATTGATATTCGACAAAATATACATAATCTAAGGAATTTAGATTCCGATTCTTTAGAGAGGCTTAGAGGAAAAAGTTCAGCTTATAATACCCAAAACACACTAGACAAACTATCTAATCGCATCACCGAGGAAGGTGATTTAGATATAGATGACTTAGATAATCCTGAGAAATTAATGTTTATTAAAAACACTGAGAATTTAAAAAATAAAATTGCAGGTCTAAGAGACTTAAAATCAAGATTAAACCAAGAAATGTCTGGTTTATTTCAAATAGAAGCATCTATTGAAGATAATAATAAAGCTGCAATCCATTATAAAATATCCAGGCTTAAAGATTTGATTAAAAAAGTTAATGAATTATTAGCAGAAGCATTAGAAGACCAATCTATTTTAGATGCTGAGTCAGATTTAAGTTCCCATAAACCTAAAGTTAGGCTAGATAAGTTTAAATATGGAGTTGGTCAGATGAATTCTGAAGGTAATTATGACCAGGTTGATAGTAGATTATTAGAACAGGCTGATGAAATAGCTGAGGCTCATATTAAAATCAATCAAAAAAAGGAATCTATTCTAGCTGAACAAGGACTTGATATAAAGAAAATAGAAAAAGCAACTATAGAACCTGAAAAAGTTAAAGAATATATAGATAGAGTTTTATCAGACTATGGATTATTAAGTGAATATCCTGCTAATACTGATGAAGTAGCTAATAATATTAAACCTCCTGACAATAAATGGAGATGTTATATTAAACCTGGACAAAAAACATTTGAAATTGATAGCAAGAGTAAAACATTATGGATTCCCATAAAAAAACGATCTATAGCTGATGTATTAACAAAAGGAGCTGTACATGAGATTATACATATTATGCAAAGAGAAAATACAGCTGAAATCGACATACCTTTATATACCCATTCTAGTCAAATGGGTGGAAATAGATCAGATCTATTCCAAGAAGGTGGAGCAATGTATTATCAAGATAAAGCATCTCAAGAATTATTTGGATTTGCTAACCCACCATTACCTCATTATTTAAGAACTATGGCTGTTAAGCAAGCTGGGGGAGATTATTTAGCTTGTGTAAAAGCCTATTATAAAAGTTCTATGTCTATAAAACCAGAAAAGGAAAGTGAGAAAGAAGAAGTTCGAATCAAAACACTCACAACTGCTCTTAGTAGTGCTGGCAGACTATTCAGAAATACTCCTGATCTTAATAATAGAAACCCCTCTATTCCCTCAACTAAAGATACCGTTTACCTAGAACAAAAAGCAGTAGTAGAAGAAATTATGACCAATCATCCTGAGCTTCAAAATATAATTCTAGTATCTGGTATGAATTTAGAAACAGCAAAAGAGTTAATCAAATTTGGACGATTAGATTTAAGTACTCTCAGACAACCAGATTTATCTTTTGTCAAAGAATTATGGGAGGAGATGAAAGACAATTATAAACTCGACAATCCCACTCCTGAGCCCCCCACCTCCTAACAATTAGATAGTCTTTTATACTACAAACAATAGACAAAAAATTAAAATTGTGATATCTTTGATATAGTGCATTATTCTATTGTGATTTTATAGCCGAAATAGCTCAGCTGGTAGAGCAACCGCCTTGTAAGCGGTAGGTCGGGGGTTCAAATCCTCTTTTCGGCTCCATAGGAATATCTATGGTATAATGTATGTACATTAGGGCAGATGGCGGAGCAGTCAAACGCATCGGTCTGTAAAACCGACGCCTTTTCAGGCTACGTAGGTGCGAGTCCTACTCTGCCCACCAACTATAATTATTAAATAAAAAATAAAATAATGCTTCTAGTATATATACTAAGTAAAGCTGTAAATATAAATAAATTATTGATAAAAGCTAAGGCGGAAAATATTTTTTTCATAAACACTTAAGAATTTATGGGGAAAATTTATTTGTTACTATTAACTTATATTTTGACCTTAGGACTTAACTTTAATAGTGTAGTAGCACAAAATGTTGTTCCTGAAGAGTCTATTATCTCTTATATATCCGACATTGTTGTAAATATAGATAATTCTATAGATGTAACAGAGCAAATCACATATAATACAGGTCCTGAGAAACGTCGTGGTATTTATCGAGATATAGCTACTATTTCTTCTCAAGAAAGAAGAATGTCTATTGAAAATATTACCGTAAAAGATGAGAAAGGTGATCCTTATGAATTTGAAACTTCTGATTCTAAAGATAGTATCAAGATAAAAATTGGAAATCCAGATATAGCATTTCTTGGGCAAAAAGTTTATATTATAAAATACAAAGCGACAAATGCAATTGCTCAGCTTAAAGACTTAGATGAGATATATTGGAATGTGACTGGTGATGAATGGAATCTTCCTATATACCAAGCAAAAGCTTCAGTAAGATTACCTTATGGGGTTAATGTGATTCAATCAGAATGTTATTATGGCCTTAAAGGAAGTAAAGACAAATGCCAGACATCCTACTATGAAAACATTTATTCATTCAATACTACAGCTGTTCTTAATCCACAGGAAGGTATTACTGTTGCTGTAGGTTTTCCAAAAGGAGTTGTGTCTCAATATTCAGAGTCTAATTTTCAGGAAGATATTACTGTTGTGTCTCAATATTCAGAGTCTAATTTTTTTGACAAATATTGGCGTTGGTTGATTGCTGGAACCTTGCCAATATTAACTCTCATATTTTCTTTATTAAATTGGCATAAAAAAGGGCGTGATGAGCGTGGTACAGGGATAATAGTGCCCCAATATGATGCTCCTGATAATCTCACACCTATAGAAGTTGGTACTATTGCTAAAGAGAAGTTAGATAATAGTGATATTTCTGCTGAGATAATTTATCTTGCAACTAAAGGATATCTTAAAATTCACCAAATGGAAGAGCGATTTGTTGGATTAATAAAATTCACTGACTTCGAACTTACAAGACTAAAAGATTTCTCTACTCTTCCAAACGATTTTGATCAAAAGCTGTTGAATAGTTTATTTAATACTCAACCTAATACAACATACCTTAACTTAAAGGCTATATTTCAAGGTCGTAACCCTGTTGTTGAAACTCATCCTATTAGTCAATATCAATCTATAAAACTTTCTAGTTTGAAAGATGTATTCTACCGAAATGTGGAAACTATAGTGACTTCAGTTCTAGATTCACTCCTAAACAAAGGTTATTACAGAAATTTAGGACAAATAAAAAATAGTTTGGATATATTTTCAATGATTGTGATATCAGTATTTGCTTCTTTATTTATTGGTGGTATTTTAGGATTTTTACTTTTTAAAGACAACCCGTTCCCATTGATAGTAGGAATATTCTTTTCAATTATAATCTATAATCTAATATATAACTTTAGTTCTTCAAAAACAAAAAAAGGAGCCATAACAAAAGAGTATATTCTTGGTCTTAAAGAATATCTACAGGTCGCTGAAAAGGACCGTATTAAATTTCACAATGCCCCAGAAAAAAAGCCGGAGGTTTTTGAAAAACTTTTACCCTATGCAATGGTTTTAGGAGTTGCCGATATTTGGGCAAAAGAATTTAAAGAAATATATACAATGCCTCCGACTTGGTATTCAGGAAACTCTAGAACAACTTTTAGCACAATTACTCTAAGCCAATCAATGAACAATTTTAGTTACTTCGCAACATCTTCTCTAATGTCATCGCCCAACACTAGTGATAGTAGTAGCGGCTCATCTGGCAGTGGATCATCTGGTGGAGGCGGTGGCGGAGGAGGTGGCGGAAGCTGGTAATAAAGACATAGTTTAAAATAATATATTTGCAAAATATTTTATTTTGTGTATAATATGTTAGTGTTTAATTTTTATGGGTGCATAGCTCAGTTGGTAGAGCAGAGGCCTTTTAAGCCTTTGGTCGGTGGTTCGAGCCCACCTGCACCCACATTTTTATTTAGAAATAAATATTTTAGAGATACTTCCTATACAAAAAAATAAAATATATGTTATAATTATCTTAATCTATATTTTATATGACAATCAAAATACATACAGATGGAGCTTCTAGAGGAAATCCTGGACCAGCTTCTATAGGAGTTGTAATAGAATTACCAGATGGAGAAGTTAAAACTTATCATCAATCTCTTGGTATTGCTACCAATAATTATGCTGAATATCAGGCCATTATTGTAGCTCTAGAAAAAGCTAAATCTTTAGTTGGGAAAACCAATTCCAAAAAATACTTTATAGAGCTATATCTTGACTCAGAGTTGGCTCAAAAACAATTGACAGGTATTTATGAGCTAAAAGACGAGGCTATTCAAAAAGCTTTTATAAAAATTTGGAATCTGAGAATTAAATTTGCATCAGTAGATTTTATTCATATTCGGAGAGAATTCAATAAGCAAGCAGATGCTCTAGCCAATAAAGCTTTAGATGAAATTTAACATAAATATATGAATAGAAATATACAAAAAATATTTGCTTGGACTCTTATCTTATTATTCTTTATAATAGCTCCAGCTCTTGTACTATATAGTATGGGATATCGTTTAAGCAAAGATAGCGATGATGGTTCAATTTTAACAAGCACTGGCGGAATCAGAATTAACACCAGAATAGCTTATGAAATTAACATTAATGATAAATTTGAATCTAAAAGCCCTTTACTCAAAGTCGGATTAGCTCCACAAGATTTAAATGTTGTATTATCTATTCCAGGATATCAGTCATGGTCTAAGAAAATATCTATACAACCTTCTTTAGTTCAGTTAATAAGTGAAGTAACTCTATTCCCAGAAAAACCTAAGTTAGAGAATTTTACAGATATATCATCAGCTCGCAATATAAGCAGAGTTCCTGATGCAGGATCTGTTCTTTATACTTCTTACATTCCTAAGGAATCTGGTCTTTGGCTACTTAATTTGGACACAAAGCTCCGTAAAAGAATTACTGACAGTATAAACTTGGGAGGCGTAGAAAATCAAGATTACTCAGACTTTGTTTGGGATACTACAGGTAAAACACTTAGCTTTAAAACCTCCCTTAATAATATTTTCCAATACTTTGTAGTAATTAATGTTGACACTAATCCTACACTATTTAATATTACCAATCTCATCCCTGTTGCTGACACAGTAGCAAATCCAGTTAAGATTGTAAGTTTAGATACAGACAGACTATTTTTCACACAATCTGGATTATTGTATGAGATTAAACAACAATTCAGTACTATATCCGAACCCCTTGTAGGGAGTATTGATAAATATACTTTCATAAATAATGCTCTTTATTATACTTCTAATAAAGATATCTCCAAAAATCTGGTTCGTATATTCAATGTAGATACTAAACAAAGTAATGCTATAGATATACCTGAAATTAATATAAGTAAAATTTTTGTAAGCCCTAATCAAGGACATATTATACTTATAGACGACAAGCAAAAAGCTTGGCTTAAAGCTCTCGGAGCTCAAACTCCAGAATTCAATCAAATTTCAGACCTTGAGATAAAAGACATACAATTTAGTATAGATTCTAGAAAAGCACTTCTAAAGGGTGAAAATACCATTTCAAATCTATATCTAGACACGATTGAGGGATATAAATCTAGAATTGAAGGAGATTTTGATATTCTATACACTTCTGAAGATAAAATATCTAAATCAGAATTCTGGGAACCTAATTCTGAATATATAATATTTATTGAGAATAATAACCTTAAAGTAGTAGAATCTGATACTCGTAGTAACATTAATATCTATCCCTTGCTAGATAATACCCAAAACTTTATTTCAATTAGAATTAATAATGATGCTAGAACTCTAATTAGCAACGCCGAAGATAAATTACAATACTTCCAATTTCCAATTAGAACTCCCTTGATTAATTTTAACAATTAGAAATAAATAAAAATTACATCAAAATAAAAAAAGAGGGTAAACCCTCTTTTTTTATTAGTACAATTTATCGTTTTGCCCACTGTGGAGACTTTCTTGCTTTTTTAAGTCCTGGTTTCTTTCTTTCTTTAACTCTAGGGTCACGAGTTAGATAATTATTATCTTTAAGTTGTTTTTTTAAAGTTTCATCATATTTAACTAATGCTCTAGATAGACCTAATTGTATAGCATCAGCTTGTCCGTTCACACCGCCTCCAGTTACTTTTACAGTAATATCAAAGTTTTCTACACCCAGTACAGATAAAGGTTTAGCTACATTGTTTTGATGATCAGTTAAGTCAAAGTATTCCTGTAGAGATTTATCATTTACTATAATGCTGTGCTCTTTTTTACGAGATAAAGTTACTCTAACCCTAGCTGTAGCAGCTTTTCTTCGTCCTACTCCTTCATAATAATACTTTGCTTTGGTTGTAGTAGTTGTGGCCATAAATTATTTAGTTATATCATTCTTATGTAATACAAGTCTAGCTAACATTTTAGCTCTTAGTCTATTTTTGGGAAGCATACCATATACAGCCTTCCTCAAAACTTCAGTTGAGTCTTTTGCCATTTGCTTATCAGCAGTAATTGATTTAATTCCACCAGGATAACCTGTATGTCTATAGTATGTCTTAGAAGCGATCTTGTTAGGATGTATAGATAATTTATTGGTATTATAGACAATAACTTTAGCTCCTCCATCCACATGATATTCAAAATTAGCTGAGTTTTTACCCATTAAAAGAGTAGCTACTTCAGTAGCTAGATTTCCTAATCTTTTATTATCTGCATCAATGGTAATAATTTCTCTCTGCATATTATATTACTTAACTAATTCAATGATAGACATTTTACTGACATCACTTTTTCTAATAGGAGCCTTAATAATTCTAGTATACCCACCCACTCTATCTGCATAATTGGGTGCAATTTCATCAAATAATTTATGTGTAGCTCCTTGAGTCAAAAATCTAAGAACATATCGCCTAGAAGCTAAAGAACCTTTTTTGGCATGGGTAACCATTCTTTCTACAAATACCTTTAAAGCTTTTGCTTTTGCTTCTGTGGTAGTAATAGCTCCACGAGTAATCAAATCATTAGATAAAGTACGCAGAAGTGCTTTTCTTTGCTCTCTATTTCTTCCAATCTTATGTAACTTATTTCCCTTATTCATAATCGTGTGATCCTGTTAATGTTTTGCATTGTACCTTATTTTTCGTATTTATGCAATAGTAATATCATATTTCGCTATTTGGTCTGCTAGTTTTTTTAAAGCATTAGCTGAAACTCCATTGATTGATAATAAGTCTTCTTTGGTAAACTGAGCTAATTGAGCAATATTCTTAATTCCAGAAGTCTCTAAAGCTTTAATGGTTCTTTGAGATAAATCAAGAGTTGAAATTTTAATACTTGAAGTTTCAATGTCTGGAACTACTTTTTCTTCTTTAACTTCTTCTATCTTGGCGCCAGAAGAAGTTAAAGCATTAAACTGCTCTACCAAAATAGCAGCAGATTTTTGAATTACTTCTAATGGAGTAATTGTACCATCAGTTTTAATATTAAATACTACTCTATTATAGTTGGTTTTATCTCCAACTCTAGTATCCTCTACATCATAAGAAACTCTAATTACTGGAGTAAAGATTGAGTCTACAGCAATTATTCCGACTTCTCCTTGTATGTTTTGATCTATATCTTTTCTAAACCCAAATCCATTTTCGATTATTAATTCCATTTCAATCTTAGCATCTTTACTGGTCAAAGTTAGAATAGGTGTCTCAGGATTAACTACAGTTACTCCTCCGGGCAACTTTAAATCTGCTCCAGTTACAACTTTAGAACCCTGTGCCTTTAAAGTTATAAGGGTTGGTGAATCTATAACAGCGTCGAATCTTAAAGCTTTAATATTAAGCGTAATGTCTAAAATATCTTCTAAAACATTAGGAATGGTAGTAAATTCATGACTTACGCCTTTAATACTGTATCTGGTGACTGCAACCCCTTCTAATGAAGACAACATAACTCGTCTTAATGAATTAGCAATTGTAACTCCATAACCAGGATTAAGAGGTTCAATAGCATATAAGGCCTGAGAGGGGCTAATTTCTTGTACTAGTACAGGTGCTTTTGCAAGGATAATATGATTAGACATAAGATTATTTGATTATTATTATCGTGAATAATACTGAATCACTAGGGCAATATCAAAGTTTTGACTCAACTCTTCTACTCCAGGGGTATGTGCGACTTCGACAGTTTGACTTTTTTTATCTAGTGTCAACCAAGACGGAAGATCTGAATCTTTTAACTTGTCTTTATATTCAGCAACCAATTTTGATTTAGTAGATGAATATGTAATAACATATCCAGGCTTAACAATAAAGCTAGGAATAGTGACTTTTTTACCATTAACTAAAATATGTCCGTGAGAAATCATTTGTCTAGCCTGTTCTCTGGTATATGCCATATTAGCTCTATACACAGCATTATCTAGTCTTGTTTCTAAAATCCTTAACAAAGCAGTTGGAGTAGGCTCAGAATCAGCTAAAGCTTTTTCATAAAATCTTCTAAATTGCTTTTCACGAAGTCCATATACATACTTAACTTTTTGCTTTTCTTGCAACTGCTTTCCAAATTCAGAGGCTGATCTACGCCTCTTTGCACCATGAACTCCAGGAGCTTTGGCTAACTTTTCATCAGTAATTTTAACTTCTGGAAAGATTCGCTCCCCAAATTTTCTACAAATTTTAACTTTCTTACGACTATACATATTCTCTTATAAAATCTATTATACTCTTCTTGGTTTACGAGGACGAACCCCATTATGTGGTACAGGGGTTAAATCCTTAATAGACATAATGTTAAGACCAGATCCAGCTAAACCTCTAATGGACGCCTCTCTACCTGGTCCCACACCCTTTACAACAACTTTAATGTCCTGTAATCCGGTTTTTTTAACCTTCTCTACCACCGTTTTAGCCACCATAGTAGCAGCATAAGGGGTGGCTTTCTTGGCACCCTTAAATCCAAGAGCACCCGAGGATGACCATGCTAAAATGTTACCAGACAAATCTGCTAGAGAAACCATTGTATTATTGTAAGTTGAAACAATATAAGCAGTACCTCGAGAAACTTTTTTCTTCGAAGACGTTTCTTTCACTCCCATTTTTAATGAAGATACTGAATCTCCTTTTTGTGCTACACGCTTCTTTCCCATATAAAAAACTCCTTAATAATTATGTCTTCTCAACTTTTCTTCGTCCACTTCCCATGGTACGAACTACATTACCTCTGATAGTCCTAGAGTTAGTCTTGGTTCTACCTTTTATAGGTAGTTTTTTTGTATGTCGACTTCCTCTATATGAATTAATGTCTTTTAGTCTCTTTATGTTATTAGCTACCTCTCGTCGAAGATCTCCTTCAATTTTATAGTTTTTCTCAATACATTCTTTTAATAAAGCTACTTCTTTTTCATCTAACTCCTTAGCTTTTTTATAAGGATCAACTCCTGTCATAGCCAATACTTTTTTAGAACGAGTAAGCCCAACACCATAAATATAAGTCAAAGCTATTTCAACGTTTTTATAATCTGGAATGACAACTCCTGCAATTCTTACCATAATTTAATATATCTTATATTATCCTTGTCTTTGCTTGTGGCGCGGACTGGCCTCACAAATAACACGAATTACTCTCTTTCGCTTAATAACCTTACACTTATTACATCTTTTCTTAACTGAAGCTTGAACTTTCATATAGTATCTTAATTTCTCCTAGTAATTCTACCCTGAGTTAAGTTATAAGCACTCAACTCAACTGTCACCTTATCTCCTGGCAAGACCTTGATATAATGCATACGCATTTTACCAGATAGATGAGCTAAAACTTCTGACTTGTTTTCTAATATAACACGAAAGCTGGTGTTTGGCAAGACTTCACTGACTGTTCCTTCTTGGATTAGGAGGTTTTTTGAGTTCAAATCTTGACTTTCGGGCATAAGTTATACAACTCTATATAAATAATATACCTTTAATTATATTACCTTTATATTATTTTGTCAATAGTATGTACAGCATTATTTTGTGTTGCAAGTATAATAACAGATTAGCAAAAAGTAGAGGCTGATTATGGTTACAGGTAGACCTGTTATAGTATAGGAGTGTTTTAACTTTATTTAAAAAAGAATTAGAAAATATATTTGGTATAAATGTGTATATTTTATTTCAGGCTACGGATATATTTTATACTACGGCCTATTGATCAAAAAATATTTATAGACACTTCTCTACTCTCTGCTTTTGCAGCCCAAATACTAATTATCTTATTATTTGGATTAATTCCAATTTTATAGTTATTTCCACTAGGATCTTTTGGTACATATGAAAGATATTGAGGAATCAAAGTACCTAAGTCAACACATTCTGAGCTGATAACTTGACCACATATTTCCTTATACGATCCCAAAACTATTCCAGCAGGATAATCTCCAGAGTTCCTAGTAGCATATAATTCTAAGGCTTGCTGTATATCTGTTATGTCTTTTTGTCTATTTAGATCTCGACTTTGTGCTAGACGTAGATTAGGATTAATCAGAGTAAATGCTATTGATGCTAATACTCCTATTAATGTCATTCCTAGGAGTATCTCTAGCAAAGTAAATCCTTTATTTTTTATTTTCATATTTATCTCTAATTGTAATAGATTGATTATATTCTTATTATTTTAATTTGTCAAAGCTTTATATAAAAATAAAATACCCTTCCTTCTCCTTCTTAACTCTGTTAGTGTAAAGGGGGGTAAGAGTACTTTATTTGTCTCTGTTTCTGACAAACTCTTTATATATTTCGAGATTGCCAGAAACTAGATATTCTCATCTAATCTTTGGCTAACGCCTTTTTATTTTTGCCAAAGGTGCATTATTTGTGAATATTATTTTGTTTTTATTTTAATTAAACGATTTTTATATTAGTTTGTATTTATAATTGTAAAGATTAGAGCAAGAATTCAATCACAAGTATTTATATAACCTTATTAAAATTTTATACTTGTGATTGTAATATTACTCTATTGTCCTTACTATATATAGTTTATCAGAGTAAGGAATTGTATACTAGAGAAGTTATCCACAATTACTTAATCTGATCTAGGATGTATCTCATTGAATTTTGTGATGAAGCCATTAAAATATAGTTCTGATAACTTGACACATCTATTGAGTCTGTTGGTGAGGTGTAATTATAATAATAATTTTCAAAGATTTTACCAGAGTTATTAGTAATAGTTGATTTTTTAATCTGTGGATCATTAACTATTCTAGATGGAATATTAATTGAAAATCCAGATAAATCACGAGGAATGAAATTGGACCAATTATCTACAAAAGTTTTAGTGTTCTGGTCTGATGCCAGCTCTAATACTGCTACTAATTTATATACTCCCTGCTGATTATAAGCATATAGTCCATAGTTTTTAATTGTTTCAATAGAAGGGATTGTTATTCCTAGTACATCAGCAATATCTATTAAGCTGACAGGATTATTATTTTTTGTTAAGTTTAATTTAATTAAAGCGTCACTTTTATCCGTTAACACAGATGATGCAGTCACACGAATTGACTCAGAATCAATAAAAGATATATTTACTTCTGAATTTTGTGTTAATGGAGAATTAAAGTTTGAACTGGGCTCTGCGTCTGAAGAATCATCTGTTGATGTATCGGCATCAGTTATAACATCAGTATTAGTAGTTATATTTGTATCATTTTTCTTATCTATATTAAAATAAAGGTATACACCTCCACCAATTAATCCAAGCAGGGCAAAGACTGTTATAAGTGAAATTAATCTTTTAGCTGATGGTTTAGAATTAACTTCTTTAACATTCTCTTGTAAATTAAAGCCATTAATATCTAGTTGTGTGGCTGGAGAGGTTACTGTTTGAGTATTAGTTGGATTGGAAGCTGGAATTTTATTTACTAAATTATTATCTAAGGGTAAATCTATACTATCATCTAAGGCTGAAAATCCTGATTTCGTTGGGATAGATATTTTGCTTTGTGAATCAAGACTATTACTCGGATTTATAGCAGGAGCAGGAGCAGGAGCAGGAGCAATATTCATATTACTCCAAGAATAATTAGATTGTGTTTTAGCATCTATATTACCAGCTGGAATATCTTTTTTTTCTACTGTAAGTTTTGTATCTATAGTATTTGTTGAGACAGCATTGCTATTAATATCTGGCCTAGCCTGTACAAAATTACCAGCTTGCTGTAACCTGTCTTGAGGATTAGATTTAATAAGTGCTAAATCTGTTTTGAGAGTTCTTAAACTTCCTGGGATTTGATTTTGATTTTGATCTGCCATAGTTTTATAATTTATATATTTAATAATTATTCAAGATAAGGGATTAAGGTTATTCTACCATCTGCATCAACTTTTTTAATTTTAACTTTTATAACTTGATTTAATTGTAGCACATCTTCTACATTATTTATATGTTTATCTGAAATTTCAGAAATATGTATAAGACCATCTAGACCCGCCTTAATATTTACAAAAGCTCCAAATGGCATAATTTTTACTACTTTTCCTTCAAATATTTCTCCTTCTTTTGGCTCATATACTAAATCCTCTATCCATTCTTTGGCTCGGATAACCTGAGCAACATCCTGACCAGTTATAAATACTTGGCCATCATCTTCTATATCAATTTTTACCCCCGTCTCATCAATAATTCCATTAATAATTTTACCTCCTGTTCCAATAACTTCTCCAATTTTCTTGGGGTTAATCATAAAGAATTTAATTTTAGGAGCATATTCTGAAACCTGAGTACGAGCTTCTGCAATCACATTCTTTATCGTGTCAAGAATAGTAAGCCGAGCTATTTTAGCCTTTTCCAAAGCCTCTTTTATCATAGCAATAGACATTCCCTGACCCTTAATATCCATTTGTATTGCATTAACTCCATTGCGCGTTCCTGCAACTTTAAAGTCCATTTCACCAAAATGATCTTCTGGGCCTTGAATATCTGTTAAAATCTTATATTTACCATTCTGCTCTACAATACCCATAGCGATTCCAGCTACAGGTTCAATAATAGGAACTCCTGCTACTAAAAGAGCTAAAGTTGAAGAACACACACTAGCCATAGAAGATGATCCATTGGAACCCAATACCTCAGTTACAATACGAATTGTATAAGGAAATTCAGATATCGGAGGTAAAACTCCTTCCAAAGCTTTTTCAGCTAAAGCTCCATGCCCAATTTCTCTTCTACCAGGCCCTCTTAATTGCCTAACCTCTCCTACGGAAAAGGGTGGAAAATTATAATGATGCATAAATCGCTTTTTGATTTCATCTTTCATTTCATCAATAATTTGAGCTTCTCCTGGAGAACCCAAAGTAAGAACAGATAGAGTTTGTGTACTGCCACGATTGAATAATCCCGATCCATGTACTCGAGGCAATATATCAACTTCTCCACTTAATTCTCTAAGCTCATCAACAGCTCTTCCATCTGGGCGCTTTTCTTGTTCAATAATATTTTGCTTAAATATAGAATTTAATTCTTGATCCAAAGTATGCTCTACTAAATCTCTGTGATCTGGATAAGCTTGATTGAGTTCGGTTAATAATATATGATGCGCCTGTTTAGTAGAAAAAGCATCTCCATATAATGCAGGCTCTAATCTTCCTTGAATCAAAGATTTTATACCTCTTACAATCTCGATATTAGATTCTGAAACAACAGCCTTTCTTTTAGACTTACCCATTTCAGAAATAATAGTGTTTTGAAATTCTATTATTTTATTAATTTCTGAGGTTACTGCTTCAAAAGCTTTTAGTATAGTCTCTTCAGGAATTTGCTTACCTCCAAACTCCATCATAACTAATCTTTCATCAGCATTAAGTGTAATAATAGTATCAAAATCTCCCATTTCTCTTTGTTCAAAGGATGGATTAACAATAATTTCCCCCTTAACCGAAGCTACTCTCAAAGCTGCCACCGGTCCATTCCAAGGAATATCTGATATAGACAAGGCTAGAGAAGCCCCAAACAAAGCTACCGCATCTGGGTCATTTCTTTCATCTAGAGATAATGTTGTTACAATAACTTGTATTTCATTGCGAATAGATTGGTCAAAAAAAGGTCTTATAGCACGATCCACCAGACGCCCAGTCAATATAGACTCATCACTAGGGCGCCCCTCGCGCTTTACAAAACGACTGCCCTTAATTTTACCATTAGCATAGAATTTTTCTTGATAGTCGACAAAAAGAGGCAGATAATTAGAACCCACCGGTTTATCCGACATTACCACAGTTACCAGCACTGTTGTCTCTCCAAGAGAAACAAGAACAGATCCATCAGCTTGATTAGCAAGCCTACCTGTTTCTATTTTTAGTATTTGTCCAGCTATTTGTGTTTGATATGTTTTGAAGTTCATATAAAGTTAGGTGTTTTTTAAGCCCTAATACCAAGCTCTTTCACTGTCTTTTCAAATAAACTCAAGTCTGTCTTTTTAAGATAGGCTAAAAGTTTTTTTCTCTGAGAAACCAAATGTATCAAACCTTTTCTAGAGTGAAAATCCTTGCGATTTACTTTTAAATGCTCGGTCAAATAAAGGATTCTTTCTGTAATTAGAGCAATTTGAACAGATGTTGAACCATCATCATTTTCATGAATTTGGAATTTATTAATAATCTGTCCTTTTGAATCTGAATTTAACATAAATTAAATATATTACCTTAGTAGTTGTTAATAATAATAATATCATAACTTGAACTATATTGCAAGAGAACTATTCATAAACTAAAAACTCCCCAGATATATTATAAGGAGAGTTTTTAGAAGTGATAAATAAAAGATTATTTAGACCACTTAGACTTGCTGGCATTCCATGCTCCGATACCTCCACGAGAGATTTTGAAAGCCATAGCCTCAACATTAGTTTTGGCGTCAAACGGAGTTACCCATTCATGACCCATTTGTCTTAAAGTTCCTGCCCAAGTTCCTCGAATAAACTGTCCACAACCAGAAGCAGTAGAGTTTTTATTCTTAGCTAGAGCATTACCTCCAGACTCTGCCTTGATAATTCTAGTCATCAAATCAGCATCAACTGAGTATTTAGCAGCCATCTCAGGCACATAATCATAACATGAACCTTGTGCTGGGATATTGCTTAACTCGGCTTCTACTGAAGCATAGAAAGAAGTTTTACTTTGTACTGTTACTTGTTTTGGCTGAACTTGTTTAGGTTTTTCTGGCTCAGGTTTAGGGGTTATGATAGTTTCAACTGGATTAACTCCATTTATAACTGAGTTGATTGAATCTAAATCAAATGAACTTGCAACAACTGGTTGAGTGTTTGTTGGAAATACTCCCGTAACTCCAACAATTAAGGCCATCACAATATATAATATATCCATTAACTAGGACAACTGATAACTTCTCTCAAACTTCAGTCAAAAACAGTGTAGACAAATATAAAAAGGGTCTTATATTTGAGAGATGGAAAAGATAATATCATAAAATTGACAAAATGTCAATATGTTAGTACAATGTATTACATAAGCCGAGGTGGTGGAATTGGTAGACACGCATGCCTTAGGAGCATGTGCTTATAGCGTGGGGGTTCAAGTCCTCTCCTCGGCACCAAGAGAAAAGAAGCAATGAAGTTAAACCAAAATAAAAATACTTTATATTATAATCTTTAATATACTATTCATTAAAATACTTTTTATTCCAGCATTATCAAGAGTGCTGGATATAACTGAGAGTCCTAAATTGTGTGCAATAATATCAACTTTAGTCTTTTTTGTGTCAAGAATATTTGGACTATTAAATGAAGGAATTTTAAAAGATATTTTAATCGCATCTTTTATTATAACCCCCATAATATTCCTTATTCATTGGGCATATTTTGCATTATTATATAGATTTAATGACACCATTTTTGTATCTTTATTAATCATGGCTTTAGGAATTCTCTTTTTACCTTTATAAACACTAACTATCGTTAATTATAAGGTTCTTCTTTTTACCTTGCTTTTTTATTAAAATTTCTTTATACTAAATATAATATTGTATACAATAATTAATATGGCTACAAAAAAACTAATTCAGGTAGATAGTGTGTCCAAGTATTTTAACTTGCAGAGTAAGAACAATAATCGCTCTGGTGGACAGATGGATGGATTTCAGTCTTTCAAGACCACAGCCAATCCTGTACTAAAAAATATTACTCTGGATATTGATCAAGGTGAGTGGATTGGTATTATTGGTAAAAATGGTAGTGGGAAAAGTACTTTTTTGAAACTTTTAGCTGGTATTCATAATCCAGATCAAGGTAGTGTCAAAGTTGATGGCTCTGTTTTGCCCTTCTTTGGACCTGATGAAATACTACATCCCGAAGGAAGGGCTGAAGATGCAGTTTTGGTTAAGGCTTTACAAGTTGGATTGCCAAGAGAAGATATTAATAAAATTTATAATAATATTATCAATTTCTCAGAATTACACGACTTTACTTCTCAAAAGATAAAATTCTTATCTACTGGTATGAAAACCAGACTTATTTTGGGTCTAATTCTTAATATTAATGCTGATATTTATCTTTTTGATGAAATTCCTGCTACTACTGATGCTAATTTTCAAACTAAAGTTAATAATCGACTACAAAAATTAAAAAGAATGGGTAAAACCGCTATTATTGTTAGCCATAATATGGATGAAATTCAACAACATTGTAATAAATGCATTCTGCTACACAAGGGTGAGTTAGTAGCTTATGATGATACTAATACTATTTTGAGATTATATAATCAAATGTAAATTTTTAATCCTGTAATAATTTATCAATTTCGTGTCTAAATCCTTTGATAGTTCTAAAATCACGATAAATAGAGGCAAATCGGATATATGCTACTTCGTCAAACATTTTTAAGTGCTTCAAAACTGTATCCCCAATTTGTTTGGTAGAGATTTCTTTAGGATCTTTTTTGAATAAATCCACTTCAATTTTGAGTATAAAGTCTCTAATTTTATCTTGGGTGAAAGGTCTTTTGTGTAGTGATATGGATACTGCTTTTAATAATTTTTCTGTGCTATATCTTTCTTTAATTCCTGATTTTTTGACTACCATTACATCTAGGACCTCTCTTGTCTCAGCTGTAGTAAAACGATAATTACATTTCTCACAAATTCTTCTCCGTCTGACTATCATATCATCCCGTGAAAGCCTAGAATCAGTAATACGAGTGTCTATATGTGAGCATTGTGGGCATTTCATTTTGATTTTGAGCTAGGTTTTTTGGCTGTAGGTTTTAGAAAAGGAAAGAATACAATTGGCAGAATAGTCCAGAAAATTTGAAAAGATTCTTTCCTAAATAAAGACTGTTCGATTACATTTAAAATTGACTTATCTTGAGTTTTGATTACACTTAAAAGATTGACAAGAAGTAAACCTACCACTGAGACCCCGAATATTAAATTTTTCCATAATGGTTTTTTAGCAATACTAAGATTAGAGGCTATTGCTGAACTTTGTAATGTCCAATTTGTAATCAAAGTTAAAACTAAAAACAGGACTGCGTCTCCTGGTAAATTACCAATTTTTGATATTTCCCAAGGATATAGAGTAGAAAGAACCTGGGTAATATATAGAGAAATAGCTAGTATAAAAATATCTTTAACACCTTTTTTATAGATGTATAAAGACAATCCAATAACTAAGATTATACTAATAAATAAGTCTCCTGAGATTGAGCTGAAAGTCACTTTATCAAATAAAGGTTCTAATGTGTCCATATTTTTATATTTAAATCATATGTATAATTATATCACATTCCTTCAGATTGCAAGTCTTTTAATAATTGCTGTGCACGTCGAGAAATATTTCTAGGAGTAATAATTCTGACCGTCACATACATATCTCCATAGCCTCTACCTTGTAAATGGGGCATTCCTTTCTCACGAAGTCTGAAAATTTCTCCTGACTGAGTTTGTTTAGGAATTTTTAAATTCAATTCTCCGCCCAAAGTCTCTATATCCAGATTACCTCCTAATACTGCTGTCGTATAGACTATATCTTGAGTTAAATAAATATCATCGCCTCGTCTCTCAAACTTTTTATGAGTTTTGACTGAGATATGAATATAAATATTTCCATTTGTACCACCATAAGCAGCAGCCTCCCCCTCACCTCGCATTTCTAGGGTCTGCCCATTAGCAATACCTTTTGGAATCTCGATTTTTATAGACTTTTTTTGTCTCTTGACACCTGTTCCTTGACAGCTTTTACAATTAGATTCTGGAATTGTACCCTTGCCCTGACAAGCACTACAAGTAGCTCTCTGATTAAAATTACCAAGCATAGTTCTCACTTGTTGCTCCACATAACCATTACCTCGACAAGTTGGACATTGTTTGGTTTTTTTATTCTGAGCTCCTGTCCCATCACAAGCATCACAAGTTGAATTAATATCTAAATCTATAGACTTTGAAATACCAGTATAGGACTCTTCTAGACTAATATCTACAGCTAGTTCAATATCTCTACCTCTAGTCTGTCTTCTGGAACCACTTCTACCTCCACCGAATACATCTGAGAACACATCTTCAAAACCTCCTCCACCAAAAGAGAATCCTGCTTGCCCAAAAACATCATCAAAAGAAAATCCCTGAGCGCCACCACCAAAACCAGAGAATCCACCAGCACCTCCAGCTTGTTGATAATTGGATCCAAATTGATTATATTGTTGACGCTTTTGAGGATCACTAAGTGTCTGATAAGCCTCATTTACCTCCTTAAACTTAGCCTCATCTCCACCCTTTTTATCAGGATGATGGGTATGAGCTAATTTACGATAAGCTTTTTTGATTTCAGCATCACTCGCATCTTTGGAAACCCCTAATATTTCATAATAATCCCTTGCCATTGCAATTATATTTAATTGTTTTATACAAGATATTATACAATATTAGCACTAATCTGTGAAGAGTGCTATTTTAAATCCTACCAGCTTAAAGTCTCTTTTTCTATATTTTGTTTACTAAAATTAATAAATTTAGATTTAATAGTATTGGTATGAATTATACTGATCATTATTCTAATACTGAATTGAAGAATACCGACAAATGGTAAAAAGGTGAAGAATAGTGAAAAAGATACAATAGCTCCCCAAATAGGACCACTCATCCAAGGGGTAAGGAATTTGTTACCATAATTAACTAAGGCCTGAGTGATTGGAGTATTGGATGTAAGATTGAGTTCAAATTTTCTTCCTAATTCGTCTACTTGTTGCTTTATAATTTCATCTCGATTGATATTGTTTAAATTTAAGTTCTGAGAATCTATTTGCTCTGAAATATAATTTCCAACTGAAATGTTAGGATTAAAATTTGGAGCAACCTGATTTAATAAAGGCATCCAAGCTTGTATTTGATTGCTTAAAAATGATTCTGCCAAAAATATACCCCTAGGGTTGGTTTTAAGAGTATTTCCATAAATAAACACTGAGCTTAATAACATTAGCCAAACAACTATTCCTTTAGTATGAGGTAAAATTATGGTCTTAATCCTAAATTTAATATGATCAACTGAACTTTCTTTAATATCATTAATTGTCTTGAATAAAATTTGTATACCTATCACTAAAACAAGTCCTATAATTAAAGCTGTGATTGTATCAAATAAAAAACAGGTCAAGGCCAGTGGCAAAATTTGTATTAGTATCAACTTGATAATACTTAGGGGCATTTTGTCTATACAAATATACCAACTCAATGTTGAAATATACATAATCCCTAATAATCCTGCCAAAATAATACCATTTAAAATAGCGATATGCCCTAATGTAGTCATAAGCATAATAAATACGGTTGCCCAAAGTAATAGTATTATACCGAATTCTATTATAATAATTTTTTTGTTATGCATATATTTTATCTTGAAAATTGTTTTTCGAACCAGTCTTTGTCTAATTGTACCATAGTTGGCCTTCCATGACAGCAGGCAAAACCAAAATTAGTTTTAGAAACATCTTTGATTAAAGCTTCTATTTCTTGTTGGTTAATACTATATCCAGCTTTGATAGCTGATTTACAGGCTATAGTCTTTAGCAATTCTATTCTTAATTCTGACAATTCTATAGTCTGACCTCTGTCTTGGATTTGAGCGATGAGGGTTTTTATATGCTCTTCTACTTTTTGAGTTTCAGCTAAAAAATTTGGTAAGGCTCTAATTATAATCTCACTAGCTCCAAAGTCGTCTACTTCAAAGCCTGGTAATTCAGCTAATATTTCAATTACTAAATCTTTTTGAGATTGAATTACACTAATTGCTATTGGGAATAATAGGACTTGAGAAGAAATATTAGAGTTTTGATTCATCAATTGTTCCAAAATAACTTTCTCATGTACTGCATGTTGGTCTAAAATCATTATTCCGTTTTGATTGGGATAGACTATATAAGTGTCAAAAATATGTAAGAAATTAGGTTTTTGTGTTTCAGCTTCTAATAACTCTCTAAAGTTTGGTTGTATGTTATGAAAATTATATTGATTTTTTGGTATTTGTTTGGGAGCATATTGAGCTAAATTCATCTCGGTGACTTGAGGCTTATTATATGTTTTGCTAGGGTGATTATACGGCTTAAAGTTATAGTTTTTAGTATTGGATGTATTGGTGCTTGAATTGATTGATATTTTATTAGATTGAGCAGTTTGTGGTTTTAAGACCACTTCAAAAGCAGATTTTTGTAAAGTATCACGAATTAAATACTTGATAGTCTGAAAAATATCTCTATCATCTATAAATTTTACTTCAGTTTTCCTTGGATGAACATTCACATCTAGTTCAGTTGGAGGGATAAAAATAGATACAAAAGCAAACGGATAATGACCCACTTCTAACATAGTGTCAAAACCTTGTTGAATAGCTTTATTTATGAGAGGTTGCATAACAGGGCGATTATTGATAAAAATATGATATTGAGGTGATTTTTTAGAAATTCTAGGATGTCCAATATAACCTATGGCTTTGATATTATGTTTCTGGGAGTCCAATAATAACAAGTATTCTGGGTTTTTGATTTTTAGTATATTAACAGTTCTAGTGAGCAAGTCACTAGCTTTTACATTGATTAATTCACGATTTTGAGATTGATAAATAAAAGTAATATTTGGATTAGCTAAAGCAATTTCCTCTATAATTTTGGTAATATGGGCTAGTTCGGTAACATTACTTTTAAGAAACTTTTTACGGGCGGGAACATTGTAGAATAGATTCCTTATCGTTATATTTGTACCAGTATTAGCCTTGGATATTGCTTTTATTTCTTTTATATGAGGATTATAAAAATAGCCAGTTTTATCTGATTTGGTTTTGGTAGCTAATTCCACTTGTGATACAGCTTGAATACTTGATAAAGCTTCCCCTCGAAATCCCATTGTAGATAATCGATGTAAATCCTCTATTTTCTCAATTTTACTAGTAGCATGCCTTTTGAATAAATTTTCAAAATCATCTTTTTCAATACCAGAGCCATTATCCTTTATAATAATCTCAGTTAAGCCCGCATCTAATACTTCAATTTGAATTTCAGTAGATCCAGCATCTATGGAGTTTTCTACTAATTCCTTAACTATTGAAGCTGGTCTCTCTACTACTTCTCCAGCAGCAATTTGATTTATAATATGTTTTGGCAATAAGTTTATCATAGTGGATTGTTTTTTTGTAATTCATCTAATATAGCTAAAGCCTGCATTGGAGTTAAGTCATTCAGATTATTGGAATGTATATCTTGTAAGAGCTGCTGATACTGTTTTATATGTGGGTTGACTTCTTGTTTTAGATTATTACTATTAGCTATAATTGGGATTTCTAAAAATGACAATTGAGATTTTTTTTGCTCATATTGTATAAGAGCTCTCTTAGCTAATTCTAACACATCTGCAGGAAATCCAGCTAATTTGGCAATAGCTATCCCATAGCTTTTATCAGCACCACCTTGTTCTATACGGTGTAAAAAGAGAATACTCTCATTAGACTCTTGAATTATAACCTGATAATTCACCACCCCTTCAAAATCTCCTTCCAGACTTAATAATTCGTGATAATGAGTGGCAAAGAGAGTTCTTGCCTGAATGGTATTATGAATATATTCAATCAAAGCCTTGGCTATACTCATTCCATCATAAGTAGAAGTGCCCCGACCAACCTCATCTAAAATAATCAAGCTAGACTTACTGGCATTATGTAAAATATTAGCTACCTCCAACATCTCTACCATAAAAGTACTCTGTCCCTCACTCATATTATCTGAGGCTCCTACTCTAGTAAAAATCCTATCCGCCACCCCAATCTTAGCACTATTAGCCGGCACAAAATATCCCATTTGAGCCAAAAGCACAATCAAAGCCACTTGACGAATATAGGTAGACTTACCTCCCATATTCGGTCCCGTGATTAACATAAGAGAATGATCTGGTTCAGCTAATTTACAATCATTGGGTATATATTCAGTAATTAACTGCTCCAGTACTGGATGTCGGCCAGCTTCTATATACAGATTTTGATTTTTAATAATTTTAGGACGATTATAATTCCAATCTATGGCTAATTTAGCTCCTGATTGTATACAATCAATATAGGCAATAGTTTGGGAAATTGTATAAATTTGCTCTGACTCAGCTATAATTGCCTGTCTTAACTCCTCAAAAACAATTTGCTCTAAACCTAGTAACTCAGCTTCTGAACTGAGAATTTTTTCTTCAAACTCTTTTAATTCTGGGGTAATATATCGCTCCGCATTAGCTAGAGTCTGTTTTTTAATATAATTATCTGGTAAAACTTGATTTTTATAGGCATTACTAATCTCTATATAATAGCCAAATACCTTATTATATTTTACTTTGAGAGAATTTATACCTGTGCGAGCTTGTTCCTGAGATTGTAATTCCAACAACCACTCTTTACCCCCTTGACTTAAATTTAATAATTCATCTATATCATCCCGATACCCTTTAGCCACAAAACCACCATCCCTAGCTAGAATTGGGACATTATCTCTTAAAGCTTTTTGCAATTGAACTTTTAAAGGCTCAAGTTTTAACAAAGCTTTTTGAGCTAATTTAGTATAATTTGCTATATCTAGTTTTAGAATTCCTGCAATATACTCAAAACTTTTAGATAATAACAGCATATCTCTAGGACCACCCACATTACTAGACAGCCTCGCCAAAACTCGCTCTATATCTGCAATCTGAGCTAATAAGTCTCTGGTTTCTGTAATCTTAGTAGGAGTGTCTATATAATTTTGAATATGCTCTTGACGAGCCTGAATAGCTTTGACATCTAATAGTGGAGACAATATCCAAGACCTTAACATCCTAGCTCCTAGAGGATTTTTGGTATAATTGATAGCCTGATAAAAAGTCTTACCCTTTTGGCTGGCTCTTGGAAGTTGGAATAACTCTAAATTCTGAATACTCTGAGTATCCAATCGCATATACTGAGACAAAGAAATTGGCTTCAATCTTGTGATATGTTTTAAATCCTCCTGTTGAGTATAAATAAGATAACCAAGCAAAGCTCCAGCTGGAGACAATCGCATATCATCAACCTCAAAACCAAAGCCAGTCATACTGCTAACATTAAAATGTTTAGTCAAAACTTCAAGCGCACGCTCTAATTGAAAACTCCATTTAGATTCAGCCACAATTCTAATATTTAATTTTTGGAGTTTTTCAAATAACTCACTATTTTCTGAGAGTATAATCTCTTTGACTTGTTTAGATTGCAAGACATCCTTAAGTTCTGACTCCATAAATTTACCAACCTCAAAAAGACCTGTCCCCAAATCGGCTAAAGCTAGATATATATTGTTTTTGTGAGTATAAACACTAGCTATATACCTTGATTCGGTAGCTTCTATATCCAGCAGAGCCGTCCCTGGAGTGATAACTTTAACCACTTTTCTCGTCACCAAACCCTTAGAATCCTTAGCTGATCCTTGTTGCTCACACAAAGCCACTGAATAACCAGCCTTAATCAGTTTTTGAATATATTGATTAGAAGAATGATAAGGTACTCCACACATAGGAATATTTCCATCTATCGTATTCTTGCGAGCAGTCAAGACTAAATCTAGAATTGAAGCTGCCAATTTCGCATCCTCTGCAAACATTTCATAAAAATCCCCTAGGCGAAAAAACAAAATATCATTAGGATATGCCTGTTTTAATTCATAGAATTGAGTCATCATCGGAGAAGGCATAGCTTTCAGTCATTATCTTTATTATCACTATATCTATTATAGCAAATAATCGTAAAAGCTTCTAAACAAAAACCCCCGCATCGCACGCGGGGGGGGGTAAGATTAAGAAAGAGGAAGAACTTCTTGTCTCTCTATACATGTAAAATTAGATGCGAACAATCCTGTCGGACCCCCTGTGAAATGCTGAGTCGTATCAAATTGTATTTCTACTCTATCCCCAACTCTCAGGCTATTAAACTTGTTTTTTTTAATATTTCTTTCACCAATATCATGAATTTTTTTACCATTATCTAAAGTTACATCGCAAAACCCAACTATATATTCTGTTTTCGGCCGACGAATTTTAAATCCAAATATTATTATTTCCGGAATATCTATACGGCGCAAACTAAATACTCGTCCTATTCCAGTTATTTTACCGTGAACAATTTGGTTAAATGAGTGTGCGTTGAACATAAACCCCTCCTCAGGGTAGAAATTTGACTCTAAATCACTTTAGAGCCTGGACAATCAGAAACATATCATATTTTTAAGCTTTTGTCTATATTTGTGTGAGTATAAACCCTCTACCGAACAGCTTTCAGTGGCCTGTGTTTTATAAAGACTATCTATCTATTTTACCCATTATAAAAAATAATTAGCACCAGACATACTTGCCTGGTGCTTTTAGAAACATTTAGAAAATGGGGTGGAAGCATTAGGGAGGACGCCATCTCCTCAAGGCTATGTCGGACATATAGAGCATGGTAGGATAACAGAACCCTAAATATGGAGATCTAGTTGAGTCAGACCATGTCTAACTATTGGCTAAATAGTACCTGTCAATAATGCCTCCCAATAAAATTATACCAAATCTAAACTATCTGTCAATTTTATGTAATAGATGAGGTTATCATACAAACTATTGACAAAATTAGTAATTTATAATACATTATTTGTGCTCCTTGAATTTTCCGTCAGATGAACATTGAGAATAGTTTAGTTAAGGTGGGTGGGAACCACGTCCAACCCCCTTCAGGTTCAGGCGAAGACAACGTCTACGTCGATGTAAACGTTGTCACTCAAACCACTCACCCCCCTTTCAGACCATTATTTGGGTTTGCAATGCTATTATCCCTAGCGGGGGTATGGGGCACACCCAGACTCTATTTGTATAGAGGAGATGGTAAAGTAAGCCCTCGAAATGGGCTAATGTTGTTAGCGGGGACAGGCCTCTTTGCGTTAGGAGTTTTCGTAATAATAGATATTTGTCTTTTACTGTATTTTGTTGGGCTACCTCTGTCGATTATCGACGGCATCCTAGCCAGTAAAGAATATAGAAGAAACGGAGGTCATTGGCATTAATCGAACAAACCTTTAGACCTTAATCCCATTGTGATACATCTCGTATCACAATTTTTTATTAAACAAACAGAAACATATCATATTTTTAAGCTTTTGTCTATATTTGTGTGAGTATAAACCCTCTACCGAAAAGCTATCCACATCATAGAGCTAAGCTTTCAGTCGCCTTAAATTCCCCTCTCTCCCTACGGTTTACCTACCGTAGGCAGGGAGATAAATTGAGGGGTGCCGTCGCTAGACGGTGGGGTGGAAGGTGTAAATAAACGGCATTTGCGTAAAAATAAAAATCCCCCGCATCGCACGCGGGGGGGTGAGAGGGTTATTCAATGCCAATAGGTATCAAATATCGGGAAGGGGAGGCAACTCCATAGACATAATATTTACAAACCCTAAATTTTACGGTTATATCATCACCATTATTAAGTGATATGAACTGAGTTCTTAATAATTCTACCTTAACAAAGGTTGTCAAATTACACAAAGGACAAACATATTTTACCTCAACAAAATATCTGGTTTTTCCCATTGAAAAATTAAAGTTTAGAAAACTTATTCTGATTGGATCCTCATCATAAAGTCTTTCTATAGTTCCAGATACCCTTGTATCTTCAACAGGAATCACAAAACTTCTGGTTGAAAACATAATAAACACCCCTCCTCAGGGTAGAAATTTGACTCTAAATTACTTTAGAGCCTGGACAATCCGAAACATAACATATTTTGAAGCTTTTGTCTATATTTGTGTGAGTATAAACCCTCTACCGAACAGCTTTCAGTGGCCTGTGCTTTATAAAGACTATCTATCTATTTTACCTATTATAAAAAATAATTAGCACCAGACATACTTGCCTGGTGCTTTTTGAAACATTTAGAAAATGGGGTGGAAGCACTAATTTTTCCCTTGCGGGAATACCAGGCCACGAATGACTCTGGGAACGGAGCCCTAGAGTTCCTTCACCTTAATGCCTCCAAAATAATCATACCCCAATACAAACTATCTGTCAAATTTATGTATTGAGCTATCAAATAACACCTCTCGTAGGGGCCACCTTTCAGTCGCCTTAAATTCCCCTCTCTCCCTACGGTTTACCTACCGTAGGCAGGGAGATAAATTGAGGGGTG
>Ga0207935_1000033_pt1 | contig 40388 bp, 37 predicted proteins | sample LakMenEpi30Aug10_FD_150746 | JGI IMG/M metagenome (GOLD analysis project Ga0207935, IMG submission 150746) | Freshwater microbial communities from Lake Mendota, WI - 30AUG2010 deep hole epilimnion (SPAdes) | ecosystem: Environmental > Aquatic > Freshwater > Lake > Epilimnion/Euphotic zone ...
ATGTCGCGCATTCCATGGCAGGAATCTTATGGAGCGCGCCCGGCAGGAATCGAACCTGCGACAACCCGCTTAGAAGGCGGGTGCTCTATCCGACTGAGCTACGGGCGCATTTGTGGCGCAAGTCTACCGAGTGCGATTAATACCGCGGCTAGACGATAAGGTTTCGCCTCGTGGCAGAGTTCATTTACACAATGAAGAAGGCGCGTAAAGCGCATGGTGACAAAGTCATTCTTGATGACGTCACTTTGATGTTCTTGCCGGGCGCAAAGATTGGTGTTGTTGGCCCCAATGGCGCTGGAAAATCAACAGTCCTACAGATCATGGCGGGGTTGCAACAACCTTCTAATGGCGAGGCTTACTTAACACCGGGATATTCGGTGGGCATTCTTCTGCAAGAGCCACCACTGAATGAAGAGAAAAATGTTTTGGAAAATGTCCAAGAAGGCGTTGCGGAAACTATGGCGCTTCTTGCGCGTTTTAATCAAGTTTCAGAAGAGATGGCAAACCCTGATGCAGATTACGACAAGTTGCTTGCAGAAATGGGTAGCCTGCAGGAAAAGCTTGATCACCTCAATGCCTGGGATTTAGATTCACAACTTGAACAAGCGATGGATGCGCTTCGTTGCCCACCTCCCGATGCTGATGTAAAAGTCCTTTCTGGTGGCGAGCGACGTCGTGTAGCGCTCTGCAAATTACTTTTACAGAAGCCAGATCTGCTGCTGCTTGATGAGCCCACTAACCATCTTGATGCTGAATCTGTTCTTTGGTTGGAGCAGTTCCTATCAAAATATGAGGGAACAGTTGTAGCAATTACCCACGATCGTTATTTCTTGGACAACGTTGCGCAATGGATTCTCGAACTCGATCGAGGTCGCGCCTATCCGTATGAAGGTAATTACTCCACTTATCTCGAGACGAAAGCTGCTCGCTTAAAGATAGAGGGGCAGAAAGACGCGAAGCGTGCTAAACGTTTGGCGGAAGAATTGGATTGGGTACGCCAGAACGCTAAAGGTCGCCAAGCTAAGTCAAAGGCACGCCTTGCTCGCTACGAAGAGATGGCAGCTGAAGCAGAAAAGGCACGCAAACTAGATTTCGAAGAGATTCAAATTCCTATGGGCCCACGCCTTGGAAATATCGTGGTTGATGTCGAGAACCTCTCTAAAGGATTTGGCGAGAGGTTACTGATTGATAACTTGTCATTCTCACTTCCACGAAATGGAATTGTGGGTGTTATTGGCCCTAATGGAGCAGGTAAAACAACACTCTTTAAGATGATTCTTGGTTTAGAAACCCCAGACTCGGGAAGCATCAAGGTAGGCGAGACGGTAAAGATTTCTTACGTCGACCAGTCTCGCGGTGGAATTGATCCAAAGAAATCGCTCTGGGAAGTTGTATCTGATGGTTTAGATTTCATGAAAGTTGGCGCTGTAGAGATGCCGAGTCGCGCTTATGTTTCTGCTTTTGGATTTAAGGGACCAGATCAACAGAAAGCTGCTGGAGTGCTATCGGGCGGAGAGCGAAATCGTCTAAATCTCGCGCTCACCCTAAAGATGGGTGGAAACCTTTTGCTACTCGATGAGCCCACAAATGATCTTGATGTAGAAACGCTGGGTTCTTTGGAAAATGCACTTCTAGAATTTCCAGGTTGCGCTGTTGTTATTTCCCATGATCGTTGGTTCTTAGACCGCGTGGCAACTCACATCCTGGCTTATGAGGGTGACTCTCAATGGTTCTGGTTTGAAGGAAACTTTGAGTCATATGAGAAAAACAAGATTGATCGCCTTGGCCCCGAAGCCGCTCGTCCCCATCGTGTGACGTATAGAAAGTTAACTCGATGAAGTATCACCATAAAGCTTTTGTGCGATGGGATGATCTCGACGCTATGGGCCATGTGAACAATGCTAAATACTTAACTTTTGCTCAAGAAGCTCGCTTTGAATGGTCCTTTGTGCAACACACTCGTGATGGAAAACTGCCTGGGATTTTAGAGATGGTTGTTGCGCGTGCAGAAGTAGATTTCCTAGCCCCGATATTCCAAGGTGGAATCTATGTCGATGTCGAACTCTGGGTTGAATCGATAGGGAATTCATCTTTTGCCATGGTCTATGAGATCAAAGACGAAAAGAAGATTTATGCCCGCGTGAAAACGGTTCAAGTCGCAGTCGATGAAAGTGTTGCAAAGTCTCGCCCGCTCAATGACGAGGAAAGGGCTTTCTTGCAGCAATATGTAGAGGAGAAAAAATGAGTACCCAGCTAGCGCCTCGCGGCGTTCGCCCTTGGTGGCGCGATGCAGTTACCTATCAGATCTATATCCGTTCATTTGCTGATTCAAATGGCGACGGCATAGGCGATGTAGAGGGTATTCGCTCAAAACTTGGTTACCTACAGAAACTTGGCGTCGATGCAATTTGGATTACGCCGTGGTACCCATCTCCTCAGAACGACCACGGATATGACGTCTCTGATTACATGAACATCGAACCAGATTATGGAACTCTTAAAGATGCAGAGCGTTTGATTAAAGATGCACATCAACATGGAATTAAGGTAATTGTTGACATTGTTCCTAATCACACATCAGATCAACATAAGTGGTTCCAGGCCGCCTTAAAAGCAAAACCAGGTTCTCCAGAACGCGCTCGTTACATTTTCCGCGATGGTAAAGGTCCAAATGGAGATCTGCCACCAAACAATTGGCAAGCAGTCTTTGGTGGACCCGCCTGGCATCGCATTGTTGAAGCTGATGGAAAGTTAGGGCAGTGGTATCTCCACCTTTTTGCTGTCGAACAACCGGATCTCAATTGGGAGAATTCAGAAGTTCGCAGCCACTTTGAAGATGTCTTGAAGTTCTGGCTCGATCGTGGAGTAGATGGATTCCGTATTGATGTTGCTCACGGGATGTTCAAGGAAAAGGGATTGCCTGACATTCGTGAGAGTTGGATTTCCAAGATTCTAGGGAAAAACAACTTCACGCGCATGCTCAGCCCAGAACATAAACCGTTCTGGGACCAAGAAGGTGTTCACGATATTTATCGCAGCTGGCGCAAGATTCTTGATTCATATCAGGGTGATCGCATGGCAGTTGCCGAAGCCTGGGTCAGTCCAGCTTCACGTATCGCTCGATATGTTCGTGCCGACGAACTTCAGAATTCTTTTAATTTCGAGATGCTCACAACGCTCTGGAAACCCGAGGAAATTCGTAAGAAAATCGATAATTCCATCTCAGCTCTTGCTGAAGTTGGAGCGCCAACATCGTGGGTATTCAATAACCATGATGTGGTCCGCTCCGTTGATCGCCTTGATTTAGGACTGACAAATCATGGCGACACTACGTGGTCGCGCCAAGGAGATCCCGCAAAGTTGAACATTGCACGCGGAACTCTGCGCGCACGAAGCGCAACCTTGATGGCTCTTGCACTTCCAGGTGGAACGTACCTTTATCAAGGTGAAGAACTCGCTGTTCCCGAAGTCCGTGACATCCCAGAAAATAGACTTACTGATCCACGATGGAAGATGAGTGGTTATAAAGATCGCGGTCGTGACGGTTGTCGTGTCTCAATTCCATGGAAGAGTTCACCACAAGGTGCATTTGGTTTCTCAACCAACGATAAGTTGAATCCTGAAGATGCGTGGTTGCCCGCAAGTTCGTGGTGGGGCCATTATTCAGCAGAATCACAAGAGAACGATCCCAATTCCACTCTGAATATTTATCGCAAAGCTCTGGCGGCACGAAAACTTGAGCCAGGCCTTGGTGATGGTCCTATGGAGTGGATAGAAGCTGGCAAAGATGTTGTCGCATTCTCTCGTCCCGGAAACTTTGCCTGCTACATAAATTTCGGTCCAGATTTTGAATTACCTTCCAACTCCGAAATTCTTGTCGCGAGCGGTCCGCTCAAGGGAAATCTCCTTCCTACAGATACTGCGGTCTGGATCAGAGTTAAGTAATGCCAAATACTGCGTTGCAAGAAAAGACCGTCAAGGTTCTTGCAACGGCACAAGTGCTCAATGGTGTTGGCGTTGCCGGCACGGTTGCGGCTGGATCGTTGCTCGTTGCTTCCATAACGGAATCTGAAACGCTCGCTGGTCTGGCACAAACTTCATCAGTATTGGGTGCGGCAGCGCTTGCTCTTCCATTGGCGCGATTAACAGCGCGTGGTGGACGCAGGCTTGCTCTATCAACTGGCTTCATGGCCGGCGTTATTGGCTCACTTTTCGCAATTCTTGGTGGCTCCCAGAAGAACATCTACTTAATGCTTGCAGGAACATTCCTAGTGGGTGCGGCATCTGCAGCGGGATACCAAGCGCGCTTTGCGGCAGTCGACCTTGCCACAAATGAAACTCGAGCTAAACAACTTTCCTTTGTGGTGTGGGGTTCAACAGTAGGTGCAGTGGCAGGGCCGAACTTGATGGAGCCGGCGGGAAGTGTTGCAGAGGAACTTGGTTTGCCAAGATTGGTTGGACCATATGTAGTCTCAGCGGTCACACTTACACTCGCAATTGTTGTGATTCAACTATTTCTACGACCTGATCCATTTCTGACAGCGGCGCAACAATCAGGAAATCTGAATAAGGTTAAAGGTGCAACTAAAGCGGCTCTTAGACACATTCGATCTAATCCAAAGGCTCTTTTCTCAATACTTTCCATCGCCATTGGTCACATCGCAATGGTCTCAATCATGGTGATGACGCCAGTTCATATGGCTCATGTTGATGTCACACTCACCATTATTGGGCTCGTCATCAGTATTCACGTTTTAGGTATGTACGCATTCTCACCAGTAGTTGGTGCGCTAAGTGATCGACTAGGAAGAATCCGTGTGATTCAAATTGGAGTTGCCACACTTTTGCTCTCATCAATCGTTTCCGGTTTTGCTCAAGCAGATGATGCGATAACTCTTGGAATTGGACTATTTCTACTCGGCCTGGGCTGGTCATGCACTCTCATTGCTGGTTCCGCTCTATTAACAGAGTCTGTATCGCCAGAGATGAGAACTTCTTCGCAAGGAGCAAGTGATCTCGTAATGAATCTTTCTGGTGCAGGTGGGGGAGCTTTAGCTGGAGTAATTATTGGAACTCTTTCTTATGGCTGGCTCTGTGCGTTTGCTGCAATTCCGGTGGGCTTGTTGGGTTTGTGGTCGCTCAAAATAAGCCGTGGATAAATCGTTATGAGCAACGAAACTAATCTGTATGAAGCGATGGGCGGCAGAGCTACATTTGAACAATTGGTGTCTCACTTTTACGCGCTCGTAGCTGTTGATCCATTATTACGCCCGATGTATCCCGATGAAGATTTCAAGGGAGCTGCAGAACGTTTACTTATGTTCCTTGAGCAATACTGGGGCGGCCCAAAGACTTACAGCGAGCAAAGAGGTCACCCACGACTAAGAATGCGTCATTCGGCATTTCACATTAGTGAAGTTGAACGAGATGTCTGGTTACAACATATGAAGTCAGCAGTTGATCAACTTGAGATGAAGGATGAACTGAGATCAGAGCTATGGAACTACCTAGAGATGGCAGCTCATTCGATGGTGAATCAGCCCCGCGGCTTCTGAGATTTGTTACCAACTTTTAGAATTTCACCATTACGTAAATACCATAACGTGCCTTGACGGTCGCGAACCGTTGTAATGCGCAAACCGACAGTTTCGACTTTTCCTTTGACATCAAGAACATCAACGTTATCGCCAACGCCGTATTGATCTTCCAAAAGCATGATGATTCCAGAGAAGACATCGCGCACAATTGTTTGTGCGCCAAGACCAACGGCAAAACCCACAACACCGGCAGAAGCGACAAGAGGTCCGAGATCTACTCCAACCTCACCAAGAATCATGGCGCCAGCAATGAGTCCAATCAGAGCCTTTGAGCTACTGTTTAAAACAGAAGATGCAGTACGTGCACGTTCACGTTGACGCGTTACAGAAGTTTTCTCACCCGGAATGAAGTCAGCTTCGGCGACTCTGCTTAAAACTTTGGTAATTGCTCGGGAAGCGATTTTCTGGAGAATGACCGCAAGCACCAGAATGATCAAGATGCGGATGGGAGAGCCAAGAAACCAGTCCAAGGCCTCATTGAGGCTCACATTCAGCTCCATTTGAGCAAGACTTTATAAGAACTTAATCAAATATCCGCACAATTTCGGGCTAATTCGGGCAGGATTTCCCCCACGACGCGAGCCACGCGTCGGACCAAAGGGGATTTAAGACGGTGACTACCTCATCGAGAAGGACACTAGTTTTAAACGCCACCTATGAGCCACTAGGTGTCGTTTCTGATAGACGCGCGCTCATTTTAGTTTTGAATAATCGCGCAACAATGGTTGAAGAATCTGGCATCACACTCCATTACACCTCAGGTTCCCTCGAACTTCCAGCGGTTATTCGCCTCCATAAATTTGTGAGAATTCCTTATCGCCACACTGTTCCACTTTCACGACGTGCAATTTTTGCTCGCGATGGTGGTCGTTGTGTGTATTGCTCAGCAACAGCTACCTCAATTGATCACGTCGTGCCTCGTAGTCGAGGCGGCGATCACACATGGGATAACGTTGTGAGCGCATGCCATCGTTGCAACCATGTAAAAGCAGATAAAACTCTGAAGGAATTAGGTTGGAGACTTCGCTCACTACCACGTGAACCAGTCGGAGCAGCATGGCGAATTCTGGGAACGGGAAGAGCTGAAGAACGGTGGGTTCCTTACCTCGCTCCATTTGGAGTTGTAGGCGCATCTGCCTAAACTGCGCGCATGCTGGTAAATAACGCAATCAAACTTGCACTCAATGAAGATGGCTCAATGCCAGGAGAACCACTTGGTTTCCTCGAAGGATTTATCTGGTTCTTTGTTGCGCCAGTCTCGATAGTTTTATTTATCTGGGTGGCTGTGGTTGCACTTGAGAATGTGAAAAAAGCAAAGAAGAACCGCGTGAAGCAAGATCTCATTACTCGCATTAACGAGTAATTACTTATCTTGCGCGCGAACTCTTAAAGCTCTCTCCAACGAATCTTTTGCTTCCAAGACGTGGCGTCGTAGCGTCGGATGTCCATCTTTACCGGCGCCGTTAAGCCAGGCGTTTGTCTTATCCAGAGTGCTCGGGGAGATGACATAAACCGGATACAACAGATCAATAATGCTGGTTGAAACCTCATAGGACTTGGTGTTGTAGGTATCAAGGATCAATCCGAAATATCGATCGATAAAAGCTTCATGGAGTTCGCGATGTAATGGACGTCCAAAACCTTGAATCGCCGAGAGACGAGACCAATTTGAGATGCTCTCATCTTCAGTAGCGCGCTTAAATGCAGCTTCCTTAGCCTCTTTCGTAGGGAATGCTGCAACGCATCGCTCATGTGCGAGTTGGCCGGTCAAGGTGTTATCGCGCTTAAGTTCGGCATCAATCTCTTCTTGATTAGAAGCGCCGCGCTCGACCAAGCAGAGCACAAAGTGCCAACGCAGATCAGCATCAATAACTAAACCGGAAAGTTTTCCATCCAGAAGTTCTCGAATGCGCGCAGTTTGGGTGGGTGTATGTGCCAGCGATGCAAAGGTGCGAGCAAACTGAAGTTGGTGTCCACTTCCCGCGGGAGCTTTATCGAGCAAATCTGAGAGCACTGCAGCAATCTTCTCTCGATTAGCATCTCGATTCTTATCAGCAGAATAGATCTCAACTGCAGAAATGAGTTGGTTTCCTAAGATTGTTACGGTGGTGATGTCGTCCTCACCAGGTAGACCAGCGATTGCGATATCGATGAAATCACTTGCGGATAGCTCAGCATCACGGAGCATGTCCCATGCTGCGCCCCAACATAGTGCGCGCGACAAACCGTCATTCACTTTGCCGAGATGAGCTTTCAGCGTTGCGATTGAGCGTTCATCAAAACGGATCTTTCCGTAAGAGAGATCATGGTCATTGATGAGAAGGAGATCAGCTACCTTTTCGCCAGCTAGTCCATCTACCTTTGTAAGTTTTCCGACAACATCAAGTTCTACAGATTTGCGACGAGCAAGCACGCCATCTTTTAGATCATATAGTCCTACAGCCATGCGATGCGGACGAAGCTCGGATGACCCTGTTGGAATAAGAGGTGGCTCTTGGAGAACTGCAACAGACGAGTATGTATCTCCACTAACTTCAATGACAGGACGAAGCGTGTTCACTCCTGCAGTTTGAAGCCAAGTAGAAACCCATGGCGTGAGATCGCGACCGCTCGTAGCTTCGAGTTCGGAGAGCAAATCTTGAAGTGTGGTGTTCTTAAATGCGTGCTTGGCGAAGTATTTCTGGAGTCCCTTAATGAAATTATCTCGGCCAACGTGGGCTACAAGCTGGTGTAATACGGATGCGCCTTTTGCATAGGTAATTCCATCAAAATTAGCTTTGACGGTATCGATATCGACCATATCTGATGCAATCGGATGGGTAGAGCTGAGTTGATCTTGGCGATATGCCCAGTTCTTACGTTCTGCATTAAAGCCTGCCCATGAATTCTTGAATTTAGTAGCTTCAACAAGTGCAAGGTAAGAAGACCATTCAGCAAAAGATTCGTTGAGCCATAAGTCATCCCACCACTTCATGGTGACCATATCGCCAAACCACATGTGGGCCATCTCGTGAAGGATTGTGTTGGCGCGTGCGTTGTACATGCGTTCAGTAACTTTGGAGCGGAAGACTAAGAGATCTTCGCGGAATGTAACGGCGCCAGCATTTTCCATGGCTCCCCAGTTGAAATCAACGACTGCAATCTGGTCGTATTTTTCAAATGGATATGCCAAACCAAAGACTTCTTCAAAGTAGGCAAAGCCTTGTTTGGTGATGAGAAAGACTTCGTCCGCATCGAGATGCTCAAAGAGAGACTTACGGCAAAAGATGCTCATCGGAATCGTCTTCTTGCCCTTATATTCATCAGAGACAAATGAATAAGGACCAGCAACAAGCGCTGTGATGTAAGTAGACATGACTGGAGTTGTGGTGAACTCCCATTTCTTTTTTCCACCACTTTCAGAAACTTTCTTGACTGGATTATTTGAGATGACCTGCCAATGAGCTGGCGCAATTGCAGAAATGGCAAAGGTTGCTTTCAAATCAGGTTGATCAAAACAGGGGTACATATTGCGAATAAATGCAGTCTCGCCTTGCGAGTAGAGGTACACCTCATTGTCAACAGGATCTACTGAACGCTGTAGGCCCTCGCCGCTCTTGGAATAAATGGCTTCAATTTCAATAATGAGTTCATTTTCCGTTTGAAGATTCTTGAGAAAGACTGATTCGCCGTCATATTGTGAAATATCAACAGGTGCGCCATTCAAAGTCGCGGAGATGATTCTCTTACCCGCTGCATCAATGAAGGTGTCGTAGCCGGGCTTGTTGCAGCTAAACGTTACTTTTGTGGTGGCGTGAAATGTTTCCTCACCGGTTGTGACATCCAAGAGGATGTCGTAGTGCTTCATTGTGAGATGTGACGAACGTTCAGCGGCTTCAGCGCGCGAGAGATTATTTCCAGGCATGCGCGTATCCAAGCAGAGATGGCACTCTTTGCCACTATGGAGCAAGTCACAGGACAAGAGTTCCGCCTCCGCAGCTTTAGGTTGCGCGGTGACCGCATGACCAAGGCTCAAGCCGAAGCGCTCTCCGAGCATTGGAACCGATTCGAAATTCCCCTCCAGGGAGTCATTAATCCCCGTGAACTATTTCCTTCACTCAATCCCAAAGAGGTTGTATTCGAAATTGGCAGCGGAATGGGAGAAGCGACATCTCAAATCGCAGCGAATAATCCTGAGACGGGTTATGTCGCAGTGGAAGTACATAAACCTGGCATAGGCGCTCTGATTATTCGAGCGGAGAATCTTGGAGTGAGAAATTTAAAAATCATCAATGAAGATGTTTATGAAGTTTTAACAAAACACATTGAAGATAGCTCAATAGATGCTTTCCATATTTTCTTCCCTGATCCCTGGCCAAAGCGCAGCCAGCACAAGCGAAGATTGTTAAAACCATCCTTTATCGAGATCCTTGCAAAAAAACTTAAGACCGGTGGCCGTATTAATATTGCAACAGATTGGTATCCCTACGCTCAAGAAATCGAAAAGAATTTTGCTGCCAATAAAGATTTCAAAGGGGGAGTGATTCCACGTCCTCAATGGCGCCCACTCACGAAATTCGAGAGCAAAGGAATCATTAAAGAGCACGTCGTCACAGATTTTCAATACACGCGCAAATAAGCCTTCACTTTGTCGCTGCCGTGTGCCAAAAGTTAGGCTCAACATTTATCCTCGTTGAAACTTATCTAGAGGAGTTTCAATGTCAGCGCGATTTGCCGGACAAGTTGGAATCATTACCGGAGCAGGGTCTGGAATCGGAAAAGCAACGATTGAACGCTTCGTTGCTGAAGGTGGGATTGGAATCGCGGTAGATATCTCAGAGCAGCGATTAACCCAGCTTGAACAAGAATTCCATGCAAGAAATCAGCTGATTAAGTGTGTGAGTGGAGATCTCACAAGCGCCGCAACCATCAATCAAATCATGAACGCTGCAGGTGAAAAGATAGATGTCTTGATAAATAACGCAGGGATCATGGATGGATTTGTACCCCTTGATGAACTCGATGATGAACTCTGGGATCGTGTTATTGCAGTCAACTTAACATCAGTCATGAAACTATCTCGCGAAGTTATCAAGAGGATGTTGTTGCAGGGAAAAGGCTCGATAGTTACGACCTCTAGTGGTGCGAGTTTCAAATCTGGAATTGCTGGGACTGCCTATACGACTAGCAAGCACGGGTTAAATGGGCTTATCAAATCTATTGCAACAATTTATGGAAGTCGCGGAATTAGATCCAATGGAGTTGCTCCAGGAGGAACGAAGACCAACATCATGGATATGTCACAACCAATTCGTGGCCAGAAAACAATGGAACTTTTAGGAGTCAATTTGGCAAATGCTTCCCGTACTGCTGAACCCGAAGAAGTTGCAGCATGTTTGCTATTCCTAGCCAGCAATGATGCTTCGAACGTTAATGGCGCAATCTTGGCTTCAGATAGCGGATGGGTCGCCAAATAATTTAGAGCTTGCCATCTTTCTCATATTTCGCCATTAATCCAATTCGGCGCACATGTCTTTCGTCGCCTGAAAATGGCGTCGCCAAGAAAGTATCAACTAACTTTAAGCAGAATTCTTCGTCATGCATACGGCCACCAATTGAAATGACATTTGCATCATTATGTTCACGCGCCAATTTCGCGGTATCCAGGCTCCACACGAGAGCAGCTCGCACCCCTTTAACTTTATTTGCTGCCATCTGTTCGCCGTTACCCGAGCCACCTAGGACGATTCCAAATGATCCTGGTTCATGAGCTGTGGCTTCTGCGGCGGGAATGCAGAAGACGGGGTAATCATCGAGAGCGTCATAGACATGCGGTCCATGGTCTTCGACTGTGTGACCTTGAGCGCGAAGGTGCTCAACAATTTTATTTTTGAATTCGAGACCTGCGTGATCGCTACCGATATGAATTTTCACAGGATTACTTTCTCAAAGAAAAAAGAAAACCGCTGGCATTTCTGCCAGCGGTTCTTGTCTTAGGAGGAACTACACGAAAGAACTGTGTACTACCTGTGGTTAGTGTCCGCCCCGGCCATGGCCTTTGCCCATGAAATCGCCAGGACCTTTTGGTCCTCCAATTCCCTTGGGACCTTTGCCCATGCCTTGTTTGCGTTCAACCATCTTGGTAACAAAGTCTTTTAGTTTCGACTTCATCTCTGTTGCTCTCTCAGCCGTTAACTTTCCAGCTGTTACAGCAGCATCGATTCTTTTGGTTTCCAAAGCAACAAGTGCGGTAATCAAAGCATCCTTCTTTGCACCAGCAATTGTTGCGAGTGAATCACCAGCACCGAGACGAGACTTAAGAGTCGCAGCATCTATGCCCAAAGTATCTGTGATCACTTTGATGTGTTCGGCTCTAGCTGCATCATGTGCAGCCTTTGCAGCGCCCCGAGCATCAGTAAGTGCTTTGGTTATTGCATCTACCTGTGTTTGTGTCAAAGTTCCCTTTGATACAAGTCCAGTCAAGATAGATGTAAGCCCTTGACCCTTCTCGCCCATACGGTCATGTGCTGAAGCGCCAGCAGCACCACCGAGAGTGAGTGCAAGTCCCGCAACTACTGAAGCTGCGATTAACTTTTTCTTCATTCATACTCCTTAGTCGATCGAGTACTTAATTCGAATACCCTCGTATTCGATAACGGGATAAAACTACTCCTACCTGAATTGGCAAGCGATTACTTATGAGAACCACATCAGAGTTTTCTTATCCAGGTGGCTACTTATACGCTCAATACCTGAGAATTGGTATAGAGAATTAGGTCTACTTATCCATTTCATGCGGCAGGACTATGTAGCTCCACATCCCTATTCAGGGGGTACTTACCCCTTGAGGAGGGGTATCCATGAGCACGCTGCATCGCCTTTCGCGCATTTTCATTGCGCTATCACTTTTTATTTCAATAGGGATAAGTCCAGCAACATCAGCAGGACGTACAAATCAAACGAGCGCAAACACAGTTCTCAATGGCAAAGGTGCTCCCACTGCGAAATTAGGTATCAACGGAGATTTCTATATTGATGTTCTTACATTCAATATTTACGGACCAAAGACATCGAATCGTTGGCCAGCTCCAGTAAGTCTTAAAGGCCCCGCAGGTAACGCTGGAAGTGATGGCAAGCAAGGTGAAAGAGGATCTGCATTAACAGGAGCAGTTGGTCCTAAAGGCGAACCTGGTGAAAAAGGAGAGAAAGGCGAGAAAGGTGACACCGGTGTTGCGGGAGCAAAAGGCGATAAGGGTGACAAAGGTTTAACCGGTGATAAAGGTGCAACGGGTGCGAATGGTCTAACGGGCGCAACAGGACTAACCGGCGCAACAGGACCACAAGGATTAAAAGGAGATAAAGGTGATACTGGTTTAACAGGTGCAACAGGTTTAACTGGAGCACAAGGTTTGAAAGGCGATACAGGTGCGACAGGTTCGACAGGAGCAACGGGTGCAACTGGAGCGCAAGGTTTAAAAGGTGATACTGGAGCAACAGGTGCTCAAGGTTTGAAAGGCGATACTGGTACGACAGGGGCTACAGGTGCTACCGGCGCAACTGGTGCAACGGGGCCATCAAATGTTCAAGTAGGGAGCATTTCGTTTCCAAATAATTTGTTAGGTAACGCTGGAGTTTCAATGACTTCCTCAAATTTTGCAACTTTAGAAGCTGGCAAAAGTTACTCATTCGATGTTCTTGTATGGGGAAAGACTTTGAGCAACTCTCTAGATTTAGCAATAACTGTCTCGTCGATGGGGCAATCACCTGTCGTTACAACCCATTGGATCGCCTCAAATTCGCGAACGAATCGGTTGGGTACAGGACAAAGGGAATTGTCCTTTTTTGGTCGAGTCATAATTAATGGAGCAAACACAGTCAGTAACTATCAACTAGCTGTAACAATTAGTAGTGGAGTGAATATTGATGATTACGACCAAGTTACTTTGGGCGGTGGATTCTCCGGCCAGTTGGTGGGAAGCGTTAGTTGATACTAGAAAGAATGGAGCGGGCGACGGTAATCGAAACCGCGTAACTAGCTTGGAAGGCTAGGGCTCTACCATTGAGCTACGCCCGCACTGTTCTATTTTTATTCTTCCTCGGGGGCGGTGTTCCGTCCCTGAGGGGGAGCAGGATAACCGCTTGAGTATCGGCTCAGGTAATTGGTTCTCGATTTTTCATCTAGACTCTGCAACCTGCGCCGCGGGGCGTAGCGTAGTGGCTAGCGCGCCTGCTTTGGGAGCAGGAGACCGTGGGTTCGAATCCCTCCGCCCCGACCAGATCTAATAAATAAGTCAGGAGTCACGTGAAAAGCGCTGTCGAAACAATTTCAGCTACACGAGTTCGAATTTCAATCGATGTCGATTTCACTGATCTTGAACCACATGTAAAGCAGGCTTATCAATCTATTTCTGAGCGAATTGTTATTCCTGGTTTCCGTAAAGGAAAAGTTCCTCGCGCAATGATTGATCAACGCGTAGGTCGTGGAGCTGTACTAGATGAAGCCATCAATAATGCTCTCCCTGAGTTTTACACCCAAGCTGCTCGCGAGAATGATGTTCTCGTTGTTGGACGTCCTTCAGTTGATATTAAGGAATTAAAAGATAACGAGCTTGTTAAGTTTGAAGTAGAAGTTGATGTCCGACCTGAAATAAAGCTGCCTGATTTCTCCAAGATTGAAATCAGCGTTGATGACGTTGTAGTCGCCGATAAGGATGTTGAAGAGCAGATCGAGGCGCTTCGGATTCGCTTTGGAACACTCACCACTGTTGAGAAGGATGCTGCTTCGGGAGACTTTGTTTCTATCGATCTAGTTGCTCGTGTTGATGGAAAAGATGTTGAAGGTGGAAGTGCCAACAACATCTCTTACGAAGTCGGTTCAAACCGAATGATTGATGGCCTTGATGCCGCTCTTGAAGGTATGAAAGTTAATGAATCAAAGAAGTTCAATACCCAACTCGTTGGAATGCAAGAAGGCGAAACTGGAGAAGTTGAAGTAACTTTGAAGGCTGTTAAGAAGCGCGAACTTCCAGATCTCAATGATGACTTCGCAAAACTAGCGAGTGAGTTTGAGACTTTGAAGGAACTCGAAGCCGATGTTCGTGAGCGCTTGAAGCGTTTGAAGGCAATGGAACAAGGCGCCCAAGCTCGCGATAATCTCTTGAAGATGTTGCTCGATACTGTAGAAATTCCAGTTCCCGAGAACCTTGTAAGCGATGAAGTTCATGACCATCTTGAGAAGGAAAATCGCCTCGAAGATGAGACCCATCGCAAGGAAGTCACTGAAGAGATCACTCGCTCGGTGCGCGGCGATTTCCTACTTGATGCAATTGTGAAGGCTGAAGAAGTTCAAGTTTCTGAAGCTGAACTCACGGAATATTTGATTCGTACTGCAGCTCGTTACCAAATGACTCCAGATCAGTTCGCACAACAGATCACCCAAGCCGGTCAGGTTGCAACCTTGATGGCTGAAGTTGCCCGCACAAAGGGACTTGCGATTGCTCTTGAGCGCGTCAAAGTTAAAGATGCATCAGGAAATGTTGTGGACCTCTCGGCGCTTGCACCAAAGAAAGCCGAAGAGCCAGAAGCCTAAATTCGCTCTGCCCTGAGCGAACATCACGAGATTTTCCCTTTTCGAGGAAGCATTTTGGCCCGCTGAGCGTTAGGGTCACTACATAACTTTTATCAGGAGGAATTTGTGGAGCTCATAACCCCACGCTTGGCAACCTCAGGTGCCGGCGGGTTGGACGACCAGGTCTATAACCGATTACTAAAAGAACGAATTATCTTCCTTGGTTCTGTCGTCGAAGACACCATGGCAAATGCGATTGCTGCTCAGATGCTCCTTCTTGCAGCAGAAGATCCTGATAAAGATATTTACCTTTACATCAACTCACCTGGAGGTTCCATCTCCGCAGGTATGGCGATTTATGACACGATGCAATACATCAAAAATGATGTTGCAACAGTTGCCATGGGACTTGCTGCATCGATGGGTCAATTCCTTCTCTGTGCTGGAGCGCCCGGAAAGCGTTACGCATTGCCGCACGCGCGCATCATGATGCACCAACCATCTGGTGGAATCGGCGGAACAGCATCAGATATCAAGATTCAAGCCGAACAGATGTCCTTTACTAAGAAGAAGATGGCAGAACTCATTGCTCATCACACAGGACAGAAGATGGACACAATTACTGCAGATTCAGATCGTGATCGTTGGTTTACTGCAGAAGAAGCTAAGGAATATGGCTTTGTTGATCATGTTGTTAAGTCAGCCGGACAGGTCTCAGGAAGCGGTGGTACAGCGCGATGAAAATAAATGACATTCATAATCGTTACGTACTTCCTACAATCGAAGAGCGCACCGCGTATGGCTACAAGAGACTTGATCCATATACGAAGTTATTTGAAGAGCGCATTATTTTCTTAGGTCAAGGCATTGATGACACCGTTGCAAACGATGTCATGGCCCAACTTCTCACCCTTGAATCAATGGATCCAGACCGTGACATCATGATGTACATCAACTCGCCCGGTGGTTCGTTCACGGCGTTGACTGCGATTTATGACACGATGCAATTCGTTCGTCCAGATGTCATGACAATCTGTTTGGGACAAGCTGCCTCAGCAGCAGCTGTTTTGCTCGCAGGTGGAACTGCTGGAAAACGTTATGCACTTGAGCATTCTCGAATCTTGATTCACCAGCCTTATAGCGAAGGTGGCGGACAAGGTTCTGATATCGAAATCCAAGCTCGCGAGGTTTTGCGCATGCGCGAACTCTTGGAGGAGATGTTGTCAAAGCACTCTAAGAAGTCCAAAGAAGAAATCGGCAAGGACATCGAGCGCGACAAGATTCTTACCGCAGCAGAAGCCGTTGAGTATGGTCTCGTCGACCAGATCTTGGCTTCACGTAAAGCTTCTTCAAAGAAGTAATCACCCGCTTAATTTCGGCAATTACTCTCAGGGCGAACATGTTTCGCCCACATGAAGCACGCACACCGATTTACGATTAGTGCCTTCCCTAACGAAAGTAGGCGTTCTGTGACTCGCATCGGTGAAAGCGGCGATCTTCTTAAGTGTTCTTTCTGCGGTAAAACCCAGAAGCAAGTAAAGAAACTTATCGCTGGTCCTGGCGTTTATATTTGCGATGAATGTATCGATCTCTGTAATGAAATCATCGAGGACGAATTAACGGAAGCGACCTCTGAAGGTCTGAAAGAACTTCCCAAACCACAAGAAATTTACGATTTTCTAGATCAATATGTGATTGGCCAAGACCGTGCAAAGAAATCTCTCTCGGTTGCTGTCTATAACCATTACAAGAGAATCAAGGCTGGCGATCGTCATCGCGAAGAAGGCGTAGAACTCTCCAAGAGCAATATTCTCCTTCTTGGCCCTACAGGTTGTGGCAAAACTCTGCTTGCCCAAACTTTAGCCCGCATGCTCAATGTTCCATTTGCAATTGCTGATGCAACAGCGCTTACTGAAGCCGGATATGTTGGAGAAGATGTTGAAAATATCTTGCTCAAATTAATTCAAGCAGCTGACTTTGATGTAAAGAAAGCAGAAACTGGAATTATTTATATCGACGAAATCGACAAAGTTGCACGCAAGAGCGAGAACCCATCAATCACACGCGATGTATCTGGTGAAGGTGTACAACAAGCTCTCCTCAAGATTCTTGAAGGCACCACAGCTTCAGTTCCACCACAAGGTGGACGTAAACATCCACACCAAGAATTTATTCAAATTGATACCACCAATGTCCTCTTCATCGTAGGCGGAGCATTTGCTGGTCTAGAAAAGATTATTGAAGGCCGTAAAGGAAAAGCCGGCGTTGGATTTAATGCCACACTCCAAACTGAGAAAGATAAGCAGACCAACGATCCATTTGCAGATGTGATGCCAGAAGATCTATTGAAATTCGGCATGATTCCTGAATTTATTGGCCGATTACCGATTGTCACATCGGTTGAAAACTTGGATCGAGCAGCACTTCTCCAAATCCTCACCGAGCCAAAGAATGCTCTTGTGCGTCAATATCAACATCTCTTTGAGATGGATGATGTGGAATTCGAAATCACCACAGAAGCGCTCGAAGTAATCGCTGACCAAGCAATCGCTCGTGGCACAGGCGCGCGTGGTCTTCGAGCCATCATGGAAGAAGTTCTCCTTCCAGTGATGTACGAAGTTCCAAGCAAGAAAGAAATTGGCAAGGTACTGGTGACTCCAGAAGTCATAACCTCGAAGGCTGCACCGACTTATCTTGAGCGCGGTCCAAATAGCGTGAAGCGTTCTGCGAAACGTGGAGAAGAGAAGACCGCTTAATCATCGGTAGTATCTCGCCTTATGTCAGAGCTGCCTTCACAATTTTCTCCGAGTGAGATTGAAGGTCCGCTCTACCAAAAATGGTTAGATGCTGGATATTTCACCGCTGATTCACAATCCACGAAGCAACCCTTCTCGATAGTTATTCCTCCGCCGAATGTGACGGGCAGCCTTCACATTGGCCACGCGCTCGATCACACCATTCAAGATTTGTTAACGCGTATGAAGCGAATGAAAGGTTTTGAAACTCTCTGGCTTCCTGGAATGGATCATGCTGGTATCGCCACACAAAATGTTGTCGAAAAGCAATTAGCTGCCCAAGGAAAATCTCGCCACGATCTTGGTCGTGAAGAGTTTGTTAAGAAAGTTTGGTCCTGGAAAGCAGAATCGGGCGGCGCAATTCTTGGTCAGATGAAAAGACTGGGTGATAGCGTTGATTGGAGTCGCGAGCGCTTCACCATGGATGAAGGTCTATCCGAAGCAGTTCTCACTATCTTTAAGCGTCTTTATGACTCAGGACTTATTTATCGCGCAGAGAAGATTATTAACTGGTGCCCACGCTGCTTAACGGCGCTATCCGATATTGAAGTTGACCATAGCGATGATGCGGGCGAATTCGTCCAGGTACGTTACGGCGACGATGAGTTAAGCATTACGGTTGCCACAACTCGCCCTGAAACCATGTTGGGTGATGGAGCTGTTGCGGTTCACCCTAATGATGAGCGCTACAAGCACATGATTGGTAAGTCAGTTCTTCTTCCTCTTGTTAACCGCATGATTCCAATCATTGCTGATGAATTGGTCGAACCAGAATTTGGCACAGGCGCCGTGAAGGTGACCGCTGCGCATGATCCAAATGACTTTGAGATGGGTATGCGCCATAACGTCCCGCTCATTGTCATTATGAATGAGCATGGCGTGATGGATGGAACTGGTACTGAATTCGATGGCATGGATCGCTTTGATGCACGCAAAGCGGTTGTAGAGAAATTACGAAGTATGGGACGCGTTGTTTCGGAGAAGCGTCCATATATTCACGCAGTCGGTCACTGTTCACGTTGTGACACCACTGTTGAACCACGACTTTCAAAGCAGTGGTTTGTGAAAGTTGCGCCACTTGCAAAAGCTGCTGGTGATGCCGTTCGGGATGGAAAAGTAAAGATCGATCCGGTCTCTATGGAGCCACGTTATTTTGAGTGGGTCGACAACATGCATGACTGGTGTATCTCACGCCAACTTTGGTGGGGCCATCGCATTCCCGTTTGGTACGGACCAAATGGCGAAGTCGTCGTTGTCGGACCTGGCGAAACAGCACCTGCTGGTTACGAACAAGATCCTGACGTTCTCGATACCTGGTTCTCATCTGCACTGTGGCCTTTTTCAACATTAGGTTGGCCGAATAACACTGATGATTTGAAGAAGTTTTATCCCACGAGTGTTTTAGTTACAGGTTACGACATTCTCTTCTTCTGGGTTGTTCGCATGATGCTCTTCGGTCTTTTTGCGATGGATGGAGTTCCACCATTTAAAGTGATTGCGCTCCATGGATTAGTGCGTGATAAGCATGGCAAGAAGATGAGTAAGTCACGAGGTAACACCGTTGATCCACTTGAATTTATGGATAAGTATGGATCTGATGCGCTCCGCTTTACTCTGGCGCGCGGTGCAAATCCAGGAACTGACCAAGCACTTGCCGAAGAGTGGATCGCGGGCGCTCGTAATTTCGCCACAAAAGTTTGGAATGCTTCGCGCTTTGCGATGATGAATGGCGCAAATGTTTCTGGCCCACTTCCAGGTCGCTCAGAACTCAATCACATAGATAGATGGATACTGAATCGCCTTGATTCAACAATCAATAACGCTGACCAGCTCTTTGAAACATTCGAATTTGCTAAAGGCTGTGAAGAGATTTATCACTTTGCGTGGGATGAGGTTTGTGATTGGTATCTCGAGTTAATTAAAGACACATTTGCCAAAGGTGGCGCTGAGGCTGATAAGACTCGTCGCGTCTTAGGTCATGTTCTCGATCAATTACTCCGCCTCATGCATCCAACCATGCCCTTCCTTACCGAAGCACTTTGGACTGCGCTGACTTCAGGTGAGTCACTTGTCATAGCTGAATGGCCAACCGCTAAGGGTGCCCAAGATGATCCTGAGGCGCTGGGAGTAGTTGAAGATATGCAACGCCTCATCACAGAGATCCGTCGCTTTAGAAGTGATCAAGGAATTAAAACTTCCGCCCGAGTTGTGGCTCGCATTGATGGCCTCAAAGGCGCTCTTACACAATACGAATCAGCGCTGCGTTTCTTGGTTCGCCTTGATAGCCCTGCAGATTCATTTAACCCCAGCGCAAAGATCGAAGTTGGAGATTTCGTAGTTCACTTCGACTTAACGGGAAGCATTGACGTTAAGGCAGAACGGGCACGTTTAAGCAAGGATCTTGAGGCGATCAAGAAAGATCAAGAAACTGCTCGCGTAAAACTAGAGAATGAAAATTTCATGGCCAAAGCGCCCATGGATGTCGTGAAAACTATCCGTGATCGAATGGAATTTTGTGAGACCGAAATTGTGCGCATTAATGCCTTGCTTGCCGCATTGCCAAAAGATTAATAATGACAAGTAAGGATGACTTCGAACGCCTTGATGCAATAGAAAAGGCACTACTTAATCGCTGGCCAGAAACCCGCATCGCACCAACACTAGATCGGATTGCAGCTCTTGCAGATGCACTTGGTTCACCACAGCTGTCATACCCCACAATTCACATTGCTGGAACAAATGGAAAGACCACCACAACTCGACTCATTGATTCCCTGTGTTTCCAACTAGGAATGCGAACTGGACGCTTTACTAGTCCACATCTTGAAAGTTTTCTCGAGCGTATTTCTATCAATGGTGAGCCAATCTCGCCCGAGGGAATGATTGCCACCTATAACGACATCGCACTCTATTTGGATCTCATTGATTCCAGAATGCCCAACAAGCTTTCGTTCTTTGAGTCAATGTGCGCTCTTGCTTTTGTGGCCTTTGCAGAATTTCCAGTAGATGTCGGTATTTTTGAATGTGGAATGGGTGGGGAGTGGGACTCTACGAATGTCATCAAGGCTGACGTCTCGGTTATCACTCCGATTGGATTTGATCATATGGAATATCTAGGAGATACCCTCGACAAGATCGCTCTTACAAAATCAGGCATCATCAAAGAGAGCGCCTTTGCAGTCCTAGCGCGTCAAGAGCCAGACGTGGCTCAAGTATTAATGCATAAGTGCGCTCAAGTAGATGCAACCCCGATACGAGAGGGGATTGAATATTCCGTTAAGAATCGAGCGTTAGCCGTAGGTGGCCAGCTCATTTCTATCGCGGGCGTTTATGGTGAATACAACGATCTCTTTCTTCCACTTCATGGTGCGCATCAAGCCTCCAACGCAGCCACTGCCATTGCTGCAGTAGAAGTTTTTGCAGGGGAGAGCAAGTTAGATGAGGAAGTTGTGCGCGAAGCGCTTGTCAACGCTACATCACCAGGTCGCTGCGAAATCATTATGCGAAACCCGACGGTGATTATTGATGCGGCTCATAACCCACATGGAGCTCAATCTCTTAAAAGAACTCTCTCTGAGGAATTCGACTTCGATTCGATTATTGGGGTCATTGCGCCGATGGGAGATAAAGATGTCGATGGAATTCTTGAAGAGTTAGAGAGTGTTGTGAATCGAGTAATAGTCTCAAGAAACTCTTCTCATCGTGCAGCAGACTTATCTGAATTGAAAGCCAGCGCTGATGGTATTTTCGGAAGTGAACGAGTTACTGCATTTGAGTCACTTCAAGAAGCGCTTGTAAAAGCTATTGAACAAGCAAAACTTGATAATGGAGTAAGCGATTCAAACACCGCAGTTCTTGTCGCAGGTTCCGTTGTTACCGCCGGAGAAGCTCGTGGAATTATTCGGCGAATGAAGGAGAAACGTTGATGAAAGTGTTAGCGCGCAGCGTTCTAATCATGGAAATGTTCGTTATGGGGTTTGCATTGCTTCTCGCAAAAGATCTTCCTGATTCCCGCGGTCTCATCTTTGGAGGGATCATCACACTTCTCGCATTTCTAGCTGCTGGAATGTTGAAACGAAAGATCGGGTGGATTCTGGGTTGGACAGTTCAAATTTTGATGGTTGCTTACGGCTTTGTTGTTTTCACAATGTTCTTCCTGGGGGCGTTATTCCTTGGACTCTGGGTTACTGCCATCGTGCTGGGTCGCAAGGGCGAGGCGGCTCGGGCCGCTTTTAACGAGGGTCGCGAAGGCAAAAATTCACAATAGACTTACCCCGTGACCAACTCGACTTCCTCATCCCAGCGCACACTAATTCTGGTTAAACCTGATGGCGTGCGTCGCGGACTCGTTGGAGAAGTTATTGCTCGCGTTGAACGTAAAGGTTACTTAGTTACTGCGCTTCGAATGTTGACTGCTGACAAGTCAATGCTTGAAGCACATTACGCAGAACATAAAGGAAAACCTTTTTACGAACCGCTCATGGAATTCATGCTCTCTGGTCCAATCGTTGCGATGATTGCAGAAGGTGAGAGAGTGATTGAAGGTTTCCGTTCTCTTGCAGGTGCAACTGACCCAACTGTTGCCGCGCCTGGCTCGATTCGCGGAGATCTTGCGCGAGATCAAGGCACACGAGTTGTCCAAAATATTGTTCATGGTTCCGATTCTGTTGAATCAGCAGAACGCGAAATCAAGATCTTCTTCCCCAACCTGTAAGGAGCAAAAAAATGGCAAGCCAAGCTAACCGTTGGACATTCTTAGGTCGCGATATGGCGATCGATCTAGGTACCGCAAACACCTTGGTCTATGTTCGAGGTAAAGGCATTGTTCTTAACGAGCCAAGCGTGGTTGCGGTTAATCAAGAAACAGGCGCAGTCCTTGCAGTCGGAACTGAAGCGAAGAAGATGATTGGCCGTACTCCGGGCAGCATCGTTGCGATCCGTCCACTAAAAGATGGCGTTATCGCAGACTTCGACACAACTGCACTCATGATTAAGTACTTCATCCGCCAAGTCCACAAGCGCACGTATCTTGCAAAGCCACGCATTGTCATCTGCGTTCCCTCAGGAATCACTGGTGTTGAACAGCGCGCTGTTAAAGATGCAGGTTACGAAGCTGGCGCACGCAAGGTTTACATCATCGAAGAGCCCATGGCTGCCGCTATCGGCGCAGGGCTTCCCATCCATGAACCAACTGGAAATATGGTCGTCGATATCGGTGGCGGAACCACAGAAGTAGCTGTTATTTCTCTCGGTGGAATTGTTTCCGCTCTTTCGATCCGTGTTGGTGGAGATGAGTTAGACCACGCGATTATGAATTGGGTTAAGAAAGAATTTTCACTCATGCTCGGTGAGCGCACCGCTGAAGAAATCAAGATGGCAATTGGTTCTGCGTACCCACTTCGCGATGAACCTGATGCTGAGATTCGTGGACGTGACCTTGCTACTGGTCTACCAAAGACGATAGTTGTTTCATCAGAGGATATTCGTAAGGCTCTTGAAGAGCCGGTAAATGCAATTGTTAATGCTGTAAAGAACACTCTCGATAAGACTCCACCAGAACTTGCCGCAGATCTCATGGATCGTGGAATTGTTCTCACGGGTGGCGGAGCGCTCCTTAAGGGTCTTGATGAGAGATTGCGCCATGAGACGGGAATGCCGATTCATGTATCCGAGCGTCCATTACAAGCTGTGGTTGAAGGATCGGGTAAGTGCGTTGAAGAATTTGAAGCGCTAGAGAAGGTTTTGATCTCCGAGCCTCGCCGATAGGTAATGTATGGCGAATCGAGGAACCAATAGAACGAGACTCTTGTGGGTCTCACTCTTGGTTACTTCTCTATTCCTGATCACACTTGATTTACGTGGAGTCAGTTTAGTTTCATCTATTCGTAATGGAACCCAAAGCTTCTTGGCTCCAGTCCAACGAGTTGGAAGCAATGTCCTCTCACCCATAAGCAATCTCTTCGAAGACATTACAAATCTTGGTCGTACGAAATCCAAGATTGATGCACTCAAAACCGAGAATGAGGAGTTGAAGAGCCAGTTAATACTTAATGACAATGTGCTTGGAGAGCTTGAACAGCTTAAAGGTGTTCTCAATCTTGCTGGAAAAGCTCGTTTCAAAGTTGTTTCTGCTCGAGTCATAAGTAAAGGCGGCACAGGAACATTTGGAGAGACCATCGTGCTGGATGCAGGAACTAACGCAGGGATAAAGCGCGATATGACAGTCATTGCCGCAAGTGGTCTTGTTGGCGTCGTGAAGTCAACGACATCGACATCATCTGTTGTGTTGTTGATGAGCGATCCTTCTTTTCGGATAGGAGTACGAGTCGCAGGAAGCCAAGATATGGGCATCCTTTCGGGTGAAGGTGAAGGCAAATTTTCGTTGAGAATGTTGAGTGCAACAGGACAAATTAAGACAGGGGATGTGCTGTTGTCACGGGGAAGTTCTGGCGATAAGCCATTTGTTCCTGGTGTTCCGGTTGGCACAGTAATCACGGTTGATAACGCAACGGGACAACTAACCAAGCAAGGACGAGTGCAAGGTTTTGTGGATCTCAATGCGCTTGGCGTCGTGAGCGTTGTTCTAGCAAATGTTGGTGGAAATCCAGGAGACGCACTTGTCCCACAAGCTCCGCGCCCCGCTCCGACTGTGACGGTTTTTGTAACCCCCACACCTACTCCAAGCGAGTAACTCGTGACTCTCAATCGTCTACCCGCAATATTTGGAATTTTCTTTTTTATATTCTTGCTTCAAGAAGCAATACTCAACAGAGTGAACTTCCTTGTAGGAGGCTTTTCGCTTTATCTAGCCTTCTTCATGGCATGGATTATGCAAGATGAGAGAAATAGCGCAGTTGCCACGGGATTTATTGCTGGTTTTATTCTCGATCTATCTCCAACTCTGGAAGCACCTTTTGGTTTGTGGACTTTGGTTCTCGCTGGAATGAGTTACATTCTTGCGACAAATGTTAGAGCTGCTCTTGATTCGGAATTAAGCCCGGTTGTCATGACGATGGTTACCGTTCTTGGTAGTTCAGTTGCATTAATTCTTTTCTTACTCTTTGGTGCGATTCTCGGACAAGATGTTGGATCAGGTGCATATGTAACCCAAGTGATTTTCGGTAACGCTATGTGGTCACTCTTGCTATCACCTCTGTATGTTCCAATCACAGTCGCGCTTTACAGAGCAACGCTTACAGCGAGGAATCGCTAAATGCGCAATCGCTCTCAACTCAGCCTGTTTGTAGTCCAAGTCTTTGTAGCCTCATTGATGGTGGCACTTGTGGGAAGACTCTTCTACCTTCAGATTGCCGATGGCCCGAGATATCAAGAAGCCGCGCTCGATATTCAGAGTCGAGATATTGTCACGCCGGCTCTTCGCGGATTAATCGTTGATCATGAAGGAAATTTGTTAGCCACCAACAAAGCGGGATTAATGGTGACTGCCGATAGATCAGTCCTTGATAAGCAAGAGGACAAAGGTCAATCTGTTCTAGCGCGGGTAGCAAGTGTGCTTAAGCTGAATTATGAAGATATATATGCGCGAACCAGATTGTGTGGTGAACTTCCTGAAGGTGAACGTAATGGTTGCTGGAACGGAAATCGTTATCAACCGATTCCCATCACGAAGGAAGCTACTGAGAATCAAGTTCTCATAATCCTTGAACAATCAGATCTTTTCCCAGGGATTGGCGCAGAACCGGTCTCGATCCGCTATTACCCGGGATATGCCGGCGAAAAGGCAACGCATATTTTAGGTTATCTCGGACCTATCACAGAAGCAGATCTCAACAATGAAGAGGGTAAACGTTTTTACCGTAACGAACTCATTGGGAAAGCTGGAATCGAAATTGTTTACGATGAAAATATGCGTGGTAAAGCAGGCGTAAGAACTGTCATCGTTGATCGGAAAGAAGTTGTAACGCAAGAGTCACGAAATACGCCTTCAGTTCCTGGCAACCATGTGATTCTCAATATCAATGCAAAGTTACAAGCAGCTGTTGAGCAGGAACTCAAGAATTCAGTTTTAAGAGCGCGTGGTTTGGGGTATCGCGGTGATTCAGGTGCGGCCATCGTCATGGACATTAAGACGGGTGGAGTTTTAGCGATGGCCTCTTACCCAGATTACGACTTAAATATTTGGGAGAATGGAATTACGGTAAAACAAGCTAAAGAGCTTTACAGCGAGAAATCTGGAGTTCCGGCGCTATCACGAGCGATCCAAGGAACTTTTGCTCCTGCGTCTACTTTCAAAGTTATCTCACTTTCCGCAGCTGTCGATGCGGGCTACAGTTTGAAAAATAGATATTTGTGCCCAGCACAGGTTCAAATTGGAACTCGAGTCTTTCGTAACTTTGATAGCAAGGCAGCGGGTCGAATTGATATGACCACAGCGATGGCAATTTCCTGCGACTCGATTTGGTATCAAATTGCCTATGACGAATGGGTACGTGATGGAGGTTTGAGGCCTAAGAGCTCGCCCAATGACTACTTCTTTAAGTCTGCGGCTGGATTTGGCGTCGGTAAGAAGACAGGGGTCGACCTACCTTCAGAATTAAGAGGCCGTCTACCAAATCGGGACTGGAAAGCTAGCTGGTACGAGAAGAACAAAGACTTTTACTGTAACTATCAGCAACGCGCCAAAAAATCTCAACTAACACAATACCTAATTGAACTAGCTCGTGAGAACTGCCTCGATGGCGACAAAGTTAGAGCGGGCGATATGGTCAACTTCTCTATTGGTCAGGGCGATACGCTGATGACTCCACTTCAAATGGCTGTGATGTACTCAGCAATCGCAAATGGTGGAAAACTTCTTGTTCCAAAGATTGCAAAAGCGATTGTTCAGCCGAATGGAAAAGTTATTAAGGAATTTGCCCCGCAAGTGAGTGGTTCGCTTCCAGTTTCTAAGAGCACTCTCAAGTTCCTCCAAAATTCTCTGAGAGCAGTCGTGACATCCGGAACTGCACGTGGTGCATTCTCTGGAGTAGGCGTTGAGATCAGTGGAAAGACTGGTACGGGTCAAGTGTTTGGAAGAAATCTTGATGGCTCCAGTAAAGATGACACTTCATGGTTTGCTTCGTATGCACCGGCAAAGAAACCTCAATATGCCGTTGTCATGATGGTAAGCCAAGGTGGATTCGGTGCCAGCACCTCTGGTGTGGGAGTAAGAAAGATTTACGAGCATATCTTTGGCACGAATGGCCAAGTCGCAATTTTTCCAAATGGAATACCAAGTACCCTTCCGAAAGTTGATGCATCGAAGGGTTCTCTATCGTGACCATGACTTTTAACCGACGCGGCAGAGAGAAGCGCGGACTTTTCGCAGGCTCTGATCGCATCATGAATTCAGCAGTTCTCTTACTTCTCTTTATGGGCATTATTCTTGTCTACGCAGCAACTCGTGATTGGTTCGCTTCGAATGGACTTGATCCTGAGTACTACTTAAAGCGTCAGCTCATCAATGTGATTATCGGTATTGCTCTTGCATACGGAACCACCTTGATTGATTACCGCCTCTTGCGAGCCTACACCCCAGTCGTATGGGGAGTGGGAGTCCTCGGGCTGATTGCAGTTCTCATTCCCGGCTTGGGTTCTACGGTTAACGGCGCGCGTTCATGGATCTCTTTTCCTGGCGGATTCCAAATTCAACCTGCAGAGTTGGCGAAAATTTCAATCATTATTGGTATGGCACTCATTCTCTCTGAACGAGTCGCTGGAGAAGATGCACCTACAGATCGCCAAGTTCTGCAATCACTCGGCGTTGCTGCATTCCCCGTTCTACTTATTGTTTTACAGCCAGATCTTGGAACAGTCCTCATCATCGCAGCGTCTGTCATCACAATGATTGCAGTCTCAGGCGCACGAATGCGATGGGTAGTTGGTTTGTTGCTTGCTGGAATTGCAGGAGCTTATTTGGCTGTGGCTAGTGGTGAAGTGAGTGAGTATCAATTAAATCGACTTCGTTCTTTTGTCGATCCATCAGCTGATCCTCAAGCAAGTGGCTATCAATTACGACAAGCGAGAATCACGATTGGTTCTGGAGGGTTGATTGGCAAAGGGTTATTTGATGGACCACAAACGAACGGTCGCTTTGTTCCTGAGCAACACACAGACTTTATATTTACAGTTGCAGGAGAGGAAATTGGTTTCCTGGGTGCGGGATTAATACTTGTTCTCTATATGATCATTTTGATGCGTGCTTTTTCTATTGCACGACGAACTACCGATTTGTTCGGTCGAATGGTTTGTGTTGGAGTTATCGCCTGGTTCTCATTTCAAATTTTTGAAAATATCGGAATGACCATGGGCTTGATGCCGATGACAGGAGTGCCGCTGCCATTTCTTTCCTATGGAGGTTCAAGCATGTTTGCCAACATGATTGGTATCGGGTTACTGCAGAACGTCTATCAACGCACCCGCTAAACCGACATTTACGCGGAGATTAGGCAGAGGAACTCTCTTTCTGCCATACTTCGCAGGTTCGAATCGCCTCACGTTCTTGAGGTCGCCAGGACCGCTCTATAGGTGCGGATCGGCTGATCCAGATAAAGGCGCCACCAGAAGATTTTTAAGCATATGTCCGCAAGGGCATTACAAAAGGATTTGATCGTATGGCTGATGAGCCAAAAAAAGTGCGTAAGCGCGCTGTAAAGAAAAGTTCCACTAAGTCTGCTGCTGATGCTCCCACCACAGAAGCTCCAGCAAAAGAGAAGAAGTCAAAAGCCGCAGGTGCTATTCCTGCTCCAATCTTTCAGGCCGCGCCAGTTGTAGCTGCGCCTAAAGCTCGTACCAATCAAAAACCGGCTGCAAAGTCGAGCACGCCAGTCTCTGATTCTGAAACTGAGAACGACAATCGTCGCCGTCGCCGCCGCAGAGGTGGACGAGGTCGTCGTCGCTCTGACAAAGAAGGTGGCGAACAAACTACCTCTGAGGCAACCCAATCTCCCGTGGTTGATGACGAATCAACAACCTCCGTTGCATTTAAGAAACGCCGTCGCCGCCGCAGATCCGGCTCAGATGGAGTCACGCCAGGTGAAGTTGTTGAAGAAGATGGCGTCGTCGCTGTTGTAAAGGTGCGCGAAGCGCGGCCAGCTCAAGAGCGCCCCGCCCGTGAGCGAAAGAATTTTGATCGCAACGATCGTGGTCGCAATGACCGTCGTTTCCGTGACCGCGATAGAGATCGGGATCGTGGTCGTGAACGTCATCGTTACAACGATTATCGCGAGAATCGTCGTCGCGGAACAATCCTCACAGATGCAGAATTCTTAGCGCGTCGAGAATCCGTTGATCGTGAGATGTTGGTACGTCAACAAGGCGACCGCACTCAAATTGCAATCCTGGAAGACAATGTTCTAGTCGAGCACTATGTCAATCGAAATAGCAATATTTCATATGTAGGAAACGTCTATCTTGGAAAAGTTCAGAATGTTCTTCCATCGATGGAAGCAGCTTTCGTAGATATTGGTAAGGGACGTAACGCAGTTCTCTATGCAGGCGAAGTGAATTGGGATGCTGCCGGCCTTACTGATAACCAAGAGCGCAAGATTGAACGTGTGCTGAAGACTGGTCAATCAGTTCTAGTTCAAGTAACAAAAGACCCCATCGGTCAAAAAGGTGCACGTCTCACCAGCCAAATTTCATTACCTGGTCGTTATCTTGTTTATGTTCCTGGCGGTGGAATGAGTGGAATTTCGCGACGTCTTCCTGATACCGAACGCGCTCGACTCAAAGATATTCTCAAAGGTCTTATTACCGATGAAGAAGGCGTCATCGTTAGAACTGCAGCCGAAGGTGCTTCGGATGAAGAGCTCACCCGTGACGTAGTTCGACTCAAAGCGCAATGGGAAGATATTAAGAAGAAATCTGAGAACACCAGCACTAGCGCTCCAACTTTGCTTTATGGAGAACCAGATCTAACAGTCCGCGTTATCCGCGATATCTTCAATGAAGATTTCCGCAAACTCACAGTACAAGGTGATGGCGCTTGGGAAGATATCAACAACTATCTCGGACATATTGCGCCCGAACTTCTTGCCAAGATTGAAAAGTGGACTGGCGCTAAAGATATGTTCACCGAAAATCGGGTAGATGAACAACTCGCAAAAGCTCTGGATCGCAAGGTGTATCTGCCTTCAGGTGGATCACTTGTTATTGATCGAACAGAGGCAATGGTTGTTATCGACGTCAACACCGGTAAGTTCATCGGCAAGGGCGGAAACCTTGAAGAGACCGTCACTAAGAACAACCTTGAAGCTGCAGAAGAAATTGCGCGCCAACTAAGGTTGCGCGACTTGGGTGGAATTATCGTTATCGACTTCATCGATATGATTTTGGAATCTAACCGCGAACAAGTTCTCCGTCGTTTAGTTGAATGCCTGGGACGCGATCGCACCAAGCATCAAGTTGCGGAAGTTACCTCTCTTGGTCTCGTCCAAATGACTCGTAAACGCGTTGGACAAGGCTTGATCGAAGCCTTCTCCACAACATGCGAAAGTTGTGGTGGACGCGGTATTCATGTTCATATGGAACCGGTAAATAAAAAGAGCCTTGATCGCGAAATCACTCCTACCTTCGAAAGTAAGGACGAGGAGAGCGATGAGGACAGTAGCGATGATGAGAGTGATAGTTCTCAGGAGAACTCACAAACTGGTTCAGAAGAACCATCGAGCGATAAGGGCGAAAAAGACGGAAAAGCTCGTTTTGGTCGCCGCCGCCGCAGGGCATCCAGCTCTGGGGTCGTGACCGCCTAACTCAGTTTGACCCTAGATAGGCTCAATCCGTAACCTAGGCCCCTGCTCGAGGGCATACGCTCGAGAAAGAATTAAAGAAAGAATCGGAAGGACAATCGTGTACGCAATTGTTAAGGCTGGCGGCCGCCAGGAAAAAGTCGCTGTTGGCGATACCGTCTTTGTGGATCGTATCGATGCAGCTGCTGGCTCGACCGTTAGTTTCCCCGCGCTCCTTGTCGTTGATGGCGCTGCCGTCACTTCCGATCCAAAAGTTCTCTCAGGCGTAAAAGTTACTGGCGAAATCGTTGAAGAAGTTAAGGGTCCAAAGATCCACATTCTTCGTTACAAGAGCAAGACTGGTTATCGCCGTCGTCAAGGTTTTCGTTCAAAGAACACTCGCGTGAAAATCACTGCGATTAACGGTGTGAAGTAAGGGGCTGAAAAAACATGGCATCCAAAAAAGGCGTCTCCTCAACCCGTAACGGTCGCGATTCCAATCCGCAATTTCTTGGCATCAAGCGCTTCGGCGGACAGGTAGTTAACAGCGGCGAGATTCTCGTTCGCCAACGTGGCACCAAGTTCCACCCAGGTAAGAATGTAGGAATCGGTAAGGACGACACACTCTTCGCACTTGCTTCAGGTGCAGTTGAGTTCTCAAACGCACGCGGTCGTCGCGTTGTAAATATCGTTCCGGTTTCCTAACACAACGGACTTAATAAATCGCGGGTCCGTATCCACGGGCCCGTTTTTTATTTCTACAATCGAAAGGAGAGATAAGCAATGACAACATTTGTCGATCGCGTAACTCTCCATGCCTCCGCAGGAAAAGGTGGAGATGGTTGTGTTTCTGTGCACCGTGAAAAGTTTGTTCCACTAGGTGGCCCCGATGGTGGAAGTGGCGGTCGTGGCGGCGACATCATCCTTGTCGTTGATCCGAGCGTAACTACGCTTCTAGATTTTCATCACTCACCACATCGCAACGCAAGTTCTGGTCGCCAGGGCTATGGCGCGTTAAAAAATGGTCCTGATGGTGAAGATTTGATTCTCGGTGTACCTAATGGAACTGTCGTCATGACTAAAGATGGTCGAGTGCTTGCTGATTTAGTTGGAAATGGAACTCGATTTGTTGCTGCAAAAGGTGGACTTGGTGGCTTAGGAAATAACGCGCTCGCTTCATCTCGTAGGCGCGCTCCAGGTTTTGCACTCCTCGGTGAGCCAGGCGAGAAGCGCACACTCATTCTCGAACTCAAATCTGTTGCTGATACTGGATTGATTGGTTATCCCAGCGCTGGAAAGTCATCGTTGGTTGCTGCAATTTCAGCTGCACGCCCAAAGATTGCTGATTATCCATTTACAACACTGGCTCCAAACCTTGGCGTCGTACAAGCTGGTGACTCACGATTTACTGTTGCAGATGTTCCAGGACTTATTCCGGGCGCTTCAGAAGGTAAGGGGCTTGGTCTGCAATTCCTCCGTCACGTAGAACGCTGCGCTGCACTTGTGCATGTGCTTGATTGTGGAACGCTGGAAAGTGATCGTGATCCAATCAAGGATTTCGACATCATCGAAAATGAACTCAAGATGTATGCCGAAGATCTCAGCGATCGTCCGCGAATTGTTGCGCTCAATAAAGTTGATCTACCTGATGGAAAAGCGATGGCAGATATGGTGGAACCGATTCTGCGCGAGCGTGGATATGAGGTTTACCAAATCTCTGCAGCTGCGCGTATCGGTCTTGAACCACTTCTCTATGCCATGTCAAAACTTGTTCAGGAATATCGCACGCGCCAAACTCAAGAAGAGAAAGCACGTATTGTTCTGCGACCTACACCGATTGACGATGCTGGCTTTAAAGTTTCAGCAAATGAAGATGGTTCATTTACCGTTGTAGGCGCTAGACCTGAGCGTTGGGTGCACCAAACAAACTTCAGCAACGCAGAAGCCGTTGGTTATCTTGCAGATCGCTTAGCTAGCCTCGGCGTTGAAAAAGAATTATTCAAGCTCGGTGCAAAACAAGGCGATGAAGTTCGTATCGGTATTGGCGACGACGCTGTTGTCTTTGATTGGGAACCCACCATTGAAGCCGGCGCAGAGCTACTTTCCGGTCCTCGTGGCGACGATATGCGCATCCCTCGCGGTTGGGAGAAGTTTGATGAAGAGGCGATTGACCAACTCGATGATGATGAATTGGCGCAACAATGGGAGTACAACGTTACTGATCCCACAAACCCACAAGTAAATTACTCAGAAAAAAGTAATACATCAGAAAAGGAGACGATGTGAACCGCGATGTAGTAACTCAAGCGCGCCGTATCGTCATCAAGATTGGCTCGTCATCGCTCACTGGCAAAGATGGCGCAGGACTCAATAGCGCCGCGGTTTCAACGCTCGTTGATGCAGTCGCACAACTAAAGAGAAACGGCAAAGAAGTCATCGTTGTCTCATCGGGTGCGATCGCAGCAGGCCTTGCACCTCTTGGATTAAATGCCCGGCCCCAAGATCTTGCCACCCAACAAGCGGCTGCATCTGTTGGTCAAGGACTATTGATTCACAGTTACACCGAATCATTTCGGCGCCACTCAATTACTGCATCACAAGTACTACTTACTATTGAGGACATTGTCCGTCGCTCGCATTATCAAAATGCACAGCGCACGCTCTTTAAGCTGCTCCAACTCGGCGTAGTTCCTATCATCAACGAAAACGATTCGGTTGGAACCCAAGAAATTCGCTTCGGAGATAACGATCGCATTGCTGCTCTTGTCTCACACCTAGTAGGGGCTGACTTGTTAGTACTCGTATCCGATGTCGACGGGTTATACGACGCTCCACCATCGCAGCCAGGTGCAAAGAAAATTCTCCGCGTGGAAAGTATTGACGAGGTAGCAGGCGCAGACATCGGTGGCGCCGGTTCCAAAGTTGGAAGCGGGGGAATGGTCACGAAGATCGAAGCAGCTCGTATTTCTACCGGTGCTGGCATTCCGATGTTGTTGACTTCGCTCGAAAAAGTTTCAATATCGCTTACCGGCGCTGATGAAGGAACACTCTTTGTTGCCGCAACCTCAAAGAAATCTTCTCGTTTACTCTGGTTAGCGCACGCTGCTACACCTCGTGGTCGACTCATACTTGATGCTGGCGCAGTAACGGCGCTGAAGGAAAGGGGAGTTTCCTTACTTCCTGCCGGTGTAACTGGAGTAAATGGAGAGTTCAGTTCAGGAGATACCGTCGAAATTGCTGCAGCTGATGGAACTGTGATTGCACGTGGCTTAGTTGCATTTGATTCTGAAGAGATTCCCATGATGTTAGGCCGCTCGACTAAAGATTTGGCCAAGGAACTTGGTCCAGAATATGAACGTGAATTGGTGCATCGCGATGACATGGTGTTGCTATGAGTAATGACAAGCTAATCGCCGATTTAGCTGATACGGCTCGTAAGGCTGCTCGGACTCTTGTTGCCGCAACGTATGAAGAACGCAAGGCAGCTCTGCTGGCGATTGCTGATGCGCTTCTTGTTCGCCAATCTGAAATCATCGCTGCAAATGCAGAAGATATGGAGCGAGGAAAGTCGAGTGGGCTGAACTCTCAACTCCTAGATCGCTTAATGCTCAATGAATCTCGCATTCAGGGTATTGCTGGCGGTGCTCGTAAAGTTGCTGCCCTTCCTAATCCGCTAGGAAATGTCCTGCGTGAACGCACCCTAGAAAATGGACTGAAGTTAACTCAAGTCTCAGTTCCATTTGGCGTTGTGGGAATGGTGTATGAAGCTCGTCCAAATGTCACAGTTGATGCAGCGGTAATTCTTTTGATGTCAGGAAATGCTGCGTTACTGCGAGGATCTTCTTCTGCTGAGCGGAGCAACGAAGTTCTCGTCAAAGTTATGAGAGAAGCGCTAGCAAAGACTGGAATATCACCTGAAGTAATTCAGCTCATTCCTTCACATGATCGCGACACAACCCGTGCCCTCCTTCATGCTCGAGGCAAAGTCGACCTTGTCATTCCACGCGGAAGCGCTGCGTTGATCCGTATGGTGGTCGATGAGTCAACAGTTCCAACTATCGAAACTGGCGCCGGCGTTTGCCATGTTTACGTTGATGAAAAAGCGGATCTCAATAAAGCGTTACCAATTGTGGTTAACTCAAAGACTCATCGCCCTAGCGTCTGTAATGCAGCCGAAACTCTCTTGGTGCATGAGAAAGTCAAAGACAAGTTCCTGCCAAATGTCCTTCAAGCGCTTCACAACGCAAGTGTGAAATTGCATTGCGATGATGATTCGTTGCAGATTGCTCAAGGGTTAAATATCCCAGCAGAGAAAGCCACAGAAGATAGTTGGAGTACCGAATATGGCGTACTTGAAATGAATGTTGCTGTGGTCCCATCGTTGTTGGCAGCCTCTGATCACATATTGAAGTACGGCACCAATCACACCGAAGCTATCGTTACTGAATCACAAGAGAATGCTGAAGCCTTTATTGCTCTCTCTGATTGTGCTGCGGTAATGGTGAATGCCTCGACTCGATTTACTGATGGAGAAGAGATGGGATTTGGCGCTGAAATTGGAATCTCTAATCAAAAACTCCATGCTCGTGGGCCAATGGGTCTTGAACAAATGACCACGACCACATGGATAGTGAGAGGGGATGGCCAGATCCGTAAGTAATTCGCGCCAACTGCGAAGCACTCGGTAAGGTGACCTATATGTCGAACATTTCCCGCGATGATGTAGCGAATTTAGCCAAGCTAGCGCGTATCGACCTTTCTGACGATGAACTCAACCATCTATCTAATGAGTTAGCTGTCATTTTAGATGCCGTTGCGCGAGTACAAGAAGTCGCGGGAGCGGATGTTCCACCCACTTCTCATCCACTTCCACTAAAAAATGTTTTCCGCGTTGATGAAGTGCGTCCGAGTTTGACCCCTGATGAAGCGCTCTCTGGCGCTCCTGCGCAAGAAGAGCAACGCTTTAAGGTCCCACAAATTCTTGGTGAAGAGCAATGATTAAGAAGTCTGCAGCTGAAATGGCAGCTGCCCTTAGCGCCGGTGAAGTCACGAGCGTTGAATTAACGCAAGCACACCTTGATCAGATTGCCAAAGTTGATGGCGATGTTCATGCATTCCTCCATGTAGATAACGATGGCGCAATCGCTCAAGCTCGTGCTGTTGATGAGAAGCGTAAATCTGGTGAGAAAGTTTCTCCGTTAGCGGGAGTTCCGCTTGCACTGAAGGATGTTTTGGTTCAAAAAGGAATTCCTACGACGTGTGGTTCGAAGATGCTTGAAGGATGGCGTCCTCCTTATGACTCCACTGTTGTTACTCGTTTGAAAGAGAATGGCATTGTCATTCTGGGTAAAACAAATATGGATGAGTTTGCAATGGGTTCTTCCACCGAAAATTCTGCCTATGGTCCAACCCATAATCCTTGGGATCTCACACGTATTCCTGGCGGTTCTGGTGGTGGATCATCTGCAGCGCTTGCTGCCTTTGAAGCACCACTTGCAATAGGAACAGACACAGGCGGATCTATTCGCCAACCTGCTGCAGTTACCGGAACGGTCGGCGTCAAACCTACATATGGCGGGGTTTCCCGTTATGGACTCGTTGCGTTCTCTTCATCGCTCGATCAAGCCGGCCCATGTGCTCGAACAGTTCTTGATGCTGCTTATCTCCATGAAGCTATTGGTGGATATGACCGCATGGATTCCACTTCTATTAATGAACCAGTTCCTGCTGTTGTTGCAGCTGCAAAAGACGGCAACATCAAAGGTATGAAGATTGGTGTTATCAAAGAACTTCAAGGCGATGGATACCAACCTGGAGTCTTAAAACTCTTTAATCAATCGCTCGAAATTCTCGCCTCATTAGGTGCGGAGATTGTTGAAGTTTCCTGTAAGTATTTCGATTACGCACTTGCAGCCTATTACTTGATTGCCCCAAGTGAATGCTCCTCTAATCTCGCTCGCTTCGATGCGATGCGTTATGGAATTCGAGTAGGCGAGGGCTCTGCAGAAGAGGTTATGAATGCGACGCGCCAAGTTGGATTTGGGCGAGAAGTAAAACGGCGCATCATTCTGGGAACATATGCGCTCTCCAGTGGTTATTACGATGCTTATTACGGAAGCGCTCAGAAAGTTCGCACTCTCATTTCCCGTGACTTTGACAATGCTTTTGGAAAAGCAGATGTTCTCGTATCACCAACGGCACCAACAACAGCTTTCAAGATTGGTGAAAAGGCTAATGATCCAATCGCGATGTATCTCAATGACATCGCGACTATCCCAACCAACTTAGCTGGCATTGGTGGAATGTCCGTTCCTTCAGGTTTAGCGGAAGAAGATGGACTTCCTGCAGGATTCCAGATTATGGCGCCGGCGATGAAAGATGATCGCATGTACAAAGTTGGCGCGGCGCTAGAAGCAGCGCTTCTCACAAAATGGGGTAAGCCGATTCTTGATAACGCACCAGTGCTAGGAGCTAAGTGATGGCTCTTTCGTACGATGACGTTATTGCAAAATATGAACCAGTTCTCGGCCTTGAGGTTCACGTTGAACTTGGAACTGAATCGAAGATGTTCTGTGGCTGCAACACAGTATTTGGTGCTGCTCCCAACACCCAAACCTGCCCAGTTTGTTTAGGTTTGCCAGGCTCTTTGCCGGTCGTTAACGCAAAGGCAATCGAATACACAATCGCAATTGGTTTAGCGCTGAATTGTTCAATCGCTCCTTACAGCCGTTTTGCCCGTAAGAATTACTTCTATCCAGATATGCCAAAGAATTTTCAAACTTCGCAATATGACGAGCCGATCTGTGTCAACGGTTATCTTGATGTCACTGTCGATACCGACGAAGGCCCTAAGGATTTTCGGATTGAAATTGAACGTGTACATATGGAAGAAGACACTGGAAAGTCTCTCCATATGGGTGGTGCCACGGGTCGAATTCATGGCGCGGATTATTCGCTCTTGGATTACAACCGAGCTGGAATCCCGCTCGTTGAAATCGTTACAAAGGTTGTAACGGGCACAGGTAAATATGCCCCGGAAGTTGCTCGAGCGTATGTATCTGAACTTCGTGACATTCTCCGCGGACTTGGCGTGAGCGATGTAAAGATGGAACAGGGCTCTCTGCGTTGCGATGCAAACGTTTCTTTACGACTTATCGGAGCCGACAAGCTAGGTACTCGAAGTGAGACGAAGAACGTTAACTCACTGCGTTCTGTGGAACGTGCAGTTCGCGGCGAAATGATTCGCCATGCCGAACTACTCAATAAAGGTGAACGCGTTATTCAAGAGACTCGCCACTTCCATGAAGACACAGGCCTCACAACCCCAGGACGCTCTAAAGAGCAAGCAGAGGATTACCGCTATTTTCCAGAACCAGATCTTGTTCCGGTAGCACCCACAAATGAATTGATTGAAGAAATTCGTGCATCGCTTCCCGAAAAACCTTCGGTGCGTCGCAAGAAGTTACAAGAAGCGTGGCAAGTTCCAGATAAGGAAATGGCCGCCATGATTAACGCAGATGTTCTTGATTTAGTTGAAGAAACTGTGAAATTAGGAGCAGATCCCACTAGAGCTCGCAGCTGGTGGCTCGGCGAAATTGCTCGTATTGCAAATGAAAAAGCTGTGGCTGCCTCTGAACTTTCGATAAATTCTAAAGATGTAGCAGAAATTGTTGCCCTAATTGTGCAAGGCGAACTTACCGATAAATTGGCGCGCCAAGTTGTCGAAGGCGTCATTAATGGCGAAGGTAGGCCAGCTGAAATTATTGAAAAGCGCGGAATTAAAGTTGTTTCCGATGATTCAGCTTTGATGGCTGCCATCGAGAAAGCGATTGCAGCACAACCAGATGTGGCTGAGAAAGTTCGTGGTGGACATGTGCCTGCCGCAGGTGCGCTTATCGGTGCTGTTATGAAAGAGACAAAAGGACAAGCAGACGCTGCAAAAGTTCGTGAACTACTTCTCAAGCATTTAGGTCAAGGCTAAGTAGGATTTCGTCCATGACAAACCCGATGAAACCTCGTTCTGGTGTCGTCACTGATGGCATGGAGAGAGCGCCACAACGCGGCATGCTCCGCGCAGTTGGAATGAAAGATGAAGATTGGGTCAAACCACAAATTGGCATCGCATCATCGTGGAATGAGATTACGCCGTGCAATCTCTCACTCGATCGTTTAGCAAAAGCATCAAAGCAAGGCGTTATCGATGCTGGTGGATTCCCGATGCAGTTTGGAACAATCTCAGTATCTGACGGAATCTCTATGGGTCATGAAGGCATGCATTTCTCACTAGTCTCTCGAGAGATCATTGCTGATTCAGTTGAAACTGTGATGCAAGCAGAACGTCTCGATGGCATGGTGACTTTTGCTGGTTGCGACAAATCTCTTCCCGGCATGATGATGGCAGCTGCGCGTCTCGATGTTGCCAGCGTCTTTGTTTACGCTGGTTCCACATTGCCCGGACAAGTTGATGGAAAAGATGTCACCATCATCGATGCTTTTGAAGCAGTCGGTGCTTGTGCTCGTGGATTAATCTCGCAAGAACAAGTAGACAAGATCGAGAGAGCAATCTGCCCAGGCGAAGGTGCATGCGGAGGTATGTACACCGCGAACACGATGGCAACTATTGGAGAAGCAATTGGTCTCTCTTTACCAGGCTCTGCTGCGCCCCCAGCCGTCGATCGTCGTCGCGATACCTACGCAGTTAAATCAGGCGCTGCTGTAGTTGAATTGATTCGCCAGGGCATTACTACTCGCCAGATACTTACTAAGCGCGCATTCGAGAATGCCATTACTTCACTTATGGCTTTGGGTGGTTCAACTAACGCAGTCCTTCATCTTTTGGCCATCGCTCATGAAGCAAAAGTTGATTTGACGCTGGCAGATTTCCATCGCATTGGTTCAAAAGTTCCACTGCTCGGAGATCTCAAGCCCTTTGGACGTTTCGTTATGAGCGATGTAGATAAAGTTGGCGGAATTCCAGTTGTTCTTAAAGCGCTTCTAGAGGCAGGCTTGCTCCATGGTGATTGCTTAACAGTTACCGGAAAAACAATGGCCGAGAATCTCGCCGAAATTAATCCACCTGATCCCGATGGTGAGATTTTGAAAGCCACAACTAATCCGATGGCCACCACCGGTGGAATTACTATTCTTGGTGGATCGCTTGCGCCCGATGGAGCTGTCACAAAAGTTGCTGGCGTTGGCGTCGAAGTATTTGAGGGACCAGCGCGAGTATTTGAACGAGAACAATCTGCAATGCAGGCGCTTGAAGATGGAACGATTCAAGCAGGTGATGTTGTTGTGATTCGTTACGAAGGTCCTAAAGGTGGACCAGGTATGCGCGAAATGTTAATGATCACTGGTGCCATCAAAGGTGCAGGACTTGGTAAATCTGTACTTCTTCTTACTGATGGTCGCTTCTCTGGTGGCACAACTGGACTATGTGTTGGTCATATAGCTCCAGAAGCTGTTGATGGTGGACCCATTGCTTTTGTTAAAGATGGCGATCGCATCCGTATCGATACCAAGAATCGCACATTAGATCTCTTAGTTGACGAGAAAGAACTCGAGATTCGTCGCGCATCGTTTAAGCCAGTACCTCATAAGTACACCAGCGGAGTGCTCGGAAAATTCGTGAAGCTTGTTGGATCTGCCTCCAAAGGTGCGGTCTGCGACTAAAAGGGATTTTTAGCCCGTTCATAATGTGAGATAGGCATCTCAGGGGTTG
>Ga0207935_1000035_pt1 | contig 39445 bp, 54 predicted proteins | sample LakMenEpi30Aug10_FD_150746 | JGI IMG/M metagenome (GOLD analysis project Ga0207935, IMG submission 150746) | Freshwater microbial communities from Lake Mendota, WI - 30AUG2010 deep hole epilimnion (SPAdes) | ecosystem: Environmental > Aquatic > Freshwater > Lake > Epilimnion/Euphotic zone ...
ACCTTTAATTGTGACCACCATTGATGGTATTTGTCTATTTGATTTCTTAGCCATCGACTTTATTTATTATAAATATGAACAAAATTATGTTCATATGTTGTCATGGCATATATAGATATTTTAAATATATCTAGTTCAAATTCACCTATTTCACCTGACTCAGTTATAATGTCTGGAAGACTAGTTATAATATTAAATGATTCTTTAGTTAATAAAGAGGCATCAAATTCAATTATAATATCATTATTAAGAGGAGCATTCCATGGTTTGACTCTACTAAGCATATTCAATGTAGTATGTTTTTGCTCTTTATTTAACCAATCAGCATAACTAGCGTCAGATGAAATTTCTGAACACCATGGTTCTAAAGTAGCTAACATTTCAATAGCACAATTACTTACTCTAAATCCTATATTATACTTATGAGGTATAATTGGTTTCATGAACATATCATGTTTAACAAAATGTCCCCACTTACGGACAAAATTTCTAGCATTTTTATTTGTTGTGTAAAGCCATTCTTCACTATTCTTACCAGCACCACCTCCAGCATGTTTATTAAATCTACTTCCACGACTAGTGAAATGATAAACTAAACCATCCCATGATTGAATTACTTTATATCCTTTTAAAACAAAACGATTAAATAAATCACTATCTTCTTTTGATTGAGGAGCAAATAACTCATCGTGTCCTCCAATAGCTAAATAATCTGATTTATACATACACCAAGGTGCAAATATACCTTCAGTAAATCTATCTTTATTTAATTCAATTAGTTTATTACAATATTCTTTAAATTTAACTTCTTTAAATTGATCAGCTTCAATTCCAAAGTCCTCAATTATTTTTTCTGGACCAGCTGGATGTAATGGTGGTTCAATTCTAGTAGCACTCACTACTGTACCTGGTTTAAGATGTTTAAGTATATTTTTATCTAAATCAACCCCAGCAACCATATCAGCATGAAATGCAAATATAATCTCTGTTCTAGCCATTTCAATACCCTTATCAAACATACCTACAATACCAATACGTTCTGGTCCTGGGTTATGATATGTAATTAAATCCTCATCATTAAGTGATTTAATCCATTCTTGAGTTCCATCTATACTAGCATCATCCAAAACTAATATTTCATGTTTAGTTTCTAAATCACGAATTGATTTATATGCTAATTGTAAAAATTCTAAATTATTTCTACTTGGTAGTACAAATGTTATTTTATCCATTTAAATAATTTTTAATATAATCTTCTAAGTTTAATTCTGCTTCCCATCCTAATACTTCTTTAGCTAATGTATCTGTACATAATGTTACTTCAGCCTCACCTGGTTTATTAGCTTCATATTCTATCTTTGTTTGGAACATACTGGCTACTTCTTTAATAGAGTAATTTTTACCTCTACCTAATTCAAATATACGTCCCCAAGCTTGTTTTTCATTTATTAATATTAAGGCTTTAACAATATCATCAACATGAGTAAAGTCTCTACGTTTTTCACCTGTACCATATATTGTGAGTGGTTGTTTGTTTTCATAAGCGGTTTCCCATTTACCAATCACAGTACAATAAGCACCTTCTTTTAAATGACTAGGACCATACACATTATAGAAACGAGCAATAGATGCTTTTAAACCATAATGTATTTGAAATAATTGAACTATTTCCTCACTTACATCTTTACTAAATGTATAAGGATTTTTAAACTTACCTGACCAATGTGAACTGCTACCTGCAAACACTAATGGAATATTTTTATCAGCGCAATATTTAGCTATTAATAAAGTACCATTAGCATTTATCTCAAATGTATCAATAGGTGTTTTGAATGAAGGTTGAATACGGGCTAAAGCAGCTAAATGATATACAATATCAAATTCACCCCATACTGAATAGTCTGTTATGTTTCTAATATCAAATTCAACATACTTAGCTCCATCCACATGATTTGATTTATAACCAGTAATATAACTATCTACTGATGTCACATCATGTCCTTCACTTACTAGTTTCTTAATTAAATTAGTGCCTATAAAACCAGCACCACCTGTTACTAAAATCTTCATAATAAATTAATTACATCTTGTTTAAATTGTTTAACAATAAGTTTACTATTATATTTTTCTTTTGTATTTACTAAAGATTTACTACTCACCTCATTATAAAAATCACTATCATTTAAAAGCAAATGTATAGCGTTTTTAATTTGTTCATAATCATTATATTCAAATGATATATCTGGAAATATATCTTTCTGAGTATCTAAATTAATATTACCTATTAATGGAACACCTAAAGCACCAAATTCTAAACTACAATTACCTCCAGAAAAATTTTGATGAATATCTATTCCAAATTTAGAATTATATATAAACTCAAACCATTTATTTAAATCCATTCTATTTTTTAACTCTATATTAGATAATACATACTCATCAGGAAATGTTAATAATTCATTAGTTATTGGTCTTTTATAAGACATAGCGTATATAGGAATATTTTTTATATTATCTGAAGCCAGTTTATGAGAAATCATTCCTCGTTGATATCTTTTTATAGGATTAGGGATAACAACATATTGTCCTTCATCAAATTTTTTAGATGACTCAGCTAAAATATTAGTACACCCAGGGTATTTAATAAAATTAGAACAAAATACTTCCATTACCTTTTTATCATGCTCACTATGGTAACAAAATGCTTTACATTTAGATAAACATTCAATATATGCTTGTTGAGTTTTCGCATCCCAATCAAACCAATCAAATATATTTGACTCTTGATTAATGAAAATAGTATTATCATCAATAATAGAAAGTAACTTATTTAATTTATTAAACTCATCACTACATGGAGTTTGAACAAATATAATACTGTTTTTAGGTATATCATAAATTTCATTCCAAGAAACTGTTATCCAAGGAAAATACTCAATATATGCTTGAGGTAGTCTATGTAGATCAAATTTATGACTTCCTCTAGAATATCCTAATTCATTTATATAGTAAACATTATCCATATTACTGTTTCCAATCCCATTTACCTCCATTATCATAAAAGTATTGAATTGTTTTCTTCAATGCTTCTTCTAATGATGTAGGTACTTTATCACCTATTACAGAATATAATTTAGTATTGTCTGATTGTAAATGCCATATTTCCCATGGTCGTACTCTAGCTTGATCAACTTCAATTTCTACACTTTCATGTCCTATTAATTTGCCAATCAAATGAGCCAAGTCATAAATTTTGATTCCCTCCTCGCTTCCCATGTTATACACTTCTCCAAACTCACCTTTCTCAAGTAATTCAACAGCCATCCTAACAGCATCACCAGCATATTGAAAATCTCTAAATGAGTTATTACCTAACTTTACTTTATTAGATTTTGATAACTGAGAGATAATTTCTGGAATAACATACTCATGTGTTTCTCTTTCACCAACACAGTTAAATTGTCTCATAGCTATAGCTGGTACATTAGCTTCTCTCCATCTTACTTGTACTAAACCATCTGCTGCTAATTTAGACACACCATAAGTTGAATGTGGTTCTACTGGGTCGCTTTCTTTAATTTTACCAACCATATCACCATATATCTCAGCTGATGATACTTGTAATAATCCTTTAATTCCTGTTGTTTGACAAGCATTTAATACTCGTAGTACTGATGTAGCATTGATATCAAAGAAATGCATCGGGCGTTCAAAACATTCAGGAATATAAGGTTCAGCAGCATAGTTAAAAACATACTCAACATTATTTTCTTTTAATATTCTAGCTAATTCATTTTCATTATCTCTAATATCATGCCAAATAAACTTAGCTTTTGAGTTAATGTTTTTTGTCTGTCCTGTAATTAAATTATCTAATACAATCACATTACAATTTCTTTCATCAATTAAATAATCAACCAAATGGGAACCAATAAAACCAGCTCCTCCAATAACGCATACGTTTGTGTTTACTATTTGTCTCATTTTTATTATTTTTTATTATTTTTTATTATTTTTTATTTATATCCAACTATCAAAAAATCTCTAACTTTATTATTATGAAAATAACCTTCACCTACTTCAATATTAGTAAAACCAGCATTCATCATTAGTTCACCTAATGTTTCAGGGCACCAAGCCCATTTATGTCCTGCGGTTGTTTCCCATCCAAATAATTGCATCACACCATTAGCACTATTTATTTCTTTAGGATTACTATTATCTAATATATGTTTAGCTATAGCTTTAACATTACCTGTCTCTATTATTATTCTGCCTTCTTTTTTTAACCAACCAAACCATCTTTTCAATAACATACTCATATCCTGATATGATATATACATTGCAAAATGAGATAAAATAATTTCTTCTACAGTGTTATTTTCCCATTCTAATGTGAACACATCAGCTTCTTTATCAACCTTCATATTTCCATGATACATGGACTTGTTATCAACATTAATATATCCATCTAGATACATTTGACCAGATGCTAAATTTAGTTTCATAATTGTTCTAATATTATTTTACTTATAAAATCAATTTGTTCATTTGTTAATTCAGTATATGTTGGTAATATAACACCATACTTAGCTAAATACTCTGAATTAGGTAATGGTTCATTAGAGTTAATAAATGGTTGTTTATGTAATGGATAGAAAAAATGTCTATAATCAATATTATTATCTTGTAATGCTTTAATTACTTTATCATAATTATCTTTAACTACAATTGAATAATACCAGTATACATTGTCATATCCTTTACCATTATAAGGTAATTGAATATTTTTATTTAATTTAAGATTTTTATTATAGCGTTTAGCTATTCTTTTTCTATGTTTAATAGTTTTTCCTATATTTTGAAGCTGGCCTAATCCGATACAACATTGTAAGTTAGTCATTCTAAAATTAAATCCTGCTTCAGAATGAATATAACGTTTACGTTCTACAAAGTTGATATTTCTATCTGCTAATAATTGTTTATATGTTTCTTCATCATCTGTTAATACCATTCCTCCTTCACCTGTAGTAATGATTTTATTAGCATAAAATGAAAATGTACTAATATCACCTATTGATCCTGCTTTAACTTCATTATGATAACCACCATGTGCTTCAGCTGCGTCCTCAATTATTTTAATATTAGGATATTCTTGTTTTAACTTAATTATATCATCTGTATTGACTAATAAACCATAAGTATCAACTATGATAATAGCTGATGTATTAGATGTGATTTTACTTTTAATTGTTTTATAAGTAGCATTCCATGTTTTAATATCAACATCACAAAATATAGGTGTTAATCCATTTTTTTCAACTGCGTTTAATAACGAGGTGATAGCCATTGATGGAATTATTACCTCACTATTTTTAGGTAATTTAAGTGCTTTAACAGCTAAATATAACGCTGATGTTCCACTATTACAAGTAACACCATATTTTCTTCCACAATATGAAGCAAATGCTATTTCAAATTCTTCAATTTGTGGTCCATAAGCTAGATAATTTTCTTTAATAGCTTTGATAGCTAATTGTTTATCTTCTTTATACAAATATGGAATGGACATTGGTATCATTTCAATAAATTTTTTTGGTATAAAATAGGTCCAATAGTACCTTTATGATGAATCATGAAGTCACCTAACACAGATGCTTCAATTACTCTACTTCCAATTGGAGATATTTCACCCATTGGGTCACAAAGATTATTATATTTTAAATTTAATTCTTTTCTCACAGCATCAAAGGTATGACAATCTGTTTGGTATTCCAAATTTAATATGTCTTCTTTTATCCAGTATTCAAAATTTCGTTTTATAAATTCTTTTGTACCTGGTTTACTCATATTAAATCCTAAATATCCTGTTTCAGTATGAGTATCTTTACTTGTAGCCTCTACAGTCCTAGTATGAACATATTCACCATTTGGAGTATATGATCCATGTCTCATTAGTTTAAAATTTTCTCTACCTAAGAAAGCAACATTGTAATCTGATAATATAGAATCAAAAAATGATTCTTCTACTTTATCAATGAATAAACAATCTGAATCTATTGAGCTAAAATTACCATCTATAACTTCAGAAGCATACATCATAGCTACTACAGGCCTAAACCATTTGACACTTCTAGGACTACTATACTCATCTGTAAATGATATTTTAGAACTCAATGTTTTATCAACATATGGAATTATCTTTTCATTATTATATTCATATGTCATTAAATTAACTATCACTATACTAGGCTCATTAACCCATTCAACTAACCAATCAGGATAAAACTCAGTATATGGATCATCTTCATTTTCAAAAAACACATACAGTTTATGTTCATTTGAATTTTGAGTTTTAATAAATGATTGTAGTAAATTCCTACCACATATTTTATATATCTCCTCAGTAAAAGTAGTTATAAAATTCATATTATAAATTTATTTTGATTTGAGCCTATTATAGATAAATTATGATAAGGTATTTTTATATTTTAATATTTTTAAATCGTTATTAATCATAATTTTAACTAAATCTTCAAAAGTGGTTTTTGGATACCAATCTAATTGTTTATGTGCTTTACTATAATCACCTCTTAAAATATCAACTTCAGCTGGTCTAAAAAATTTAGGATCAACTTTAATATATGGTTCCCAATTTTCAATCCCAACATACTTAAAAGCAATATCTAAAAATTCTCTAATAGATTTTGTCTCACCAGTGGCTATAACATAATCATCAGGATTATCTTGCTGTAATATCAACCACATGGCTTCAACATAATCAGGAGCGTATCCCCAGTCTCTTTTTGCATCTAAATTTCCAAGACTAATACAGTCTGATAATCCTAAAGCTATTTTAGCTACACCATTAGATATTTTTCTAGTTACAAATTCAATACCTCTTCTTTCAGATTCATGATTAAATAATATACCACTACAAGCAAACATATTATAAGACTCCCTATAATTTTTAGTTATCCAATGTCCATATAGTTTAGACACTCCATATGGAGAACGAGGATAAAATGGTGTATTTTCATTAGCTGGGTTTTCAATCATACGACCAAACATTTCTGAACTAGATGCTTGATAAAATTTTATTTTAGGATTAAATTCTCTAATAGCCTCTAATATTCTTAAAACACCTAATCCAGTTACTTCTGAGGTGTACTCAGGTGTGTTCCAACTTTCTCCAACAAACGATTGAGCGGCTAAATTATATACTTCATCTGGGTTACTTTCTTTTAAACAACGAAACAAAGAATTTTGATCAGTTAAATCTCCTTGTAAAAAAGTAATTTTATCTTCTAAATGTTTAGTATTTATTCTGTTTCTAGAAGAACTTCTTCTTTCAACTCCATATATTTTATATCCTTTTTTTAAAAGGAAATCAGCTAAATGACTTCCATCCATCCCACTTATACCTGTTATTAATGCTGTTTTCATTTTTATTTATTTATAATTTTTATAAAATCATTATGGTTATAAAATCTATTAGATGACTCATTTACTAATATTTCAATATTTTTATCTGATAGATTTTTAAATTTTTCAAAAATATCAATTTTATTAGTACCTATTGAATAAGGATTGTTTTCATCTAAAACATATAATCGTTTTTTAGGATGTCTTCGAGCGTGGACTTTTAATAAGTTTTTACAAATAAACTGAATGTAATTTTCTTTACAAAGTTTTTGAGCCATAATACTAACACCATGGTCATCATTATATATTAAACATGATGGAACATTTACTCCAAATTTAATTAAATCTGATGTGAGAACCAAACAAGAACCATCTAACTTTGGATAGTTAATATAATTAAATTCAAACTGATCAATTTCAGAATTTATTTTATTCATTTCTTCAATTGTCATTCTTGATTTAGCTTGGTTAGGATTTAAATGACTATCAGGTCCGTCCTCAAAAATATGATTTATATATCTTGGATGTACAGTTGGATCCCAACTCTTATCCCACATTTTTCTATCAGCAAAGCAAACTATATATCTATATAAATTTTGTGATTGAGTATACTCAGATAATACTTCCAAAGCATGAAGTGCTTCTTTTGGGAAAAAACTATCTGTCTCTCCATGCATCACATAATCAACTTTTTTACAATAATTATAATTCAAATCTCTTCTATAATCAGCATGGAAATAAAAATCATCTTCAGGTGTGATAATTTTAGTAATAATATTAGGAATATTTATTTGTCTTAAGCGATCAACACCATCATTAAATTGTTTAAGTAATTCTTCTTTAGATATTTTAGAAGTATCAATTTTCTCTATTTTTTCTGATATATTAAAACATAAATCGATATAAACATTTTCTTTGTTAGAAATAGATTTTAACATGTTTATTAATCCGCTTATATATTCTTTATATATTTCTATTTCATAGAACATAACATGACATCCTATCACATATTTTTTAGTAAGTTGCATAAGTAAAATATATTTAAATGTTTTTATAAATTTGTTTTCCATAACTTAAAATAATACCTTCTGGTCCTATTAATTCAAAACTATGAGTATCACTAGTTTTAAATGTATGTCCTTTAGGTTGTCCAATATAACATTCTACTTTTAGACCACTTTGAATTGACTCATCAATAGCTGCTCTTACGCCATTAAATTCTGGATGTGAGTAATCATCAAATATTAAATAAATTCCTTTATCAGGATTAAAAAAGGATAATGCTCGGTTTATATCTTTAATTACACTATCATAATCATGTAAACAATCTATAACTACTACATCAAAATATTTAGGGCAAGAAATATAAGTTAAATCAGAGTAAGCATTTCCATTGATAAATTCTATATTATTTCTTTCACTACAATGTTTTTTAGCCTCAACAACATTATGTTCCATTAATTCAACAGTATAAACTTTATTTGAAACATAAGATAATATTAATGAAGTTAAACCTTGATTTGTACCTATTTCTAAAGATTGATCAATTTGTTTATCAACTAAAAAATCATATAAGTTTTTCTTAAATATTCTGCTAGTAGTACTTTTCCATCTTAATTCTTTATCAGGAAGAGTATTTAATAATTGGTCTATGTTCATAATAAATTAATTATAAAGTTTGTTATAGGTACGTTCCATCCAATAATAATCATCTCTAGGATTTTGAGGTATAGCATTAAAATGATATATCCATCCTGCTTCTAAATAAATTAATTCATCTGGCCACCAAGCATGACCTGGGAGATGAAGCATGTGTTTATCAAACATTGATTGAAGATTATAACAATCTGGAAGATATTTAACTTGGACATTATATTTTTGTAAAAGATAATTTATTATAGTTTGATCAGTACCTGCTTTAATTTTAGCAGCTAATGTATTAATGTCATTTAAATTATCTAAATAAAATTTTTGAATGGTTTTTAATAATTCTTCATGTTGTTTATTTACAATTATGAATCCACCGTTTATATATTTCCATGGTTTAACTTTTTTATCATTAGGAAATAAAGCATCACCCCATTCTCTAATACTTCTTATAACCCACTCATAACATCCACTATTTAAGACACCACAAAATTTATTATCTGTTTCTTCAAAAAAATTAGGGCAATCAGGATGAATTATAGTATCAGCATCTACTAATAACACTTGATCAAACTCAATATTGTTATGTTCTAATATGTCAAACACCCAGTAACGTTGTAATGTTACTTTCATAATATTAGGATCCATAATTGGATCAGTCCACTCAACAACTCTCACATTGTCAAATTTTTCAGCCCATTTTTTCCAACTGTTAATTGAAAAATGATATGGCCTGTTCCTATTATTTTTAGCATCAATATTTGGTATAAAAACTATATTCATAACTCATTTATATCATTTAGTCGTTTAAACCTGGAATCAGCAGCGTTTATTTTAGATAATATATTTAATTCAATATTATTTTTTAAACACCATTCATATAAAGATAATGTTCCTTTTATACTATCCAAAGTTTTTTCTTCTTCTCCTGACATAACATTAAAATTTGTCTTATTATGATCATATGAATGTTTACCAGTTGTTAAATCCCAACCTATAGTTATAATTTTTTTACACCCAATTAATAAAGCCATCGGTATAGCTTGTTCAAATAAAATTGAAGTACCCCACCATGATTGAGGTTCATTTTGTAACATAAACATCTTATCCCAATCTCCAGATTTATGCATACATTGGTTATAAGTTATATAGGGTGGATTAACAATTGGTACCCATATATCACATGGGTGAGGTTTAATCATTAATTTTTCAATTTGATCATTAACATATGATTTTGCCAAACCATAGAATATAATTAAATCTAAATTAACATAATCATATCCTTTATATTTATCAAAGTTATAAGTATTAACAATATGAAAATCAGATGTCTCCTTACAAACATCATAAGCTTGTTTTATAGGAATGATAACTAAATCTTCTCTAGTTTTAAATATTTCTCTTAATTTAACATGATCATGATTATTTAATGTAGGACCAGGAGCTACAATGATAGCAGTTTTGTTCTGGTATTTGTTTTTTAAATAGTCTAATCGTTCTTCTATTGATTCAAAACGTAATAAGTCTTGTTTTATATTTTTAGTTTCTAAAACCATTATATAATATTTGAGCTGTTTGAAATTGCCATTCGTAATCTATATCAAATGCCTCTAATTCATTCATAGGAAATAAAACAGGATCATTTTTTATTTTCCAACTACCAACCCATTTACCTTTACCTATACTATCTATTCTAGAAGCATATAAACAATGAGCTGCCTCATATGTTGTATCTACTGCTTTTGTATTTAATAAGTCTTGTCCTTCAGGCCATTTATTAAGTAACTCACCTTCATTATTCCAAAAATAATTTTTTTTCTCTATAACAGCGAATAATCCTTCTTCATCCTGGTTTAAGTAAGTGTTAATAAAATTATCTATAGTACTTGTTTTTAATAATGGATTACATCCACTCACTAAAATAACATACTTGTAAGGTAATTTATTATACCATTCAAATAAAACATCAATACCATTATCAACATTGGCTGATTCATAAGATCGTTTATAAATGTTAATAGGGTATTTATTACCTATACTAATTAGTTCATCTTCAAAAACAGATAAATAAATCTGATTGTTAGGTATATTTTCACAATCTAATAATTTTTGTATAATAACATCAGTTAGAGTAGTATTACAAAATGGTTTAACCATTTTATTAGGCACTCTTTGAGAGTTTAAACGAGCCTGAACTATAAAACAAATATCATTTACTGATTTCATTGTATTTGATCTAAATTGAGGATTGTATTTTCATCAATAAAAGTCTTAGCTACTTTATTTATAAATTTATCTCTATCACTCCATTTAAATCCATCTCCAGGGCTAATCATATGAATTTTATCTTCAGTTATAATTTCTCCTGGTTGTATAAATATATTAGTTGCTAACGAACGTTCTAATTTCTTTGAGGCTAATTCAATAGAATCATCTTTAAATAAAGCCATTTGGCCTAATCCTAATTCAAATGTTCTAATATCATGTAGTAACTGTTTTACCTCATGAGACTCAGATGAACCAGCTTGATCAGTACCTTTCATATTCTTATCTAATGTGACATGTTTCTCTATAATTTCAGCTCCCATAGCGACAGCAGCTAGAGAAATATGAATACCTAATGAATGATCTGAGTAACCTATTTTATTATTAGGATATTTTTGTTTTAAATATTTTATAGTGTTTAAATTCAATCTACTAAACTCAGCTGGGTATTGAGATAAACAATGTAGTATTGAAATATCATAACTACTATTTTTATCAAATATTTCTAATGCTGTTTCTAATTCAGCTTCACCAGCCATACCTGTAGATAGAATAACTGGTATTCTAGTTTTAGCTATAGCTTCAATTAAAGGTATATTAGTTAAATCTCTAGATGCTACTTTTATTTTATCAACAGGAGCTATATCTAGTAATTTTAAAGTCTTAAGTGAGCATAATGTTTCAATAAAATCAAAACCTAAACTTTTAATATACTTGCCTAACTCAGCATGTTGTTCATAACTTAATTCTAAATATGCTCTATGTTCACCATATGTTTTACCAAATGAATGTTTACCAGTATATGGGGCTAACATTCCGTTTTTAGATAATTCTTCATCTAAATCTCTCTTAGTTAATTTAATAGCGTTAACTTTATTTAATCTGTCTCCACTTATTTCATCATATGGATACTGATTAAGTTGGTCAATTAATTTTTTAGCTATATCAATATCACCATTATGATTTTGCCCTACTTCAGCTATAAAGTATACTTCATTATTACTTTTTACAAACATATTATATTTCTTCTATTCGTTTTGTTTTATCACATATTAATAGATCATAAGGAGGTTTAACACCAACACTTAATTCATGATATTTACATCCCCATTCATCTAATTGTTGTTTAGTAATATTATAATAATCAATTTTAGTGACACTACCTCTAGCTGTCCAATAAGTTATATGATGTCCTTCATCATATAGTTTATTTATTTTATTGATATTTTCTGAGTTTGGTTTAGCTAAAGAATATTCTCTTTCTTTATCATAAAAACAAATTGTCTCATCTATATCAACATAGATAATCATTATATTATTTTTGATGTGGTGTTGGAGTTGGAGTAATTGCTCTACCAACCAATTGCTTCCAGTCTTGTTCTGGTCTAACTTCTAAATTAGTTTTCCAAGCTGCCTCAAGTGTATTCATATCAACACCTAATTCTTTACCCATTGTAATTAACGCATTAATATCTTTAGGAAAACATGTTCCTCCAAATCCTAATTTACCATCATGACCAGGAACATTAGTATGTGAATTACCAATACGAGGATCAGATACAAATCCTTCTAAAGCATCACTCCAATTTACCCCTAATACTTTAGACATTCTATAGAACTCATTTACAACAGATACTTTAACAGCTAAAAATGTATTAGCCATATATTTAATAAATTCTGCTGTTGTAGTATCAGTTAGTATATAATGTTTCTGTCCAAAACGAGCTTTAAATAACTCTAATACTTTTTCAGTATGTTGTTTATCACCTCCAATTACTACTCTAGATTGAGTCAACATATCTAGTTTAGCTGTTTTCTCAGTTAAAAACTCAGGACAAAACACTATATTAAAATTATATTTTTCATTTAGTAATTTTGTTGTACCTGGTAATACAGTTGATTTTAAAATAAAAATAGCGTTTGTATTATATAGACCAATGTTACTAAAGAAATTTTCAATATATGAATTATCTTGTTCACCATTTTCTTTCATTGGTGTTGGTAACGCTACAAATATAAAATCTTGAGATAATACTTCAAGTAATGTATGAGTTGCTTTAACAGGATTAATATCAAATATTTTAACATCAGCTACAGGTGAAAAAGCATATGCTTGAGATTCACCTACAAAACCATTTCCTATAATACCTACTTTAAATTGTTTCATAAAATTTATTCTGTTTTTCTTGTCTTTCAATTGTTTTAGGATGTACTAATTCGTATCCTTCAGGTAAATTGGCTATTGTTTTCCAACCCATAAGACGTTCATGTACTTTATTTTTCCATTGAATATCTTTTTTATTAGCACAAATACGTGTTTGATAATCTGGATAGTTAATCCAACCATTATCATCTACAAACCAGCGCCATTTATCAATATGGCTGCGAGTTAATCCTTCAACAGTGTTGATTCTAGGTACGGCGATTAAATCTACTAGACCTTTATTCATATCCAATATGTTATGAATATTTTCAGCTAAACCCTTACTTAGGTACTCATCAGCATCAATAAAAAATACCCAATCACGTGTACAGTGATTTTTAACATTATTCTTAAATGTTGCGAAGTCACCATTTAGTGAGGAAAGTATTCTATGATATTCAAATTTTTGACCAACATTGTATTTAGTAGCTACTTTCTTTACTTCATCTGTAGCTGTATTGTCTAACTGAACCATTATTTCATCTTCTGGTTTAACAATGGTTACTAATTGGTCTAATAGACGTTCTAATTCAATATGTTCATTCCAAGCGGTGATAGCAAAACTAATAGTAGTCATAATTTAATTTTAAATTAATCCAATATAATGACATGCTTCATCAAACTGTTCCTTACTAAACATCATTAATGTTTTAGGATCTGATTTGTGAGTAGCGCCTTTAAGTTTTTGTTTTTCTTCTTCTGTTGTTTCAATTGATTTAATACCTGCCCATCCCCAATTATCTTTACTAGTACCATTTGCAAACACAGTACCTTTATCAGATATATTGATAACTGTTGGATACCAAACTCGTTTTTGATCATCTATAAATTTAATATCTTTATATAGTTCAGGCATTACTTCTTCTGTTTCAGTCATTAATTGACTACCTTCAATCATTAATTCATTAGTCATGAATCCACAGCTCATACAACTCCAAACAGATATACCTTGTGGTTTATATTCATAACATGCATCTGAATTACAATGAGAACAAATTACTAATTTATCTTCCATAATTAAAATATTTTACTTTCTTTTGGTGGTGGGGTTTGAATACAAGTAGGGGTTATTTTTATTTGAGGTGTATCTTCAACTTCATCTAATTTATCTTTTATTTCATCCCATTGTTTAGGAGTAATGTTATAAGAATTAGCCGCTGTAGCAAAACCTTTTAACCAAATAACAAAATCTCTACTTGTCATTAATCTAATTTTTTAAGTTTAGGTAAACTAATTTTAGGTGCTTCAGTAACTGAACCTAATTTTTTTAACGCTGGTAATTTAAGTTCAACTTGTTTAGGTACTCTAGTTTCAAAGATATTATTTAATATCTCAGCCATTTTATCAAATGAGTAATTTGTTTTAGCAAAATGAGCTTGACGTTTAGCTTTTTCTAAATACTTATCATAATCATTATAAACTGATTTATAAGCATCAGCAACTTCACCATCGTTAGGAGTAAACCAACTTGATTCAGCTAATATCATATTTTTAGCTTGAGCTGACTTATGAACTGGATTTAAAGTACCATTCACTAAAACATTATATTCTGGATGTAAGAAATCAATATGTCCACTCCAATTACTAGCAATAATAGGTTTTTTAGATAAACTAAATTCAAGTAATGGTCTTCCAAATCCTTCACCTTTAGTTAATGACACCATTGCTTTTATTTTATCATGGTTATATAAGTCATTTATATCCTTATCATCTAAATCACCATGTAACAAATAAATGTTTGGTAAATCACCTTTAACAGTACTTTTAATAGCATCAATCTTTTTAAGTACTTCATCTCTATCCATTATAGAGTTAGTTACTTGGGCTGTTTTTAAAATTAAAGCTGGTTTGATTCCTTTTTTATTCTTAAATGTTTCTAAGAATGATTTAATCATGTAACCAACATTTTTTCTATCTTCACCTATATCACCTTGTAACCAGTGGCCTACAAATAAGAAACAAAAACTTTCTTTAATTTCATCTAAAGCTAAAACTAAATCTGTTTCTTCTAACTCATCATTATTAATAGCGAAATATTTATTTAAATCAGCTCCCTCAAATAATACATCAACTGGTTTTTCTAATTTAATAACACCTACTAATTGTTGACTATTTTTATCTTTCTTTTCAAAAACAGATTGTTCAAATACTTGTTTAGCATGATTTGATGACACTAAAGTCAAATCCATTCTATTAATACCTTCAATCCATGTTGGATCACATACTGTTGTTTCAATACCTGCTGTGATACCAATATTACATTTACCAATTGGTTGAAACTCATTTGGTACTGTAATTTGAATCCAAACATCAGGTTGTTTAGGTAATTGAGGTTGGCGCCAAATTAAATCTAATAACTGTTTATCTTCAGTTTTATTAGGATCTAAAGCATTCCAAGCTGTGTTACCCCAACGTTGAGAAATAACTTTAACATCATATTTGTCATATTTCAAAAGTGCTTTAACTATGTCTCTAGATCTAGCACCATACCCTGACATTGTTTCAAGAGGGCAACTTATAACTACTAATGGTTTCATAACTTATCAATAAACTAATTTGTGACGAATATGTTTTCTTTTAAGTGGTTCAGTTTTAATTAACTCAAATTTATGTCTTGGTTTCCAGTTAGCCAAAACTTCATTGATATGCTTTATAACATTTCTACTCATGTTTTCAGCTGACATCATTGATTCATCTGATGTTACCCACTCACGAGCTAATTTTCCTCTATATTTACGTTCTTCATCTCCCATTTCATACATCTTCATAATAGCATCAGCTGCATCTCTAAAGTCAGCTCTATCATCATAGATATAAGGTGTTGGAACAGAACCTTGAATACTTATATTACTTGGAAATACTGGTATAGTCCATTCACCACATTGTTTATATTTACCAAAATGATTAGAACAAAAATCAGCGTCAAAATCAATCCATTTGCCATTTTCATCTACAAAACGCATTTGGTCTTGCATCCCACCTGTTACATTACCAATAATTGGTTTACCACACATCATTGCTTCAGTAAGTGATAATCCCCATCCTTCATTTGATGTTAATAAAATACAAGCATCAGAAATATTATAAACTAAATTAAGATCTGAAGTTGGTATTCTTGAATCAGAAAAATAAATTTGACTACATTGTTCATCAGTGAATAACATATCACGCACCGCATATAAGTCAGTACCATGTTCATCAACAGGTTGAGTATGTAATACTAAAGCGCATTTATTAGCTTTTTCTTTAGGTAATTTATCTAAAAATACCTTAAATGCAGCCATAGTATCTGGTATTTGTTTACGTCTAATATTTCTAGAGTTAAACATTAAAACAAAATCATATTGTTTATCACCGAATAATTTTTTCTTAACTTCATCTAGTTTAGAGGTATCTTCAATTGGGAAAAAATGTTTTTCATTAATACCATGTGGTACATAACTTAACACTTTATTTTTAGCTTTATCACCTAATACTATTTTATTTATATTAAGTGTTTGTTTTGATATAGCCATCAATCCATCACATGACTCATAATAAGGTTCATTATACAATGGAGCTGGATAATCATCCCAAATGTTAAGGTAAATAATAGGTATCCTTCTTCTAATTTCATTTTCAATTTGAAATAACCAAATCCAATATCTTGGATCTGTAAACATCATTAATGCATCTGGCTTTTCAAAATCTAACATCTGTCTGATATACTGAGCATCTCCATATCCACTTATTGGGTATAGAATAATATTAGCATCATCAATACCAGCATGTTTATTAGTATCAGCATTTAAATCAAAACGCTTACCCTGGTCTGGATGGTTAATAGCACCTCCAATGTTAACCCAATTGTAATGATGCGCTGTACCTAGTACAATTTCTCTAGCCATTGTTGATATACCAGATGTCATTCTGATATCATCACATAACAATAAGATTTTTTTCCTTTGCGATTGTGGAACGTAACTTTCTTTCATAACGTGATTAAATAATTTTTTAAGATTTACTACCTGTTAATGATAAGTTTGTATGGTTATGAAGTTGTTTTCTATAGTCTTCATCAGTTAGATATGAATGAATACTTCTATCAACTAATTTTTGTAGTGAGAACTTAGTTCTAACACATAATACTTTAAATTCTTCAAATAATTCTTCATTAACCTTAACACTAGTTAATTTACTTTTGTCCGCCATATATTATATTTTATATATATAAATATACGTATAGATTATAAAGCGACATTTTTATCGCAAAGTGTTTTATCATTATTAAATGGACAGTAAGTGCAAGAATCTTTACTTACTATTTTAGAATATTCTTTAATTACATGTTTACCATCATTATCAAAACATTCATTTAAAAACATACTAAATTTCTCAGCTGCTTGTTTACGCTTAATTTTACCACTAGCTGGTTTAAATTCAGTTATATAAGGAATAGCAAAAGCATCATTGTCCCATATCTTTCTCTTTAATATAAAGAACTCAACCTCAATTTTATCAACATCAATATTATATTGTTTAGCAAAATATTCTTTATAAAGCAATATTTGAGCTAACTTAATATCATCTTTTTTATCTTTATCTCTCCATCCTGATCTAGATGTTTTAATATCATAGATATAAACTTTATCTAAATCCTTATCATATAAAACAAAGTCAATATAACCTTTTAGAAATACATTTTTAGATAAACCAACCATTAGAGGCATCTCAATACCTAATAATACTGTATTACGAGTAGTAAAAAATTGGCCACGATGTTTTTTAAACCACTCAAGTATATTAACTCCATCCTCATAAAACTCTCTCATTTCATCTGGATTAGAGAAATGTTGTTTAGATGCTTCAAATTGTTCTTTATAAACTGCTCTAAAACGTTCATTAAACATTCCTACTATATCTTCTCTATCAGCTGCTGCTCCACTTTGCTCATACATTACTTTAAGATAATGTTGCATTGTTTCATGAATGGCAGTTCCAAATATAGTATGAATTGAGGCTGAATATGGAGCTAAATTCTTAACATAGGCTAAATACCATTGATGGGGACATTTACGCCACATTGAGTATTGAGAGTATGATACTGTTGATTGGTATCTATAATCAACTTCTTTAAGTTGATGAGTCTTTATTTTAAGTTCAATCTCTGTTAATTTACTTTTTGCCATATATCTCTCTTATCTTACTCCCCAGTTCCATATTATTAGGATATTGTTCAATTAAATTTTGTATATCAGGAATAATTGATTGTTCTTTTTTAATATATTGAGCTGCATCTAATAATTCTTCATATAGATGATTCATGTAGTTGTCCTTATTGTTTTCACCTAATGTTGTATTATATTTTTTATAACCACGTTCAGCTCTAGATTTTAAATCTTCAATCACTTGATTAGTGATATTGTCTTTAGTGTGTTTCATACGACTTTGTTCCATTAATGTTTCTCGTTCGCGTTCCATCATCATCATGTATTCGCGATATGATTTTGAATCTGATATATAACTCATAATATTAAATTTAAATAACCTAATTGGGACAGCCAAGTTAGATTAAATTAATTAATTATTATAACTGATTGTATTACTATTTTTATCTATTTTTGAAACATAGTTACGTTCAATTGAATTAGACAATTTATCGAATCGTGAATCAGTGTAACTATAATTCTCATCAATTCTACGATTAACAATATCAATTGCCTCATCTAATTTACGTTCAATTGAGTTATATCGTTCTTCAATTTCTCTCCATTGAACTTGGTTTTCATTCTCTAATGACTTGACCCTACGTAATGCCCAAATGACATTACCTACGAGCCAACCCAGTACCGCTGTCGCTATAGCAACTACAGCACCTAAAATAAATGTAATCATTTTTTGTTTCTCCTTTTTTTATTTGTACCTGGCTGTCCCAGATTAAGTTCCTTTTTAATGTTATCTGCTTCTATTATATTAGAATAATCTTTAGCCTCACGAGTACTACATTGATAATACTCAGCTATTGCTTTGATTGTTTCCAGATCATTCTTAGCACTTGCTTTAATATATCTAAAGAATGCTTTTTGTTTAGGTAATAACTCACAATATAGTTGATATACCTTTCTTTTAGGGCAATCTGGATAGCGTTGAATTAAATTAACAATATCAATATAATTTGAGTTCATACTAATAAATCTATTAATCATGTAAGTATTAAACTCAGCCTTATCTTCATCCGTGAATGTAGTCCACGGATGTTTATGATATGTTATTTCATTTAACCAATCAAATAGATTCATTATCTTTATTCTTAAGTGGCTCAGGTAAAAACTCTTCATTAACATGTCCACATGCAGCACAACTAAATACAGGCAATGGAATTAAAGCGTCTTGTGTAGTACCAGTTAAGAATTTAGATGCTTTTCTAAGCATTAATCCTTCTTGAAATACTTTACCACCACACTTGTCACAAACAATCTCAGCTGTTTTAGTTAAATCAATGTTTAACCTTGGTTGTTCTTGATTCATATTATAAATTTAAAAGTTTAGCTATACATCCCATAAAACATATTTCCTTATCTGCTATGGTTGTATTATGAAATAAATATTCTTCTATAATTATTGTTGACTCTGGAGATGAATAATGATTATGTAATGATTTATATAGTCCTGTAAAGTCATTAATATTGTTATCTGCTATAATTTGTCTAATATTATTAAATGCTGTTTTCTTTTTAGATTTAACTTCATCAATAATTTGTTCAATATAATTACTATCTATTACTTCAGTAAGTGTTAATTTGCCTTTAACTGAATTACTTTGTAATATATTAATTGCTCGTCTTAAATCAGGATATGTTTTTTTAACAATGTTAACTATATCTTTTTTATCATACTCTATACCCTCAGTATCAAGTATTTTAACTAAGTGTTTAGCTACTTCTTTAATATCAGCAGATGCTAAATGAAAACATGTTAATCGTGACTGTAAGGCGTCAATAATACGCTCAACATAGTTACAAGTAAAAATAAACCTAGTAGTTAAACTAAATGACTCAATAATATTTCTAAGTGCTGCTTGAGCATTTATAGTTAAAAAATCAGCTTCATCTAATATAACCACTTTAAGTGGTTTAAATGTAGCGCCTGAAGCAAATTGTTTTACTTTATCTCTAATTACATCAATACCATTTTCATCACTACAGTTCAAGTATAGAAAATCACAATTGATATTTTTAACTACTAACTTAGCAGCTGTAGTTTTACCTGTACCTGGAGAACCAAATAATAATAGATTAGGGAAATTATTTTTATCAATCCATTCCTTTAATCCATCAATGAATGCTTCATTGCCTAAATAGCCTTCAATATTATCGGGTCTATATTTTTCAACCCATAATGTATGTTTACTCATATATAATCCATTATTAATTCTTCACCATAACACATTCTCTGTAAGGTATGAAATTTTAGCTCATCATCCAAAGGTTTTGCTTCTTTGAAGTCATTACACCATACCAATTGTCCACCATACATCAGTCCACTGAAGTATTCTAGTTTTGAATTCATAACTATAAAATACTTGCGTTTTGGTTCTTTTTTACCTGTCATAATTATCTAGTTGTTCCTTTAGTTATAAATCCATCTTCAATAATCATATACTCACCACTAGTTCCTAAACAATCAATTAAATAATATCTACCACCAGCTGCTTTTTCAGCACCTATTAAATCAAGTTTTTTAACTTGAGTATGACCTACTACTTGAATGTATTTTTTCTTTAATCCTTTATCATGTTTTTTATTTACAGCCATTAATGATTTAGGTCTAATCCAAATTGGTGTTTGATAAGTATTATCACCATAAGGATCAGTACCATTAAAATCAAATGATTTAGGTTTATATTTAAATAGATCATTTAATAATTCTACTACATTATCTTCAACCCATCCTTCCTCCCCAAATTCACCATCCATAAATGTTGGACTAACCCCAGCGTGACTAAATAAAAATTCATCCATTTGATAAACCATTTGTAAATGCTCTCTATTAGCATCAATAGTAGGTTCAATTTGATGTTTAAATATTGATTGGTAACCTGATGTACCTGTATTTCCTACTTCTGGAAAGTAATGAAAGTCATGATTACCAATTAACATAATAACTTCCTTACCGCTTGATTTTTTATATTCAATTATATCAAGAAAATTATTTAATTGTTCTTCTCCTTTAATATCAAATGAATCAAAGTAGTCACCTATAAAGACAACCATATCTGGATTTTCTATATTAACAATCAATTTCCAAATTGAACGTCCATGAACATCTCCTATAACTACTGTTTTCATTTTTTAGCAAATTGTACGAAATATACTTTAACAGCAAACTGTTTTTGCTCTTTTATCGATTTAAATGTATTATCTCCTCTTAGGTCATATAATTCTTTTCTTATTTTGTTAACAATTGCCTCATCAATGTATCTCATCTCGCTATGACCATCTATTGTTTCAATTCCATCCATTTCAAAATCATATTTGATTCTAGGATATCTTTGTAGAAATTCATTTTCAATTTCGTTAGCTTCATCTTTAGGAAACCATCCACTGAATATGACTTGTAAATTATATTTTTCTAATAATGGATGATCTTTAAATCTATCCTCAACATTAAATTCAGTTGTGATACCAAATTTACTTATTACAGGTGGATTTTTTATTTTCATAGATTAAATGCTTCAATTGTTTCTTTAAATGGATTACCTTCAATCTGTTTAACTAGGTCTAACATGTCTTGAGCTAATTGTCTTACTTCTACTTGAGCATGTTCACTATTTCTTAGTTGTTGAAAATGATAGAATGAGCGCCAGTTAAACATTACATCCATTGTAATTTGTGAGTTGAATGTTTTAAAGAAGCGAGCTGATTCTTTAGCTCGTTTACGACCTAGAATTGGTGTTAGGTCTTCTAAACATTTGTGATATAGTTGATTACCATACCTTGTATATTCATCTAATATATCAGCCCAATTTTTTCTTTGTAGATGTTCCATACTACAAGGAATATCAGGCCAATCATTTGGAATATAGTACTTATCTTCCTTCAACTCCTTATATCTAGCACTCTCACCATTAACTGAAACACCAATGCGATGTTTAATTAAATGGATATGAGTTGCTTGATCTACTGTTACTAAGAAATGTAATGATGATTTTTCAAATGGTGTATGATGTCCTTCACTTGCTAGCATTTTAAGTAGTTTACCCACCCTAGCTTTCTTCTCATCAGTTATATCTCTAGATGTTGATGTCCAAGCCGATTGAGCGTGAATTAGATCTGAACCATAATAACCTAACAATTCTACTTTATTCATAGTGTTATTTTACTTACTGTTTTAATGTCATTATTTTTATTAGCCTTAACAGCCCATTGTTCTTGTTCTTGTTCTATTATAAAAGTAAATGGATCAATTGTTTCTTTAAATACTTTATCCATAAATGAATCAGCGTATTCTTCTCTTCTATCAATTAATGCTCTAAGTCTAATCAATTTTTCTTTATTATCTTCTATATTAGTATTATGTTCATGAACACGAGATATCATTTTGTATATAGCCCTAATCATGTTATAGTATGATTTAGCATTTTTCATTCTATCCATCATTTGTTCCCAATATTTAAATGTTTTAGAGGTTCTAACATCTAAAGCATATCTCATTCTATAACTGTATGTTATACTTGGATGAATTAATCTAACTGGAAAATCACCTAAATATACTTCAATGATATCTTTTTTTCTAAGCATTTCATCATTGAATATATCCATTTTAAAGTCTATAGTTCTCATTAATTCATCATCAACTGGTTCACTCCATTGTTTATAAAACTGCCACATATGAGCATTTGGATCAAATTTAGGTGCTTGTGTTGGATCAGTATTATACATCTCTGATTGAGTGGATTGTAGTCCAAAGAAATTTTTAAGTGTGGTCCATTCCTCTTCTGTAAATGGAGATAATAATCCAATATCAATATCACCTACTCTATCAATTGGTTCAAAACCTAATAATTTAAGGGATAAACTACCTGTTAGAACAAATTTATCATTCATTGCTAACATAGGTAAAACATACTTATCAAAAATGAGTTTAGTGTCATCTTTAAAATTATTAATAACACTATCTTTAAACTTCAGCCTCATTAGTCCTGTTTCAGGAACTAAGTCATATACAATATTCATAACCTAATTTTATTTAAATATACTAAAGTCTCCCAGCACCCTTATAATTTCTATTATAAGGATAACTACTTAGATTACTTATAATCACTCCTTCTCTTCTATTTGAAGCATGTACAAATTTATTATTACCAATAAAAATACCACAATGCCATCCTGATGGTGATACACTACTATTAAAAAATACTATATCACCTATTTCTAAACTGGATTTAGATATTCGTTTTGTTTGGCTCCATTGTCTCCAAGCTACATTTTCTAATCGTTCATTATATACTTCTTTATATAAACGTTTAGTAAATTGAGAACAATCAATTCCTGTTTTAGAACTACCTCCTAAGCGATAAGGAGTACCTAACCACTCTCTAACAAATGAATCAAGTGTTTTAGTTTGTCCATAACTAAATACAGATAAACTTAAAAATAATATTAATAATATCTTTTTCATTGGTTTGCTACTAAAGTTTTATAAATATCTACTATTAAGTAGAATAACATGGCTAATAATAGTAAGCCACTAATAAATATTAATAATTTACTCAGTCTCACTAGAAATAATTTCAGCGAACTGTTCCGCTGCTTTTGAATTACGCTCAGAGAATATTTGAAAAGCTACTTCATATCTGCCTTTTTCAATTTGGCATGGAAAATTTTCATCATATAAAGAATCTTTTTCATGTTGTAGAGTATTAATAACATTAACTAAACTATCTGTATTAGATTGTTTAACTTGAGTTCTTAGTTTAGATAATTCACGTTGCTGAAAATAACAAACTGTTAATACTGATATAGCACCTACAATTGTAAATGCTTGTTTGTACTTGTTAATTAGTTTTATCATAATTAAAAAATTTACTTATTACTTGTTGTTCACCTTTTGTTCTTGGTTTTGCTGGTGGTCTTTCTTTTACTTTGGCTTTTCTACCTCTTGGTTTACCTTGATATTCATTTTCATCTATAGTTTCCCAATTCCAATTAGCTATTTTCTTACGAAACGCTTCTCGCGCTCGTTCTATACTACCATTGTCTTTAGGATATACTGGTTCCATATATTAAATATGGTAAATTAATTTAGGTCAAAAGTCTCCTTCTGTATGACTTTTATCATCATCCCAATTTAGAAAATCTTCCCCTTTATAATCAGGATAATTTTTTTTCATGTTATCTATTCCCCTTACCCAGAAAATAGATACAATAAATCCTACAGCAAATGAAATAATTAGTCCCACCATCTTTCAATATTTTGTTCAAGTATGTTAAATAATAGTTTACGTGCTTTAGCTTGCTTATTGAAGGCAGCATCTAACTTTTCTTTAGTTAAATTATCATCATTGATAAGTTCCATCAGGTAATCTTCATTCTGTACTTTCTCAATTAGTCTAACACATAGCATTATTCTATCAGCATCATAATCAGAATTAGTATGATAACCATACTTACGAGTGTGTTCAGCTGTGAATAATAATTTGTATTTTAATATCTCAAAGATATGATAATAATCCCACTGTTCGTCCTTCCATATGATTGGTAACCAACGAAATAGATTAATGAGTCGTCTTTTAAATTGTCTTAGTCTCCACATAACATTAATTTAAGTAAAAATTCTTGGGTTACCTAATTTGAGGAATGAGATAAGTTAACATCTCCTAATATACAGTATTTAATGTTTTGAGTTACATCACTTGTAGCTACATTAATAGTAAAGAATGTGACTGGATTGATTGTAGAGAAATTAGTTCTAGTTATGTTATCATAATTAGTTGAGGTGAACCATAATACTTTATTTATCAATCTATAACCTGAATTGTGAGCTGCTATTAAATAAGTGTCACCTAAATCAAGTATACCATTTTCATTAACATCAGCTGCCTTCCATTGTTTAGTACCTGTCATTACTAAGCCTTGAGCTGTTACAGGTGGTGTACTTTCATTTTGTAATTCATTCCATATAGGAGTAAAATCAGCTGATGTTACACCTTGCATTGTTAATGATGGAACTAACTTATATGTTGAGTTTTGGTTTGGTAATGTAAAAGTATAAGTACCGTTTGTAGCTACTGTTTTATAGTCTACAAGTTGATCAACACCATTTACTACTCTATAGAGTGTAAGTAATGGCCTTGATGATAATCCAGCTGGTATGGTAACTGTACCTGATAATAAATTAGTTATAGCAACTACATTAGTAGTATTAGCAGTATAAAATCCAGTAAATGTAGCATCAGCTGGGTTAGTCCAAGTACCAAATTCAATTACATAGGCGCAACTAAAACTATTAGGTAAGTCATTCCAACAACCTCCTCCACCCCATTTAGTTACAGCATAGTGTTCTCCCCCAGCATTATTAGGTTCACCAGCGCACCAGTTGTTATATTGACCTGATATATTACCTGTTAATTGTCCATTAGCTGTTTTAATTAAAGTACCATTTTCAGGACCAGCATCTACTCTCCAATATCCTTCTTGAGCAACATCTGATAATGCAAACCATATATTACTTTGAGGTACATTAGCTATAATAAAATCTTGTTCTGATTGTGAAGTAATTGTTACAAGATAACCTGTCTGCCCCTTAAATGTTTGTTGAGCAGACATTGATTTAGCTGTTGTATATATTTGAGTTGTAGCTACAGGTAAATAAAAGTGACCATTAATAGCATTATAATAATACCCTGTTGGGTTTACTGTTGTTGATATTGATATTTGAACATTACCTAAAGTAGCACCTGTATTTACTTTTAATGATGCTAAAGCATTATTAACATTAGCCATTGTACCTGTAAAACTTAAACGTGTTTGGTTTGTCCAAGAGTTATACCCAGTAGCAAATGATAAACCTGTAGTTGTAGTTATACTAAATGTTGTACCTGCTGGTGGGTTTATAAATCCAATTGATGTTAATAGTGTTTGTGAGCCAAATCCACTAATAACAAATCCGCTTGCATCTTGACCAGCTAAGTTAACTTGATAAGTCCTACCTGGTGGAGCAGTAATTGACTGCCCAAATAACATAAATGGAAATAATAATATGACCAGTAATAACCTCATAAGTTAATCTTACTTCCTATTAGGAAAAACGACAATATAGGAAAATCAGGGTTGGTAGACAAATTTGCTTTATAATTAACATTGAATTTAAATCGCCTTGTTAACTGATAGTCAAATCCACTACCTATAAACGCACTAAATGTTCTATCTGTTGTTGTCACTTTATCTACAGTAGAATATATTAATGGTGTTGATATAATATACAACTCAGGAGATATAGTTAAACGTTTATTTGCTTTAAATGGTTTAGTATAGAATGCTGTTATTGATGGTGATATAAATGTGTTTTTCTGTTCACCAGTTATTAATGTCATAGCAGCACTAGTATTAAATCCAGTTACACCCCATTTACCAGCATTTAGTATTCCACTATAACCAACAAATCCAATTACATTACCATATGAATAAACACCAGTTAAATTAATGTTATGTACCCATTTTAACTTACCATTTTTACTAAAGTTAATTTTAGTGTATTTACCTGATAAGGCAAATTGTTTAAAATTAAACCATATCATTGATGTTAATCCCCAACTTGACATTCCTGTCATTGAGGATTGATTCATACTTAAATTAAGTATAGGTGTGAATGTCTTATCTAGATTTTGAGCTGTTGTAAAGTCAGATGATACTATTAGGGGATTAGTTGTTCCACTTTTACCTCCATTTTTTCCACCTTTACCTCCTCCCCCACCTCCGCTACTGCTATTATCGTCTTTAGAGCTATTTTGGTTTTGTTGATCTACATTCATTGTTGTAGTACCAGCTACTTCTTCTCCTTTTTGTTCAGTCCTAGTAGTAGTTTTAGCATCTCCTTCATTACCGCCACTATTATTGCCCCCGCTAGTACCGCCATTACCCCCGCCATTTTGATTGTTTCCTCCACTGTTTGAAGAACTAGTTGAACCTTGGTTATTATTGTTGTTTTCATTATTTTTAGTTTTATTATCCCCATCTTTATTGTTTTTAGAAGCAGCATCACTTGACCCAGCTGATGAAGCATTAGCAGTTGATGCTGATGTAGCAACACCAGTGATAGTACTTGAGGCTGCAGATTGAGCTTGACTCATAATACTACCAACTACACTTTGTACAGTGTTGCCTATAATTTGAGATGTGATTTGATTTTGTGTTACTTGTCCTTGCTGCTGTCCACAAGGAGATACTTTACGGTAATCAGCATAAACTTGATTAACCCAAGAGGCAAATACTCCACTTTGAACATCAGCTGATGTAAATTGTCTTGATTGGCCTAAAAAGAAAATAACAGTACCTGTAGCAGGAACTGAAAAATAAGTTACTTGACCAGTGCAAGGATCTGTAAATTGATGGGTAAGAGTTTGCCCATTAATGTTTTCTGTCGCTAAAAAGAGCAACAGCAAGGTGAAGTATATTCTTAATTTTCTCAATCATCAAATTTTAGTTTAATGACTTCAAAACAATATTATTTGCTTTAATACGTGCTGTTGTTTTACGGCCAGCTTTAATACTACGTTGATTATAATGTTTTTTCTTAGAGCGTGCCATGTTATTGCATTTTAAATATACCTTTCTTATGCATGCGGAGTAATATTTTACCCGCTGCTATTTCAAGTGCTTTTTTAGTTGAGGTACCTATTGTTGATTGATTAAATTTAACCTCACTAAAGTTATCATCATTCATTAATGTTAATTCTCTAACTGTTTTAGCATCACCTAAACCTGAACCAGTGAAATATTCTCCAGTTTCAGCATTAACAAATTTAACTTGTAAACCTAAACGAGTTACAACTGTGTTTTTAACTCCGTCTTTCATATTCACTGTCTCATCTTCTGAAACTGAGAAATCATAGCATTCAATATAGACAAAGTAGTGAGCTAATCTAATTTTACCTCTACCATCTAATTTATCTTGAGTAATTCCAGCTTGTGATGCTTGGAATTGCTTAACCATTCTATTTTTAATTTCAGTTTTGTCTTCAGTAAAGGTAAAGTGGTTAGTTTCCTCTAAGAATTCAACTACAATATTAGTTACACCTAAACCTACTCTTTTATCCTTCAATTCAGGATACATAGCATAGACATCTTCACTGATGCCTAAGCTAAGTATCTGAATTGGGATTTTAGGGCCATCATAATCTAATAGACTATCAATATTTGATTTTTTTTCAAATGATGCTTTATAATCTTCAGTTACAGTTTTACCTACAACTTGAGCAGTACACTTATTAGCTAGTGTAAACATTAGTATAAAGTATGCTATTATACCAATAATTGCTTTAATCATATTAGATTTTTTTTCCATTTTACTCTTCGGTTGGAGTTTCTTCTGATTTATTACCTTTTTTAGCATTGATAAACTTGTCAATAGATCCAATACCAAATGAACCTAAAACAATAACCATAAAGCCATCAAAGATAAACTCATTAATAACAAATTCTTCACCAGCAAATCCTGTAAAGATGTCAACGCCTAAAGCGATTACCATCATAAAGAAAGCGATAAATCCTACAACTGATTTTTCATTGATTGTGTTGTTGTCATCAAACAACTCTTTAATCCATTTCATATTTCTAGATTTTAAGGGTTATTACCATTTTGGTTCTTCTGAAAATTCTTTTTTCTTCGGAGCAGGAGCTGGAGCAGCTGGCTTTTCAACTATTTTTTCTTTAATTATAGTTGTATTACCACCTGCAGCTTGTTGTTGCTGTTGAGTGTTGTTAATAACAATAGTTGGTTGAGCTGGAGCAGCTTGTTCTGTTTTAGCTTCTTCTTTGTCCTCACTATGGCCACCAAAAAATGTAGTGGTAACCCAAGTACCAGCGCCTAATACAGCTGTGCTAAGTGTTCCAATAATTGTTTTCTTAAGACCTGACCATGTTCCGTCATTATGGTCTTGTACATTTGTTTCTTCTGACATGTTATTTAATTTTAAATTTTAACAAATTGTTTTGCTAAACGTTTTTGATTTTCATTGTCTAATACTAATAAGTAACGTCCGTTAGCAGCTGATGTTAAATCAACTTGCTTAATAACAGTTGTTACATAATCATCACTCCATATTCTACCAATGTCTTTAATTTTACGACCTTGAATATCATATACTGTAGCTAATGATGTCATATTTGATTTAGGAAATACTACTACTAATTCAAAGAATCCACTTGTTGGGTTTGGTCTAATTGTAGCTGTAATTTCACCATCTGGAGTTGGTATTAATGATTGTCTTGTAGCTAATACTACATAATCAGATAATAAATTAATATTGAAATGATCTCCATTTCTATCAGCGGCATCCATTAAGCTTCTAACATATACGTTAGTCATAATGTCGTTAGTACCAATTGGAGAGAATTTTAATTTAAATGGAGTAGCATTACCAGTTAATGATCCTAATATTTGGTTATTCATTCCTCCAAAGCGAATAATACCATTAGCATCATCGTGAGTCATATATTGTAACCAAGGTCCTTGAATGTTTGATATGATTTCCTCAAATTTAACTTTAGTTGGATCATATCTCATTTCAAATTGTAAGCCATCATTTTTAATACCATTTGTGTTGATATTAAAATTAGCATACATTGCTTGACCAGTTGGAGCAGTTACATTTGGAATATTAACATCAAGTGTTCCAATATATCTAGCAGCTGCTACTAAATCACCATTTGCGTTATATACTGGAGATGAATGTGTTCTGTCAGCATCACCTAAAATGAAGTATTTAATATCCACACCTGTTAAGTTAACTAATCCAACACTATCATAAATGTAAGTTACACCGTTAATATGAGATGACCAGTCATTCCATTGGTTTACACCTAATGCTAATGAATCATAAGTATTTTTAGCAAACGCATTTATTAATTTAGTTGTATCAATTGGTTTTAATCCTGATACTGAGGCATAGATTGAATAAGCATCACCACCATCTAAAGTACCTGTTTTATTAACATCAGCAATCAAGTATGCTAATCCATTTCTTAAATATGTTCTTGGAAATGTCTGGTTAACATCTGTATTAGTATATTCATCATATGTCTTAACAGCATCAGCTATTGTCACAGCATTGTCTCTAATAGTAGCAAGTGGAGATGGAAACTTAACATCTAGTTTATACCTTGTATTTTCATCAATATTATCTAAAGTATAAGTACCATCAGCATTTACTGTTACTGAATCGATAAATGCGTTATTGTTTGCTTGATAACACCAAATAACAGGCTTTAATGTCATTTGAGGACCTAACCATACTTTACCTGATAATGTTAAATTACCTAATAATTTAATAGCTAATCTTTGGTTTGTAAGTTGAGCTACATTATCACCAATTGTAGCACCATTAACATCAAACATACGAGCCCAGTTCACAGTAATTGTATCTGATACGTAGTTTGGAGCTACAGCGTTAATCTTATACTTGTTATGGATAATATAACCATTAGATCCAATAGTAGATCCACTTGACAATACTAAATAGTTACGTCCTACAGTCCAATCTGTATTTGAAGTGTAAGTATAAGTACCATTTGAGTAGGTATTATACTTGTAGTTATCCCAAGTTTTATAACTTACTGATGGAGTCATTCCATTAACAGCAGCGTCAACTGTAGTTGAGATATAAGTTAATAATGTTTTCTTGTACTGCCAGTCAACCTGGAATGTACGAATATCAGGTGAACCTGGTCTGTAGTACCAAGCTACATCTAATGTATCTCCCCTTCTTACAGTAGCAAGAGTCTGGAAGTGACCAATTTGAGGGGTTTGGGCGAATGTAGTTACATAACTAATTAAAAGCGAAAGGGCTAATAATAGTTTTTTCATAGTAGTTTATCGATTAGGTTAATAATGGTTTTTTTAAGTGCAGAACGAGCTGACGCTTGATTAAAACCACCACCTTCATCAATTATCATAGTTGAGGTAGATATTTCAGAACTCTTACCTGTTGCAATGTATTCTTTAGGCTTTTTATCATTTGTATAAAGAATACCTTTTATTCTAATTATTGTTTCATTTTCTGTTTTATGAAATACACTTACACCTGTAGCTGTTTGTTGAATGTCAAAATATATAATCTCAAGATCTAATCTAAATGCTGTACTGTCATTAGTTAAATCATGTCCTTTATCTAATATAACTTCTTCAGCTACATTTTTAACACCAAATGCTAAATTTTTATTACCTGTTAAAGGACCCATTTTAACTTTATTAGTCACACTACCAACATATACTGTAGTTGGTTGCGCAGCTAGTACTGTATATAATGATATCAATATAATAGTTAAAAACAGTCTCATACTTTTAATTAGTCAGGTATAAATATAAAAAAAAGACGGTTCATTATTGAACCGTCCTTTACTTTTTTAATTTAATTTATTAAGGACATATTATACAACCACCAGAAGTTATAGCTGATCCAGTTGAGTAAACATATGTACCAGATGATAATGTGAAATAAGATGGAGGATTTATAGATCCAGAGTGAGTGAATGAAACAACTGTTTGACCTGGAGTTATTCCATTAAATGATCCACTACCACAACTTGATCCACTATTTATATAAATTGATCCTGATAATAATTCATTGCCACTTCCGCTCCAATAGAAGCTAGCTGTTACTCCTGTATTAGTATAAAATGCTTGACTACTTGAAACATAAGCGTAAACAACCATACCACTATAAGATGATGATGGAGCACATAAATTAATAGCTATACTTGATGTACCAGGTAATGGAGTTGGGGTTGGAGTTGGAGTAGCTGTTGGAGTTGGAGTTGGAGTAGAGGTTGGTGCCGGAGTAGTAACAGCTGGTGTTCCAAGTCCAGCACCAGCAGCAGCTACTGCACTTTGCATACTTTGCTGTTGTTGTAAAGCCTCAAATAATTGAGTGGCATATAGATTAGATTCCATCATATATTTTTTACTCACTTCATTAAGTGGTAAATTAACATTATCAGCTCTTTTTACATATTGAGCCCAAGGCCCTGGATCAAGTTGAATACGATACATTATTTTATTTTTTAATTATGTCGGATATAAATATAGAAAAAAAGCAACTAATGATAGTTGCCTTTTAAAAAATTGTGGAGGAGACCGGAATCGAACCGGTGTATCCGTAAGGAACAATAACACCAGCGTATCACATGCTTATCAAGATTTTTCACACCGCTCTTGCTGACGGTGGTAATGGTTCGACTTGGCCAATACGCCATACTTGGGGCCGTTAGTTTTGGTTAACGTGCCATCCACCACCTAATTTTATGAAACTAGGAAAACTAAAGTGCTGTTCTGTTGCAAGGCTATCAGCTGCCCCTTGCGGATTAGGCTGCAAGAGCGTAATCGGCGCCTACGAATGACATTAAGTCATCGAAGGTCATAGTTGACAATTCGTTGTCATTTATTTGTTGAAAGTTTGTTTAAAGGCGACACATCCAACCGCCTGCATGTAGTGGTATCTTCACATTACGGAGCAATACCTGGCTCCCCCATAAATTAAAGAACTAAAAAAGTTCATCCATTGGTCGCTTGGCGTCCGCTGGATGAACTTGTTAGCTTAAGCTAATTACTTAACTTCAACAGCAGGTGTAGAAGCGGTAGTGTCAACAGCTACGGCTGTAGTATCTACGGCTACAGTAGAATCAACACTAGTTGAATCAACAGTTGTAGCGGCTCCTTCACTTGAGTTGTTACAAGCAGCGAACATAATTACAGCTGCGATTGCGAACATTACTTTTTTCATTTTCCTGTTTTTTAATTAATAATAAATATATCGTACCTGAGGCCGGAGTCGAACCGGCACGGGCGTTTCGGCCCAAAAGATTTTAAGTCTTTCTTGTCTACCTATTTCAACACTCAGGTGTTTAATTTTTTAATATAATTAAATATACTATTCTTTTTTTGGGTCAGAAATATTTTTTGTAGTCCCGACAAGAATCGAACTTGTATCCACTGCTTAGAAGGCAGTTGTTCTATCCGTTGAACTACAGGACCTAAAGTCAGTTGACCCTCCCGGGTTCGAACCGGGGACCTAATGATTATGAGTCATTTGCTACTAACCAACTGAGCTAAGGGTCAATAAGCGGAGACTCAGGGATTCGAACCCCAGATACGTTTTCACGTATGACGGTTTTCAAGACCGTTGCATTCAACCGCTCTGCCAAGTCTCCATGTCCCTCAGGGATTCGAACCCCAACTAAATGGACCAAAACCATTTGTGCTACCGTTACACCAAAGGACAATTTACAGAGCCAGAGACAGGAATCGAACCTGCGACCTATTGATTACAAATCAATTGCTCTACCTGCTGAGCTACTCGGGCATATTTGCTGACCCTGCTGGAATCGAACCAGCGGCACGGCTTTGTTCCCGGCGTTTTGGTATTCGCTAGTACTGAAGCTTGCTCTAACCTACTGAGCTAAGGGTCAGACGTGGCGTCAATGCTTATCGCACCGTCTTCAGGTACTCGGTACGGGAGTCGAACCCGTATTTCATCCGTGAAAGGGACGCGTCCTAACCATTAGACGAACTGAGCGTGTCGGGATGGCTGGATTCGAACCAACGACCTCTTGGTCCCAAACCAAGCATACTACCGGACTGTACTACATCCCGATTAATTTATATTTTAAATTAAAATCTTAATTCAGGTCCAAAAATATCTTTTAAATGTTTACAAAAATAATCTTTACATATTTTAGGTCTAATATCATAAACACTACATGATTTATTTTCTTGATCATAAAACATACAGAATTTTCTTTCACTATTCATATCTACTCTTAAAGTTGGATAAACAGCTGGATTTTGAAAATGTTTTTTATCAGGGAATAATTTACTACCTTCTTCATAATCTATAAAAACATCTTCATATTTCAATCCATTTCCAAGTCTTTCTAAAAATTCTGAAGTGTCATAAATTGGGCCTAAAACAAAATTACTATCTGTGACATTACAACAACCACCATGGTGATTTTGTTTACCAAGGCAACTATTGCTGCATATGTCACTACAATTAATCAAAATTAATAACCTAATTCAGAACTAAAATTATCTTCTTTTTTCTTCTCAGTTGGTTCTTCATGAATAACAGACTCAGTTGTTAATATAGTGCCAGCTACAGCAGCAGCATTTTCAACTGCTAAACGAGTTACTTTAGTTGGATCTAAAATACCTTCATCCTCCATATTAACAAATGTCTCTGATTTTAAATCATATCCAAACCAAGTACCATCTAATTTACCTAATTCATATAAATAATAAGTTGGGTTAGATAAACCAGCGTTTTCTAATATTTGAATAAACGGTGATGATAATGCTGAATAAACAATTTTCTTACCTGTATTAAAATCATCACTATCTTCTTTAGATGTAGTAATAGCTTCTCTAGCATATAATAACGCTGCGCCTCCACCTGGTAATACTCCTTCTTCAACAGCGGCGCGAGTGGCAAATAAAGCGTCTTCAACTCTATCTTTATACTCTTTTAACTCAATTTCATTATTACCACCTACATTAATAATAGCTACACCACCAATTAACTTACCTAAACGTTCTTGAAGTTTTTCTTTCTCAAACATTGATTGAGCTTTATCAATTTGTTGTTTAATTTCTTCAGCACGAGCAGTAATTGCTTCTTCACTACCTTTACCATCAACAACAGTTGTTTTCTCTTTTTCAACTGTCACTGTTCTAGCTTTACCTAAGTAAGCTGATAATTGAGCTACATTAAGTTTATCAAGTTTTAATCCTTTTTCTTTACTAATAACTTGACCACCAGTTACAATAGCTAAATCTTCTAATAATAATGTTCTACGTTCACCAAAATCAGGTGCTTTAACAGCTACTACTTTAACAATACCTCTCATCTTATTTACAATAAGAGTTGCTAATGCTTCACCATCAATATCTTCAGCTACAATCAATAATGATTTATTTTCACTATTTACTTTTTGTAATACATTTAATAATTCAGCAGCTGCTATAATTCTACCATCATAAATTAAAACATAAGGGTCTTCTAATACTGCCTGCATTGTACTATTATTAGTTACAAAGTAAGGTGATTTAAAACCTCTATCAAACTGAATGCCTTCAACTACTTCAAGTGTTGTTTCACCTGTTTTACTTTCTTCAATAGCAACTACTCCATCACGACCTACTTTTTCAAGAGCTGTAGCTACTAAATTACCTGTAAATTCATCATTATTAGATGAAATAGTAGCTACTTGTTTTAATTGTTCTTCTGATGAAATGTCTCTACTGTTTTTCTTTAAGGCGCTAACTACTTGTTTAACAGCGGCATCAATACCTTTTTTAATTTCAACAGCATTGGCTCCAGCTCTAACTTTGCTCAAACCTTCTTTAACCATAGTGTTAGCCAAAAGAGTAGTAGTGGTAGTACCATCTCCAGCTGTGTTGGCTGAACGTATTGCAGCTTGTTTAACAATTTCAGCCCCAATATTTTCAATTGGATCTTTAAGTTTGATTGATTTTGCGACTGTGACTCCATCTTTAGTTGATTGAGGTAATTCATTTTCTTTTTCAATAATAACATTACGACCAAATGGACCTAATGTTGTGACAACAGCTTTAGATAACTTATCTACGCCGTCAGCTAGTTTTTGTCTAGCGTCTGTGTTATAAACTATAATTTTACTCATAAATTGATAGAATTTCTGTTTCTTTAGTTACAATATAATCTTCTCCATCTACAGTGATTTTGACTGATCCCATTTTAGGAATAAGTACTTTTTGGCCAGGTATTAATTTAGACTTAACATAATCTCCTGTATGCCAATTGTAAGTGTCACTCACTGATATTACTTCTCCAATTTCAGGTTTTTCTTTACCTAAATCAGGAATAACAATATTACCGTAGGTTTGTTCTTCAAACTCAATAGGTTTAATAATAACATGACCATTAACTGGTGTTAATTTATTCATAATACTTTATTTTATTAAATATACTAATTTTTTTCTTCGTCTCCAAGTATTTCAATTTCTTCTATTTCATCTAGAAAGTACAAATAACCTTCCTTTCTTAATACTTTATCAGCACCACACCATTCCATCACTAAATCAAGATTATTACCTGTGTATTTAGGATCGTCAAGTATACGTCTAATTAGTAAATAAGCCTTGTCTTGAAAATAAATTACTTGTCTTGAAATCATAACTGAGATTAAGGTAGGTCTCGTTTTAAATTATCCTTTAAGGATTTGTTTTTTATTTACTTTGATTTCAATTTTCCTAGGTGCTTGTTCATCAGCATAAGGAATATTAAGTACAAGTAAACCTCTATCTAATGATGCTTCTAATTTAGTTAAATCAAATTTAGATGCTACTTTCCAAGCTAAATCAAATGAGCGACGAGCAATACCTCTTTGGAGATATTTAATTTGATAATGTTCTGTTTCTGGTTTTTCGTGTTTAACACGTAATGTGTCGCCTTCTACTTGAATGTCTAAATCTAATTCTGTGAGACCTACTACTGCGAGTTCAAATCGTAACCCTGTTTCTGTTTCGTAAATATCAACTGGGTAGTTGATTTTGTTTTCAATTGTGTTGAAATTTGAATTTACATCGAAGAAATTTTTCCAAACGATGTCAAATGGGTCAATACCCCAATGTGCAATTTTTGTCATTTTGTTTTGTTTTGTGCCCCCTAAGGTGGCGGTTAATTAATAGTCATAACTTCGAGACCTACCTGTATCTCGTTTTATATAAATATATCATTGATTAGAAAGACGAACTAAATAATAAGTAGATTCTATAGAATCTTCTTTAAATGATATTTTCATTAGTCCTTCACTACTAATATTAATTGTACCATATACTGCTTCTTCATTTGCTTTTAATACTTCCATCATTATATCAGCTGGGAATGGAATTTCATCTAATCCAAACATTGATTCACAGATAGTTTTAAATTTGATTTTATTTGCATATCCATTTCCATCACCAATTACAATTAATAATTCAATAATATCATCTTTAGTTTCTGTCTTAACAGTAAATTGTTTAACGTCACCTAATGCTTTTTTAGCATTAGCAAACTTATTAATAAACTCAGAGTCAATATGAACATCAGCATCATAACTAGCTGGTTCATTAATTGTAGGTACTGTTTCAATCAACATTAAGTCTGATAAGTAATAATTCAAATCATATTGATTATCTTGTAATGTTAATTCAAGTGGTGTACCATATGGGCTTTTAGTTAAACCTAAAACAATAGTACTATCCATTATTTTAACTAACTTATAAAATTGACTAGTATTATATATACCAACTTGAGTATCATCTAAATCAAAATTAGGACTAGTTACTTTACCAACTAAATTTTTCATTGGTGTGATAAAGTCAACTGTTATGTTTTTATTCTTAATATCCCATTTAACTGACTCAACAGTACCATTAAGATGATACTTGTCAATAATTGATGTTAATGTTTGTTTATTCATATTATTTCCAAAATATTTGTAGTACGATAATAGTAAATGCTAATCCCAAACATGTTAATGTTTTAGGTGTTGGATGTTCTCTAAACACTAACCAACTCATAATTGTAAAAATAATAACACCAACTCCAAATCCAATTAATCGACCTGGCCAATTTGCATCATATACTTCATTAAACATTTTAGTTGTTTTAATGAATATAAATGAAATAGGTAATCCTAATAACATCATAACTAAAGGATTTTCTCTTGGAAACTTCCAAGCTATTTGTCCCTGTAATTGAATAAATGATATTACTTGAGCAACAGCGGCTAACAATAATGCGTAAAATATTTTCATATATTAAATATAATATCTTTTTTAGAATGAAAAAAACTTATTAGCATATTGATTTAAAGTTGGAAATGACCATTTCAAATCACTGTATATACCTTGTAATTTATTTAATAGTACTGAATTGAATCCTTCTTCTCTATCAACAAATTTCTCTATAAACTCATTTATAAATTCTGGATCGTTTCCTGTAAATCCTAACACTTCAATTTTATATGGATTATCCTTTAATTGAACATAATACATCTTATCGCCCTCAACAAAACATGGATATTTTTTATCTAATTTTTTAAAACGCAACAAGTCATTATACCAAATAGCTGCTTTAGTATTAATAGGACATTTTAATTCTAATTTAGAAAATATTTGTCCTGATGCTGGTTTTGAAGCGATATACTTATTAATATTCCTAACTCCAGTAGGTTTAGCAATACTCTTATAAGGTAAAGCGGCTAGTGTATCTTTAAAGTCAATAATTTTTTTATCAATATCTCTCTTGGTTTTACCATACATGATATCAAGTAATATTTGTTCTCCAAATTTACGATACAATGGAGTCATATTTGACTTCATCACATCCATACCTTTAATATCTAATTCTTCAGTTGGTACACCTTCTTTATTAACAATAAATTGAGCGTATCTTCTTTTACCAGCAAAATATCCTCGTTCTAGTACAACCTCTTGTTTTAACTCAAAGTATTCATTATCAACATTAAATAGTGATTTACATAGATTTTGTAGGAACGGTTGTGTTTTATCTTGATACTCTTTAGTTATTTCAAGTGCTACAGGTACTACATCCTCTCTATTATTAATGTCAACATCTGGTTTACGTTTCTTAATTAAGTCTTTTAATTCAAAAAATAAACTATC
>Ga0207935_1000036_pt1 | contig 36063 bp, 57 predicted proteins | sample LakMenEpi30Aug10_FD_150746 | JGI IMG/M metagenome (GOLD analysis project Ga0207935, IMG submission 150746) | Freshwater microbial communities from Lake Mendota, WI - 30AUG2010 deep hole epilimnion (SPAdes) | ecosystem: Environmental > Aquatic > Freshwater > Lake > Epilimnion/Euphotic zone ...
TGGCGGCTCGCCGAGCCGATGACGGACGCCAACGCCTGGCACGAGCGGATGAAGGCGATCGCCTCGGCGCTCGGCTCGGATCAGTCGATCTGTGACTGGCCACGGATCATGCGGCTTCCTGGGTTCGTCAACTGGAAGCACGAGCAGCGGCCTCTGGCGGTGCTCAAGGACTGGGATGCCACACGCGTCTACCCGCTGGCCAAGTTTGCCAAGCAGGCGGCCCAGTCGGTCGTCGTGCAGCCCAAAAGCATGAGCGACCTGACGCGGCGGTTCCTCGAGGAGGGATTCACGCTCGCCGCCGGCCGCCGGCAGACGATGTTCACGGTCGCCTGCGACATGGCGGCCAGGGGCTGGGGCGTTGCCGAGGCCACGGCCACCATCATGGAGCGGATGCGTCGGGTGGGGCTGCGGCAGGACGACCTCGATGACTGCCCCAGACAGATCGCCAACGCCTGGAAGCGGACCAGGCTGCCAGTGCTGGGCTCGGCCGACGAGGCCGTGCCGGTGGTGGATGCCGCCGATGAGACGCCAACCCCTACGCTCTTGGACGCCATCCAAGCCTGGCGTGAGCAGGACGAAACCCCGGCCCTGCCGACCGGCCTACCAGGGCTCGACAAGCTATTCGGCGGCGGGCTGCCGCTCGGGCAGATGACGGCAATTGCGGCGGCCCCCGGCCTCGGCAAGTCGGCCCTCGCGCTGCAGCTCGTGCTGTCGTGCCTGCACGAGAACCCGGAGATGGTTGCGGCTTGGTGCCTCGGCGAAATGACACGCGCGGCCATCGCAGCCAGGGCCATCACGAACTACGGCGGACACGGCGAGAGCCTGAACCTTCAGGACGTGATTGCCAAGCGCGAGCCCAGCGACCGGATCGCCACTGACCTCGGGGCTGCGATCGGCAGCAGGCTCAAGCTCATCGAGGCCCCGCTCATCATCGACCGAATCGAGCGGGCCGTCGTCAAGGACAAACCTGTCCTATTGGTCGTGGACTATCTGCAGCTGGTCCGGTCGAACCGGCACTTCAACGACAAGACCGGCGAAATCAACGAGGTGCTGCTCAAGCTCCGCGAGATCACGACCACCCGAAACATCGCCACGCTCCTGGTCACCAACATCGCCAAGGGATGCGACGAGAACACCGAGATCGGCAACATCGGTAAGGGCTCCAACCAGATCGACTTCGACGTGGACAACTTCCTGTTTGGCCACCGGGCTGGAGAAACCGGCCCAGATGGTGAGTTGAAGATCCAGTGGAAGTGCAAAAAGCTGCGGCAGGGGCAGATGGGCGACGTGGATATGTGGTTCCACGGCCAGTACCAGCTGTTCGAGGACGCCGTCGAAATCCCCGAGTTTCCTGAGTTCAACAGCGACGCCACGAAGGGCAAGTGGAGCGTCATCTGATGGCGGGCAAGGCCACCGAAAAGACGGACAGCAAGGATGCCTCCAAGAAGGGCGAGATGCGTCGTCGCTGGCAGGCAATCCTTGAGGACGGCTCCCTGGCCGGCTTGGGGTCAGAAGGGCGTCTGGTGGCCTCCTACGTCCAATTCTGGGCCAAGTTCGAGACGTGCGAGATCCGGTTCTCGATGCGGTACGTCGCCAAGTACCTAGGTGTGCAATTGACCACTGTACGCAGGGGCGTCAGCCAGATGGTCGATGGCGGCATTTTGGAGGTGACGAATGCCTCCGCTGGAGGCGGTCGGACCACCTACGTGGTGGTCGATCGTACAGAGGTTTCTGAGTCAGACCCGCGCACGCTACGTGCGCAGGGGTGCGCACAAGGCGTGCGCACCCCGAACACGCTACGTGCGCAGGGTGCGCACGCTACGTGCGCGGCGCGCGCACAACCCGTGCGCGGCGCGCGCACGCTATGTGCGCGCAATAAATACTTATTCATTGATTCTCCAAAAAGAATCAATGAAGGAATAAGTGAGGACACGCCGGATGCCGGTCATGGACCGGCACCGTCGTGCCTCACCACACCGGACACGGCTGCCGGCGAGGCTGCTGCTGGTTGACAACGCCTGTACACCATCGGGAGAGACTCATGGACGAGACGACGACACAAACTCAGACGCTGACGACCAGGCAGGAGGAGGTGCTGGCGTTCATTCGCCAGAACTCGCACTTGTACGGGCCATCGGTGCGAGAGATCGCCGCCGGGATCGGCGTGAAGTCGCCGAACGGCGTCGTTTGCCACTTGAAGGCCCTGGAGCGAAAAGGCTACGTGCGTCGCATCAAGGGCAAGGCCCGTGGCCTGGAGGTGACGACGTGACTGAAACGCCTCCACCGCCACCGTCGCCTGGCGTGCTCGCCTCAATGTGTGCCCGCCACGCATGGTCGAACGACATCGACGACAAGAGCCGGCAGCTCCTGGAGTGGGCCGCCGACACGATCCGGCTATGCGTCAACCAGAGCCACCGATCGGCAAGCCGGGCCGAGAAGCTCGAAGCCGAGCGTGACCACCTGCTCGAGTACGTGGCGGCGTTGACGGGAGCGAAGAAGTGAAGGCGAAGTTGACATTCACGCTGCCCGACGACGAGGCGGAATTCCAGTACGCCCTCGCCGGGCGTGATGCGCTCATCGCCCTGGAACGAATCAACAATTGGGCGCGTGAGCTCGTGAAGTACGGCGAGATCACCGACGACGTGCGCAAGGTGCTCGAGCAGCTCAGGCGCGACATGATCCCGCACGAACTGACGGAGAAACTGCGATGACCGTCCACGACCTAGTGCTTATCGCAATTGGCGAAATTGTCCTGGCGGCGACGTTTGCCCTCGGGATTGTGGTTGGTTGTTCTCTCAGGCGAAAGGATTCGACATGACGACTGCGACCAAGACGAAGACGGGTGGCATCACGCTGGACGCGGCGACGCTGAAGGCGGCTTTGTTCGACGTGCTGCGTGCGGTGCCGGCGAAGTCGCCGAAGCCCGTGCTGCAGAACGTGCGGCTCGGCGACGGGCTTCTCTCGGCGACGGACCTCGAAGTGCGGATCGACCGGGAGATCGACTACCACGGCGATGCGATCCTGCTGCCGGCGGCGAAGCTGGCGGCGATCCTGAAGGCAGCCGCCGGTGACGAGGTGACGCTGACGCCGAAGGGTGCGAGCATCACGGTGAAGGTCGGCAGAGGCTCGTGGACGCTGCCGACGGAGGACGCTGCGGAGTTCCCGACCGACACCACGGGCGAGCTCAAGGCGGTGTGCCGGCTGCCTGCGGACCAGTTCCGGCGGGCCGTCCATGCGACGGCGTACGCGTGCGACAGCGAGTCGTCCCGATTCGCCCTCGGCGGCGTGCTGATCGACGTGACGAAGGGCAATCCGACCTGGGTGGCGACTGACGGCCGCCGGCTCTCGTGCGTGGAGACGGAGACGGACCAGGCGGTGGACGACTCGCAGACCATCGTGCCGGCTCGGGCCGTGCTCGTGGCTGCGACGCTCGCCCACGGCGAGGGCAGCGTGCAGGTCGAGGCCAATCGCAGCGACGTGCGGTTCACCATGGACGGTGCGACCGTGACGGCGAAGCTGCTCGACGGAAAGTTCCCCCGGTGGCGTGACGTGGTGGGCGAGGTCGATGGCGACCCCAGCGTGCTGCAGGTTGCCGAGCTCCTGTCGGCGGTCCAGTCGGCTGCCATCGTCACGAGCGAGCAGTCAAAGGGCGTCGATCTGACGTGGTCCGCGTCTGGCGTCGTCATCTGTGGCCGCTCGAGCGAGTACGGCGAGAGCAAGGTGAAGTGCGACCTTGTGACGCCTGGCTCGACCTCAGCGACGAAGCTTGACCCGCGATTCCTGTCGCAGTTCCTGGCCCACATCCCGAGTGACGAGGAGCCGCAGGTGGACGTGTACGCCACGGATCCCCAGAGCCGGGTGCTGCTCAAGTGTGGGCCGTACACGGGCGTCATCATGCCCCTTGCTGCGGAGTGACGCTATGAAAACGTACGACGTTGAGGCCCTGCACGCCGGCTGGCTGGCAGGCGAAAGCGTGTCGTCACTGGCCGGCAGGGTTGGCGTCGGCATGACCACCATTCGCAACCTGGCGACGGCCGGCAAACTGCCGTGGCGTGCATCGCAGCGAGACGAGGAGCCCGAGGCACCGTCGCCAGAGGAGGACGCAGCCAGCGGCGACTCGCTGCAGCTGTCGCCGTGGGTGCAGTCGAGAATCCGGGAACTGCGGATTCACGAGCTGCGAGAAAAAGGGCCCCCCCTAGTGCGCTACTGAGCGAACGTCGCGTCACTCAGTTTGCTTGACGCCCCGCCTACCGTGAGTCACATGCGGCCGCCCGTCGCGGCCGAGTCACGGAGGATTCGCCATGAGGTTCCTGTTCGCCCTTGTGTTTTCCTGCGTCGCTGTCACGGCCACGGCCGACACGACGATCTACGCCCGCAAGGTCGTGTTCGGCTCGGCCCAGGCCGACGCTGACGAGATGGCCCGCACGGGCATCCTGCGGCACTGTGGCCGCAACGGTGGAAGACGCGAGGGCATCGGGTGCGGCTCGACGCCTGAGGCCGCCGAGCGTGCGTGCTGCTACTACGGGCGGTATCGCATCGTCGAGCGTGGCGTGGCCTACTCGCCCGTGCGGCGGCAGTGGTTCGCCTGCATCCGCTACGAGTGACGCCGTGCCTGTCACGTTCGAGGTGCCGGGCGACCCCGTTCCGCAGCCACGGCCACGAGTCTCGACTGCGGGCGGGTTTGCTCGGGCGTACGTTCCGGCAAAGCATCCGGTGCATGCGTACCGCCAGGCGGTCGCCGCCGCTGCTCGAGCTGCCGGGGCCGGCGTTCACGGCGAGCCCGTGGACGTGGTGATCGACCTTGTGTTCGCCCGCCCCAAGTCGCACATGCGGAAGTCGGGCGTGAAACCGGACGCACCCAAGACGCCACGAATTGACCTCGACAACTGCGCGAAGGCCGTGCTGGATGCACTGAACGGCGTGGCGTGGGAAGACGACTCGCAGGTCACGCGGCTGGTGGTCGGAAAGACATACGGCACCGATGGGCGCACGACCGTGCGAATAACGTGAACGTCGAAGACTGCCTGTTGCACTCGCTGGACGGCGTCGCCAGGGGTCACGCCCTGGACGTTGGCGCGAACGTCGGCCAATGGACGCACATGCTGGCGGCCGAGTTCGCGTCGGTCACGGCGGTCGAGGCCGACGAGCGTGCGTACGCCGTGCTGCGCGGCCGCCTGCCGGGCAACGTCGTCGCTATCCACGGAGCGGCGTGCGACTACCACGGAGCGGCCACGCTGTACCAGCGTCCGTCGTCGGAGCAATCGTCGCTCTTGCAGTCGCACCCAATCGGAGCGAGCGACTGCGGGTCCGCGCCGGTTCAAGAGCGTGTGATCGTCAATGCGTTCACGCTTGACGACCTGTGCCCAGGCGGCGCGGACTTCGTGAAGATCGACATCGAGGGTGCCGAGGCCGTGGTCTTGTCAGCAGCGCCGGCGACGACCTGGAGCCGGGCCACGTTCGTGGTCGAGTGCCATGACACTTTTTCCGCTGTCAGCGAGCAGCTGCGGCGGCTTGGCAAATCGGTGGAGCTGGTGCGGCATCCTCATGCGACAGCACACCCAGGCCACTGCTGGGCGATTGGCAGGCCGGGAACAACCAATGAAAGTCCCTGACCACCTGATCTATCCGATCGACTACTTCGCAAACGACTTCAAGATCCTGCACGACATCGGCGAGCAGGTGTGGTCCGACGCCAGCGTGGCGTTTGTGGGCCTGGCCCGCAACTGCGCCCAGCACCTTGAGGCCAATCTCGGCAGACTGCTCAGGCTCGTGCAGAACTGCGGCCAGTGGCAGCTGCACGTCGAGACAAACGACAACACAGACGACACCGATCAGGCGCTTCTCGACTTCTGTGCGGCTTACCGGCAGGCGACGTTCACAAGCCAGCGACTTGGGCGTGCCCAGTACGGTGCCGAGTTCGCCGGCCGTCGCACGCAGGCCTTGGCCGAGTACCGCACGGCGTGCCAGCGATGGGTGCAGGAACACGCCCGGTACGCGGACTTCGTCGTCGTGATCGACTTCGACGCTTGGGGCGGTTGGAGCCACGCCGGTGTAATGCACGGCGTCGGTGCGCTGCAGTTGACGCCAGATGCCTGTGGCATGGCCAGCGTGTCGCTGCTTGAGCACACTCATGTGACTATGGGCGAGAACAGCACGCCCAAAGTCGCGCTCGGCTGGCTGCACTACGACGCCTGGGCCCTGCGGCTGAACTCGGCGTGGGATGACTACACCGCCGGGCAAGGCGTTTGGAAGCACTCCTGGCTGCCGATGGTGGGCTCGCCGCCCGTGCCTGTCGTGTCTGCGTTTGGCGGCATGGCGATCTACGACACGCACGCTTACCTGAAAGGCACTTACAACGGCAGCGACTGCGAGCATGTGCCGTTCCACGTCACGATGGCGAAGGCGACGGGGCAGCGACTGTACCTCGACCCGGCCATGCGGATGGTGATGCACTGGCTGCCGGAGGCCGACGATGGCGGGCAACACCGCAACGATTAGCGTGGCGGCCTTTCGCGTGGACTGGAGCACGCACATGCCCATGCGGGCATTGTGCGAGCGGTGGACGATCACCCGCGACCAGGTCATTCGCCTCGCCGAAGTGTGGCATCTGCCGCGCCGGCACGACCGGAAGCTGCGGGCAAAGCCCGTGCGTCAGCGCGACCCGACGACGACCGAGATTCAGCAGGCGTGCCTGGCCATCCAGGCGACTTGGGACGACCGCACGCGGGAGGAACGGCGTGTCACCAAAACTCGGTCGTTCATCGTCGGCCCGCTCAAGGTTCCCGACGACGTGCGCGGATTCGTGGACGACTTGAACCGCGAGGTGCAGTGGTGAAATCGCCGCGAGACTACGTCGAGCGTCGCCTCGTGATCGAGTACGGGCGGCGGTACATCTACGCCTATATGACCAGCGGCGACGGCAAGATCGTGGGCGACAACGAGGAATCCTGGCAGCAGCCGTATGTGCTGGACATCAGCGAAGTTCGTGAGGAGGCCAAGGATCTCTACGACTGGATCTGGCAGCACATGACCGACGCCGTGAACGGCACGCTGCAAGAGGGGGACGAGGACGCGCCAGAATCGGACTAGGAGGACACGCCATGCCACAGTTCGAAATGACGGCCCAAGAGCAGGCCCAGTACGGCAACACGCTCAACATCTGGCAGGCGATCAAGCTCCTGCAAACGTGGTCGCCGCTGATTGCCTACGGCCAGCGGTTCGTGCAGACGGTTGACCCGTATGCAAAGAGCCTGATCGTGAGCGAAGCCTGCGAGTGGCTGGCGTCGAAGACGGACGCCACGACTGACGACCAGCTCGTGCGGCTCCTGGCCGACGTGGCCAAGACGAAGGAGGGCGAGCAGCTCATCCGGTTTTGCCTTCTACAAGCGGGCGTTGCGTGATGAACGATGAAAGCCTCATTCGCCTTGCCGCCGTGGTGGCGGCGGCTGCTTTGCTGGCCGCGCCCTACTGGGAGCGGATCGCTGGCTGGCTCGCTCAGGCCGCCGCAGCCGCCGGCCAGCACCGCGCCACCCTCGGGCGAATCGCCGCAGCCGGCCTGATCGTGGCCGCAGCGTGGGGCAAGTTGCCAATGCCGTCGTTCAGCCCAGTGTCAGTGCCGAGCGTCACGGTGCCCGAGCCCAGCAAGCAGCTGCGGGACAGCGTCGGGCCCATCGCCACCGCCCTCGGCACACTCTCGCCGGCAGACCGGGCCCTGTGGGCGGCGACCTGGGCGAAGGCCGCGCTCGTTGTCGAAGCCGAGGGTGCCACCAGCGTGGCTGTGCTCACCGATACCGCGTCGCTCCGCGTGCTGACGGTGACGGCCCTCGACATCGCATGGCGTCGGATCGGCAACGTCGCTCCTGGCAGCGTGGCAGGGCTCAAGGAGGCCGTCGAGGCGGCCATGCGGTCTGCACTCGGCCTCGACAGCGTGCCCGTCACGCCCGACGTACGGGCCCGCTACGCCGAAGTGGCACGGGCGATCGCGTGGGCGGCCACGGGAGGCTGAGCCGTGGCGAGTCATGCGTTCGGCTACGTGCCCGATCCCGAGGGCTCTGCGGCGTTCGTCGCCACGCTGCCGCATCCAACGCTCGCGTCGGCGGCCCCCGGCTTCCGGGTTGACGACCGCCGCGAGGTGATGCTGTACCCGGCCCTGCTCAAGTGCCTGCCCAACTGGCGGCGCGGTTCGCAGGGCGACGTTGGCAGTTGCGTTGGCTGGGGCGCGGCTCTCGCGGTGGACTTCGTGGCGGCGTGCGACGTGGTGCATCGCCACGAGCCCGAGGTGGTGCGGGCCCGCACGGTCGAGGCGTCGCTCTACGCTGCCAGCCGGGTCGAGGCTCGCGGGCTCCGCGTCAACAACGGCGGCGACGGCAGCACGGGCTTCCATGCGGCGAAAGCCATCCGCGACTTCGGGGCTCTGCACTATGGCATCGACTACGGCGGCGTGGTGATCGCGGAGGCCGACAAGGCCCAGCGCGACCGCACCTGGGGCCGAATGGGCGTGCCCGACGAGCTCGAGCCGTTTGCCAAGCTGCGGCGGTGCAGCGAGACGACGCTCGTTGTGGATTTTGAGCAGGCCGCCGCGGCGATCCAGAACGGTTTTGCGTGCGTGGTCTGCAGTGGTCAAGGCTTTTCCATGTCAAGGGACGACATGGGATTCTGTCGCCCTGGTGGGGTGTGGTGGCACGCGATGGTTCTGGCGGCTGTGCGCTGGGGCAAGCGGCCCGGCCTGCTCTGTTTCAACTCATGGGGCGACTCCAACACCGTCGGCAAGCACTACCCCGAGACGATGCCCGTCGTCGTCCGCAACTGCTCGTTCTGGATCGACGCCGATGTATGCACGCGGATGCTCTCAGGCCGCGACTCCTACGTCTACGCCGGCTACAGCGGCTTCCAGCCGACGCAACTCCCTGACTGGACTGGAGACGTGCTGTGAGGTTCCTGCTCGTGTTCGTCGTGGCGATGGCTGGCTGCGTGGCGACGCTGCCTGACGATCCGACCGTGTCGGCCGACCTCGCGGTGGAGACGGCGCGGGCCGTCATGGCGTTGCGGCAGGAAGTGCCCCCCCCTGCACCGGGCCCGAAGCCGGGCGACAGGTGCCCGAACTGCGACGGGCGAGGCTACGTTGGCGACGGCACGGTGCGAGTGAAGTGTCAGCCATGCGACGGTGGCGGCAAAGTGCTTGCGAGCGTCTGCGTGGAGGGCTGCAAGCCGTGACGCTCAGCGACCTCCAGACATACGTGTGGCGACGGCTCGGCATGAGGAAGTTCCTCGTGGGCCGGGCGACGTGCGATGACTTCGTGCAACTGGCGGTCGAGAACTGGGCCGGGCAGTTCATGAAGCACGCCTTAGATCAGCGCGAGCGCAACGTGGTGTCGGGCGTCATCGTGGCCGACATCAAGCGGGCCCACCAAGTGATGAGCGGGCGCGAGTCAGCCGAGTACGGCATGATCTGGGCCCTGGTGCTGCAAGCCGTCGCATCTGCCGTCGTACAGTTGATTTTGAAGTGGTGGCTTGAGCGGCGAGCCAATCGCGTCCTGCTCGCGGTGTGGCAGCAGGAGGCGACGAAGTGACGGCCGAGACGAAGGAAACGCTGTTCGGAATCTTGGAGCGGTGGGGCTTCCCTACGCTGGTAGCCTTGGCGTTGGCGTTTTTCATTCGCCAGGATTTGCTCCTGCCCTTGCTCGAGGAACACCGGCTCACGCTCAAAGAGATCCGCGAGACGCAACGCGAGCTCGCCCACGCGGTGACGGAGCAGACGAAGCTCTTGTATGCGTTGCAACCCAAGGCCATGACGAAAGCCGAGTGACATGTCCTCCTACGAACAGACCCCCGGCACGCTCGGGCTTGCGTTCAATCGCGGCGACGACTTCTCTACGCTGATCGACTTTTCGATCACGATGACCGGCTACACGGTCACGGCCTCGATGTATTCGCTCGTCAGCGGCGAGACGGTGCAGGCGTTCACCGTGACCGCAGCATCGGCTGCGAACGGCCAATACAACATCGCCCTCACCGACGCCCAGACGGCCGCGATCCCGCGCGGCACCTACGGCTGGCGTATGGTCTGGACGGAAAACAACGCCACGCGGACGGCACTCACCGGATTCGTCGAGGTGTTGTAGTGGCACAGATCACGGCAACCGTCAGCGGCGCGGCTCCGATCACGGCGAGCGTCGGCGAGACGCAGATCGACGTGGCGGCCAGCAGCACTGCCGCGACGGTGGAGGTTGCGGTTAGCGGTGGGTTCGGGCCGAGCGGCGCGAACGGGGCGGCCGGCCCGCAAGGCGAACCTGGCGACCCCGGCGAGTTGCCGCCCGGCGACGAGGGCCAAGTCCTCACCTACGTCGACGGCGTGTGGATCGCCGCGGACTCCACGGGCGGCAATCCGTTCGACCAATCGCTCGACACCACCGACTCGCCGACGTTCGCTGGCCTGACGCTGACCGGACCGACGCAGGGCATCTCGTATGACGACCTCAGCGATCTGCCGTCGCTTGGCGCGGTGGCGACCTCCAACTCATACAACGACCTAGACGACCTGCCGTCGCTGGGCGCGGTGGCGACCTCCAACTCGTACAACGACCTAGACGACCTGCCGTCGCTGGGCGCGGTGGCGACCTCCAACTCGTACAACGACCTAGACGACCGGCCGTCGCTTGGCGCGGCGGCGACCTCCAACTCGTACAACGACTTGTCCGATCTGCCGTCGTTGTTCGACGGGGATTACAACTCGCTGAGCGGAACTCCGTCGCTGGGTCTTGTAGCGACCTCCAACGCGTACAATGACCTAGACAATTTGCCGTCGTTGTTCGACGGGGATTACAACTCGCTCGCAAACCGGCCGTCGCTGTTCGACGGGAACTACTCGTCGCTGAGCGGAACTCCGTCTACGTTCGCACCCGTGACGGCATCCAGCAGCGTTATTGGCGGCGTGCGCGTCGGGACAGGGCTCTCCATTGACGGCGACGGGATTCTGTCTGCCGACGGCCAGGCGTGGTCAACGATTACCTCGACGCCGACCAGCCTATCGGGCTACGGCATCACGGACGCGGCAAGCGCGACGCACACACACGCGGCCAGCGACATCAACTCTGGCACGCTGTCGATTGACCGCATCCCCACCGGAACAACGTCCACGACGGTGTCTCTCGGCGATCACACCCACGCCCAACTGCACGACCGCTCGCACGCGATCACGTCCACGAGCGACCACACGGCGACGGCGTGGCGGGCGTTCTACAGCAACGGCTCGGGGCAGATCGTCGAACTGGCCCTCGGGGCGCAGGGCACGGTGCTGACGAGCGGCGGCGCATCGGCCGCGCCGACCTTTGAGACGCCCGCCAGCACGACGCCCACGGTCGCCTCGCCGTCGCAGATCACGTCCAACCAGAACGACTACGGCGGTGCGACGGCCAGCATCAACAGGCTTGACGCCGACGCGGCGCGGGACATCACGGGGCTGTCCGGCGGATCGAGCGGATTGACTCGCGTGCTCATCAACGTCGGAAGCAACGCCATCACGCTAAAGCACCAGTCCACATCCAGCACCGCCGCGAACCGCATCATCGTCCCGTGGGCGTCGGACTATATCCTCGACCCGTCGTATGCGGCGGTGCTCGTCTATGACGCGACGACGAGCCGGTGGAGGATCATCTGATGTATTCCGCGATGCGAGGTCTGGCTAACGCTCCGTGGCCGTTTGTGTTTGATGGCCTGGTGCTGGCGAACAACACGGCAAACGCCGACGGCACCTCAAACCTGACCACTGGCGTGACCACACACACCAAGACCGGGTGGACGCAACTGTTCGCTAGCACCGCGGCACGCGCGGGTCTGATGTCAATCAACATTCAGCAGCAGAACGTCAGCGCGGCGAACAACTCCACGCTCATAGACATTGCGACCGGAGCCGCCGGCAGCGAGACGGCGATTCTGTCGGACCTGGCCGTTGGTGGCGCGATCTCGGCTGGCGGTGCCTACACGGGCATCTCATTTTTCGTGCCGGTGCGTATCGCCGCTGGCACGCGCGTCAGCGCCAGAGCGCAGACGGCCGTAGCGTCGCGCAACGTGACGGTGCATATGGCGCTCTACAACCTGCGGAGCGCGCTCACGCTGCCGACGAGCGTTGACGTTATCGGTACCAGCACCGCGACGAGCGCGGGCACCGTAATGAGCGGCGCATCGGGGACGTGGGTGCAGATCACCGCGTCCACGTCGCAGTTGTACCGGGCGATCCTGCTGATTCCATCCATCGGCTCCACCAACGTGACCACCGCCAACACGGACATGGACGTTGGCATCGGCGCGGCCGGAAGCGAGGTTGTGATCGGCACCGTGCCTATGCGATACGTCAGCAGCGAACAGGCAGGCAACCCAATCGAATCGCCGTATCTGCCGATGGCGTACCAGATCCCCGCAGGCTCGCGGCTCGCAGTGCGGCACCGGCTCGCGAGCAATCCCGGCGGCGCGGCCGTATGCCTAATCGGAGTCCCGGCATGACGTGGTACATGGTTCACGACGCGAACACGGGCCGCGAGGTGTCGCTTGGCACGGTCGTCGCAGACCCGCTGCCGCAGGGGCTTGCGTCTGTTGCGTTGTCCGACGCTGACGCATCCGCGATCCGCGAGGGGCGAGCGGCCTGGGACTCTGCGACTCGCAGCGTCGTGGCTCTGCCGCCCGTCGTGCCCGAAAGCGTGACGCCGTACCAGTTCCGCGTGGCGCTCCTCAGGGCTGGCGTCTCGCTCGCCCAGGTGGACGCCATGATCGACGCGCTGCCGCAGCCGCAGCGAGACGAGGCCCGCGTCGCGTGGGAGTATGGCCTCGAGGTGCGGCGAGATCACCCGCTGATCGCACAGTTCGCGGTGGCGCTCGGCATGGACGAGGCGGCGGTCGATCAGGCGTTCGTCGAGGCGGCGAGGTTGTGATGCCGCAGAGAATCCCCCCCCACCGCCCTCTGCGACTGCGTACGTCCAGAAAGCGCGACGACTCGGCTAGGCCCAACGCGGCAGCTCGTGGCTACTGCGACAAGCGGCACAGGGCGTGGAGGCAGGCAGTGCTGACCAGGGATGCCTGGCAGTGCCGAGCGTGCGGCCGTGTTTGTGCCGGGCCCCTGGAGGCCCAGGCCGACCACCTGGTGCCGATCGCTCAAGGTGGAGAACGCTACGACGTGAACAACGGACAAACGCTGTGCATTCGTTGCCACGGACGAAAGACTCGAGGCGAGCAACGGCAGGCACGCACGCAGACGCAACAGGATGCGATCTAACGGCAGTTCGATCGAGCAGCGTGACGCTGCCAGCCAGGAATCGACACGTCTGACGCGACGCTGAGCGAATTGTGAGGGTGCATCGAATCATCCCAACTTGCCTTTTTAAAGACGCCGGTCGCCTGCTCCGTAAGCGCGGCCGCAAGTTTCCGCAAGGTTTTTGACACATGGCCAAACGCGGTCCAAAGCCAACGCCCGCAAACGTCCGACGGATGCTCGGCAACCCCGGCAAGCGAAAGATCCGGCCCGACCTGCCGGCACCGCCCGGGACGCCGCCGATGCCGAAGCGGCTCATGGTCGAGCCGGTCGCCGTGGAGAAGTGGCACGAGCTGGTGCCGATCCTGGTCGGCCTTGGCACGTTGACGACGGCCGACGGCGAGGCGTTGGCTACTTTGTGCGAGGTGTACGCTGCGACCCAGGCGTGTCTGCTCGAGCTGCGGGCGAGCGGCCCGGTGATGAAGACCGACTTGGGTGGCGTCAAACCCAACCCGGCCGGCCCGTTATATCGCAGTTTAGTGGCGCTCCAGGCGTCGCTAATGGCAGAGTTTGGACTGACTCCGAGCAGCAGGGTGCGACTTGGTGGCAAGGAAGAAAAGCCAACCGACGAAGTCGAAGAGTTCTTCAAGCTCCACGGGGCGTGAGCTCTGCAAAGAGGGCCAGGCCAAGTACGAGCGGGTCGTCCATTTCTTCGAGCGCATCCTGCGTCACAGCAAGGGGCAGAACGCCGGGCAGCCGTTCAAGCTGCTGCCGTGGCAACATCACGTCCTGCGTGAGTTGTTCGGCCGACTGCGGCCCGACGGCATGCGTCAGCATCGCGTGGGGTACATCGAGCTGCCCAAGAAGCAGGGCAAGTCAACGACGCTCGCCGGCATCGCCCTCTACATGACGGCGTTTGACTCGGAGCCTGGTGCCGAGGTCTACGGTGCGGCCTGCGACCGCGAGCAGGCTGGCATCATCTACCGCGAGGCGGCATCGATGGTGCGGGCGTCGCCGGCACTGAGCAAGCACCTCGAGGTGATCGACAGCCGCAAGACGATCGTGCACAAGAAAAGCAATTCGTTCTACCGGGTTCTGAGTGCAGATGCGTTCCGGGCCGAGGGGCTGAATATCCACGCGCTGCTATTCGATGAACTCCACGCACAAAGGGACCGACGCCTCTGGGCTTTCGCCCCTGGCCGAGAGGCTGGGGGCGAAGGCCCGGCACAACAAGAGACGCACTCAGGTACGGTGGAGCTGCTAGGAGATCGCCGCTCATTCTCTCGATCACCACGGCGGGCTACGACCGCAAGAGCATCTGCTGGGAGCAGCACGCATACGCCGAGCGGTGCATCGCGGACCCGACGGTGGACCCGTCTTTCTTCGGCTGCATCTACGCCGCCTCGCCCGAGGACGACTGGAAGGCGGAAGCGACCTGGCACAAAGCCAACCCGTCTCTGGGCCACACGATTACGTTGGAATCGTTTGCTGCCGATGCCCGCGAAGCCGAGCAGTCGCCGTCGAAGTTGAACGCATTTTTGCGGTACAGACTCAACGTCTGGACGACGCAAGACGTGCGGTGGCTCTCGCCCGACAACTGGGCAAAGTGCGGCAAACCGCTGGCCGGCGACCTCGAGCAACGGGAGTGGTACGCCGGGCTGGACCTGGCGAGCACATACGACCTGTCTGCATTTGTGCTCGTGAGCCAAGCCGAGGACGGCACCTTCGACGTGCTGCCTTATTTCTGGGTGCCGCAGCAAAACGCCGCCGAGCGGACGCTGAGGGACAAGGTGGACTACGTCGGATGGATTCGAGACGGCTTTATCCGGGCCACGGATGGAAACGTCACCGACTACGACGTGATCCGGCGCGACATTGTTGAGTTGTCGCAGAAGTTCAACATCCGGCAGGTGGGCATTGACCGCTGGAACGCCACGCAACTCGCCACCCAACTGCAAGGGGAAGGTGTGAATGTGACAGGATTCGGTCAGGGCTACGGCTCCATGTCGAGCCCGAGCAAGGCTTTCGAGAATTACGTGCTGTCGGAGCGGATTCGCCACGCTGGCCACCCGGTGCTGTCGTGGATGGCGGCCAACGTGGCAGTGCAGAGCGATCACCAAGGCAACATCAAGCCGAGCAAGGCCAAGAGCACCGAACGCATCGACGGCATCGTGTCGCTCGTGATGGCCTTGGGGCTGCACGCCACGGCGACCGCGAAGCCGCCCGAACAATCCTGGGACATCATCTCGCTATGACCACCGAGGCCACCACGGACTTTCGCCTGCACGAGTTGCGTGGCATCGACTGGGGCAACGTGGGCGGTGGCCGCACGGCATCTGGCATCCGGGTTACGGCCGACACATCGATGGCCTGCTCGGCCTACACGGCGTGCATCCGAGTCATCTCGGATTCGGTATCAAGCCTGCCGCTGCATCTCTACGAGCGGCAGCCCAACGGCGGCAAACGGAAGGTTCCCGAGCATCCGCTCTACCGGCTGCTGCACATGCAGCCGAACCCGTGGCAGACGGCGCAAGAGTTCCGCGATTGGATGACGGGGCTCTATCTGCATTACGGGGCGAGCTACGCCGAGATCCGCGCGGGTGTTCGCGGGCCCGTGAGCGAGTTGTGGCCGCTTCACCCGAGTCGCATGGAAGTCGAGCGGCTGGAGAACGGCCGGCTGCGCTACATCTACCGCGAGCCGGATGGCAGGCAGACGGCCTACCGCCAGGAGCAAATCTTCGCCCTGCGGTACACGACCGACGATGGAATTCATCCGATTCCGTCGTACCGGCTGTTCGCCAACGCCATCGGCCTGGCCCAGGCCCTGGAGGCCCACGGCAGCACCTACTTTGGCAACGGAGCCCGGCCGGGCATCGTGCTGGAGTCGGAGAACCCGGTGCCGATCGAGGCAGCCGAGCGGCTTCGCGAGTCGTGGGAACGGATGCACCGCGGCCCGGATCGTGCGCACCGCACGGCGGTCCTGCCGGCCGGCGTGAAGGCTCACGAGCTCAGCGGCTCTAACGAGGCGGCCCAGTTCCTCGAAACGCGGCAGTACCAGGTGATCGAAATCTGCCGGGCGTTCCGCGTGCCGCCGCACATGATTCAAGACCTGACCCGCAGCACCTACTCGAACATTGAGGTGCAGGGCACGGAGTTCGTCCAGCACTGCCTGCTGCCGCACCTCAAGCGGTGGGAAGCCGCGATTAGCCGCGACCTCCTGGCCGAGGGCGAGGACGAGACGTACTTCGCCGAGCACAGCGTGGCCGGGCTTCTGCGTGGCGACCACGCGAGCCGGTCGGCCTATTACGTGTCGGCCCTGCAAAACGGGTGGATGAGCGTCAACGAAATCCGCGAGCTTGAGAACATGAACCCGCTCGGGCCCGAAGGCGACCAGCACTTCATCCAGCTGAACATGACCACGCTTGAAAAGGTGGCAGACGAATCGCCTTCCGAAGATGCGCAACAACCTGTTGATTCAGAATCGTCTGATGCAGAGATTTTGCCAGACATGGCTGCAGCTGCAGACCTTCAGCAGCAAGCATTGAACGGCGCTCAGGTGTCGTCGTTGCTTGAAATTATTACAAGCCTGTCGGCTGGGCTTTTGACGCCCGATGGAGCCAAGTCGCTCATCGTCGGTGCCTTCCCAACAATGCCAGAGGCCACGGTGGACAGCATCATCGCCGGGGTAAACGAAGGCGTGCCGCCCGTTACGGAACCCGCAGGAGTAAATAGTGATGGACCTTGAACGTCGCTGCCTTGCGTTTGACGAAGTTCCCGAGGCCGAGCTGACAATTGAGACGAGGACCAACGGCACGCAGGTGCTTGTTGGGTACGCCGCCGTCTACAACCGTTTCAGCCTGCCGCTACGTGAAGGCGGATCGCAGTTCCGCGAAATCATCCTGCCTGGCGCGTTCGATAAAATCTTGAAGCGACAACGCGGCAATAAGGACGTAGTTGCCTTGATGAACCACAACAGCGACCTCATCCTCGGCCGCACCTCTAGCGGCACGCTTGAGCTTTCAAGCGACGACAAGGGCCTGCGGTACACGGTGACGCCGCCCGATACGCAAGTTGGCCGGGACACTCTTGAGCTGGTCAGGCGGCGCGATCTGCGCGGAAGTTCTTTTGCCTTTTCCGTAGACGCCAAAACCGGCGAGCGGTGGTCAAGTGACGAGCAAGGTGCAGTGCGCGAAATCCGCGAGGTTGCATCTCTGGTAGATGTGTCCGTAGTCCTTACCCCTGCGTACCCGTCAAGCAGCGTCACCGTCGCCATGCGTTCCTACGAGGCGTGGCTAGCCGAGCAGAGCCAGGAGCCGGAGGCCCAGGCGGACTGTTCGCGTATGGCCCTGCGGGGCGTCGCCGCCGCCTGGGCCGCCATTCTGCGGACGAAGCATGTCTGACCGACCACGCTGTCAGTGCGGCGAACAGCTGCGGACACGATCGAGCCGCGCGTGCGGCGACGAGCGGCAGCGGTATCTACGCTGCCCACGGTGCGGCGCTCGCGCTGTGGCGTTTGTGAAAACAACACTTTCCGCAATCCGCTTCTGCAAGGCTCCACGGTCGTAATGCGATTGTGAACTCCACGGCAATCACGCCCTGGAGAAATCACGCATGGACCGGCTTACCGCCCTCCGCACCGAAGCTGCCGATGTCGCTACCCGCATCGAGGCGCTCACCGTTCTCGACACGGACAACAAGTCCGACATCGACGCCCGCAACCTCGAGCTGTCGGGTCTGACCGATAAGGCCAAGTCGCTCGCCGGCCAGATCGACTTCGAGGCGAAGGTCGCCGAGTCGGTTGCCAACCTGCGTTCGGTCGCCGAGCGTTGCTCGCCGGCCCCCGAGGTGCGTGCCGAGCAGCCCAAGGCCCGGATTGAGGCGGTGCGTGACGGTCGGACGCTGAAGGCGTTCCGGTCGCACGAGGATGCCTACCGCGTCGGCAAGTGGCTCCAGGCCACCTACGCGGGCGACGCCGAGGCGAAGCGGTGGTGCCATGACCACGGGGTCGAGGCCCGCACGATGGTCGGTGGCGTCAACTCGGCCGGCGGGTTTGCCGTGCCGGAGGAGCTGTCGCAGACCATCTTGCGAAACGTCGAAACTTATGGAGTGGCCCCGACGGCCCTGCAGAACTTCAACATGTCTTCGGACGTGCTGTCGATCCCGAAGCGGATCAGCGGCGTGTCAGGCGCGTGGATGGGCGAGAACGCCGAGTTCAGCTACAGCGACATGACCGGCACCCAGGTGCAGCTCGTGGCGCAGAAGTTCGGCGTGGCGACCAAGGTCAGCAACGAGCTCTTCGCCGACGGCGTGGGCGTTGCGGACCTTATCGCCACGGAGCACTCGCTCGCCATTGCCAAGGCCCTGGACGAAGCGGTCTTCATCGGTGACGGCACCTCGACCTACGGCGGCCACTACGGCGTGACGGTCAAGCTGGCCGACGCGGCCTACTCGGCGTCGCTCGTCACGGCGGCCACCGGCAACGGTGCCTTCGAGACGCTCGACAAGGAGGACTTCCTTTCGGTGTTGGCCAAGTGCCCGCGCTACGCGTTGCCTGGGGCTCGGTGGTACATCTCGCCGGCCGGCTATCACGCCTCGATGCAGCGGCTGGACCTGAACCAGGGCGGCAGCACGAGCGTCGCCCAGGGCTTCGGGCTGCAGTTCATGGGCTACGGCGTGACGCTGGTTCACCCGATGAACAGCACGCTCGGTGCCGACACGTCGAAGGTCAAGGTGCTCTTCGGCGACCTCGCCATGGCTGGTGCTCTCGGCCTTCGCCAGGGCTACCAGCTGCGGGTGAGCCAGGAGCGGTTCGTGGAGCTCGACCAGACGCTGGTCTCGGGCGTCGTGCGGGCGACCGCGAACTTCCACAGCCTGGGATCGACGACCGAGGTTGGCCCGGTGGTTGCCCTGCGTACCGCTGCGACGAACGTCTAGCCCTCTGACCCTCTAGGAGAACCTTCGACATGATCCACGTTGCAGCGACCAAGAGCGTCGTGAGCGGCAAGGCGTCGGTGTACACGTCTTCGCAGACGAACACGCTGACCCTGGACACGCTCGGCTTCGACTACGCCTCGATCGACGTGATCTACGGCCCGGCGGCCAGCACGTCCAGCGTGGCCCAGACGCTCACCCTGCGTCAGGGCGATGCGTCGAACGCCGTCACCGAGACGGTGGCCGGGTTCACGGGCGACATGAAGCCGGCGGCCTACGCCGGCCAGACGGTGTCCACGACCATGACCATCAGCCGCCTTGAGGTGGACTGCCGCGGGAAGAAGCGGTACTTGGCCATCGCGACCTCGCCCAACACCGATACGGTGGTCGTGATCGCGGCCCGGCTGTCGCGCGGCGAGGAGTCGCCCTACAACGCCACCACCAAGGGCGTGTCGGTCAACACGGCCGGCTGACGCTTGACACGCTGACGATCCTGAACGGGCGGCTCACGCGACGTGGGCCGCCCGTTTGCTTTACCAGAGGATCGCCATGCAAGTCACCGTGGGCGGGTCGCAGGTTGACATCCGGGTCGAGGCCGTGTTCTCAATGCCTCGGCTGGGGTTTAACGACAACTTCTTTACCTGGGCCCAGGCGCTTATGCCGCTCGGCATTCGGCCCACAAAGGTCACTGGGGCCTTTTGGGATCAGTGCATGGAGCGTGTGTTCGAGCAGTTCGTGGACAAGTGCGAGTATCTGCTGACGATCGACTACGACACGTTCTTCACCAAGGAAGACTTAGAGCATCTCTTTGCCTTGGCCATGACGTTTCAGTGCGACGCCTTGACCGGCCTGCAGTGCAAGCGCGAGGACGGCAGGCCCATGCTCACGCTCAAAGGCACGCTCGACAATCCGCCCAAGGACGGCAAGACCGATCTGCCGATGTCGTGGTTCGCCCAGCCGGTGCAGGAGGTGGACACGATCCATTTTGGTTGCACGGTGATCTCGACCGCAGCGCTCAAGCGAACGCCAAAACCGTGGTTCCATTCGCGGCCGGGCCCGGACAACTCGTGGAATGACGGCAGATTAGACGCCGACATATACGCCTGGAAGAACTTCCGCGAGGGCGGCGGCAATCGGGTCTTCGTCACGCCCCGCGTCGTACTGGGCCACGGTGAATACATGATTACGTGGCCAAGCCAGAAGTTTGGCACGCCCGTGTACCAGTACGCCACCGAGTTTTGCAACACGATGCAACGCCCCGAAACTGCATGGAGGCTACCCCAGGAATGAAAATACGGATGGTGCAGAGCTACCGCGTGTACCGGCGTGGCCAGGTGTTGCCCGACGTTCCTGAGGGCATGGCCAACGACTGGATCAAGCGCGGCCTGGCGGTCGAGGAAACGCAGCAAGACATCGAAACGGCGGCCCTCGAGCCGGTGGTCGAGCGGGCCGACGCCACCCTCAAGCGAAAGCGTAAGCCGTGAAGTACCGCAGCCTGTCAGTCGCGACCGCGCCTGTCGTCGAGCCAGTGACGCTGGCCGAGACCAAGGCGCACTGCCGCGTGGACACAACCGACGACGACGCCTACATCACCACGCTCATCACGGCGGCCCGCCAGTGGGTCGAAGAGTACCTCGACCGGGCTTTGGTGCAGCAGCGGCTGACGATGCGGCTAGACTCGTTCCCGTACGAGATCGAGCTGCCGCGCCCGCCGATGGCCACGTCAGGAACCGCTACCGCCGTCACGGTGACGTACACGCTCGGCGACGAATCGACCGCCACGCTTTCGACCGCCAACTACCGGGTAGACCGCAACAGCACGCCCGGCGTGGTGCGGCAGCTGCGGAGCGGGACGTGGCCAGCGAATTTGGACGACTACAACGCCGTCACGGTGACGTGGTGGGCCGGCTACGGGGCAAGCGGCACGAGCGTCCCCGCTGCGATCCGGCACGCCATCCTCATGTTAATCAGTCACTGGTACGAAACCCGCGGCGCAACGGTTTCGACCGGCGCGGTTCCGCAGGACGTACCATTCGGCGTCAAGTCGTTGCTGGACTCCGTGCGGTGGGGATCTTACCGATGATCGATCCAGGCCGCATGCGAGAGCGGGTGACCGTGCAGATCGCCAGCGGGGCTACGAACTCGCTCGGCGAGCAGGTGCTGACCTGGAGCAGCTCGTCGTCCGTGTGGGCGAGCGTGGAAGGCGTCAGTGCCCGCGAGGCCCTGGAGGCCGGCCAGCAGGACACGACGATCACTCACCGTGTGCGGCTGCGGTATCTGCCCGGCCTGACGCAGCGGGATCGGCTTGCCTGGCGCAACCGCACGCTGAACATCATTAGCCTGCTCGAGTACGGCAACCGCTCCGAGCACGTCGCCATCTGCGAAGAGGTGGTGTGATGGCAGACGGGCCAGACATTACGGCCAAGTTCCCGCAGTTGGAGCAACTTCGCGCCGCATTTCGAGGATTGCCGAGAAACATCGCTGCCAAGTACATGGGTGCCGCGCTAAACAAATCCATTCAGCCTGGGCTGCAGTTGCTCAAGACTCTGACGCCTCGAGGCCCCACCGGAAATCTCAAGCGAGCAATCCGCAGCAAGGTCAAGCGATACACGGGCAGCCCGACATCACGCAATCCCGCGAAGAGCCCCGGCGCTGCCGTAGCTATGGCAGGATACGCCGCTGCGCCGCGCACAAAGAAAGACGACCTGAAGTCCTACCAAAAAGGGTTTCATGCCGGTTTTCTGGAGTTTGGAACAAAACGTCGGCGCACCAAAGGAAACATCGCCAGCAGTTTTAGGCGAAGCGGCAAAGTGAAGACGATCGTCGCCAAGCGATCCGGCGCTGTGACCAGCAAGCCGAGGCCGCCAAAAGGATTCGTCAGAGTCGTGCCGCGTGGTGAGACTGTGGATCTCGGAGAGTTTCCGATTGGCGGGACGGCTGGCGTTCCGCCTGTTAAGACGGCGTTTGATCGCTCGCGCGCGACCATGTCGTCAGCCATGGTTTTGGAAATGACCAAGGCACTAAACAACGCCATCAAGGAAATGGCCAGCCCGTTCCGTGCTGGCAGGAAATAATCCATGCCACTCAAGTCACCCGAAGCCGTTCTCCGCACCGCCCTGGTTGGCACGACCAACGTCACGTCGTTGGTTGGCCTGCGGATCTACCCAGTGCTGGCCCCGGCATCCGCCTCCCTGCCGTTCGTGACCTGGCGGCGGGCTGGCATCGAAAGGCAGCAGACGCTCGGCCGCCCGAGCGGTCTGCCTCGGGTCACGGTTGAATACAGCATTTACGGGACGACCTATGAGCAGGCCCGCGAGACGGCCGATGCCATGCGTGTCGTTCTGGATGGGTACGGCGGGACGACGGACAATACAGAAGTCAAGCAAACGTCGCTGGAAGACGAGTCCGACGACTTCGTCACGCTGGCTGGTGCAGACCTTCCGCCCGTGTATCAGGTGACGCAGCGCTACGACGTTTTGTGGAGCGAGGGATAAGACATGCCATACACGCCCCATGATGGTTCCGGCACCACGTTTTCGTTTGCCAGCAGTACGTATACCGTCACGAGCATTACGTACAGCATCGCCGACAACGCCGCCGCAGACCAAATCGACGTTTCTCACCTTGGACAAACAACCGGGGCGACCGTGCTTACGCTGGCCCGTCCGCTCAAGGGCTCGGCTGGCGATACCGGCAAAGAAGTGACCATCGAATACCTGGCCGCCTCGGGCGCGCCGATTGCGCAGGGCCTGACGGGCACGCTGGCGATCACTGGTGGCATCACGCTGAGCGTAAGCGCCACTTGCAAGTCTTCTAGCGTCACGCTGACTGTTAATGACGCTGTCCGTGGCTCTGCCGCCTTCCAGGTGCCGTAGCCCACAGGGAGCCTCCCGTGGCTAGCTACAGCACAAATGTTGCGGTGAGTTGGAACGGCACGCCGTTTGTCGAAGTGACCGGCCTGTCGTGGACTTACGGCGGCGGTGCGCCAAAGGGGAGGTCCGTGATTTGGACCGACGAGGCCGGTGACTGCAGCGTCGAGTGTCTGGGGTCAGCCAACACCAGCACGAGCAACTACGGCACGCGCGGCGATTTGGTGATTACCGGAGGCGGCCAGGCGTTGACAACGAAGGCAGTATGGGAGTCGCTGAGCGTCGCGTCAGAAGTCAACGGCGTCACGCGATTCACCGTCACATTCAAGCTCTTGGACAACTAACTCATGGGACTTAAGGAACAGATCAAATCGGCCAGCGTGCGTAAGCCGCTCCGCGTCCACGTCAAGGAATGGAACCTCGACGTGTACGTGCGGGTCATGAGCGTCGGCGAGCGCGACGACTGGGAGCTGGCCTGGCTCGACATCCGCAGCCGCAGCGTCGAGAAGTTCCACAACTTTCGGGCGTTCTACCTGGCCCGCACGCTCTGCGACGAGCACGGCGTGCGAATCTGGAAAGACGACGAGCTGCACGAGATCGCCGCCCTCGACGGCTCCGTGATGGGCGAGCTGTTCGAGGTGGCACAGAAGCACAACAAAATCACGGAGGCGGACGTAGTCGAACTCGCCGGCGAGCTTTAGCGCCAGGCCATCCAGGCAGTTCCTGTTCATGCTGGCCGGTCATCTCAAGATGACCGTGCGAGAGATTGAGGAGCGAATGGATTCTCGCGAGCTCTCGGAGTGGCTGGCGTGGGCTAGGTTCTTTCAGCCGCTGGACAACCCGTGGGCGCAGGCCGGCATCATCGCGAGTGCGACGCTGGCACCGTACTCACGCCGCGGCAACGCGCCGAGCCCAAAAGACTTCATACCCGTCGAGCGACCGCCGCAACACAAGACACAGCTACTCGACGTACTGGCACAAATGAAACGAGACCTGGACGGTAAGTGACATGAGCACAGCACTCGGCCTCGCCATGCAGATCAGTGCCAACACGGCACAACTGGCCACCGCCGTGGCCGACGTGAACAAGCGCCTTGATGCCATGGGCCAGGCCGGCGTCAAGGCGTCGCGCGACCTGGGCACGCTCAAGAACATCGAAATTGGCCGGCTAGCCTTGGACGGCGTGCAAGCGGCGACCAGTGCTTTCTTGAGCCTGACCGGTGCCGTGACGGGGGCAGTAACAACCATCACTAACTTTGCCTTGGCGGCCGGCCGGCAGCTTGACGCACTCAACGACGTGGCAAACAGGACCGGCGTTGGCGTCGAAGCCTTGCAGGCGTACAGCCGTGCCGCCGCAGAGAACGGCATCGAAATTGATTCGTTTGCCAAGCAGATCCAGAAACTCACCATCAACATCGGAAAGGCGACGCTGGACGAAAAGGAGCGCGAGAAGTTCGAGCAGCTTGGCCTGACGTTTGAGACCCTCAAGTCGCAGACGCCCGAGCAGCAGTTTGAGGCGATAGTCGATTCGTTGTCGAAAATTGCTGACCCAGCCGAGCGAGCCGCCAGGGCGGTACAGTTTTTCGGCAAGGGCGGCATCGAGCTCGGCGAGTTGTTCACTCAAGGGCCGGGTTATCTGGCAAGCATCCGGCGCGACACTGAGGCGCTCGGAGGCATCATCCGCGAGGACTCGGTCAAGGCGATCGACAACATGTTCGACGCTTTCGGCCGCGTCGGCTCAGTGGTTACTAACCTATCCAACCAGATCCTCGGCGAGCTTGCGGGCCCGATTGCAACAATCGCCGAGCAGCTTATCGGAGTGATTAGGGAAGCAGGCCCGCAACAGATTGCTCAGCAGGTGGCCCAAGGACTTCTTGATTTCATCCAGCTGGCTGGCAATGCGTTCTTCAATCTGGCCCAGTTCATCGAAGCGTTTATCAAAAAGTTTGCCCCGATCCTGGGGCTCGACATCCGCACCGAGGCCGAAAAGGAACTCGACAAGCTGCGTGGCGATCAGATGCGGGCGGCACAAGGGGAAGGTGCGGCCGTCGATGGATTTGGCCGCCCGCTGGCAAATGCTGCTGCCATTGAGGCAGAGGCCCGGAAGCGTACCGAGCGGATCGTTCAGCTAGAGGCACAGATCGCCGCAGAAGCATCGGGCAGTGTGTTGCGGCAGTTCCAGGCCAACTTCAACGCAGCCATTGACACGGCATCGGCCTCGTTGGAGGCCCGCATCGAGGGTGGCAAGCCTGACGCCGTTGTCGCAGACCAGCTCGCGGAACAGAAGGAAACGAATCGGCTGCTGCGCGATCAACGATTCGGCACCGTCGATCTTGTTGGTGGAGGTTGAGCCATGGCCGTCATTAATTTTCGAGAAGTCATCCCGCGCACGTTCTCGCACAAGTTCGGCGAGGCTCCGACGGCCGAGCGGAAGTTCGTCGTCACCGTGGACGAACCGACTCCGCAGCAGGCGATCATCAACGCCATCGGCATTTTCCATGGCGCTGTGCATCCCGAGTACTTTTATTTGCGGTGCCTCGAGGGCAGCTTCACCGAGACGGATCGTCAGCACGTTGAGGCCACCTTTCGATACGAACTGCCAGAACAGCCAGACCTTGATCCAAATCCGCTGGCCAGACCAGACGTGTGGAGTTTTTCGGTCAGCGGGTCCAGCGTGCCTGCGTTGGCGTATTACGACGGCGTTGGAAACGGCAACCTGCAAGCCTTGGTCAACAGTGCCGGCGAATTCATTGAAGGGCTGACGACGCTAGTTGGCGAAGTGAAGGCCACGATTGCGTGGAACCGCCCTACGTTCCCGTTGGGCATTGCCTCTCAAGTAACGAATTCCATAAACGACACACCGTACCTCGGCGGCGCTGCGCATACATGGCAGTGCGCAGGAATTTCGTCTTCGCAAGAAGTCGAGGTCGTAAACGACGTAGAGATCCGTTACTGGTCTGGCACGACCGAACTCGTCTACCGGCCGCAGACGTGGAACCTTGTCGTGCCTGACGTGGGATTCACGTTCAAGAAAAACGGCAAGCGAAAACGATCATACGTGGAAAACAAAGACGGCGAGTATGTGGACAGCCCGTCGCCCGTGCCGCTGCAGGAAAACGGCGACATCGAAGAAAACCCAGACGCACCCGTGCGGCGCGTGGTGCGTCGCGTTTATCAAGAAGTGAACTTCAACAACTTTTTTGGTGTGCCGCCGTTTTAGGAGATGACTCATGCCCGACCTGAACTACACCATCAATGGCCAGGTGACGAAGGGTGCCCTGTCGCAATCCTTCGCCGCCTCTGGCGTCACGGCCGACATGGCTACGGCGGGCGTGCTGAGCGTCACGCTGAACCTCGGCACCGCCACGGTGCAGATCAGCACGGCCACGCTCGGCTCTCTGGGCCTGGCGTTTGCCAGGTCGCTGGCGACGACGACGACGCACACCGTGTCGTTCGGCCGGCTCGACGGCACGAACCTCTACGAGACGGTGCGGCTCAAGGCCGGCGAGGCGGCGGTGCTGCGGCTGGCGGCCGGCAGCTACGCGGCCAAGGCCGCCGTGGCGAATACTCGGCTGGTGCTCACCGTCTACGAGGACTGACCGTGGCAGGAGCCAAGCGTCCAGACGGCAAGGCAGCCAAGACCGAGCGCGTCGCGTTTACGCGGCCGGCCGCCGAGCGTATTGGACGGGTCGTGCGGATCGTCGAGGCCGGCGACCGCGGGGCCGAGGGGCTGACTTTCACGCCCAAGATTACGGGCGGCGGAGGAATTAAGTTCCGCGTCTGCACGTTCACGGGGGCGTGGAGCAAGAACTCTGCAAAGGTCGTGACGTTCAAGTACCAAACCAGCACGCCGAACACCGTGACAGCTACGAATCTGTTTGCGGCCGTGCCTGCCTCTGGCAACTGTGCCATCGCTCGCGAGGGCACGGCCTGGTTCCTCATCGCCGCAGAGTGCGACTAATGCTCGACGACCCGCTGGGCCTCATCGTGCAGGGAATTGCCATCCTGGCCGCCGGGATGTACCCGATTGGGCTTATGCTCGGTTCTCAGTGTTCGCCGTGCTGCTGCCCGCCGGCGAGATGTACGCACCGAGCCGACTGGGAGGTTCGCTACCCAGGTGAGGGCTGTAGAGACGGATACCGCCAAGGCGGAACTGCGCGTTTTGGGTGGGGGGTGACCGCTGACGCGCTACCATCAGCAACGACGTTTTCCGACGGACAACTTGAGGGTCCAGCAAACAACGAAGCTGCATACCTAAGGGTTCCCGCTGGCGAGTTTCCTGATTTTTCGCAGGAACTCCGCGATGCAGTGCAGCAAGCCTGGGAACTTTCCAATGTCTACAACCCCGAATACCCAACGGCCGAAATTGAACCAGAGTTCGCCCTGCTCATTACCTCACAAGAATTTTGGCAAGACAATATCGTGGAGTGCAGCAGGTGTCCGGTGTGCTGTCCGGATTTGAGCCTCGGTGTGGAATTTCAATATATCTCGTTCTTCGAGCCCCGCGTTCGTGTGTTTTTCGATTGGTCTAGCTACGGCACGCTCGGCGAGTGCTCGCAGACCGAAGTTGCAGCCGTTGAATCTTCTTGGACATTTTCGGGAATAAGCGTTGATAGCGAATCGATTGAAGCAACAACAAACATCGTATGGTACGACGGCGAGCTCGTTGTAGACGCGACCAGCCTTATAAACGATTTGCAAGACTGGCTTGACGCTCGCCCGCTTCAGGACCTGCGGATCACTGACATCGAGCCCTGCGAGTGCGGCGCGTGCTGTGAGGGCGGCGAGTGCGTTGACGCCGTTGTCGAATCGAATTGCACGGGCGATTGGCTCGGCGCTGACACGACGTGCGAAGACGACGGTCCTTGCCCGACAGGTTCGTGCTGCGACCCCAATACCGGCAACTGTGCGATCACTGGCCCGTCTGGTTGCGACCCAGAAAACTATACACCGGGCGGATCATGCGACCCGAACCCCTGTCCTGAGCCGTTGCTTGGTGCCTGCTGCGAAAACCTAAGCGGCAACTGCACGCAGACAACTCAGGCGAATTGTTCTGGAACGTGGATTGAGGGTGCCGAGTGCGACCCGAATCCATGCGAGCGGCTGCTTGGTGCCTGCTGCGCAGGGGGTTGGTGCATCGAATCCACCGAAGAGGAGTGCCTTTCCGCGGAGCTTGGATTCACATGGCAGCCTGGGTTCTGCGACCCAAATCCTTGCGAGTGATGAAATGATAATTCGCGTGCGTCGCGAGGCCGTTGAGCAAAGAGCGGCGCGTTTCCCGGAGTACCGCACTGCCGTAGAGGCTCTGGCAACGGCCACAGACGAAACTCATTACACGGTTCCGGGCCCAGAGTATTTGGCCCTCGTTCGCAAGTACGTTTCCCCAAAGCAAGCATCCGCGCCACGACGCAAGATGTTCGCGCTCGGGGACGCTGTCGAGACAGTTTTGACAAGCGTTGGCATCACGAAAGAGTTGGTGCAGCGCGTGACCCGGACGAAGGACTGCGGCTGCAAGGCACGGCAGAAGTGGCTGAACCAGTGGGGCTACAAGCAGCAGGAGCGGATCGAGAAGGCCGTGAACACCGCCGCCAAGTGGTACGGCATCACTTGACACGCCGGCCACGATGACGGGCGAAAGGGATGCCCGTGCCGCGCGACCACGTATTCACATTGAACGGCGACGAGCGGTGGCTCATTCGCTGGACTGAGCTCAAGGGCCAGGCGTACGGGATCACTTACACGCAGAAGTCCACGCACCCGCGCATCGTGCTGCACGACGGGATGCGTGGGAAGCACCGCCTCACGGTACTCGTCCACGAATTGCTGCACGCGATCTTTCCGCAGGCCAGCGAAGAGGTGGTCGAGCAGGCCGGCAAGGACATCGGCAAGGTGTTGTGGTCACACGGCTACAGGGAGGTGCCGAATGGCGAAGGCCAGTAGCGTCGTCGATGAGGTGCTGTCGCTGATCCCGCAGCACCCAGGCGTGCGCCCGTGGTGGGAGCGGCTGGACGCCAAGCAGGCCGAGCTCGCCGAGTCGATCCTCGAGGCGTGGCACAGCGGCAAGTTTGGGCCGCACCGACGCCCGGCGGCCAGGGCTATTTCGCACGTTCTCAAGCGTCACGGCGTCTCTATCGGCGAGCAAGGAGTTGACTTGTGGCTAAAGCGCAACGCAGCCAAATCGTGACCGAGATTGCGGACGCGGTGGCCGACGCCGCACAGCTCGCGGCCGACGCCGAGCTGGCGCGGCTGCGGTCCGAAGTCGCCACGCTGAAGGGTCGGTATAAGGCCGCGCTGGCGCAGATCGACAAAGAGCGGGAACGGGCGGATTCGCTTGTCGCTCTCAAAGGCATTTCGGCGACACGTCACAAACCACCTGTCGCTGGCCGCAACACCAAGCACGCCGGCACGATGGTGCTGCTAGTCAGCGACGTTCACTGCGAAGAGACGGTGCGACCGGAGGCGGTGAATTTCACCAACGCCTACGACCTCGACGTTTGCGATTTGCGGATCGCGGAACTTCAGCAGCGGTTCCTCGCAATGCTCGAACACGAGCGCGGACTTGCCAAGATTGACCGCGTGGTCTTGTGGTTTGGCGGCGACATGATCTCGGGAATGATTCACCCCGAACTTGCGGAGGAAAACAGCCTGCACCCGTTGGCCGCTATCCGCTGGATCGGCGAGCGCCTGCGTGGATTCGTGGACGCTGTGTCTGACAACGCCAGAGAGGTCGTCGTGGCAACCTCGTGCGGCAACCACGGTCGCACTACGGAAAAGCTGCGAACGAACGAGGCCGACACGTCGTACGAGCAGCACCTCTACTTGACGATGCGAGCGTCGGAGTCACGCAAGAACGTGCAGTGGCACATTGGCGAAGGCCACCTGAACTACCTTCACCTCAACGGGTTCGCAATTCGTTTTTGTCATGGCCATGCAGTGAAGTTCCAGGGCGGGATCGGTGGCGTGCATGTGCCATTGAAGAAGGCCATTGCAGCGTGGGACACGACGCAGCGCGCTGACTTGACGTGCATCGGACATTGGCACCAGTTCAGCGTCGGCCGCAACTACGTCACGAACGGCAGCGTTATCGGGCCTTCGGCGTACAGCGTGCGGATCAAGGCCGAAGGCGGCGAACACCCGTGCCAGGCCGCCATCGTGATCGACCACGAACGAAACGAGATGACGAAGGCGTACCGAATCTTCTGCGACCGCGACCTCCGAAAGGGCAAGGAATGACCACCACGACACTGCAACAGGCGAACGACGTGCTGCGATCTGCAGTGCAGACCCGGCTCGACGCGACGCCGCCGGAACCTCGGAGGTTCTATCCAAGTACCGAGGAATCGCAAACGGAGACATACGCCGACTGGGAGCCCGGATTCGTGGACCCGACGCCCGCCGAGCAGACGCTACGCCAGGCCGTCGCCGCCGTCCGCGACCGGCACACGAAGTACGGACCGCCGACGCAGCACTTCGCCCGCACGGCTGCGCTCGTCAATGCTGCCTTCGGCACGACGTTCACGGCGGCCGACTGGGCCCTCGTCATGGTGCTCGACAAGATCGCCCGGCAGCGCGGACCTGCGGCGACCGACGACGCGGCGATCGACATCGCGGGATACGCGGCGTGTCACCAGGAGTGCCGGCAAAGCCAGTGAGCCGGGCCCTGCGTTGAGCGTGCTGGCAGCGTGTCTCCCTTTCCGCGCTGCCGGCCGCTCCGCAGGTGCTCGGCCCGTCACCGGGGCTTCCCCGGCCCGCCGAGGTCGAGGGGCGGGAGGTAGTCCAGGGCGGACTCTATCCCCACGATCCGGTCGTCGTAGTAGTGCGTCTCGGCCATTTCCTCGCTGCTGTGCCCGAGCTGCGTCTTTGCCGACTTGCCGGCCCGTTTCATGTAGGACGCCGTGCTCTTGCGAATCGAGTGAAACGGGTGGTAGGGCACGCCGGCCGTGCGGCACAGCACCCGGAGCGACCCGTACGCCGACATCATCTTCCGCCCCTCCAGCCAGGGCCATACGAGGCTGTCTGGAGGCCGCTTCATCAGTCCCAGCATCCTGGCCAGTTCCGGCGAGATCGCCCGCGTAATCGTCTCCCGGTGGCCTTTGCGTGTGGCCGCCAGGAACGTGAGGCTGCACCGCTCCAGATCCACCTCGGGCCAGCGGAGGGCCATGACGGCACCGATCCGCTCGCCGGTCTGGTACATGGCCATGATCTTGGTCGGCCAGTACCAGGCCGCCGGGACGCCCTCGACGATGTAGCCCTTCCGGTGCCGGGCTGCGTTGATAAGCGTCTGCAGTTCCTCGACCGTGTAGGCGACCGGGCGAGGGCGGGGCACGCGCGGTCGTGCGTAATCTGGGAACTCGAGCAGCTCGCCGTTCGCACGCTTCATCCGCTTCCTGGCGCACCAGTTCCAGAGCGTGCGAATGTGGGCGCTGTCTTTGGCCACGCTGGCGGGGCTCAACAAGCCCTTTCGCTGGTTGCCCTGCTGGGCACGGGCCCGGAGGAACCGGGCCACCACGAGGTCGCTGAGGTCGTCCAGCGTTGGCTCGTGGCCAAGATGGTCACGGAAGCGGTCGAGCGTCTGTCCGTAGAGCTCGACGGTGCGGTCGGACAGATCCTTGAGGACGGCAATTTGATCGACCAACAGGCTTCGCAGTAGCATCGGCTTCTCCTTGCAAAAAGTTGGGCAGTGTAGGGCGGCGGCTCACAGGTGTACAGTGATCGCCATCCCACCCCGTCCGCTCATAACAACTGGCCTTGACGGCCTCGGAGTAGTGTACAGCGGTGCGAGTTTCGGAGACAATGCCGGTGGGCGGGCCAGACCGCCCGGCTCCGATTTGACCCAAGTTGCGGAATCGCTACGATTCCCGCAATGATCGCCATGGCCGCCGTAGAAGACGACTGGATCTCCGTTGCGAAGGCAGCCGAACTGGCCGGCTGTTCGGAGCAGTACATCCGCAAGGAGCTGCTGGGCAACGTCGAGGGCGACGCTGCCCGCACGTCTAGCGGACGCCTGGATGGTTGGCGGCCCAACGGCAAGGCGTGGCTGGTCAGCCGCCGGTCAGTGCTCGAGCTCGCCGAGACGCTTACGACCAGGGCGAAGAAGAACGCCGGCAAGCGGACGGCGTCGAAAAAGCCCCGCAAAAAGTAGGCGAGGGCCGACGATGCAAAAATCTTCTCAAGTGCTCTTGACCGTAGTTGCGATATTGCTACCGTATGGCCGTGCAAGGACGCACGACCGAGTCAGGACGCAAAGGACATTGCCATGAACGCTGAGCTGTGGATCGAGCTGGTCGTTGTGTTGCTTCGCATCTTCGCCGCCGGAATTGCTCGTTGACCGTAGTTGCAATAACGCAGCGCACGTTTGGTCGTGTGTACGGAGTTTCCAATCCCCTCATTTTGTCGGAACGACCCCTTGACGCCTTGCTGTACGGGCGTATCGTACCGAACCAATCACGAAAGGAATCGCCACATGAGCACTCATCCCGACGATCTCGCGAACATCAACCCGCCCGGCTGGCACCACGCGCACGCTGACGGCGTCCACGTCTGGGCACGCATGCCAGGCGACGCTGAGGCGGACGCCGCCGCCCAGGGCATGCAGGAAACCTACGGCGGCACGGGCCGCATCCGTGACGGCCGCCTCGTCTCGAGCTACGCCGTCGGCGACCGCATCCAGTGGCGTGACGAGCGCGGCGTCATCCGCCGTGGCGTCGTCGTCGAGACGCTGACCGACACGCAGTACCACGTTCGCAGTCATGTGCCAGACGTGGGCAACGAGCACCATGCGGTTAGCGAGGAGCAGACGCTGCCGTTCTGAGCGAGACAAGGAGCCCGGTGGAACCGGGTTGACCACGGAAGGGACCACAGCCGGCAAGGCAAGGACGCGGAGCCGGTTTTCACAACGGACGGAAGACAGAAACGAAAGGACATCGACATGGTTCAGATCCGAAAGGCCCGCCGCAGCGCCACCAAGCTGCGGCTCCTGCTCACCGGCCCCAGCGGTAGCGGGAAGACCTGGGGTGCCCTGCAGATCGCCAAGGGCATCGGCGGCAGGTGCGTCGTCATCGACACGGAGGAAGGCTCGTCCGACCTCTACGACCACCTGCATGACTTCGACGTGATCGACCTCCGTCCGCCGTTCTCACCCGAGCGGTACATCGAGGCGATCGCTGCGGCCGAGGCCGCTGGCTACGAGGTCATCATCGTGGACAGCGTCACGCACTGCTGGAGCGGTTCTGGCGGGTGCCTGGAGATCCTCGAGGACGTGGCGAAGGCCCAGTTCCGGGGCAATACGTGGTCGGCGTTCAGCGTCATCACGCCGCGGTGGCGGGCGTTCGTGGACAAGCTCCTGCGGTCGCCGGCCCACGTCATCTGCTCGGGCCGCTCCAAAACGGAGACCGCGCAGGTGGACGACCACGGGAAGAAGAAGGTCGCCAAGCTGGGCATGAAGCTCGAAGCCCGCGACGGGCTGGAGTTTGAGTTCACCTGCGTGCTCGACGTGATTCACGACGGGCACTACGCCACGGTCAGCAAGGATCGCACCGGGCTATTCGCTGGCGATCCCAAGCCCATCACGGCCGAGACCGGGCGTCGGCTGGCCGAGTGGCTGGCCGGCGGGCACGCGGTCGAGCCGCAGGCGATAGACGACCAGGCGGTGGTCGCCAAAGCCCGTGAGGCGATTCGCACGGCGACCAGCGTTGACAGGCTCGACACGTTGATGGCTGTCGTGGCCCAGCGTGTTGTTGAGCGGCGGATCACGACTGAGACGGCCACTGCCCTCGGCGGCGAGGCGGCGGCGAAGCGGACGGAACTGGCGATCGAGAACACCACCACGGCCGTGACGGCCTGACAGAAAGGAACGACAGACATGGACTTCACCATTTCGCAGAACGACCAGACGACGGCGGGCATGATGGACCGCGAGATCGTGCCGGCCGGCACGCACCTCATGGAGATCAAGGCCGCCGAGGAGAAGACCAACGAGTACAAGCGGTGCGACGAGAACCCCGAGGGGCACGTACTGGCCCTGCGGCTCGCAACGAACGGCGGCAACTTCCGCTTCGTCTTCGATGACATTCCGCAGCACCTGGGGTGGCGGGCCCAGCAGCTGGCCGCCGCGTGCGGGTTCGACGTGGCGAGCGGCGTGCTCTCGCTGAACCCGGATGACCTTGTCGGCCGTGTCGTGAACGTGGAGATCAGCCACTACACGAGCAAGGCCGGCAAGGTGTCGGCGGTCGTGAAGCGGTACCAGCCTGCAACGACGCCTGCGGCCAACAAGCCGAGGGCCACGCAGGTGCGGCGCGCATCGGCGGCGAAGGTGACGGCGGCGTCAGACGACAACATCCCGTTCTGAGGAGGTAGCCGTGGTCTACAGATCAGTCATCAACGTGAAGCCCAACGGCCTGGTCGAGGTGTACCACCAAGAGGGCGAGGTGGTCGAAGTTCCTGACAAGCACGAGATCAGTGGCATCGGGATGTACGTCAGGCTTGCCGGTTCGTGGCTCTACAAGTTGACGCCCGACTGGAGGCCGACCCGGCGGGAGGCTTCCCTGCGGGCGGCCGAAGAGCTCGAGCGGATCGCAGATGGCGTGATCGACCAGGCCGCAGCACTCCGGGTCGAGAGCCAGCAGGCAGCCGCGGACGCGCGGGCACCCGCTGCTAGGGAGTCAACGTGATGGCTTGGCACGACTCGTTTTACGCGATGAAGAAAAAGCCCCAGCCGCAGGGGCAAACCCGGACTACGGGAGCGGCCCCGAAGCGGGCGACGGGCAAATCCACCGCAGCCGCTGCCAGCGTCCCTCCACGGGTGAAGCGGTCGCGCCCGGCGTAACCGGGCAAATACACGGACGACAAGGGCTCAACGGATGGGCGTCTACCTCGACACGCAGTGCAATTTGCCGCTGTTTCGCAGCTGCGATCCGGCCACCAGCCAGGCGGCTGGCCGCCGCGCCGAGGAGTTTGTCAGCAAGCACGAGCTGACGATTTTGGCGGCTCTGGCTCAGGGCCCTGGAACCAAGGACGAGATCGCTTCTAGATGCGGCTTGAGTGAGCAGCAGGTTGTGCGAAGACGGGCAGGCATGCTTCGGAAGCATCTGGTCGTGCTGACGGGCGAACTGCGGCCGACGCCGAGCGGTTGCATGGCGGAAGTGTGGATGGCGAAGGAGTGCCAAGAATGACCGACTGCGTTCACAACAGCCAGTTGGTGCGCAAGCGCAACTCAGCAGGCCATTGGATGTACACGTACCAGTGCATTCTGTGCGGGCAGATTGACCGCACGAAGACAGGCCACGGCGCGTGGGTGCCAAAGCCTGCGACGATTGACCTTGATGATCTGCCGATGTGGAGCGACGCCATAGCAGAGGCCGCCATTCAGGCGGCTCGGCTCGCGGCAGAGTCAGTTCAGGCCGAGCATGACCAGGCGTGGTGGGATCGCTACCACGACCACATGAAAAGCGACAAGTGGCAGTCGCTGCGTCACAAGGCTTTGCGGCGTGACAACTGGCTGTGCCAAGGCTGTCTTGAGGCTGCGGCAGAGCACGTCCACCACATGACGTACGAGCGGCTTGGCCACGAGCTGCTGTGCGACCTGGTGTCGCTGTGCGTTGACTGCCACCAGCTCTGCCACCCGTACAAGGACTTGAAAGGACGCGAGCTGTATGGACGCCCTATCGCAGTGCATTGATTTCCTGGGCTGCATCTTTGAGCCCGAGGACATCATCGAGTTTCGCCCGCTGCCGCCGGCTGCCGGCCGCCGCTGGTCAACGCTGACCGAGATCCCGGACATCATCGAGTGGCTCGAGCGGCTGAACCGTGACGAGGCCCAGCGGGTCCACGCCTACTTCGGGGCCAACCCTCGGTCGGCAAGGGGCGTGTCGCAGGCTGAAGGCGTCGCCCTGGCCCGCTGCCTGTTCGCCGATTTCGACGGCGGCGTCTCGTACGAAGAGGCGTTGAGCCGCATCAAGATTGCCGGCCTGCCGTGGCCGACGGCGATTCTGGAAAGCGGCGGCGGCGTGCATGCGTGGTGGCGGC